>Ga0065709_1000222_pt1 | contig 10261 bp, 10 predicted proteins | sample Hoacrofraction14_2_FD_59096 | JGI IMG/M metagenome (GOLD analysis project Ga0065709, IMG submission 59096) | Hoatzin crop microbial communities from Cojedes, Venezuela, sample from fiber fraction 14 v1 | ecosystem: Host-associated > Birds > Digestive system > Esophagus > Crop | place: Venezuela... | reverse complement strand
TTCAGCCTCATCGACGACTACGACGGCGAAATCACCTGCGTGGGACTCATGGGCGGCGACAACGACTGGCAACGCGTGGAGGAACTGCTCGCCGCCGTGAAGCAGCAATACCACGGACGCATCAAGACGGGCTGGTACAGCGGCCGACAAGAAATGCCCGCCGGCATACGCCTCGACTGCTTCGACTACATCAAGGTGGGGCCCTACCGCCAAGACCTCGGCCCACTCAAGAGCCCCACGACCAACCAGCGGCTCTATCGCGTGAACAATTACGAATTAGAAGACCTCACCTACCGCTTCCGGCTTCGACCCTAACGCAGGGCACAGGTCATAGGTCACAGGTCACAAATTAGCCGGCGCCAACTGCGAAAGGCGCAGCGAATTTGTGGTCTGTGGCTTTTTTGTGACCTATGACCTGTGACCTATGACCTAATTTTTTGGCAGTTCGCCAGAGAGTGCGTATATTTGCCGCCGTAGAATCCCCAAAAGCGATTTAGAAATGAAAAAAATAGCAGTCTATGGCGCCGGCGGCTTCGGACGCGAGGTGGCTTGCCTGATTGAACAAATCAACGCAAAAGAGCCGCAGTGGCAATTCGTGGGCTTCTACGACGACGGCCACCAACGCGGCGACCGCATCGACATGGGCGAAGTGCTCGGCGGCATCGGCGAACTCAANGCCGTGAGCGAGCCCCTCGCCGTGGCCCTCGCCTTCGGCAGTCCGCAGACCCTCAANGCCGTTCNCGAGAAAATAAACAATCCCCTCATCAGTTTNCCCAACCTCATCGACCCTATGACCGACTTTTTGAACCGCGAGAGTCTGCGNATGGGCGTGGGCAACATCATCTGCAACAAAGCCGTATTTTCGTTGAACGTTCAAATGGGCGATTTCAACGTGTGGAACGGCGACACAGGCGTTGGCCACGACACCGTGGTGGGCAGTTACAACGTGTTCATGCCCGGCGTGAAAGTGAGCGGTGCCGTAAACGTTGGCGACTGCAATTTGTTTGGCATGATGAGCGGCATCTTGCAGGGCGTGCGCGTTGGAAGCAATGTGCGCGTTGGCACCGGCAGCATGGTGATGCGCAACACGAAAGACAATCGCCTCTATTTTGGCAATCCCGCCAAAGCCATCGATTTTTAGACCAAAAAGTTTTGCAAAGATAATCAAAAATCAGAAAAAATAAAATTATGGAAATTCAAGAATTTATCGAGAAATTTGCCGAACAGTTTGACGACACCGAACCCGAAGTTTTCAAACCCGAAACCAAATTCCGCGAACTGGACGAATGGTCATCGCTCGTGGCTCTTTCGATCATCGCTATGATTGACGTGGAGTACGACGTGACGCTGAAAGGCAGCGAAATGCGTCAGGCCGAGACCATTCAAGAATTGTTCGACATCGTACAATCGAAATTATAATCCCTTCGAGCATGTCCCTCTTCCACATCAAGAACATCAAGGTGGCCGGCATTGCGACCTGCGTGCCTCCCACGGTGGACAAGAACCGCGAGAACCCATACATGACGGCCGAAGANGCAGAGAAGTTCATCGCCTCGACGGGCGTGGTCGAAAAGCGCGTGGCCGACAAAGACACTACCTCGGCCGATCTTTGCCAACAAGCGGCGGAGCAATTGATGAGCGACATGAATATCNACCGCGCCGAAATTGAGTGCCTCTTCTTTGTAAGCCAAACGCCCGACTACATTTTGCCGGCCACTTCGTGCATTCTGCAAGACCGGCTGGGACTGCCGCAGGAGTGTACCACCATCGACATCTCGCTGGGCTGTAGCGGCTGGGTCTATGGGCTGAGCGCCATGAGCGCACTGATGAGTGCGAGCGGCATGAAGAAGGGCTTGCTCTTGGTGGGCGACACCACGTTGAAGTTGGGCGTGCCGCAAGACAAAAGTTATTGGCCACTCTTTGGCGACGCCGGCAGTGCCACATTGTTAGAACGCGANGAGGACGGCAAGGGACTCTTTTTCCACACGGCNACNGACGGNAGCGGCTTCGAAGCCATTCTACTGCCCGACGGCGGCTATCGCAATATGCCCACCGAAGAATCGCTCAAACTCAAGGAAGCCGAAAATGGCAATTTCCGCACAGCGATGAACACAAAGATGGAAGGCATGGACGTCTTNGCCTTTGCCATCTCCAAAGTGCCCAAGAGCATCAAAAAAGTGGTCGAACTGGCGAGCGAAAACATCGAAGCNGTGGACTATTTCGTGCTCCATCAAGCCAATCGGCTCATCAACGACACCATTCGCAAGAAACTGAAGATTGCGCCGGAGAAATTCCCCTTCTCACTCGAGAAATTCGGCAATAGTTCGTGCGCTTCTATTCCGCAAACCATGTGCTACGCCATGCAAGAAGCGCTGCAGGAGCGCCGTCTGAAAGTGGTGGCTTGCGGCTTCGGCGTAGGTCTGTCGTGGGCCTCAGCTTATTTCGAAACCGACCACATTTATTGCTCCCCAATGCTTGATTATCACAAATAAAAACACTCTTCTTACTATGACATCATACAATCCTTTCAGNCTCGAGGGCAAGACGATTCTCGTGACGGGCGCTTCNTCNGGCATTGGCCGCGCGACGGCCGTGGAATGTGCCAAACTGGGGGCTCGCNTCGTGCTGACGGGTCGCAACGAAGAACGGCTGGCTGCGACGCTGGCNNCGCTGGAGGGCGAAGGGCACGAANTGCGCGTCTGCGACCTCTGCGACGCCGANGCCCGCGAAGCCCTCGTGAGCAGTCTGCCCGAACTCAGCGGCTGCGCCAACAATGCCGGCATTGGCAGCAAACTGCCGCTCGCCTTCACGAGCACCGACAAGCTGATGGAGGTGCTGCAAACCAACCTGCTCGCGCCTATCGAACTGACGCGCCTCTTGGTGAAGAAGAAAAAGCTGCGCCGCGGCAGCGCCATGGTGCTCACGTCGTCCATCGGCGGCGTTTGGACGGTGGACACGGGCAATACGGCCTACAGCGTGTCGAAGAGCGCCATCGACGGTTTTATGCGCAATGCCGCCTACGAACTGGCGCAGAAAGGCATTCGCGTGAACAGCGTGAACCCGGGCATGGTGGACACGCCCATCAACCACCACGAGAACGTGACCGAAGAAGAAATGGACGCCTACAAGTCGCTCTACCCGCTCGGCCGCTTCGGCGAAGCGCGCGACGTGGCTNTGGCCATCGTCTANCTGCTCTCCGANGCCAGCAGCTGGGTGACCGGCACGGCGCTCAAAATCGACGGCGGCGTCACCCTGAAATAAATTTTTTCAAACAAACAGAAAATGGCAGTAATCACCTATAAAGGCGTGGGCATTCGGGCCATGTCGGCCTGCGTNCCCAAGACGGTCTACANGAACCGCGATTTGGGCTATCTCATCCCCGAAGACGAAATCGACAAAACCATCAAGAGCATCGGCATTGAGGAGCGCCGCATTGCCGACNCCGACTGCTTTGCCAGCGACCTGTGCGAACAGGCGGCGCGCCAACTGCTCGACGCGCAGGGACTCGGCCCCNACGACATCGACGTGCTGCTCTTCGTGAGCCAATGCNCCGACTATCGCATNCCCGCCACGGCGCCGCTCCTGCAAAACCGCTTGGGTCTGTCGAAATCGACGGCNTGCCTCGACATCACGTTGGGCTGCAGCGGCTTTGTCTATGCCCTCTCCACCGCGTTCGCCTACGCCTCGATGGAAGGCGTGCGGCGCGTGCTCCTGCTCGACGGCGAAACNTTCTCCAAAATCGTGAATCGNCGCGACAAGGTGGANTGGCCGCTCTATGGCGACGCCGGCACCGCCACGCTCATCGAAAAGGGCGACTTTGCCGATGCCACCTTCTTGCTCATGAGCGATGGCGCCGGCGAAGAGGCCGTGAAAATCAGCGCCGGCATGCGCAATCCCATCACACCCGAAAGCCTCGTCGAACGCGAACGCGAGGAAGGCAATATNCGCACCGACCTCGAAGTCTANATGGACGGCATGGACGTGTTCAACTTCGCCATGAGCGTCGTTCCCAAAAGCGTGAAGGAAGTCTGCCGCCTCACCGACACGCCGCTCGAAAGCCTCGACTACCTCGTGTTCCATCAGGCCAACAAATTCATGACCGATTTCTTCGTGAAGCGCCTCAAGTTCCCCGTCGANAANGTNCCCTATTGCATTCAGAAATTCGGCAACACGAGTTCGTGCTCCGTGCCCNTGTGCATCGTGAGCGAACTCGAAGGCAANCTCACGGAACGCAAGCAAATCGTGATGACCGGCTTCGGCGCNGGCCTGAGTTGGGCCACCGCNAAAGTCGTCTTCGAAGGCTGCAACGTGCTGCCCCTCACCGAATACGAAAAGAAATAATTATCAACTGTCAACTGTCAACTGTCAACTGCTATGATTGATGGCCTGAAATTTCACCACATCGGCTATGCCGTTCGCTCCATCGACGAGACGGCGGCGTTCTANGTGGAACAAGGTTGGCAGCAAGGCGCCACCGTGCTCGACCCCATTCAGAACACGCTCATCTGCTTCCTCTCGCGCGACGGCTTCCCGCCCATCGAACTCGTGGCGCCCAACGACGAGAGCAGCCCTGTGGTGAAAACGCTGGAGAAAGTGGGCGTCTCCACCTACCACGTCTGCTACAGCGTGCCCGCCCTCGACGACGCCGTGCGCGCTCTGCGCCGGCAGCGCTTCCTGCCGCTCTTTCGGCCCGTGGAAGCCGTGGCGCTGGAGGGCAAACGCATCTGCTATCTCTACAATGCCAACGTCGGACTCATCGAATTAGTGGAGGAATAAGACATGAAATCATTTGTTTTCAGAAACAACACCATAGAGCGCTTCTTCGGCGCCGACGGCGTGGANTATTCGGGCTACGACGACGTGTCCCAAGTGCCCGACGCCGACGAATACGTGTGGTTCTACCAAGTGCCGTTCAAGTACGACACCGCCGCACTCGCCGCCGAGGTGGCCACCTATCCCGAAAAATTGGCGCTCGTGCTTGGTCGCGTGCCCGAAGGTCGCACGTTCTTCGCCTTCACGCTCGTCGACCTCTACGGCCTGTGCAGTGTGCGCGGCGACTTCAGCCTGCGCCGCGCCGTGAGCGACTTCAACGCCCAACTGTTCGCCCTCGCCGAGCAGCAGCCCAACATCAAGGTCGTGCGGACCGAAGATTTCCTTTCGAATTATAAACGCGAGGAGTGGACCGATTGGAAATACTACTTCATCTCGCAGGCCGCCCTCAATCCGCGCCTCGCAGGCGACTTCCGCAAGTGGTTCGCCCGCCGCAAGGCCGAAGTGGCCGGCGTGCGCAAAAAGTGCCTCGTCCTCGACCTCGACAATACGCTCTGGGGCGGNGTGCTCGGCGAAGACGGGCCCGAAGGCATACTCATTGGCGGCGACTATCCCGGCAAAGCTTTTCTTTATTTCCAAGAAGCCATCGCGCAGCTGGGACGCGAAGGCATCATCCTCACCATTTGCAGCAAAAACAACGAGGCCGACGTCGAAGAGGCGTGGGCCAAAAACCCGTATATCGTCCTCAAGGCCGACCAAATCGCCGCGCGACGCATCAACTGGCAAGACAAGGCCACTAATCTGCGCGAACTGGCGGCCGAGCTGAACATCGGCCTCGACAGCTTCGTCTTTGTCGACGACAATCCCACCGAGCGCGAACTCATTCGCCAGATGCTNCCCGAGGTGGCCGTGCCCGACTTCCCCGCACAGCCCTACGANCTCCCCGCCTTCTTCAAAAGTNTGGTGGATAATTACTTCGCAGCCTACCAACTCACCTCAGAAGACCTCAAGAAGACGGCGCAGTATAAGGCCAACGCCCAACGCGCCGGCGAGCAGCGCAAATTNGCCAACTTCGACGACTACCTGCGCAGCCTCGACATCGCCATCGACATCCAAGCGGCCGACGCNTTCAACATTCCGCGCATCGCGCAGATGAGTCAGAAGACCAATCAGTTCAATCTGACCACGCGGCGCTANACCGAGGCCGACATCCACGCCCTGCTCGACGACGGCTGCAGCGTGTGGTGCTTCGGCGTNAGCGACCGCTTCGGCGACAGCGGCATCACNGGCGAACTCATTGCCCGCATCTCCGGCGCGAANGCCGACATCGACACCCTGCTCCTCTCCTGCCGCATNCTNGGCAAAGGCATCGAAGAAGCCTTCCTCTTCAGCCTGCTCAACCTCTTGCGAAGCCGCGGCGTCNNCGAAGTGAGCGCCACCTACATCCCCACCCTCAAGAACGGGCAGACGCGCGACTTCTTCGANCGCATGGGATTCACCTGCGTCGAAGAACTCCCCAACGGCGAGAAGCACTACCGCCGCGCGCTCGACAGCGAAATCGAAATAAAACCNTTCTATAAAATNACCCTCAAATGAAAGAACGCATCTTGGCCGCNATGAACGCGGCTTTCGGCATCGACAATGCNNCTGAAGAAACGTCCCAGAAGAACTGCGCCGAGTGGGATTCGCTCCACCACCTCGACCTCATCCTGAATCTCGAAGATGAATTCGACCTTTCTTTCGAACCCGAAGAAATCGCCGAAATGATTGATTATCCGGCNGTTGAAGCCATGGTGAAGCAAAAAATCCAATAAAACTTTTCGCTTTATGCAAAAACGCATTTATCTTTGCCTGGCTCACATGAGCGGGCGCGAAATGCCCTTCATTCAAGAGGCTTTCGACACGAATTGGGTGGTACCCCTCGGCCCCAACGTGAACGGCTTCGAAGCCGACCTCGAGGCCTTTGTGGGCGAGGGCAAACACGTCGTCGCGCTCTCCAGCGGCACCGCGGCTGTCCACCTTGCCCTGCTCGCAGCCGGCGTGGGCCCGGGCGANGANGTCCTCTGCCAAAGCTTCACCTTCTGCGCCTCCTGCCACCCCATCACCTACCTCGGCGCAACGCCCGTGCTCATCGACAGCGAGGCCGATTCGTGGAACATGGACCCCGCCCTGCTCGAAGAGGCCATCGAAGACCGCATCAAGAAAACNGGNAAGAAGCCGAAGGCCATCGTGCCCGTCTATCTCTATGGTATGCCGGCGCGCATCGACGAAATTATGGCCGTCGGCGCAAAGTACGACATCCCCGTCATCGAAGATGCGGCCGAAGGGCTCGGCTCCCGCTTCGACGGCCACGTTTGCGGCACCTTCGGGCGNTTCGGCGTGCTCTCGTTCAACGGCAATAAGATGATTACGACGTCAGGCGGCGGCGCCCTCATCTGCCCCGANNCCGAAGCCAAGCAGCAAATCATGTTCTACGCCACCCAAGCCCGCGAAGCGTTCCCCTATTACCAGCACGAAAAAATTGGCTACAACTACCGCATGTCCAACATCTGCGCAGGCATCGGACGCGGCCAAATGACTGTGCTCNNCGACCACATCGCCCACCACCAANGCCTCACGCGCCTCTACGCCGAGTTGTTGGCCGANGTCGAAGGCATCACGCTTCACGAAAATCCCTCCCCGCGCTACGATTCCAACTATTGGCTCAACACCGTAGTCCTCGCCGACGACCTCCACGTGAAGGGCGAAGCCGACGCCTACGCCCAAGCCGTTCANGGTGCNGTGGGCGGAGCAGGCGGAGTGGTCCACCAGACCGGCGCCACCCGCACCGACTGCGANCCCCACACCAACGTGGAAGCCATGCGCACGAGCCTCGACCGCTGCGGCATCGAAGCCCGTCCTCTCTGGAAGCCCATGCANCGCCAGCCCGTCTATCGCGACGTACCCGCCTACGTCAACGGCGTGAGTGAGCACTTCTTCAAACGCGGACTCTGCCTGCCCTCCGGCCCCATGGTCAGCGAAGACGACGTACGATACATCGTCGATTGCCTCGTTGAGGCCATCGACAAGTGACAAGAGACAAGTGACAAGTCTTTTTTCAAGTGACAAGAGACAAGAGACAAGAGACAAGTTTCAAGTAGGCATTCGCTTGCCGCGGCTGACGCCGGCAAATACTTGTCACTTGTCACCTATCACTTGTCACTTATAACTTATCACTTGTCACTTAAAATAAACCGTAGAATATTCGGACCATGTCTTTCTTAAGCAAACTTTCCAACTGGTACTTCAAGCGCAAGGCGCTGCCCTATTGGACAATCTTTTTGGCCGATTGTCTGATTGTTTTTCTTTCGTACCTCATCACCTATTTGCTTTTCCGACCGAAAATCGTATATTTGCCCACGTCAATCTTTTGGCCGCTCGCGGGCTGGGCTCTCCTGCGCTTTCTCATCTTCTCCCTCTTCTACATCGTGGGAATGCGCATCTTCAAGACCTACGACGGCATCCTGCGCTACTCCTCCATGATTGACCTCATGCGAGTGGGCGGAGCAATGGCCGTGGGCGGCGCCATCGCCTTCATTGCGCACTATCCGTTCTTCAGCAGTTGGCAATTCAGCGGACTCCCCGCCGCGCTCGAAGCCGGCGCCTTCGAACTCAACATCCGCACGCGCGACATCGTCATCGCAACCTTCCTCGCCACGCTCATCATGTGGTTCGTGCGCATGTACATCAAGACACTCTACGACAGCTTCTTCGCCAAAGACAAGGCCGTGCCCACCATCATCTACGGCATCCAACACATGGGCGTGGGCATCGCCAAACGTATCTCCACCGAGAAGCCCGCACGCTTCGCCCTCAAGGGATTCCTCACCGACATCCCCGAATACGCCGGCAGCCTGCTCATGGGCAAACACGTCCACATCGTCGAACGCGGCATTGTCGACAAGATGAAAGCCGACGGCATCAAAGCCCTCCTCGTCACGCCCATCAACGTGAAGCGATTCAAGGCAAACGAAGATTTTGTCGACGCCCTCATCGACGCCGGCATCAAAATCTACCTCGTCCAAAACCCCGAAGTCTACGACAAAGACGCCCCCGTCGTGCCCGACGCGACTCCGCTCAAAATCGAAGAACTCCTCTCGCGCGAAGAAATCGAAATCGACCTCGACGCCATCCGCCGCGACCTCTTCGGCAAGGTGGTCTTCGTCTCCGGTTCCGCCGGCTCCATCGGCTCCGAACTCGTCGACCAAATAGCCTGCTTCCAACCCGCACGCATGGTGCTCGTCGATTCGGCCGAAACGCCCCAGCACGACCTGCTCCTCATGATGCGCAAAAAACACCCCGACATCGAGGCGCACATCCTCGTCACCTCCGTCTGCAAAGAGTCGGCCATGGAAGAACTCTTCCGCCGCTACCAACCCAACTACGTCTACCACGCCGCCGCCTACAAGCACGTGCCCATGATGGAAGACAACCCCTGCGAAGCCGTCCAAAACAACGTGCGCGGCACCCAGATTCTCGCCGACCTCAGCGTGAAATACGGCGTCGACAAGTTCGTCATGATTTCCACCGACAAGGCCGTCAACCCCTCCAACGTCATGGGCTGCTCCAAACGCATCTGCGAAATCTACACCCAGAGCCTCGACGCCGCCATCAAGAGCGGCACCGTCAAAGGCCACACCAAATTCGTCACCACCCGCTTCGGCAACGTGCTCGGCAGCAACGGCAGCGTCATCCCACTCTTCCGCAAACAAATCTACGCCGGCGGACCCGTCACCGTCACCCACCCCGACATCATACGCTACTTCATGCTCATCTCTGAAGCCGTCAAACTCGTGCTCGAAGCCGGCACCATGAGCCAAGGCGGCGAAGTCTACGTCTTCGATATGGGACAACCCGTACGCATAGCCGACCTCGCCAAGCGAATGATTAAGATGATTGGAGCCGAAGGCGTTGAAATTCAATACACCGGACTGCGCGAAGGCGAAAAGCTCTACGAAGAACTCCTCACCGACAAAGAAATCACCAAGCCCACCTCCTTCCACAGCAAAATCCACATCGCCACCGTCCCCTCCTACGACTACGAGCGCGCCCGCACCGCCGTCAATCGCCTCTACGACATCTCGCTCGACAACGACGCCATGGCCACCGTGAAGGAGATGAAACGCATCGTCCCCGAGTTCGTCAGCCAAAACTCCCCCTACTCCGTGCTCGACGAAAAGTCGGCCACTCCCCCCGCCGACACCCCCGCGGCCGAAGCCTAAGGCGCTCCCCGTCCCAAAAACGCCCCTGCTCATCAGTTTGAGTGGGGGCGTTTTCGTATGCGCGGGCTTGCGGCGGAAATTTTGCGCGGACCTTTCAGCCAAAAGATGTACATGTTTTTCGGAAAAGATGTACATGTTTTCGCCAAAACATACCCATGTTTTGCCAAAAAGATGTACATCTTTTGGCGAAACGCGGCTTTGAAAATTTTGAAAGCGGGGGTGGATTTTTC
>Ga0065709_1030000_pt1 | contig 10279 bp, 8 predicted proteins | sample Hoacrofraction14_2_FD_59096 | JGI IMG/M metagenome (GOLD analysis project Ga0065709, IMG submission 59096) | Hoatzin crop microbial communities from Cojedes, Venezuela, sample from fiber fraction 14 v1 | ecosystem: Host-associated > Birds > Digestive system > Esophagus > Crop | place: Venezuela... | reverse complement strand
TTTTTTATCCGCTTCTTCATCTATTTCAAGTCCTTTTGTCCAAGAATCACGCTTGGTTTCATTTAGAAATGTTATGGCGTCTTTTATTGCTATAGCAGTATCATTTTTGCATATTTCTGATAGATCCAGGTAAGATAACTGGCAAAAAATTATGCTATCAACAACATTAAACGGCACGATATCAAAAGTTAAATCTCCCCTCCATTTTACATAATCTGCTATATTTCCCATTTTTATTTCCTGCTATATTCTCCGTATTCACAGCCTACATGAGTCATTATTATGTCATCAACAAGTTTATGGTTTTCACCTATTTTTTCATAAAGCTTGATATTACCTACTCCGTTTCCACCATTCCATAATCTATTATGAAGTTTTTTACCATTTGGTGCTTCATAATTTATGAGAAGCATATCTTTCTTTTTACACTTTACTCTGACATCAATTTTTGAGTTCTTATTTTCATAAATTACGTGCCATAAAATGTTTTTCTCTGTTTCTGTACTTTTAAAAGATACTTTTGGTTTTTGCCATATTTTGGAGAAGTTATATTCATATTCTTTTCCTTCATACCAGAGTCCGCCAAGCAGTTTTTTGTTAAGTGCTATTCCAAAAACTTTCGGTCTTCCGCCGCCCATTTCAAATGCACTATCACTTAGTTTTTTGCCGCTAATTCTGCTCTGCATACAGCATGATGACAACCAAAGCCAAGGGCTTGTAAAATCACTGCCCCAGTTTTTGTCTGCATATCCATATGAATTATCAAAATTTGCTATGTACTCTTCTCCGTTTAAAGTTATTTTTCCCTTATATCTTGTTTTTATTCCTTCTGCATGCCAATACATTTCAAAAGCTTTTAGTTTTCGAAATAAGGTGCTCGCACCATAACCAACATTAAAAGCTATGTCTTTTTGCATTTCCAAATCAAATGACATTTCTCCTGCATCAGTCATATATTCCGGATGATTTTTTGCTGTATTTTCATCGATTTTTACATGTCCCTGCAATACATGTTCGGAGCACTTACAATCATCCGCAAAAATGCTGAAAGGGGCTGTGTTATTTATTTTGACATTTCTCCATCCAAAGAATCTGTTTAGCTGTATGGCTCCTTCACCCCAACAGCCGCATTTTACCATCAAATATGATGGCTTTATATTATTTTCTTTATTCACAGGAAGTTGTCCAAAAATCGGTTCATCTTGTCCAAATGCAGGATTTATCGTGAAAAATTCTATGAAAAAAGCCTTCTCTTTTCCTGTCCTTGTATTTCTTGCGGTAAATGAATGCCACCACCAGTCATATCCTTTTTTGGCAAATTTTCCGTCAAGCATAAACATATTTCTTTTTTTATCATGTATTTGAAACATATTTTCCGCCTTTCTTTTTTAGCTCTCATCTGCAACAGTCCAGTAGTTTTGACCATATATATCTGTGAAAACATATGAAACAAGGATATTTCCATCTCCGACATATGTGTTGCTTATCTGCATGTTTGACATTTCTTTATCCACTGTAAGCGTATCCCCAAGGTAATAGCTATCTGAATATTCCTTGTCATAACTATAATAATCACAGATAAAATCTATCTCATCTCCTATTTCAAGCTCTGTGAGATTTTTGGCTACCGTAAGTGTTGTTTCATCTTCGTAGTTATAATTTGCGCCGGCAATGTATCCATCTTCATTATCAAAGTCAAATACAATTATCAGATCAACCCTATCACCGTTTAGATATGCGGGAACTCTGCCTGTAATAGTATAGTCATCGCTATCTCCTACGGTATCGAGATGATAATATGCAACAACGTTTCCCTCAATTGAAAGCCATGTTTTGTCGCTCTCTTTGAGAAGATTTCCGTCATCATCCATTTCGTATGCATTATCAAGTCCCAAATCTATATATCCGTTTCCATCATCATAAAACATGTTCATGTCAATATTCTCAACAAGGCTCCACTGATCCTCACTAAGAGATATTACACTTTCTCCGTCACTATTTGTGGTCCATACAAGGTTTGACGAATCAAAATTATTTTCTTCAATATAACTTGCCGCTCTATCAATATCAAGGTATTGACTCAGGAAGTTAGTATTTGAGCTCGATAAACCACTTATACTGCTAAAATCGCTACTCATAAATGTTGTGAGCATTTGCGTTATTAGTTCAGCGCTGTTTGTTGATGAGCTTTGCGAAAGTTCACCAAATAAGCCTTGAAGTGGGCTGTTTTGGCTACTTCCTCCTGCCACTACTTGTCCGCTTACTTCAAGTGCCGCAAATTCTTGTATACATTTACTATACTCATCATCCATTCCTATTTCTTCATAGGTATCAACCATTCCGTCTACTTTCGATACTTTTTTATATGGAAAATAGATTGATAATCCATAAGCATTTGTCATGTTGGATGATGTAGCATTATATTTTATCGCTGATTTTAGTGTATCAGCTAGTTTTTCGCCTTCCTCTGTTCCCAGTTTATTTGCAAAGTCAACTAGATCAATTTGATCAATCTTGGACGATGTCGCAAATTCTCTTGTAGAACTTCTGGCATCACTTACCTGTTTATACTCATCATTTTGTATGAGTTCTGACATGTCTTTTGAAAAAGAAGCCAAATCTGTTGGAACTGTTTGCGACAATTCAGCAAGGTCAATTAATGATAATGTTGTTTTTTGTCCCGGACATGTACTTTGACATGTACTTGTATAGGAATCAATTATTGATTTACCAATTGAGAGTGTATCCATCGATGTATTTTTGGATAATTCATTTAGCCACGTCGTATAATACCAACCAACTCCGGGTTCTGTCTCTTCTGATGCAATCAGATAATCACTGTAGCTATCAAGCATGAGTGCTGTTTCAAGTGTAGCCATAAGGCATGCATCAAATCCTACAAAATCAAAACTTACACCGCCGTCTTTAAGAGCCGTATTTATTCCTGCAAGTGTCATTGAACCGCTTGATGCAAATTTTTCGTCATATCCGTATCCGCTTGCCGATCCGCCGCCATGATCCCAAAATATCAAATCATATCTATCGGCCGGGTAATTTTCTTTTCCCCACTTGATAAAATTTGAAAGTGTAGATGGCTTTGTCATTGCAAGGTTACCCAAATCATCTTCAAGAAGTTTTAATTTTCCGTCTTCAATTTTGTATATTTGATTTGTAGAACTACTTATTGTATTATTTTGCCATTTTGAACAGCCGCCGGTATAAATGATTAAATTTATATTATCGCTCAAATTTGCTGCAAGCATTTCTTGAATATCTTTGGTCGCCATAGCGCTTCTTGACTCAAGATCCGTGCCGCACATATAAACCATAATGGTAATTATGTCATCGCCACCGCCTTTTATGACTGTACGTTTATCTCTGGCACTACTACTAACACTCGTATCTAAATCCTGAGTATTTGATTCATCACTCCAACTCTGCGTATTAGTTGTAGTATATGTTGAATCTCCGCTAAAAAGGCCTGTCAGCCCGCCGCCGCCACATAAAGCTATAATAATCGCAATTATTATTCCAAGAGAACTTTTAGATCTTTTGCCGCCTGTAGAATTGCCATATCCGGAGTTTTCCTTGAAATCTTTTTTTGAAAATGATGAAGAAAAGCCGCCGCTTCCAACTTTTCCGCTTCCAAGTCCCTCTCCTCTTTTAGATACGCCTTTTCCGTTATTTGTAACATTCTTCTTTCTTTTTACCGGTCTGTTTTCCATTTGGACCCCCTCTTTCACAAAACTTTAACAGTTACATTTATATTTTAGCATATATGACTTTTATAAAATATATTCTTTTAGCATATCGAGTTCATCAAGATATATACAATGCTTTATTTTATTTGTTTTGACAAGTTCATAACACTCATCAAAATCAAACCATTTGACGCTTTCAATTTCTTCTTTTTGGAGCGTGAGTTTTTCTATATCTACTTTTTGACAGTAGATATATACAGGACTTATCGAGTTGTCAAAAAATAATTTGCCGTAAAAATAATCTTTAAAATAACCTCTATGATTTCCAATATATTTAAAGTCTTCTTCCTTTGCATCTATTCCGAGTTCTTCTTTTATTTCTCTTATCGCAGAATTAATTACTTCATCCCCTGCACTAATATGTCCTGCCGATGATATATCATAGCATCCCGGATGCGAATCTTTATTTTTACTCCTTTTTTGAAGGAGTATTTTGGTTTTTCCATTTTCATCTTTATTTACAATCCACATATGTACAGATCTGTGCATCATTCCTGTCCTATGTACTACTCCTCTTTCCTGGACAACTCCTGTTTTATTTCCGTTTTCATCTACAATATCAAAAAGCTCCATATTTTTCCCATTTAATTTTGCAGATTTTAACTTATCTTCTTTTGTATATTCAAGCTTTAATGAAAAAAATTCTTCATTATCTTCTATTAGTTTAAAAAATATTTTGTCACCTTCCCAAACATTTAAATTGTAAATATCATTTTTTCTTATCCATTTTAGTTTTCCCTCATCACACTGTTTTTGCTCGCCGCAAAAATCATCAGATGTAAAAACTGAAACAAATTCAGTTAACTTATCTTCATAAACAAATGTAATTATTCCTCTATACTTACATGTATTTATCTTAAATCCCGTTTCTTCGTATGTTTCTCGAATAAAACATTCATCGGGACTTTCTCCGTTTTCTATATGTCCTCCTACTCCTATCCATTTTCCTTCGTTAATATCATTTTCTTTTGCATTTCGGTATAGCATAAGGATATCTTCGCCTTTTTGCAAATACCCAACTGTTGTACATTCAAACTTCATTTAGGCCTTCCTCTTTTAATAATTTTTGTATTTACCAAATTATATTAATTTTATTAATATTTTTCCGATATTTAAATATATAAAATTTAATTTTAGCGAGGTTAATATTATGAAAAATGAAACGATGGTTGAAACAATTGACAAACTCATATCTCAAGCCATTTATAATCAAGGAACCGATCCTCTTCATAGAACTGATTGGATTAGTATACGCGAAAGTCTTCAGGATGCCGTTGAAAAGTTAAACGACATGATGAAAGAAGATTGATTTTATTTTTTGTTTTCCTCAATTAAGCATTTTATGGTCTCAACTAACGATACCAAATGATACTTCAGTACAAAAATAGCATCACTATACTGCTCATAATCATATTTTATTTTATCAAATAAAGGATAAACATATTTTTCGGTTTCATCAATATATTCGATTTCTTTTTCTATCGTGAATGCACTGGACATAGTAGATATATTATTTACTCTGTCCAGTGCTTTTACTATTGCTGCTGTACTATCCCTTTCAATTTCGGCATAATAATCTTTTGTACTTGCAAAATCATTTTTTGTCAGCCTTTTAATAGAAATAATAATATCTTCATCAAAAGGCAAATCTTCAGGGAGTATATCACAATCTTCACAAATATCATGAAGCATGCAAACTGTCAGAACTTTATCATCTTTTATACCGAGTGCATGTGCATGACATGTCATCATAAGCGGATGAATTATATATGGAATTTTTATATTTTTATTGAATTTACTTTGTTTTCGAAATTCGTTTTTATGTTTTTCTTTAGCATAATCAAGTGCTCTGCTAAGATTACTTAAATTTTCATCTGTAGCAACTTTTTTTAGTCTCTTAAACATTGTTTTTTCTGAAAAGTACTTATCTCTTATTTCCATATCTTCTCTCTTACAATATAATTTTTTAGAAACCTCTTTTATTATATAATAATTTCTATATCAAACCAACTTTTTGCTTTGTTGTTTTATATATTAATAACAACATTTCTTTTATTTCTTTTAGGATAGCTATTTTTTCCCATAATTATCATATTTTTTACGTTTTTTGGTGGAAAAATATGGAGCAACTTGTGGAAAATTATGGAGAAAGATGTGGAACGAAGTGGAGTTCTAAGTGGAAAATTTTGGAGCTTTTTGACTATATAAAGATGTGGAAGATTTGGTGCAAATTTGTGGAAGAATATGGAGCTCTGAGTGGAAAATTTTGGAGTTTTTTTGATCCAATATGATTTTTACAGAAGTTCTATGTCTTTTTTACCACTGATAGATTATAAAATTTTTTTCATATATAAAAGCTCCAAAATTTTCCACAAGTTAGTATAAAAATACTCCGAAATTTTCCACCAAAAAAGTTTATAATGGCGATTTTTTCGATAAAAATGAGCTATTTTGTTTCTTTTTAAGTGCCGCAATTTTTGTAAGATCGATTTTTGACATGTCGAAATTATTAAAATTTTAGCTCCAAATTTTTCCACAAGTAAATATAAAAAAACTCCAAAATTTTCCACTAAAAAATTTAATTCAACTTTGTATATATAGCATAAATGGCTTATTTTGGGCATTATTCAATCACGGTATAATTCAATATGTCAGCAAAAATAAAACTCCAAAATTTTCCACATGTAAAAAATAAAAAACTCCAAAATTTTCCACCAAATAAATTTATACTCCATTTTCTTCCACTTTTTTGAACTCCTTAATTTTCCACAAGCAAAATTTTTTATAAACTTGTGGAGAAAAAAGTGGTTATTATATAAATATTTGTGTATAATATATTTGAAACTGTGGAATTATTTGGGGTTTAGGAGAGGATTTTGGAGTGAAAAAGAAAAAAGATAGTCTAATAGACAATGAAACTGGCCTTATTTCCCATGATGATTATAGTAAAAGTAATTTTTTGATAAGCGCAAAATATAATAGCTCACTTCTTGAAAATAAGCTTCTTGCAATTTCTTTTGCCGATTTGGATCATATTCATCAAGAGGAAAATGGTGTTCTTGTATCAGAGATTCCGGCTAATACAATAAGAAAACTTCTTGGCAATAAGTCCGGATCTTTTTATGATCAGCTTGCAAATGCTGCACAAGGTATGACAAGCAGATCAATTGGAGCAAAAGATCCTGATAAGAATAAGTTTGACTACTATGCTTTTATTATTAGGGCATCATATGATAATGCTACATTCAAAATATATTTCAATCCATTTATGAAGGATTATATTGTAAATTTGAAAAGTAAGTTTACAAGATTATCCCTCACTACTATGCTATCCTTTAAATCAGTGTATTCCTTTAGATTATATGAACTTTTAAAGTCAGAAATATATAAGTCAAAGCATGTATCGTATTCAATTGCTGAACTTAAACTTGAACTTGGTGTTGTAAATGCCGAGCTTGATATAGTACAGAGATATTTAAAGGGAAGCGAAACTCCCGATTATGAAAAAGCTGTTTCCAAATCTCCTGAAAAGCATTATGAATCATGGAGAGATTTTAAAAAATACGTAATTGAAGTAGCCGTAAATGAAATCAATAATAATCCTAAAACAGGTATGAAAGTGACGTATGATACTGTAAAGCACGGGCGAGGCGGTAAAGTTTGCCAAATAATATTTACGGTTGTTGAGGATGTTGAGGTTACTACTACTCTTCCACCTAAAAAGGAATTGACGGAAGATGAAAAAATGGAAAATATGTTCCTGATTCGTGATATTTTAAAAGACATAAATCTTTCGGTTAAAGATATACGCACGATTTCGGAAGCTGCAAATTACGATGTAAAAGTTATAGAAAATGCATGGAATATATTTAAAACACAAAAAAATATTGATAATATTGTTGGTTGGTTTTTAAAGGCAATCAGCGAAAGCTATGAATTACCAAAAAGTTCAAATAAGAACAAAGATATAACTGCATTTGAACAAAATACGTATGATTTTGATGCATTGGAAAAAGATTTACTTAGAAATTGAAAAAAAGCTGCAAGGTATAAAAATATCTTGCAGCTTTTTTAGTTGAATAAGTTAATATAAATTTAAAGCAAATCCGTACAAATGCTTAAAATAAAGGATTTTTTTAAGAAAAACTTATTGCAATATTTGCGAGAAAGTTATTTTTTTTCAAACGCGAAAAGTTCAAATTTGAAATTTATATAAAAACAAATACAAATATTTGTTTATTATTTGTATTTGTTTGCTTTAGGGCTGATTCAAATATAAATAAATTTTTATTAATAAAACAAAACATGATATAATAAAAAACGTAAATGCAAATAAAATAATTTGATTTGTTTGATGCAAAAATGAGGAAAAGATATGAATAATAATGATATCGAAAATATCGAAATACCTGATATTGAAGTAATGAATGATAACGCCGGACCTGATGCGCATATATACGGAATGCAGCAAGTTGCAGCAGAACTTGGCGAAAATGCGCAAAGTTTAAGAAATTACATGCCACAGTTTGAAAAGATTCCGGGTATGACAATTCAAAAGTCTCCCGGAGGACACAGAATGTTTTCCAGAAATGATATCGAGAGACTTAGAGCTGTAATAAATTATAAAAACAAAAACGGTGCAACATATGATACAACTATTAAGCATTTTATGAATGACAACTCTCCTATTCTTGTTGGAGATCAATTAGAAATCGAAAGGCAAATGCTTAATGCAGTTCTCCAAAAGCAAAATGAAGCTAATATTAAGATAAATGAAAATATACAAAAATCTTATGAACAAATATTAGAAGCAATAAAACCAATGCTAAGTGAAGCTATAGCCTCTAATCTATTACCAAATAAAGAATTGCAGGAACAGCTTGATCAAAAAGAAAAAGAAGTCGAAAACTTAAGTAAAGAAGTTGATACAACAAAAGAAAATTTGAAGAAAGAAAAAGAAGAAAAAGAAGAAGTTCTTAAAAAATACGGATCAATTGAAAAAGAACTTGAGATAGAAAAAGAAAAGCTACTGGAAAAAGAAAAAGAAATAGAAGAATTAAATGCAAAACTTGAAAAGAAAAAGGGTATATTTGGTTTCTTGAAGTAAAAAACAAAGTAGCATAAAGCATAGCGGTGAATGGTTATTTGAGCCATTTGCCGCTATTTTATTGCAAATAATATAATATGAAAATCGATTATTCAAATAGCTATGGCAAAGAATAATATAAAATCAAATATTTGGAATTTTAATTAAAATATGACAATATTTGCAACAGAGTTGCTTTTAAAAGAAAACAATGCTGAAAAATGAGTATTTATAAGTAATACGCATATCAAACCAAATATAAACTAAATGTTTAAAATAGCAAATTTAAGCAAATATTAACAAATATTGATTTGAACAGAAAAAGCAAATTTATTTGGCAACATAAAAATACATAGCCAAAATAGTTAAATAGCGCCATAATAGTTCAAAATGACTGTAAAAGTATTTTAAAATAGATATAAAGAGCATATAAACAGCACATATAAACACTATAGCAAGATTATAAAACGCTTATAAAGAGGCTGTAAAAGGGTTATACAAAGAACATATAAGTACTACATGATGCAACAAAAAGATGTTGACAACAAAAAAATAAATTGATAAAATCCAAATATAAAGTAAATATTTGAAAACAAATATTAAAATTAAAACCAAATATAAACATTGAAACTTTGAAAGGAAAAAGTTATGGGAAAGAGAAGAGTAATGATAATATCAATTGATCCTGGATTTGATGCATTCAAAATTGTAGTGAATGGAGAACAGTATTCACTTACAAAAGATGTAGTAAGAACAAAAGAAGCAAATCTTTTATCTGTAAAAAGAGATAATGATTATATTCTTTCGCATTATATTGCCGGAGAAAGTTTTTTTGTAGGTCCAAATGCCAGAAAATTGTTGTCAAATAAAAATTATCAGGATATTCAGAATAAGAGAGAAACAGCAGATACCGAACTTGAAACAAGATTTACAACACAGGAATTTGAAGTTGGTATGTGGACAGCAATCGGATATGCACTTATAAGATATTCAAGAGAACACTCTGATGAATTTGATATAGAAGAGTATAATGCATGGCTTAGAAAAGATGACAACAGGGATAAAAATAAAGATAAGTATTATTCAGAACTTATTTTTGCAGTAGCAGTAGCACTTCCAAATGATGCTATGGATGAATGGGCAAGTGTTAAGAACATGCTTCTCAAGAAAACAAGTTTTTACATAGAAACAATATGGGGAGAATATGAGATAAACATGCAACTAGATGATGGACATCTCATTGTAAATTCACAGGTTGTTGTAGCAATGCTTGGAGAGCTTATTGATAATGAAGGCAATACACTTGCACCGGAAGAAAATACACTTCCTGCAATTGTTATAGATGGCGGATATAGAACAGTTGGAATGTTTGAGCTATCTGAAGCACTTTCTGTTGAAGACGGTGAGAGTAATATAGATTTTGCAATGCATA
>Ga0065709_1029999_pt1 | contig 10284 bp, 6 predicted proteins | sample Hoacrofraction14_2_FD_59096 | JGI IMG/M metagenome (GOLD analysis project Ga0065709, IMG submission 59096) | Hoatzin crop microbial communities from Cojedes, Venezuela, sample from fiber fraction 14 v1 | ecosystem: Host-associated > Birds > Digestive system > Esophagus > Crop | place: Venezuela... | reverse complement strand
GCGATGCGGCGGGCGAGCCAGGTGCCGCCGTAGTAGGGGGCCCGCCCGGAGGCGGTGCCGTCCGGGTTCTTCTCGCCAAGCATGAGGCCGGGGAAGGTGTCTGTGTCCGAATCCAGCACCTGCGAGAAGGCCAGCGTGACGCTGCGCGCTGGTGTCGGCTCTTCGCTCCCGGGTTCGGGCGCGTAGCCGCCGATCCCCACGCCCGCCATGCGGTCGATCCTGAAGCAGCGCGGCCCGCGTGCGTCGAGGTCGTAGGCATCGAGGTACGTGAGGTCGCGCTCGCGCCTGATGCCCTCGGGCGAGACGTGCCGCCGGCGTGGTTCGGCGTCGAGCGTCCCTTGGTACTCGAACTCGAGAGAGCTCCCCTGGCTGATGGCGCGGGCGCAGGTCTGCAACGTGGCGGACTGCGCTGGGTCGGCCTCCGCCTCGACGGCGCTTCTCACCGTGTCGGCATCGAAGCCGGCAGGGCCAAGCGACGCCTCGAGTCCGACGCGGATGGGGTCGTCCTCGTCCATGCCGGCCTCGTTGAGAGCGCTCAGCACGGCCGTGGCCTCGAGACGCGTGAGGCGAAGCGGCCTTCCGCGCACGATGCTGCTGCCCATGGTGAGGCGGTCATAGGCGTCGCCGCGCCCATAGAGAGGCAGGTACTCGTCTTGAGCCGTGCTGGCGGTCAGGATGAGCGTGAGGTCGTGACGAGCCTCCTCGAGCGATATCCCCAGGCGAGACGAGATGACCTCGGCAGAGATCGTGTCGCCCTCCGCTGAGAGCGACCCCACGAGCGACACGAGCTCGCGGGCGCGGTCGATGCCGCTGGGGCGTCCTCGCCTAGCCATGGGCGCTCACCCCCTCAAGGAGCGAGCGATAGGCCTTTGCCACGTCGCCCGCCTCGGCGGGGACGATGCCGCGCTCGATGGCCCAGGCAGATGCGGCTTGCGCGTCGCGTGCGGGGACCTCCCAGAGCCATCCGTCGTCGACGTGCTCCCACATGCCCTGGTTGCGCGCGTCGCGACGCACGTCGGGCTCGCTTGCGTCAGGCACGAGGAAACGTGCGGCGACCTGCTCCTCTCCAATCTGGAAGGGGAGGACGAGGTAGTCGTCGACATCGAAATCCGCAGGCGGAGCGAAGGAGACCCGCGCCAGCTCGGACACGCTGCCAAAGCGGTCGATGCGGTAGGTGTGTGGCGGCTCGTCTGCCAGTGCCACCTCTCCTGACGAGGGGACGCCCTCGGCAAGGCGTGCGGCCACGACGTAGGAACGGTCCTGGATACCGAAGAGGCCAAGCGGAGCAAGGTCGCGCGCGCTCTCCTGTCCGGCCGCGTCGGTGTACGTGCAGCGTGCGGCATGACGTGCAACGAGGCAGTGTTGCAGGGTGCGTGCGTCGCTGCCCGAGTCTGCGGGCAGGGCGGTGCGCGTGGCGCCGTCGGCGTCGAAGGATGGGTTGATCTTTGCCAGCGCGAGCCTGAGCTCGGGGCCAAAGGGGAAGGACGGGTCACCTACGCTCGCGGAGCAGACGATGTCCACCATGGCCGCGTCCTCGGCGCTGAGCGCCGGCGCGGTCACGTACGAGGAGGCCTGGTCAACGGTCCAGAGCGAGTCGTCGTCAGCACCAGGTGCCTCCGTGCGCACGACGGCGAGCCCGCAGAGGGCAAGCACCTCGCGGTCGCGCCTGAAGGCCTTGCGTGCCGCCTCGCTCGTGCGGTCGGGGTAGAACGACTCGTGGATGGAGCGCCCGGCAAGTGGGCCGCGGGCGTTCATGAACTCAAGGGCCAGGGCGAGCACGCGACGCGCCTGGCGCTCGTCTGCGCTCAGGTGCTGCTCGTCGGTGTCGAAGGCGTCGCCCATGCCGCGTCCCCCTTGGTTGTCCATGGCATCACCGAGGATATACCAAAGTGGGAGGCAGTACGCCCTTCTCGGCAAGCCATAGGGCAGGGGAGAAGGGCTGCATTGGAGGATTCGACAGGGCAAAAGGCGCACGTAGCGCCATAAATCCGCCACAAAGGACCGCTCGCGGGACGGATTTGCCCCCTTTTGTTTCCGCGCGGACGCATAGTTGGGGAATCCTGCGCAAATAGACGTATAATCAAGCGTTGAATCTGCACGGTGCCTCGCGGCTCTCCTGCGTAAAGGGTGAAACACATGGCCACAGCGCGTGACTACTTTGAGTATCTGAGCAACAACATCGACATCGCTCCGGCAAACAGCCAGGAGGAGCTGGTGGCGTCGGGGCTCATCTCGAACCTTATGGACCAGCACGGGCTTGCCCCGCAGGTCCAGGAGTTCGAGGCTGCCTCCATCGGCGGCCTCATGCACTACATCCTGCTCATCCTGATGTTCGTGGGCAGCATCCTGGTGGGCGTGGGCGGCCCCGGCGTCTACCTGCTGGGTCTCGTCCTTGTTGCCGTGCCGGCCATCGTGCTCGCGCTTGAGGACATGGGCCAGCCCCTTGTTGGCGACCTCGCCCTTGGTCCCAAGGCAAAGAGCCAGAACGTCATCGGCTTCCACGAGGGCGTCATCCCGCCCGACGACGAGAACGGGCGCCGTCGCCCCATCGTCATCATGGCCCACTACGACACCGCCCGCGCCAACGTGCTGCGCACCGCCCAGACGGCCCGCTATGGCGTGATGATCCGCAAGGGCGCGCGCTACTGCGTCATTGCCGTCGTGGCCTGCGCGCTGCTGAGGCTGCTGGTCTTCTTGCCCAATGCGCTGCGCGTCTTGATCTGGCTTGTGGGCATCGTGGCGGCGCTGCCGCTCGTGGCCATTGCGGTGACCTCCATCATGGAGTGCTTTGCCGATTGCACCGACGGCGCAAACGACAACAAGTCGGGCGTCGCGGCCATGCTCGGCCTCATGGGGCGCCTGTTCCCCGAGGCTGACGCAGCTGATGGCGCCGCGGCCGGCGTCGTGAGGCGCCCGCCCATCAGGCTGCTTGCTGGCCAGGCGGAGGCGCCTGTTGCCGACAGCACCGACGATGCGGCGGCTGTCGAGCCCGTCGCTGAGGCGCCGTACGCCGCCGAGGGCCCGCTGGGCGTGCGCCATGGTAAGGACGTCATCCAGAAGCTGGGCATCCTACCCTCGAGCTGCGAGATCGAGTACTCGGTGGCCGACTTCCACGTTGAGCCCGAGCCCGAGGTCATCGAGGAGCCCGAGGTCGAGGAGGCTGCGGACGAGCGTGAGGCCGCGGCAGAGCCCGAGGCAGAGGCCGCCGACGAGGAGCTTGCCGACGAGACGACCGACATCGCCGCAGAGGACGACGTGGACGAGGGTGCGACCTCCGAGCTCGAACCGCTTGCCGTTGCCGATGAGGAACCCACGGCGACCATGAGCCTCGTCTTTGAGGACGAGCCGCCCGCCGATGACAGCATCCCGCGCGACGTGAGCGGCCTTGACACCATCTCGGACGAGATCCACATGGACGACGAGGCCCCCAAGAAGGTCAAGCGCCCGCGTCCGCCTGCGGTGGAGGACCCCGACTGGGGCAAGTCGACCTTCAGGCCGACCGTCTCGAACGTCGCCCGCAGGGCCGCGCTCTTCGACCTTCCCGACCCGTCGCAGACGGGCTCGGCCGACCCGCTTGGCCCCTCGAGCGATGCCCAGAAGACCATGGTCGCCTCGCGCAGCAGCATGGCCGAGCGCCTCGCGCATGCCAGCGCGTCGATGCCCAACTCGAGCGCCCGCACGCTCTCGGCCGTCCCGCAGGTCGACGACGCTGCCGACACCGCACTCGAGACCATCACACCCGAGGTCGCGCCCGAGCCCGAGGCCGAGGCCGAGGCCCCCAAGGAGAAGGCCAAGCGCAGCTTCTGGCCGTTTGGGCGCAAGAAGCGCGAAGAGGAGAGCATGAGCGAGTGGCTGGGCGTCGACGACGACTACGACGCCAAGACGGCCGGCCGCAAGATCGGCTCGTGGGACAACTTCGACGACGAGGAAGACGATTCCAGCTCGTGGAAGGGCGGTGCCGCCAAGCGCGCCGACCTCCGCGTGGTGGAGGGCGACGGCGACGAGGCCGAGAACGACCTTCTCGATGATATCGTCGAAGAGGCCGAGGAGAGCGAGCAGCTCTCGTTTGACGACGTCATGGGTGACGAGCTCCCCGAGGAGGCGGCCGACGAGCCCATCGAGGACGAGGCGGACGACGAGGCTGCCGAGGAGGCTGCCGAGGACGACGTCGCGACGGAGCCCGAGCCCGACCCCGAGCTTTCGCTCGTGGAGGACGACGTCGACGACGAGGCAGCCTACGCCGACAACGCCGACGAGGATGAGGGCGAGGACAGCCCCACCGAGGAGGAGATGCGCGCTGCCGTGCTCGCCATGGACGACGACGAGATTCTCGCGCACGACATTTGGTTCGTCGCGGTGGGCGGCTCGGGTCTGGGCCACGCCGGCACCAAGGCGTTCCTCGAGAAGTACCGCTCCAAGATTCGCGGCGGTTTCCTCATCAACCTCGACTGCGTGGGCGCCGGCTCGCTGGGCCTCGTGGGCAACGAGGGCCTCATCAACAGCCGTCGCGCCGACCGCAGAATCACGCGCATCATGAACTCCACGGCCGCCGACCTGGGCATCGCCTTTGGCAAGCGCGTCGACGCCCTGCAGGACACCGACGCCACGCCTGCGATGCGCTCGTCCGTCCGTGCCGTCACGCTGAGCGGCATCGGCGAGGATGGCATACCCGTGCCCGCGCACTCGCTCGAGGACACCCACGACGCCGTGGACCTTGACCAGATTCAGTCCGTCGTGGAGCTGATTGCGGAGTCCATCCGCAGGTCGTAGCGGTATCGCACAACATCACAGACAGAAGAGGCGAGGGCCTGGCATTGCGTCCGGGCCCTCGCCTCTTCTCGCAAAGGGATGGAAGGAAATCGAAGGGGATGTGCGCTAGGCGACCTCAGCCGCGAGGAACTGGATGATGTCCTCGGACTCGTACATGGGCTCGCCGTCGATGAGCAGGCAGGGAACCTGTGCCTTGCCGCCCACGCGCACGAGCTCGTCACGTGCCTCGGGCTGCGCGGTGATGTCCACCTCGGCCAGCTTGATGCCAGACTCCTTCATGTAGCCCTGGACCCTGCGGCAGTAGGGGCAGGTGGGCTTCATGTACAGCAGAAGCTTGCTCGTGTCGGTCATGTTGGTCTCCTCTCGGCTCGTCGCCGATGCGTGGCGTCTTTTGGTTGGGAGGTAGGTTAGACAAAGCGTGGGGGTGTCCGCAACCCGACTTTTCGACCCAAATCCGGTTGGCCAGACAGGAGTGGTCAAGTATGTGGCGGAATCGTTTCCGCAGGCGGTCCTGAGAGCCGCTTGCGACATTTGGTGCGCAGGCTGCGACGCGAGCCGGATGGGGCTTCTCCACATTCTCGAAGTGCGGATTTTGAGGCTTGCCCACGGCTTCTTCACCGTTTCACGTGAGACGGCGGGCGAGAAGTGCCGTACGACACGGACGGTGCTTCTCCCCAGCAAGTGTCAAATGGCGGAAAGATTCCACAAAAAGCAATTAAGTGGGGAGAAGCCGGCGCGAAGTCTCCCCACTTGGTGTCCAACGGCGGAACCATTCCGCAAAACGTGATCAAGTGGGGAACGCGATGCTGACCAAGGCTCGAAGCCCACGCCGCACGCGACGTTGCCGGCGCGTGGGGGTGTGCTAGAATCCCTAAAGCATGCGGGCGTCGCCAAGTGGTAAGGCAACGGCTTCCCAAGCCGTCATCCGCGGGTTCGAATCCCGTCGCCCGCTCCATGTAAGCACAAGCCGGACTGCGTGTCCGGCTTTTTTTCGCGAAGGGGAGAAGACCATGACGGACCGCGAGCGCCACATCCAGAACTATGCCAACCTGCTCGTGCGCAGGGGCATCAACGTGCAGGAGGGTCAGGAGGTCGTGGTACAGGCCTCCGTGGAGCAGGCTGCGTTCGCGCGCACGTGCGTGCAGGCGGCCTATGAGGCTGGCGCGGGCCACGTGACCGTCATCTGGGGCGACGACGCCATGACGCGCATGGAGTACCAGAATGCGCCGCTTTCGTTCTTCGAGCACACGCCCAGCTGGAAGCGCGAGCAGCTCAACTCGCTGGCCGACGCGGGCGCGGCGTTCCTTTTCATTGAGGGCTCGGACCCTGACGCGCTTGCGGGCATCGACCCGGCGAAGCCGGCGCTCGCCGCGCGCGTGCGCAACCAGGAGTGCGACGTCTTCCGCCATGGCCTGGACTTCGGCCACAACGTCTGGTGCATCGCTGGTGCGCCCGTGGCCGCCTGGGCGCGCAAGGTCTTCCCGGACGCGGTGAGCGACGACGAGGCGTGCGACCAGCTCTGGGACGCCATCCTGCTCACGGCGCATGCCACGGGCGATGACGCGGTGGTCGACTGGGATGCCCACGACGCCACGTTCGAGCGCAACAAGGCCCGTCTCAACGAGCTCGCGCTCGACGCGCTGCACTACTCCTCATCCAACGGCACCGACCTCATGCTGGGCCTCAATGCGGGTCACATCTGGGAGGGCGGCTCGGAGGTGACGTCCTCCGGTGTGCGCTTCAGCCCCAACATCCCCACCGAGGAGGTTTTCTCCACGCCCGACCGCCTGCGTGCCGACGGCATCGTCCACTCGGCCATGCCGCTCGTTCATGCGGGCCGGGTCGTGCGCGACTTCTGGCTGCGCTTCGAGGAGGGTCGCGTGGTGGAGTACGACGCGGCCGAGGGCAGGGAGGTCCTGCAACAGATCATCGAGACCGACGAGAACTCGTGCCGCCTGGGCGAGTGTGCGCTCATCGCCAAGGACACGCCCATCCGCCAGACGGGCCTGCTCTTCTTTGACACGCTCTACGACGAGAACGCCAGCTGCCACCTGGCGCTTGGCATGGGCTTCCCCGAGTGCCTGGAGGATGGCCTCAGCATGGACCGCGAGGCCCTCATCGCCGCCGGCGTCAACCAGAGCCACACGCACGTGGACTTCATGATCGGCGCTGACGACCTGTACGTTGAGGGCATCCGTGCCGACGGCTCCACGGTGGACGTCTTCGTGGACGGCTGCTGGGCCTGGTAGCCACGATTCGCAGGCGAGAAGGGCACTTCTCGCCCCGCAGCGGCAACGGCGCCAAGTGCGCTAGAATTCAAGACACGCGCCGTTAGCTCAGCTGGCAGAGCAGGGGACTTTTAATCCCAAGGTCCAGGGTTCGAACCCCTGACGGCGCACCAGAAAGGACGCGGGTCGACCAAGGCTGGCCGACCCGTTTTTGTTCGCTGCGACATAAACCCCGATGGAGCTCCCGTGCCTACCCCTCGCTCTTCTCGCCGTCCTTCGGCAGGTGCGGGCAGGCCTCGCACGGCGCCGTCACCGGGGAGCCCTCGCTGCTGCGCCTGGAGGCGCCCTTGTCGGCGTACATGGCCTTGTCGGCGCGCTTGAGGACGACCTCGACGGGGTCATGAACGCCGGCGTCCGCCACGGGGTCGTAGATGGCGACGCCCTTGGCGCAGTCCACGCGCTTCCAGGGATGCTCGGCCTCGGCGTTGATGTCTGCCACGAGCTCGTCCATCTGGGCGAGAAGGACGTCCGCCTGGTCAACGTGCTCGGCGTTGAGGATGGCTACGAACTCGTCGCCGCCCATGCGGAAGACGGGGCAGTGGCTGAAGGCCTCGCAGATCACGGCGCACGCGGTCTTGAGGTAGGTGTCGCCGTGGTCGTGGCCAAAGGTGTCGTTGACGTACTTCAGGCGGTTGAGGTCGAACATCACCAGGCCAAAGCGCTCGTCTCCTTTGTTGAGGACCTTGGCCTCCTCCTCGAAGGCACCCTTGTTGCGCACGCCCGTCAGCGCGTCGCGGTACGCCTTGGCCGAGAGGCCGCCCACGAGCTTGCCCAGCTCGCCGGCCATGCTCTGCATCGTGTCGCTAAGGACGCCGATCTCGTCGTTGGTGTGGTCGGGGAACTTGACGTTGAGGTTGCCCGAGCCGATCTGCCGTGCGGAGTCGGTGAGGGTGAGCAGCGGCTTGAGCACAGAACCCACGGCCTTGGCCAGGATGGGCAACAGGACCAGGAGCACCACGGCGGAGGCCAGCGCATACTGGATCAGCGCCGAGCGCATGGGGCTGTGAATCTCGCTCACCGGCGCCGCCAGCACGAGCTTCATGCCGTTGCGCAGCGAGCAGAACGTCGCGGCCATCTTCACGCCGTCACGCTCGTAGGTGTAGAGGGTCTCGCCGCTGTCAGCGTTGCCCAGGTCGTCCACGAGCACCTGCAGCGTGGGGTCGACCTCGTTGACGTAGGCACCGGCTTCGATGGTGTTGTGCGCGACGATCTCGCCGTTGGTGGTGAGCAGGCACGCGCGGCCCGTCTCGTAGGCCGAGATGTCGAGCACGCTCTGTGACAGCTCCTCAAAGTCCAGGTCGATGCCCACCACGGCGACGACCTCGCCGTCACGAATGACCGGCACGACGTACGACAGCGTGTAGGTCTCGTCGTTGGCGTTCCAGTACGGGTCCATCCAAAGCGACTCGCCCGTGTCGTGGGGAATGTACCACCAGCCGCTGCGCTCCTCGTCGTTGCGCTCGAACTGCGTGATGTCGGTCAGCGGGAACGGCTCGAACACGCCGTCGCCGTCCTCGTCGGTGCAGAAGATGCCGGCCGTGGTGGCGTACTTCTCGGGGAGGTAGCGGTAGTAGTAGGCATGGATGCCGGGGGTCAGCGAGACGAGCGAGTCAAAGTAGGCCTGCACGCCCTCGAGATGGTCCTCGAAGACGGCGTAGTCCTGCTCGATGTCTGCCTCGGCCGGCACGGTCTCGGCCACGTACCTTGCCACCGCGTTGGTGGCGTACTCCACCTCGAGGAGCTGGTCGTTGATGTCGGTGGCCGAGCTCTCGCAGGTCAGCGCCATGACCTTGATGGCGTCGTCGCGGGCCTGCTTGTGGATGTGGTAGATGCCGATGAACGAGAACGCGGCCGCGCACAGAAAGACGATAAGCGCGACGAGCGCTGCCGCCTTGGTCTTGAGTGAGACAAACCGCTTCATGCGTCCTCCGATGCCGAGGGCGTGTATACGTGCATATGTGCAAGTATATATGGCGACGGCTGGATTTTTGCGCTGGCGAGAAGAACGTTCTGCAGCTGGAAACGTGTGGAGGTGGCGCGATGACGCGGCCCTTCTCGCCAAATGGGGCTCGTTGTGCTAACATGCTGCAGCTTGTCTTGGTCGGAACCAAGACGTACGCCCCTTGCCCTGGTCGGAAACCAGGGCCCGATAAAAGGAGTCCTGCAATGCGTGAGAACATCCATCCCGAGTACATGGAGTGCACGGTCCGTTGCTCGTGCGGCAACACCTTCGTGACCCGCGCGACCAAGCCGACCATGACGCTCGACCTGTGCGACAAGTGCCACCCGTTCTACACGGGCCAGCAGAAGCTCGTCGACACCGGCGGTCGCGTCCAGCGCTTCAGCGACAAGTTTGGTGGCGCCGCCCAGGCCCGCCTCGATGCCGCCAAGGCCGCCAAGGAGGCCAAGGCCGCGAAGGCAGCCGAGGAGGCCGCGGCTCGCAAGGCCGCCAAGGAGGCCAAGGCCGCCGAGAAGGCCAAGCGTGCCGCCGAGTTCGCTGCCAAGGCTGCTGAGGAGGCCGCTGCCGCTCCTGCCGAGGAGGTCGTCGAGGAGGCTGCCGAGGCTGTCGCCGAGACCGTCGAGGCCGCTGCCGAGGAGGCTCCCGTCGAGGAGTAGCCGTCAGGCACAAAGTGCTCGCTAGGGGCCGTCCTACCGGGGCGGCCCCTATTGTGTGGCGACAGTAGCTGCAGCTCTGCGGACGAGGCACCGAGGAGACGGTTTGCCGTCCGGGATGAGTCAACCTGCCGATACTGGCGCGAGCGAGAGGGGCTAGCAGTTGCCCAGGTAGACGTGGGGCAGATGCCGGCGCGCGATGTCTGCCAGGCGATGCATCGTGGCAAGCGGCGTGGGGCGCTGGCCGGCCTTCTGCCAGCGGGGGAAGCACCTGGTCACGTGCAGCGTGATGTCGTCGTCAAGCGCGGCGACCCAGGCGGCCTCCGCGTCCATCATGGCCTCGTCGTCGGTGATGCCCTCCACGACGAGGGTCGTGAGCTCCAGGTGGCAGCCGGGCTCGGCGGCAAGCGTGCGGATGGTGGCGAGCACCGCACCAAGGTCGCTCCCCACGCGCGCGTGCGCCTCGTGCGAGAAGCCCTTGAGGTCGATGTTGGCCGCGTCGACGAGCGGTGCCACCTGTGCGATGACCTCGTCCGTCACGCAGCCGTTGGAGACGAGAACGTTGACGAGGCCCGCCTCGCGTGCCAGCTCCGCGCAGTCGCGCACGTACTCC
>Ga0065709_1006273_pt1 | contig 10290 bp, 8 predicted proteins | sample Hoacrofraction14_2_FD_59096 | JGI IMG/M metagenome (GOLD analysis project Ga0065709, IMG submission 59096) | Hoatzin crop microbial communities from Cojedes, Venezuela, sample from fiber fraction 14 v1 | ecosystem: Host-associated > Birds > Digestive system > Esophagus > Crop | place: Venezuela... | reverse complement strand
CACTTTTTGCACAAAAACGCGCGTTTTGTGCAAAAATTTCAACGCGAAAAATTCATATTTCTTGCATATTCTTCCAAAATCTCGTTTTTCGACGAATTTTTTTCATTTAGAACGTCGTCAAAATTTACGTAAAGTTAGTTGATAAAAATAAACTACGCCGATGGAAATGCATAAAATAAAAGCAGAACTTGCGCGTTCTGCTGATTGTTTCGTTAGAATTTATTATTTTTGCACCGCGAAAAATTATAATAATTTTGCAAAATACGACTCCATGAACCAAGATTTAAATACACCTCAGGCGTATTCTAATGCGATAGAAGCGCCTAAATCTGAAATTACCCCCCCCGCAAGCGATTTTTCTATATTGATGCGCTACGCGGCTTCGCAATTATCCTTGTTGTAATTGGGCATCTTCCTGCTTATACTTTATGGGGATGGCATAATAATCCTTCAACTTTTGGTCCGTTAGTTGGTTCTTTCCACATGCCGTTGTTTATGATGATTAGCGGTTTTGTCGTGAATGTTGAACGTTTTAAGTTGGCAAGTAGAGTAAAATTATTGATACCTTTTTTCTTTTTTGGATTGCTTTACACTTATTTAATTACGGAGCATGATTTTGTAAGTTTCATAGAACACGAAGCTAAATGCGGCTATTGGTTTCTTTATGCTATTGTTGTATTCTTTTTTGCTTTGTGGATTATTCGCCAAACAAAAATAAACTTGACTTTAGGAATCGTTCTTTTTGGATTGTTTTTTATTGGACTTCATGCGCTTTTTCATCGCACGACAATCGGAACGTCACTTTCTACAGATCATTTATGGCAAATGTGGCTTTTCTTTTCTTTTGGAATTTTTTTGAGACGAAAGGGCTTCGATATATTGAAAAAGCATGTTTCAAGAAATCTCGTAGTGTGTGTGATATTTACAATTCTACTGATTATTGTTCCAATGTATTTGCCTCAAAATGCGATGACGAGCATTGGAATCGGAACTATTCGCTGTTTCTTTATATCTGCAGGCTTTTTATTGCTTTTTTATGCTTTAGAACAATATTTTAAGCCTTATCAGTCGAAGGCAAAGCAGTGCTTGAAATCTATAGGAAATGATGTTGGAAAAAATACTCTGCAAATCTATGTTTTGCATTATTTCTTCCTATCGCTAATTCCAATGAAATTTTTGGGAGATTGGATGCTTCGCGAAAATGTTGTGTGGTTAGAATACCTTATTAGTCCTGTATTGTCTCTCATAATTGCTTATTTGTGCATTTGGACTGCACGTTTGATTTACAAATTACACTTAGGTTTTGTCTTCGGACGTTAGCTATTCCATTTCCAATAATAAGGTAGAAATGTTAATTCTATGTATAAAAAGTGGGAATCTGGAATATTTCCGCGATAAAAAAGTGGGATTTTGGAATATTTGCCGTAAAAAAATTTGGGATTTTGGAATTTCCCGATAAAAAACGTTGCTTATTTCTTCTCCAACAAGTTTTGCAAGCGGATAATCTCGTCGCGATATTGCGCTGCTTGCATGAAATCGAGCGCTTTCGCAGCTTGTTTCATCAGTTTTGTGGTGTTTTCGATGCTCTTTTGCAGCTGTTCAGGCGACATATACTCGATGATTGGATCTGCAACCATCGTGCTTTCGGTCGTTGGTTGGTCGATACTGTATTCTATTGCAGTTGCTTCGCCATTTGGTGCCAGTGTTTTGCTGATGGCTTTCTGTATCTGACGAGGCGTAATGTGGTGTTCTTGATTGTATTTCAACTGTTTCTCGCGACGACGATTGGTTTCGTCGATCGTCAACTGCATACTGTCGGTGATAGAGTCTGCATACATGATCACCTTTCCATGAATATTTCGCGCCGCACGACCAGCTGTCTGCGTCAGAGAGCGATGACTGCGAAGGAAACCCTCTTTGTCAGCATCGAGAATCGCGACAAGTGAAACTTCAGGAAGGTCAAGTCCTTCGCGCAAAAGGTTGACTCCGACGAGTACATCGAACACTCCTTCGCGCAAATCGCGCATAATCTTCACGCGGTCGAGCGTAGCAACATCGCTGTGGATGTAGTTCGCGCGCACGCCGTTATCAAGTAGGTAGGTAGTGAGTTCTTCCGCCATGCGCTTGGTTAGCGTTGTGACGAGAACGCGCTCGTTTTTCTTGCTTCGATCAACGATTTCGTCCATCAAGTCGTCAATCTGATTTTCTGTTGGGCGAATTTCGATTTCTGGATCTAATAAACCCGTCGGGCGAATCACTTGTTCGACAACGATACCTTCGGCTTCGTTCAACTCAAATGCAGCAGGCGTTGCCGAAACATATATGACTTGCTTCGTCATTTCTTGGAATTCGTCGAAGCGAAGCGGTCGGTTATCGAACGCGGCTGGCAAACGAAAACCGTATTCCACAAGATTTTGCTTTCTCGCGCGGTCACCGCCATACATCGCGTTAAGCTGTGGCACCGTAACGTGACTTTCGTCGATCACCATCAGATAATCTTCTGGGAAAAAATCAAGCAAACAATACGGTCGTTCGCCTGCTTCGCGACCATCGAAATAGCGAGAATAATTTTCAATTCCACTGCAATGACCCAGTTCTTTAATCATTTCGATGTCGTATTCTACTCTTTCCTTAATTCGTTGTGCACGAGTAACTTCGCCAATGTCGTTAAAGAAATTTATACGCTCTACAAGGTCATCCTGAATAGCACGAATTGCGTTCTCAGTTTGGTCTTTTGAAGTTACAAAAAGGTTCGCTGGATAAATCTGATATTCTTTGAAAGTTGCCAAACGTTGAAATGTCAAACTATCGTGCTCTTCTATATCTTCAATTTCATCATCCCACCACGTGATTCGCAATATTTTGTCGCTGTAAGCCATTGCGATATCCACGCAATCGCCAGTAACGCGGAAGCAACCACGCTGCAAATCGATGTCGTTTCGCACGTAAAGCGCATCGACAAGACGTCGAAGAAAATCGTTACGGCTCACTTTCTTACCGCTCACCACGTTGATGACGCTTTGATTCATCGACATCGGCGATCCCATTCCATAAATACACGAAACGGAAGACACGACAATCACATCTTTGCGGCCTGAAAGTAGGGCACTCACAGCCGAGAGACGCAATCGGTCGATCTCCTCGTTAATTGCCAAATCCTTCTCGATGTACAAATCGCTTTGCGGGAGATAGGCTTCGGGTTGATAATAATCGTAATAAGAAACGTAGTATTCTACGGCATTATCTGGGAAAAATGCCTTCATTTCGCTATACAACTGCGCCGCCAAAGTCTTGTTATGGCTCAAAATGAGAGTAGGTCGCTGATGTTGTTCTATGACGTTTGCAATCGTAAACGTCTTTCCTGAACCCGTAACGCCTAACAAAACCTGCGCTTTGTCGCCACGTTGCAATCCTGAAACCAATTCTTGGATGGCTTCTGGCTGATCTCCAGTGGGCTGAAAAGCAGATGTAAGCTTAAAATCCATTCTGCAAAAATACTAAACTTTGTTGAATAATGTTATAGAAGCGTGTAAAATTGCTAAAATTCAAGTGTTTTACTTTGTAAAAAAAATAATAATTAGTAATTTTGCGCGAAATTTCAGTTATATGAAAAAAGCTTTTTTCCTTCCGATTATTGCAATCCTGCTTCTAACAGGTTGCGCTACGGAGTTTAATTCAGTCTATAAAATTCCCGACACATCATATCGCTATGAGTATGCTAAAGAGTTATTTGCTCGTGGCAAGTATGTTCAAGCGTCAACGCTGCTTTCTGAATTGATTATCTCGCAGAAAGGAACGGATAATGCACAAGAAAGTCTTTATATGTTGGGCATGGCACAATATTGTAGCCGCAATTATGAAGAAGCATCTGCTACGTTTAAGCGCTATATGCAGACCTATCCGCGTAGCATTTATTCTGAAAACGCTTCTTATTATGTAGGTCAAAGTCTTTATATGAGCACGCCAGAAGCGCGATTAGACCAATCGCAGACGTATCTCGCTATTGCAGCTTTCCAAGAATACTTAGATCTTTATCCAAATGGTAAAATGAAAACTGTAGCGCAAAATCGTCTGTTTGAATTGCAAGACAAACTGGTGATAAAAGAACTTTATTCAGCTGAGTTGTATTATAATCTCGGTACTTACTTCGGCAACTGCACTAACGGAGGCAACAACTACGAAGCCTGCATCATCACTGCGCAAAATGCTTTGAAGGAATATCCTTATACTTCTATGCGCGAAGATTTTGCTTTGCTTATAATGAAAAGTAAATATGAGCTTGCAGAGATGAGTGTTGAAGAGAAAAAACTGGAACGCTTTCAAGATGCGGAAGACGAATGCTATGGTTTTTTGAACGAATACCCAGATTCGAAAGACAGAGAGCTGGCAGAGAAATATATCGAGAAGTGCAAGCGTTTTACTTCTACACAAACAAATAGCTAAAACATAAAAAATAATCAATATAAAAATGGACTATAAGAGAACAAAAGCGCCAACAAACACCGTAACTCGCAATACTAACGATCTTTGCGAGCAGACTGGAAACATCTACGAAAGCGTTGCAATTATTGCAAAACGTGCGAANCAAATCTCGAGTGAGATGAAACAGGATCTGAAAAAGAAGCTTGAAGAATTTGCTTCGTACAACGATTCTATTGAAGAAGTNTTCGAGAATCGCGAACAGATTGAAATCTCACGCTTATTTACGAGCGTTTNCCGAAGCCATCGCTTTATCGCAACTAGAAGAATTCGTTGAGAACAAAATCTATTGGCGTGATCCGTCACAAGAAACTGAAGAAGAGGAAGCTTAAATGATACAACGTAAACAAACAATTTTCTTGTTTTTAGCGCTGGTTGCAGTGATTGCGTGTCTTTGTTTGCCAATCGGCTATTTCGAACAAGCAAAGATGGGCAAAGATTTGATGATGTCGAATTTGATGTTGTCANGCAATCAAACTAATNCCGACATAGTTAAAGCNGTATTTGGTGAAAATATGGTTTTCCCGCTATTCGTTACGTTGCTCATTTGCTGCCCGCTGACCATATTGACCATCTTCAAATTTAAGAATCGCAAGCTTCAGGCTCGCCTGTGCGTGNTTAACATTTGGCTGATGATTATCTGGTACGCGCTCTATGCAGCCTACATTTTTATTTGGCAACCAGAAGGAACGACAATGTTCCATNTTACGTTTGCAGCGATANTGCCTTTCATCGCCATCATCTTCTTTATNTTGGCTCGAAAAGGCATTCTCGCCGATGAAAAGCTGGTTCGCTCGATGGATAGAATTAGATAAATTCAATAGGTAATTAAGATAGAAATCACGNGATGTCGCATGGCGATGTCGCGTGATTTTTTTATGTTTCTATTGCAGTGGGATAGGAGAGTGGTGNAATGAGATATAGTTCTCAATCAATGCATTGAAAGTATAATACAAAAATATAGGGATTGCGAAATGCAATCCCTATATTATATTGTGTGATGTCTAAACGAAGAATTAGAGACCAAGTCCTTTCTTTACGTTAGCAGCAGCGTTGTCAACAGCTTCGCCAGCTTTTTCTTTAGCAGCTTCAGCAGCCTTAGCAGGTGCTTCCTTAACAGCGTCAACAGCGTCATTTGCGCCTTCTACAACGTCAGCAGCTTTTTCTTTCACTGCGTCAGTAGTAGCGTCTTTTACGTTATTGAATTTTTCTTTAATTCCGTTTACGAAACTCTCAACTGGGTTTTCAGTCAAAGCGTTAACTGCAGATGTAACAGCTGCGTTTGTNCCAACAACGCTCTTNACCAAGTCTGATTTGTCTTTCAAGAAATCTTGGATCTTTGTCATATAAGCTTTTGCAGCGTCAGCATTGATGCCTGTAAGCTCTTCAATCTTAGCCTTAACAGCGTCGAGAGCAGCTTGGAAAGCGTTAACGTCTTTGTTGTTGAGCAGTTGGGTCAGGTTAGTGATCATTTCGTCAGCAGCAGTGTTAGCGTCTTCAATCTGCAGAGCAGCGGTATCGATAACAGCTTCAGCTTCGTTGGTTTTGTTTCCGCAACTTGCGAACATAATTGCTACAGCAGCAGCAAATACGAATAAGATTTTTTTCATAACTTTCTCTTTTTAATGATTAATAATATAAGGTTGTTCAAAACGTTGCAAATATAAATGTTTTGTTGATACATTGTTACTTTTTTTACATGTTTTAACAATAAAAAGAAAGAAGAGGCTTTTGCGAGCCTCTTCTCTCTATAATATATAATAAGGTGTAATGCCTTATTCTGTCCAATCTTCTTGTTGCTTGCGCAGGTANCTCTTATAGCGNAGCTTAGCCATGCGTTCTGCTTCTGCGAACAGCTCGTCTGCTTCTGTAGGATATGCTTTCTGAACTGACAGATAGCGAACTTCACCGAGCAAGAAGTCGCGGAATTTNTCCCATTGTGGTTCTTTCGAATCGAGNGTGAATGGGTTCTTTCCTTCTTCTGCGAGCTGTGGATTGTAGCGCCACANGTGCCAGTATCCGCATTCAACAGCTTTAGCTTCCTCTGCTTGGCTCTTGCCCATGCCACCCTTAGCTTTCAGACCGTGGTTGATACATGGAGCGTAAGCGATNACGAGAGATGGACCTGGATATGCTTCTGCTTCGCGAATAGCTTTCAAGCACTGTGCATTGTCAGCGCCCATTGCTACTTGTGCTACGTAAACATAACCGTAAGCAGTGGCAATCATACCNANATCTTTCTTGCGGATGCGTTTTCCTTGTGCTGCAAACTGAGCGATAGCNCCAAGCGGTGTAGCTTTAGANGCTTGTCCGCCAGTGTTACTGTAAACCTCTGTGTCGAGAACGAGAATGTTTACATCTTCGCCCGATGCGATTACGTGGTCTAATCCACCATAACCAATATCGTAAGAAGCACCATCACCACCGATAATCCACTGACTACGTTTAACGAGATAGTGTTCCAGCGTCTGGAGCTCTTTGCAACGTTCGCAACCCTTTGCAGCGCCTTCAGCAAAGAATGGTTTCAGTTTAGCAGCTGCTGCCTTTGAAAGTTCAGCATCNTTCTTTCCGTCAATCCATTCTTGAGCTGCAGCTTTATATTCTGCAGATGCGTTATCGCAAGCAATGACTTCGTTCAGCAACATGGTGATACGCTCGCGCATCTTCTTGTTTCCAAGAACCATACCCATACCAAANTCGCAGAAATCTTCGAACAATGAGTTGTCGAAAGCAGGACCTTGTCCTTTTGCATTCTTNGTATAAGGTGAAGAAGGAATAGATGCAGAGTAGATAGATGAGCAACCTGTTGCGTTAGCTACCATTTCGCGATCTCCGAAGAGTTGTGAAACGAGTTTAACGTAAGGTGTTTCACCACAACCAGAGCATGCTCCAGAGAACTCAAACAATGGAGTNGCAAACTGAGAGTTCTTTGCGTTGGCTTTGATATCTACGAGATCTTGTTTTGAAGCAACGTTCTTTACCAAGTAATCCCAGTTCTTTGCTTCCTGAACCATGTCTTCTGCGTCTGGATTGAATGGAACCATCGTCAGAGCCTTGCCCAGTTTTGGATTTCCAGGACAAACATCAGCACAGTTGCCGCATCCAAGACAGTCGAGCACGCTTGTTTCGATGCGGAAGTGCATTCCTGCCATCGCCTTAGGTGCTTTCATCGTGATAGTTGCTGCACTCTTGTCCAGACCTTCAAGCTCTTCGTCGGTCAAAACGAATGGGCGAATTGCAGCGTGAGGACATACGAATGCACACTTGTTACATTGAATACAGTTTTCACTGTTCCATACTGGTACGAAAGCTTCAACGCCACGTTTTTCGTATGCAGCAGTTCCTGCTTGCCAGCTTCCGTCAACGGTTTCGTTGCGAACGAAATCTGAAACTTTCAACAAATCGCCTGCTTGTGCATTGATTGGGCGAACCAATTCCTTAACAAATGCTGGAGCATCGTCGGTCTTTACTTCGTCATCTGGCAGATTTGCCCATGCAGGNTCAACAGTTAGCTTCTTATATTCACCACCGCGATCTACAGCTTGATAGTTCTTGTTCACAACGTCTTCACCCTTCTTGCCNTAAGACTTAACGATGAATTTCTTCATTTGCTCTACAGCCAGATCTACAGGAATTACNTCCGTAATGCGGAAGAATGCGCTCTGCAGAATNGTGTTCGTGCGGTTTCCAAGACCAATNTCTTGTGCAATTTTCGTTGCATTGATCGTGTAAACNGTGATATTATTTTCTGCGAAATAACGTTTTACCTTGTTAGGCATGAATTTTACGAGTTCATCGCCTTCGAAAATCGTATTCAAAAGGAATGTACCATTCTTCTGAAGACCACGAGTTACNTCGTACATGTGCAGATATGCCTGAACATGNCATGCAACAAAGTTTGGCGTTGTTACGAGATAAGTTGAGTGAATAGGTGTATCACCAAAACGCAAGTGCGAACAAGTGAAACCACCNGACTTCTTCGAGTCGTATGAGAAGTAAGCTTGGCAATATTTATCGGTGTTATCGCCAATGATTTTCACTGAATTCTTGTTGGCTCCAACNGTTCCGTCAGCACCAAGNCCGTAGAATTTAGCTTGGAACATGCCTTCNCCACCCATAGCAATCTCTTCTACCTCAGGCAGAGACGTGAAAGTAACATCGTCAACGATNCCAACNGTAAAGTGATTCTTAGGNTCTGGCAAAGCAAGNTTNTTATATACAGCAATCATCTTAGCAGGAGTNGTGTCGGCTGAACCCAGTCCGTAACGACCACCAACGATGATAGGTTTGTTTTCTACGTCATAGAACGCACTCTTCACATCGAGATACAAAGGTTCTCCCTCTGCTCCAGGTTCCTTAGTGCGGTCAAGCACAGCAATACGTTTCACAGTCTTTGGCACTGCTGCAAGGAGATGTTTCACTGAGAAAGGACGATACAAGTGTACGCTAATCATACCCACTTTTTGTCCTTCTTTATTCAGATGGTCGATAGCCTCACGACAAGCCTCTGAAGCAGAACCCATCAAAATAATGATGCGATCGGCATCTTCAGCGCCATAATATGAGAACAAGTGATACTCACGACCAGTAATCTTTGTAATCTCACCCAAATAATGTTCAACCACTTCTGGCACCTGTGCGTATGCAGCGTTGCAAGCTTCGCGGTGCGTGAAGAATGTCTCTGGGTTCTCTGCAGTTCCTCTCGTAACAGGACGCTCTGGNCTTAACGCTCTATCGCGGAAACGTTTCACGTCAGCTGGATCAACCAACTTCGCGATATCCTCCTGATCCATCAACTCAATCTTGTGATATTCGTGTGATGTACGGAAACCATCAAAGAAGTTTACAAACGGAATGCAAGTCTTCAGCGATGCCAAGTGAGGAACAGCAGTCAAATCCATAACCTCCTGAACACTGCCTGAGCAGAACATTGCAAAACCAGTCTGGCGACATGCCATCACATCTTGATGATCGCCAAAAATACAAAGTGAATGTGACGCCAAAGTACGTGCAGTTACGTCGAANACGCATGGAAGCATCTCGCCTGCAATCTTATACATGTTTGGAATCATCAGCAACAAACCTTGCGAAGCAGTAAACGTCGTCGTCAAAGCACCTGCTTGCAGCGAGCCATGCAATGCACCAGCCGCACCGCCTTCAGATTGCATTTCCTGAACGCTTACAGTCTGACCAAACAAGTTCTTTCTGCCACGAGCCGCCCATTCATCTACGTGCTCAGCCATCGGAGATGACGGCGTAATAGGATAAATTGCTGCTACTTCTGTAAACATATAGCTCACGTGTGCCGCAGCCTCATTACCGTCACAGGTAATAAATTTCTTTTCTTTAGCCATGATTAGTTTAGATAAAGTTATAAATGCATTTATAAAATAGTGTTTCTTATTGACCGCAAAAGTATAAAAATTTTTGAAAACAACGAAAAGAAACAGCATAATATCACGCCTTTTCAACCGCTTTCTAACGTTAAAAAAATCGAAACAACCACATTCTGACTACAAAAAACGCAAAACAAACCACCAAAACGTGCGCTCCACCTTATTAAAATATATAAACGCGAAAGCGAAAAAGCAGTCTAAAAATAGGGTAGCAGTAAACCGCAAAAATGGTGCACGCGAAAAGTGTTAAAAAATAGTGTTAAAATGGGTGTGCAAAAGAATGTTAAAAATGTTAAGTTTTATTTGTTAAAATTTTATTCTACGTGAAAAAAAAGTGCGTTTTTTGCGATTTTTTTTGCCCTTTGATGTGGACTACGGATGCAAAAAGGCGGTTTACGAGTCGTAAATGGGCGCT
>Ga0065709_1029998_pt1 | contig 10292 bp, 7 predicted proteins | sample Hoacrofraction14_2_FD_59096 | JGI IMG/M metagenome (GOLD analysis project Ga0065709, IMG submission 59096) | Hoatzin crop microbial communities from Cojedes, Venezuela, sample from fiber fraction 14 v1 | ecosystem: Host-associated > Birds > Digestive system > Esophagus > Crop | place: Venezuela... | reverse complement strand
AAAATAGCCTTCCGCATCTGCTGTTTCATACCATCTATAGCCTACATATATACCTTCCTCGTACTGATAATATCCAAAGTCATTGGACTTACCAAAGCCTGTTGTTACATCAGCTACATTTGTATAAGTATTGTCATCGTTATTATAAAAAGACGGCATAGTAGACATATCATATGCGTATGTGTCAACGAGATGTCCCGAAGGATTGACTTCACCTGTCAAAATCTGCGCTACACCTACAAGTCCCGCTTCACCCGGATGACCTATCCAAAGGCAAGCATCTACGCCATATTCTTCCTGTTCGATTTCGCCAAGCTCTATAGGTGTTGATGAGTTTATAAGAACAATTGTTTTTTCATAATTTTCATTACAAAATTCCAAGAGTCCAAGTTCATCTTCCGAAAGCTGTAAATAAGTTGTTCCGGTTGAAGCTACGCCATCTCCGTCATAGTCCATAACAGGTGATGCACCCTCAGCTCCCGATCTTGCGAATGTTACGATTACAACATCGTTATAGCCATCTTCCATGAAGTTGTCTTTGTTATCTTCATATACACTTTTCTGAAATTCATTGACTCTCGAATATCCGCCCCAATCACTGCTTCCGTAATTATCTTTGTTTGTTGAATAGTCAGAACCTGTAAACGTGGCAACTTCGCCCGTTCCTGTATGTCCTGTATATTCATCTGTTGTATCAGAGTTTCTTGCTCCGCCGCAAGCCTTTTCAAGCCATTCCCATGCTTTCTCGTTTACGTCTAGGTACCTCTCGCTGCTTGTACCACTTCCCTCTGTCTTACTTCCATCAAAAGCTTCCTTCATGGTGTAAGTGTACTCGTCATATTTCCCACCTGCAGATCCTGTTCCTCCGCATATATAGTTGTATGACATAGCCCCAAGGATTGTAACCTTGGTGCCCTTTTCAAGTGGCAAAGTGTTGTTTTCATTTCTAAGTAAAACTGCACCTTCTGATTCGATTTCCGTATCGATTTCGCGTCCCTCTTCCATGCACTCTGCTTCTGACATTGCCTCATCAGATGAGGACGAGCCAAGACCAAGATACGTTGTAAGTGTATCGCCAAATGTTGATAGTAGCGAATTTATCATCATTATAGCCACGAACAAAATAGCAATAATCTTTGCTCCTTTACATGCCTTCTTCATTGCTAAACCCTCCTTTTATGATACTTTGTAACTATATTTTTTCATAAAAAGAGTTTCTATAACTTTTTATAGCAAAAAAGCACTTAAAATGATATATTCGGATATTTTCATGTGACAAAAGGCATCATTTCCGTGACAAACGGTATGATGCCTTTTTGTTTTCAAAGTATTATTTGATTTTTCGAATTCATATAAAGAAGATATTTTTCTTTTACCTCTTGAATCTTACGCCTACTAAGCGGAACTTCAATATCTCTTATAAGCTTAATAACACCGCCATCTATCAGACTTATATATTCCATATTGACTATGAATCCCTTATGACATCTTATAAATCCGAAGCCTTCAAGCATATCTTCCAGTTCTTTCATAGTATATCTTACGCTATGCGGATCGGGTTCATCATTTAGATACAAAAGCTGATTATTTCTACCACCTTCTATGTATATAATATTTTCAATTGATATAGTTTCTATCTTGTCATTATTTTTTATTATAAGCTTTTTATCCTTACTGCTCACCTTGTCTATATAAAGCTTGGCCGCAAGTGGTATATCCGTAAGTATGTGGCTCTTTCTAACAAAACATACAGGTGTTATCTTCATAGTATCAAACACCAAATCTTCTCTGTTTGATACATATATAATATCTATACTGTTACCCGAATTCCTAATCTTTTGCCCTGCCGTAATTCCATCCATCCCCGGCATATCTATATCCAAAACAAGCAAATCATATACTTTGTTTTCCATATCCCACAAAAGATCGCTCACACCGGTATATACGATAGCCTTTGCATCTTTTCCCATATTCTTTAGCGAAAGCATAAGAGCATCAGCAACCATTTTAGCTGACATTTCTTCATCATCACACACCGCTATTCTAATTTCTTTCATAATCTATATCCCCAATTTTACTATATTATTATTTAAATTATTATTTGCTTTAGTATATTTATTTAGCAATATCTTTTATAAGCAGCATTATATCTGTTATAAACTTATCTGTGCTCATATCATATCTTACATATCCATTATGCCTTTGCGCAATTATATCTACAATTTTTGTTCCATATCCGTGAGCTTTTTTATTTGGCTTATTTGTCTCAAGTTTCAAAATTTCATATTTGGGTGCTGTAGCTTTAAAAGTATTCTCTTCATGAATAAAAAGGTAGTTACCCTTCTGGGTTATACTTAAACTTATACGTCTTTTTTCTTCCTCAACAAATTCACATGCTTCAATTGCATTGTCGATGATATTCATTATTATACTAAACAAATCCATATCCGGAATATTTATCTTGCTATCAACAACTATATTGGTGCTAAACTCTATATTCTTTTCATCAGCAACAGACATTTCATAATTTATGATTGAATTAATGAGAACATTCCCATAGTCATTTTTTCTTAGCAGTTTTTCTCTTTTTTGCATGCTATCATTTAAGAAATCTTTTAATTTATCAAAATCGCCTTCATCTACGAGAAGCTTTAAATAAGCATCATGATTTTTTAATTCATGGCGAAGTATACTCATCTGTTCATAATGCTTCTGCGTTATCTCATAGCTGTTTTTGGTAATCTCAACTTGACTTGATATCGCTGCAAGATCTGTATTTCTCTTATTCTCTTCATTTATTTTATAATACAAATAGTATATTGTAAGAACCAAAATAAGCATTATACCATTTAAAAACTCCTGGTATAACATTGTACTATCAGTCGATTCAATCCAGTTAACCGATGACATCACAGCAGACATTATCATGATTAGAGTTATGATGGCACTCGAATAACTTCCAAAAAATGATTCTGTAACCTCGAATTTCTTTAAAAAAATAAGTGCAAGAGCAAATAAAAATATATGTCCGATTGTCATTCCAAAGGCTTTATTTACAAACTCGAAATTTGCAAACATAAAACCAATCTCAGCCATAATAAGTTTTTGACAAGCTTCAATTGCCGATGCACTGACAATGGTATTTTTGATATCTTTTTTTCTAATTGATAAGATGCGCAGCAAAAGATATGCAATCTCTTGAATCTGCATAATAAAGTTCTCGCCAAAGACATAGTAATAAATTGCAGAAACAATTTGCATTATCATATTCCATTTAACTATTGATAAAATAAGCAAAGTCATATTTTTTATCTTAATATCTTTTAACTTGATATTTTCGAACTTAACGTTCTCAACGTTGCTATCATGATAAAATATAGTGACCAGTGTGACAAACGCTGCATATATCACCACTCCAATTAAATTATTTAAATCAAGCAGATAATTATTTATATACCCCATAAGAAACCCCAAATCTTCTTAGTCGCTTACTGCACCAATCAAACTATTTATATCTTCTATATTATTATTTATCATATAAGTATTTATACCATCAACTATTTTTTCTGCCGCATATGGATCATGGAAGTTCATCATCCCCACTGCTACGCCGCTTGCGCCTGCAAGCATGAACTCAATAGCATCTTCCCATGTTGCGATTCCGCCCATACCAATTATAGGAATATTTACAGCTTGATGGCACTGGTATACCATTCTAATTGCAACAGGCTTTATACATGGCCCCGACAAACCGCCTGTCTTATTTGCTATTGCAAATTTTCTTTTGTTTATATCAATCTTCATACCGGTAATAGTATTTATAAGAGATATAGCATCTGCGCCGCCCATCTCTGCTGCTCTTGCCATTTCCGTTATATCTGTCACATTCGGAGACAGTTTCATTATCACAGGCTTATTTGCGTGCTCTTTTATCTTTTTTGTAATATTATAAAGAGACTTTGGATCTGTGCCAAATGCTATTCCGCCTTCCTTTACATTAGGACATGACACATTTATTTCGAGCATTGATACGATATCTTCATCACGAAGCCTATCAACAACTTCTATATACTCTTCTTCAGTATGTCCGCATACATTTACAATTATATTTGTATCATAGTTCTCAAGGAATCTTAAATCCCTCTCTACAAATACATCTATTCCCGGATTTTGAAGGCCTATTGCATTTAGCATACCGCTTGCAGTTTCCGCAATTCTCGGAGTAGGATTTCCTTCCCAAGGAACATTAGCAACGCCCTTTGTAACTACTCCTCCAAGTTTATTCAAATCAACAAATTCCGAATATTCCATTCCCGAACCAAATGTTCCGGATGCTGTCATTACCGGATTTTTGAATTCTACTCCTGCTATATTTACTTTTGTATTCATATATTTACATCCTCCGCATCAAACACAGGTCCATCAGTACATATTCTTGCATTATTCACATGTGAATGACTATCTATATTCTTTGTTTTTACTATGCATCCAAGGCAAGCTCCAACGCCGCATGCCATCTTTTCTTCAAGCGATATGTAGGCTTTTATATTATTTTCTTTTGCATATGCCTTTAGTCCTCTTAGCATAGGCATAGGTCCGCATGCATATATGATATCACCTTCTATATTATTCTCTTTCAAGGCATCTATGACAGTTCCATGTGTTCCAACGCTTCCATCATCTGTTGCTATGAAGAGCTTTCCGTTTTTTTCAAATTCTTTCGAAAGAAATATTTCACTATTTCTATATCCCATGACGATATTTATTTCTTTTGCTATACCTTTTAATTCCTTGGACGTTTGAAGAATCGGAGGCACGCCTATTCCTCCGCCTATAAGAATTACTTTTCTGTCCCTTGCTTCTTCTATAGGATATCCATTCCCAAGACTTCCCATTATATCCACAAAGTCTCCGTCTCTTAAATTTTTAAATTCGCTTGTCCCCTCTCCAACAACTCTATATACAAGTCGTAAGATATTTTCATCTCTATCAATCTCGCATAGACTTATCGGGCGCGGCAATAGGTTCTTCGAATTCTTTGTATAAACTCCTACAAACTGGCCGCATTTTGCCATTTTTGCAATATCCGTTTTTAATTTTAAATCATATATATTTTCTGCTATCTTTTCCTGACTTACTACTAAAGCCCTTTCTTTTTTCTTTGCCATATTCATCTCCTACGCTTCTAAAATGATTTTTATCAAATTCTAATCTTGAATTTAAAATTTTAATATTATCTTACATGCGTTTGAATTTGTTTAGTCTTTATATACAATATTTCCATTTGCTATAGTCATTTTTACCTTGCCACTCACTTCCACCCCCACAAAAGGGCTGTTCTTTGCCTTCGATGCAAAATTATTATCTATTGTATACTTTTCATTCTTATCAAATATAACCAAATCTGCAGGTGCGCCAACGTCTACGCATCCGCCTCTTATGCCATAGAGCTTTGCCGTGCCATAGCTCATACGTCTTAGAAACGTTACCATATCCAGATATCCTGTATTTACCAAATTGGTGATGCCAAGAGGAAGCGCCGTTTCAAGCCCTATTATTCCGCTCGGCGCATCTTTGAATGGCGCATTTTTCTCTTTAATGCTATGCGGTGCATGGTCAGTTGCTATCATATCGATTGTTCCATCTTTTAGCCCTTCTATTATCGCCATTCTATCGCTTTCAAGGCGCAGCGGCGGATTCATCTTTGCAAGAGTTCCGTGCTTTAATACCGCTTCTTCCGTTAGACTATAATGATGGGGAGTCGCCTCAGCGCTTATCTTTACGCCTTCTTTTTTGGCTTCTCTAATCAAGGCTGTTGCTTCTTTTGTGCTTATATGTTGTACTACAATCTTGCATCCGGTCTCTCTTGAAAGTTCGATATCTCTTTTTACCATTGATATTTCTGCTTCTCTACCGGAACCTACAAGGCCCAGCTTTTCTGCGACATATCCCTTATTAACACCATTTTCTTTTATAAACTTTGGATTTTCCTCATGAAGACTTATAACCATATCAAGCTCTGCTGCCTTCTTGCATGCATAGAGCATGACACTCTCGTCACATATAGGCTTACCATCATCGGAAAAAAGAACTGCTCCGCACTTTTTTAATTTTTCCATATCGGTAAGTTCCATCCCCTGCATACCTTTTGTGACATTGGCACATGTATATACATTTATCCCCGTACGCATCCCCTTATCAAGGACATATTTTATCGTATCTTCATTGTCCATAGGCGGCACAGTATTGCCCATCATTATGACGCTGGTATATCCGCCGCGTTTTGCTGCATTTGCGCCCGTTTCTATATCTTCTTTGTGAGTCTGCCCCGGATCTCTAAAATGTACATGCGCATCTATAAATCCTGCTGTAACTATAAAGCCCGTCGCATCAATCACTTCTGTATTAGAGTTTTCGAGAGAAACTCCCCGATTACCTGTTATATTCTCCGATATTTCTTTGATAATGCCATCATCTCCCACCAAAATATCAGCATATCTTTCATTCCCGCTCTTTGGGTCAATGACGCATCCGCCATGAATAAGAAGCATATATCCTCCAATCGACATTTAGCATTTAAAATAAACTATAGATTTGTTATAATTGTCTAGACAATGATAGCACATAAGAGCTTTAAATGTGTAAAAAATAATATGCAAATTTTTTAATTATTATCTTGTCAAAAAAATATTTGGAGACTTATCATGATTAGATTAATTTTAGTTTTTTTATTTCTTGTAATATTTTTCATCCTATCAATTCCAATCATATTGATTGAACTGCTTGTAGGACTTATAAGCAAAAATGCCGAGAAAAAATCATCACTTTTCATCGTAAATCTCGCATTTAAAATAATAACCTTTTTATCCGGAATAAAATTAAATATCAAAGGTCTTGAAAATGTGCCAAAAGACGAACCTGTTCTATACGTGGGAAATCACAGAAGCTTCTTCGACGTAGTTGTATCCTATCCGCTTGTTACAAGGTCAACAGGTTTTGTATCCAAGATTGAGATAAAAAAGGTTCCGATTTTATCTTGGTGGATGATAATTCTGGATTGCCTCTTTATGGATAGAAAAGATGTAAAACAAAGCGCAAACGTAATATTTGCCGCAATAGATAAAATAAAGAATGGAATATCTATCTGCATCTATCCCGAAGGTACAAGAAATGCAACAGATGAAGATATGTTGCCGTTTCATAAGGGAAGCTTCAAACCCGCCCAGCGCACAAACTGCCCTATAGTGCCTGTTGTCATAACAGGAAGCCGCGAAGTTTTTGAAGACCATCTTCCTTTTATACATGCATCAAATATAACAGTTGAATACTTACCACCTGAACGCTTTACAGAAATTTCCAAAGACGATCAAAAACATATAGATGAATATTTCTATAACAAAATGCTTCAAACATATAAGAAAAACAAGGGTTAATCCTATTGTATCTTTTTTCAAGTCATAATCCTATTTCAAAAATGCGCATCCACGTGTCCGTACATGAATGCGCATTTTCTTGGATAAATATTTAATTTATAAGCCTGCCTTATTGCGGTTGTAATTGATAAGACAACCATCAAGAATAATTTGTCTCTCCCTGTCTGTGAGATCGCCAAGTGTGAGCGTGAACTCTTTTCTTTCGCCACCTTTAATAGCAATAGCCTTTATCACAGCTTCCTTGTTTTCAACTTCACTTCTGATACCCGGAAGGAATATATAATCAAGATTCGCAAAAGGAAGCTCGCCCTCTTCAATGATAAATGGGAGCATGCCCCAGTTGATGAGGTTACTTCTATATCTCTTTGTCGCATATTCATTGGCAACATTGGCCCATCCGCCTAGAACCTTCTGGCATGATGCAGCCTGCTCTCTTGCCGAGCCATCACCCGGCTTTACAGCAAAAATAGTTGAACCAAATCCTATAGACTTTGTATCCATATCGATACCATAATCATTGATAACAGCCAGAACGCTTTCAAGTTCCGGAGCAGTAGCCTTTACATCTTTTCCTTCTACAAGAGCTGTTTCTGCTCTCTGTATCTCTTTGGCTCTTCCAACATACTCAGGATCTTTTCTTGAAAGAGTGAACTCTGCAAGTCCAAGCGGATTAGAACGATATGATGATGTCTCACCCGATGGAATAAGTTCATCTGTAGTTGTTACAGGATCATGAATCTCTGATACTACTTTAAGTACGAGATTTTCAGGAAGTGCTTCCATCTTTGGCCAGTCCTTGATATTAGGGCCAAATTGAAGCTTTGCATTTTCATCAGCAACTCCCTTAGAATCAAATACCCTGTTTTTATAGATATTTGCATCAAAATGGTATGTATACTCATTAAATGTGCCATCAAACTTTGTAGCAGGAGTGAGGAATCCCTTATTTGCTGCTGTAGCTGCAATCGATCTTGCATCCATGAGCGCAACCGATGAAATCTGTCCATTTTGCACCTTGCTTCCCTCACGGTTAGGAAAGTTACGTGTTGAATGTCTAATACTAAATGCATTGTTTGCAGGCGTATCTCCTGCACCAAAGCATGGTCCGCAAAATGCCGTCTTCAAGATAGTACCCGTTTCAAGGAGAGTTGCCGCAACGCCATTTTTCAAAAGTTCCATATATATAGGAGTTGATGCAGGATAAATATTCATTGTAAACTTATCATCGCCGATATTTGTACCTTTCATAATATCTGCAGCCGCACAAATATTTTCGAATCCGCCGCCTGCGCATCCCGCGATTACGCCTTGGTCAACAAGGAATTTGCCATCAACGATTTTGTCCATAAGCGAATATTCTATCTTGTCTCCAAAGCTAACCTTTGCACGCTCTGCTGTTTCATTTAGCATCTGCTCGAGATTTTCATTTACAAAATCAATCTCATAAGCAATTGATGGGTGGAAAGGCATAGCAATCATAGGCTTTATAGTAGACAAATCCACCTTCAGTACGCCGTCATAGTATGCAACCTTTGCCGGATTTAGTTCCTTGTAATCGCCGCTTCTTCCATGGATATCATAGAACTCTTTTATCTTGTCATCTGTCTGCCATATAGAAGATAGACATGTTGTCTCCGTTGTCATTACGTCAACGCCTATTCTAAAATCAGCAGAAAGTTTTGATACACCGGGGCCTACGAATTCCATAACCTTATTTTTGACAAAGCCTTCTTTGAATACTTTGCCGATAATTGCAAGTGCAACATCCTGAGGACCTACACCCTTTTGAACTTCACCTGTCATATAGATAGCTATAACACTCGGCATCTTAATATCATAAGTCTGTCCAAGGAGCTGTTTTACAAGTTCAGGACCGCCCTCACCCATAGCCATAGTACCAAGTGCACCGTATCTCGTATGCGAATCCGATCCAAGTATCATACCGCCACCTGTAGCAAGCATCTCTCTTGCAAACTGGTGAATGACTGCCTGATGAGGTGGAACATACATTCCGCCATACTTCTTGGCTGCTGTAAGGCCGAACATATGGTCATCTTCATTGATTGTTCCGCCTACCGCACAAAGTGAATTGTGACAGTTTGTAAGGACATAAGGAATTGGGAATTTCTTAAGTCCTGAAGCTCTGGCAGTCTGTATGATACCTACATATGTAATATCATGACTTGTAAGTTTATCAAATTTTATTTGCAAATCATCCATCGAATCCGATGTGTTGTGATTTTTCAAAATGCCATAACATATCGTACCTTTTTTGGCTTCTTCTTTTGATACATCTCCTCCTGTAAGCGATGTAAGCCTTGCACTCTTATCAGCATCATCAGCAACAAGCTGCTCACCGCCCACAAGATATGCTCCATGATTTAATATTTCAATCATTGAAATCTCCTCCTATGTTAAATAAAAAATATACTAAGCTCGTTTTTATAACTATACATTATTATGATACCATCTTGCAATTTATAATTCAGATTTTTTCTGCAGATACATTTTGATAGCATTTACTTTTTATCAATAAAAAGTTAAAATTATAATATGAAAAAAGCTTTGGGAGGAACTGTTTTCATGGGAAAATCAGCATTTTTAAAAACAATATCCATAATACTCTCCTGCACGATTCTTACAGGATGCGGGAGCGTTTCAAATATTCTCGGTAATAAAAATTCAACTCTAACTTTCGATACAAAAGACCCGGCTCTTGCACTCGTCTCAGATTTCGATGCACAAGGCGCATCTCCCCTTGTTTTGGTTGATCAAAACGGCTATATGATCGGTGCTGTCAAAGAAGCTATTGTTATATCAGACAATACTTTGCAAAATTTCGAAATAAAGCGTACATCA
>Ga0065709_1005458_pt1 | contig 10294 bp, 10 predicted proteins | sample Hoacrofraction14_2_FD_59096 | JGI IMG/M metagenome (GOLD analysis project Ga0065709, IMG submission 59096) | Hoatzin crop microbial communities from Cojedes, Venezuela, sample from fiber fraction 14 v1 | ecosystem: Host-associated > Birds > Digestive system > Esophagus > Crop | place: Venezuela... | reverse complement strand
TGTTACTTGACTGAAGCAGAATGCTGATAATGAGAATAATACTCGCTATCAAAAGAATAATCATTAAAGCTGTGTGCATTTTTATCTCCTAATCTGTTGTAAAATTCTAACGCTTTACTATAACACCCGGCTACTTGTGTGTCAACATTTCAGAGATGCTGCTGCATCGGCAATAGCCTTGAAATCCGACGCCTTGAGGCTTGCTCCTCCGATAAGTCCGCCGTTAATATCAGGCTTTTCGAGAAGTTCGGCAGCATTGCCCGGCTTCATGCTTCCTCCGTAAAGGATAAGCACGGAATTGGCTGTTTCATTATCATACATTCCTCCGATTACTCCTCTTATGAATGCGCACATTTCCTCTGCCTGCTCAGGGGTTGCGGTTTTACCTGTGCCGATTGCCCAGATCGGTTCATATGCAACAACAATTTTTGCGGCTTCCACAGCAGGAATTCCTTCAAAATCAGCAACGAGCTGACTTGCAACGAATGTCTGCTCACCTGCAGCTTCTCTTACTTCAAGAGACTCGCCGACGCACAGAATCGGTGTTATTCCGTTTTCAAGAAGAGCCTTGAGCTTGAGATTGACAGTTTCATCTGTTTCATTGAAATATTCACGTCTCTCTGAGTGTCCGATTACACAGTAGTCAACACCGATTTCCTTCAGCATCGGAACTGAAACCTCACCGGTATATGCTCCTGATGGTTCATAGTGAACGTTCTCTGCTCCGAACTTTACTCCTGTTCCCTGCAGAGAATCTCTTACTGTAACGAGATCTGTAAATGGGACAAGAAGAGCCATATCCTCAGGATTTGCAGGATTCTCAGCTTTAAGATCCTCAACGAACTGAGCTGTCTCTGCCATTGTCTTGTTCATTTTCCAGTTTCCTGCGATTAAAAACTTTTTCATCTTTTTATTCTCCTGTTTATTTATCTTCGATAACTGCGATTCCCGGGAGTTCCTTTCCTTCAAGGAATTCAAGGCTTGCTCCGCCGCCCGTGCTGATATGTGTCATTTTGTCTGCAAGACCGAACTGTTCAACAGCAGCAGCGCTGTCTCCGCCGCCTATAACAGTCGTTGCATCCATTTCTGCAAGACATTCTGCAACAGCTTTTGTTCCTGCGGCGAAATTGCTCATCTCGAACACGCCCATAGGTCCGTTCCAGACAACGGTTTTTGCTGTTCTGATGGTATCGGTGTAAAGCTTTATGCTCTTAGGGCCGATGTCCATACCCATTCTGTCGTCAGGAATGGAATCTATATCATATGTATCAAATGCACTGTCATTCGAAAATTCATCAGCACATACTACATCAACAGGCAGGAGGAACTTCACGCCCTTTTCATCTGCAAGCTTAAGTATGTCCCCCGCGAGACCGAGACCTTCCTCGTCAAGCAGAGACTTACCGATTGAATAGCCCTGAGCCTTAAGGAATGTGAAAAGCATTCCGCCTCCGATTACAAGGATATCCACTTTATCAAGGAGGTTTGTAATTACCGGAATCTTGTCTGCTACCTTTGCCCCGCCCATTACAGCGGCAAACGGTCTTTCCGGATTGTTTACTGCCTCTCCGAGGAATTTGAGTTCCTTTTCAATAAGGAATCCTGATACGGCAGGAATATAGTCAGCTATACCTGTTGTCGATGCATGAGCACGGTGTGATGTTCCGAATGCATCCTGCACGAAAATATCGCCAAGCTCAGAGAGATCCTTTGCAAACTGAGGGTCGTTCTTTTCCTCTTCTGCGCGGTATCTGACATTTTCAATAAGCATTACGTCACCGGCAGAAAGAGCCTTCGCAGCGGCCTTGACGTTATCATCAACGACAACATCAGATGGTACGAATTTAACGTCTTTTCCGATATATTCGCTGAGTCTTTCCGCAACAGGTGCAAGGCTCATCTCAGGAACCGCTTTTCCCTTAGGTCTGCCAAGGTGGGACATAACAACCACTCTTGCTCCGTTTTCAATAAGGTACTTAATTGTAGGAAGAGCCGCTCTGATCCTCGTATCATCGGAAATCGAGCCGTCCTTAAGCGGAACATTAAAGTCGCAGCGCATTACAGCGGTCTTGCCTTCCCAGTTCACATCTCTTACTGTTTTTTTCATTTTATTCTGCATCTCCTTTTCATATAAAAATTCTGAAAAAGTTTATTCCTTAAATATTATGATTTCATCTTTATAAATATATCAACTGAGACCGTTATTTTCAATGCTGTAGAGGCATGTACCCGCAAGTAAACACTCACTGCACAGCGGGTTCCTCGCCCTGCAGCATTTTCTGCCGTGGAAAATCAGTAAATGATGAAATCTTATCCACCTATCACGCGGAAGTCCTCTCATAAGGGCTTCTTCTGTATTCGTTACATCAGACTCATCCGTAAGCCCAATGCGATTGGCTACTCTGAAGACATGCGTATCGACAGCAATTCTCGGTACACCAAAGCATTCTGCCAAAACGACATTCGCGGATTTTCTCCCGACTCCCGGGAGGCTTACGAGTGAGTCGAAGTCACCCGGCACTTCTCCGCCGAAGCGTTCCACGAGTTCTCCCGACAATGTGATAATATTCTTTGCCTTGGTTTTGTAAAGACCGATAGTTCTGATAATATCGCAGACGTCCTCATAATCGGCATTCGCAAGATCCTCGGGCAGAGGATATTTCCCGAAAAGTTCCGGTGTAACTTTGTTGACACTTACATCTGTGGTCTGGGCAGAAAGGACAACGGAAACAAGCATCTCGAAATTGTTTCTGTGATTAAGGGCACATGCTGCTTCTGGGTACATCTGCTCAAGGCATTCTCCGATATATTCTGTTTTATCATTCGGCAATATGTGAGAACCCATTATTTTTCACCTGTTGACAAAGTTTAAACTTAAAAATATATTTGAATCAAAAGTATACGATTCAGCGTTTGTAAAACAATAATCCGATTGTACACATCTCTATATGCAGAAAAGCGAGGTGAATTATGTCTGAAAATATCAGTAACCAACCGCTTTCGGTAAGAATCTACCACGAAATCAGAAACGAGATTCTGTCCGGAGAATTCAAACCCGAATCAAAACTTACAGAGCAGTATTTCTGCAAAAAATACAGTGTAAGCAGAACTCCTGTAAGAGAAGCTTTCCGCCAGCTTGAGGCTGACGGTCTTATTGAGAACATCCCGAACCGCGGTGCCTTTGTAAAAGGGCTAAGTCAACGTGACATCTCGGATATTTTTGATCTCAGGGCCCTGCTTGAAATAAAAGCTGTTGAATGGGCCATCAAGAGAATGTCGGATGAAGAAATCGAATCCCTGAAAGAGATTATGGACTTCATGGAGTTCTACACTCTCAAGGAGGATGCCGATAAAGTGATGCAGTTTAATTCAAAATTTCACGACACGCTTTACGACGGCACCGGCGACCGCATGCTGCAGAGAACCCTTTCCGTATTCCAGGCATATCTCAAGCATTCCGCCCCTGTAAGAATCTATACCGGCGACTATCTCAAAACTATTCTTGCTGAACACCGGGCAATATTTGATGCAGTTGAATCGCGCAATACAGCTGCGGGACGCAGAGCAATGGAAAAGCATATGGAAAATTCCAAGCTCAGGCGCATGGTCAGTTATTTCTGATTAAGCCAGCTGCAGCAGCTTCAGGAAGAACTGTATTACAGGAGATATGATTATATCCGTGACATTGAGACAGATAAGCACAATCAGGACCCACTGTCCGTACTGATATACATATCTCCACCAGCTGTATTTCTGAATATCAAAAATCTGCGTTATGATATTCCATCCGTCAAGCGGCGGAACGGGAATAAGATTAAATATCATAAGTCCCAGATTGATAACAACAGCATAGTAAAAAATATAAAACACTATGCTCATCAGATCTGACGAACCGGCATTGTACATAAGCCATCTCGTCGGAAATGAAAGCACAATTGCCACAATGAGATTCATTGTTACGCCGGCAATTGCCACCAGAAATTCATCTCTGCGCGGCTTTCTGTAGTAACCGGGGTCAATCATTACAGGCTTTCCCCAGCCGAAACCGAATATAAGAAGTGCTATGAACCCGATCGGATCTATATGAGCGATCGGGTTTATTGTCAGTCTCCCCTGCCTCTGCGGCGTAGGGTCTCCGAGTTTGTCGGACATCCATGCATGAGCAAATTCATGCAGGCTGAGTCCCAGGATTATTCCCGGAAGTGTCATTATTTTTGTGATAACTGAGTACATTTAATGAGTCCTCTCAAATATTATTTACAGAACCTCTGTGAGCAGCCTTGACACCGATTCCGCAGCTCTCTCCCAAAGACTTATCTTCGACCTGTCTTCCGCAGTGTATTCGCGGCTTACCAGCATATCCTTTTCAAACTGTTCATCAAGCCGTTTTGTTGTATCCGGATCGTATATAAATGCGTTCGATTCAAAGTTAAGTCTGAAGCTCCGGATATCAAAGTTCGTCGATCCTACAGTGCAGACTTCGCCGTCCACGGTAAGCGTTTTGGCATGAAGAAATCCGTTGGAGTAAATATATACTTTAGCCCCTTCCTCAATGAGTCTGCCGGCATTATAGAGCGTGGTTCTGTATACAAACGGATGATCCGGCATACAAGGTATCATTATCCTGACATCGAGTCCTGCCCTGGCTGCCATGGCAAGAGATTCGAGCACCGGTTCGTCAGGAACAAGATAAGGAGTCTGAACATAAACATTCTTGGTTGCGTTGGTGATCATTCTCATCATCGCACGCTTGACTTCTTCTTTTGGAGATTCCGGACCGCACGATACTATCTGGATAGGAATATCACCGCTGTCTTCTTTATATGCATATCTTATCGACTGATTGTAAAGATCCAGTTTCTCTCCGGAGGCATATCTCCAGTCCATATAGAATCTCGCATTGAGTTCTGCGATAGCATTTCCTCTGATAATGAGCTGTGTATCTCTCCAGTATCCGAATTTCTTTTTATATCCGAGATATTCTTTGGCAATATTAAAGCTCCCGATATACCCGATTTCATTATCTATAATTACAAGTTTACGGTGATTTCTGTAATTGATTCTGAAGAAAAGATGTCTGATGCACGGTTTAAAGAAAAATGCGTATTTACCGCCGGCCTTCTTAAATTCGCGGAGATCGAGGTTTCCTATGCTTCTGCTGCCAAGAGCATCAAGCATCAGCCTGACTTTAACTCCTTCTCTGGCCTTTTGTGTAAGAAGGTCTATAAATTTCTGTCCGACAAAATCATCCTTCACGATGAAGTAGCAGACTTTTATAGTATATTTGGCATTGCTTATATCTCTGCAAAGCCTGTCGAACATCTCTTTCCCGTCAAATATGAATTCAGTACTGTCATTTTCCGTAAGCAGAGAATCCGCATAATCCAGATTCATTCTGATCATACCGGTCCATTTTCTTATCGTCGCGTCAGTAGATTCCGATATCACCCTGTTGACATCTTCCCTCTGCCAGTCTATCAGGGAAGTTATATCATTCTTTTCATTTTCGGTTATCCTGAAAATCTGAAGTCTGGCGATATTCTGAGACAGGATAAGGTACAGAAAAAGACCGACAACCGGGAGTATGAATAAAATCATAATCCACGCCATCGTAGCACTCGGTGACTTATGATCGAGGAAAATAAGACCGAGTGCGATAAGCGTATTAAGTATGTATACAAATGTCATAATACGCGGAACTGTTATGAATCCCCACAACATCTGCAGCATATTAACAACAGCGCTCATCAAAAACTCCTATACCTCACAGCCTTCAAGGCTGAATGTCTTACAATCTGTTATATGTACAGTTACAAACTCTCCCTGTATTTCATCAAGGCTTTTATCCGATGTGAAGTTAACCAGTTTGAATCCGTCAGTCCTCCCGCAGAATCTTGTTTCGTCATTTTTACTGTATCCTTCCACAAGTATTCTGCATTCACGCCCCAGATATTTTTCATTTTTTTCAAGGCTTATGCGGTTAATGACATCAACCAGCCTGTCAAATCTTTCGTGCTTAACTTCCTCGGGAATCTGATCGTCGAATCTTGCGGCAGGTGTTCCTGTCCTCGGTGAGTAAAGAAAAGTAAAGGCAGAATCGTATCTTACTTTTTCAGCCATATCCAAAGTAGCGGAGAAGTCTTCCTCGGTTTCTCCCGGAAATCCGACAATTATATCCGTCGAAATCGTTATGTCAGGCACGGTTTCACGGAGTTTACGGACAATCTCAAGATATTTCGCTGTGTCATAGTGGCGGTTCATCCTTCTCAGGATTTCGTCACTTCCCGACTGAAGCGGAAGATGTATATTTTTGCACAGCTTTTCGCATGTATTGAAACAGTTAATCATCCTGTCAGAAATATCCTTAGGGTGTGAAGTCATAAATCTGATGCGGTCTATTCCTTCAATTCCGTTAACAGCTGTGAGTAAATCCGCAAAATCCCTGCCGCCGAAATCTCTGTACGAATCCACATTCTGTCCGAGAAGCATTACTTCCCTTACCCCGTCATCTGAAAGATTTTTGATTTCTTTAACAATATCGTCCAGTCTGCGGCTTTTCTCTCTGCCGCGGGTATACGGAACTATGCAGTACGTACAGAAATTATTACAGCCGTATGTAATATTGACGAGAGCCTTGTGCTTGTAAAGTCTCTTGGGCTTCATTTCTTCCTCGTCAATATCAGGATTATTGTCAATTATGGCATATTGTTTCCTGCCGGTTTCTTTTTTTGCGGCGAGGAGTTCCGGAAATGCTCCGATATTCTGCGTTCCGAAAATTATATCGACCCAAGAAAACTGTTTCTTGATTTTTTCTACTATATGAGGCTGCTGCGGCATGCATCCGCATACACACATGGTGAACTCCGGATCCGCATTCTTTCTCTTCTTGAACTGCCCGAGGACGCCAAAGAACTTCTTATCGGCATTCTCCCTGACGCTGCATGTGTTCATTACAACGAGATCAGCTGAAAATTCGTCTTCCTCATATTCATATCCCAGTGATTCCAGTATACCTGATATATTTTCGGAGTCATGCTCATTCATCTGACATCCGTAAGTGATAATGTGATAGGTTTTATTCAGCATCTTCTATTTAAGTTCATCCTTCTTGCTTCTGGACATAAGCATTTTTACAGCCAGTTTCGGGTCAAGTTCTCCCTTGAGAACTTTATAAGTTGCCTCGCAGATAGGCATTTCCACGTCGTATTTTGCCGCCAGCTCAACAACCGCATCGGCAGTATAGAAACCTTCAACGACCGAACCTACCTTTTTTACTGCTTCTTCAGGTTCGAGCCCGAGTCCTATCATAAGTCCGCATCTCCTGTTACGTGACAGGTTTGTCGAGCACGTAACTATCAGGTCGCCGATTCCGGAAAGTCCGGAGAATGTCTCAGCTTTGGCTCCGATGGCGTCACCGAGTCTCTGAATTTCATGGATTGCCCTGGTCATTACGGCGGCTCTGGCGTTACTTCCCAGCTTCATTCCGTCGCATATTCCGGTAGTAATTGCAATAACATTTTTTACAGCTCCGGCAATTTCAACTCCGGCCATATCATCCTGTGTGTACACACGGAACTGTTCGGACATCATAACATCCTGTATTTTCTCTGCTGCAGATCTGTCTTCAGATACGGCAACAACTCCTGCAGGCAGATTTCTTACGAGTTCTTCAGCATGAGAAGGACCCGATACCGCGACATAAGTGTTCTCCGGAATAGTTTCAGCGGCAACCTCGGAAAGACGTTTGAGACTCTTTTGCTCAATACCTTTTGCAAGATTGACCACTATTGTGCTTTTATCCATAAACTCAGCGGCAGAGTCGGAAACAGACCTGAACTGCTGGGTAGGAACAGCAAATACAACGATATCTCTGCCAGTTACGGCATTCTGCAGACTTGATGTGTAATTGATCTTGTCACTCAGCACGGCAAAAGGCAGATAATGCTCGTTCATCCGTGTACGTTTCATAAGATCTATTGCATCCTTGTTCCTGCCGTACAAAGTAACCTTATGTCCGTTATGTACAAGCAAATTTGCCATGGCAGTACCGAACGAGCCGTTTCCGATAACAGCTATATCACACGCATCATTTCCAAGATCGGGAATTTCAGTTTCTTCGTAATAATCCTTCGGGTTGATATCCGAAACTGTATCTTCTTCCTCAGTGTCCTGTGTTACAACAGTTTCAGGAACGTTTTCGTTTTTGATTTCCTTATCCATATCTTCTTTCTTATCCTTCCTGCCGAACAAAGGCGGCTCCTCTCCCTTTAACAGTCTCTTGATATTCGGTATGTGCATTATAATCAGAAATGCCGCCGCAAAAATTGCAAACTTCGTATATGCGGATTCATAGTATAGCGTAAGCAACGGATATGATATTGCAGCACCCATAGATGCAACCGACATCCTGCGGCTCACAAGGAGCAAAACAGCTGCGATAATAAAAGCAGCAACAGCACTCGGCCAATTGAGAGCAAGAGCTGCGCCGAATGCCGCGGCAACGCCTTTTCCCCCCTTAAATCCGTATATTGCCGGGAAACAATGTCCGATTACAACAAAGGCAAACGCAATTTCTTCTCCGGGAATATCTGCTATACTGCTTCCGATTTTAACGGCTAAAAAAGCCTTGAGCATATCCGCGGCAAGAACAATGAGGCCGGCACTGACTCCGAAAACTCTGATTGTGTTTGTTGTTCCTGCATTCCCGCTTCCGACCTTGCGTATATCAACTCCATGAAGTTTTCCGTAAATAATCGAAGGGCTGATATTTCCGAGTGCATAAGCAATTACTGCAACCAGAACATATTTAGTAAGTATTTCCGATGTCATTGCTTTTCACCCCTCCTCTCGTTCCAAAGGAACTTGACGGATGTGCCCTCAAACGGAAATGCCTCGCGTATTTTATTCTCAATGTATCTTGAATACGAGAAGTGCATAAGCTCTCTGTCATTTATGGCAAATGAGAAGAGCGGCGGTTTAGTGCCTATCTGAGTGCCGTAGTAAATCTTAAGTCTTCTTCCCTTGTCCGAAGGAGGCTGACGCATCATTACAGCATCTTCAATTATGCTGTTCAGTTTTCCGGTTGTAATTCTGAATTCACGTGCATCTGCAATCCTTGATGCAGTATTTATAATTTCATTCAGTCTCTGCTTATTAACAACCGATACAAAAAGTACGGGCGCATATGACGCAAAGAGAAGCTCAGCCCTTATTTTGCGTTCATAGTCTCTCATCGTGTTCGTTTCCTTCTCTATGAGATCCCACTTATTAACNACAACCATCAGGCCCTTACCTGCCTCATGAGCATAGCCTGCGATTTTCTTATCCTGCTCTGTAAGNCCCTCAACGGCATCAATCATCAGGATGCAGATATCACATCTTTCGATAGCGGCTATTGCTCTTACAACACTGTATTTTTCAATGGAGTCATTTACCTTGCTCTTTTTTCTGAGTCCCGCCGTGTCGATAAGCGTGTACTCCCTGTCGTTATAACTGAAAGGTGTATCGATTGTGTCTCTTGTGGTTCCGGCAATCGGTGAAACAATAACCCTGTTCTGTCCTGTCAGGGCATTTACGAGTGAGGATTTTCCCACATTAGGCTTACCGATAATNGCAAGCTTGATTCTTTCCTCATCACGCGCAAAAGCTTCTTCAGGAAAGCCGTCGACGATTCTGTCGAGCAGGTCACCGATGTTTGTCATATTGGCTGCGCTGATAGGCACCGGCTCACCGAAACCGAGCTCATAAAAATCAAGCGAAGCTTCATACGCCATGCTCGGTTTTATCGACTTTATTCACTACTAAGATCACTTCCTTGCCGGTCCTGCGCAAAAGTGAAGCAACTTCGCTGTCAGCTGTTGTCAGGCCTTCTTTACCGTCAACCATAAAGAGAATGACGTCCGCCATGTCCATAGCCATGACAGCCTGATCTCTCATCTGTGAGCGAATTGTATCATCGGTTTTAACCTCGATTCCGCCTGTATCTATTACAGCAAATTCCTTTCCGTTCCAGTCGGTTTCAGCATAAATCCTGTCCCTGGTAACGCCCGGAATGTCTTCGACAATTGCCCTTCTTTCTCCGATTATTCTGTTAAAGAACGTGGATTTTCCCACGTTAGGTCTGCCGACTATAGCCAGAATAGGTTTACTCATCGAATATTCCCTCCGCAAAATCGTGGGCGTTGAATGGTATCAGGTCATCAAGACCCTCACCCATACCGATAAACTTAATCGGCATATCAAACTCATCCGCGATTGTTATTGAAATTCCGCCTCTTGCAGTGCTGTCCATCTT
>Ga0065709_1029997_pt1 | contig 10295 bp, 8 predicted proteins | sample Hoacrofraction14_2_FD_59096 | JGI IMG/M metagenome (GOLD analysis project Ga0065709, IMG submission 59096) | Hoatzin crop microbial communities from Cojedes, Venezuela, sample from fiber fraction 14 v1 | ecosystem: Host-associated > Birds > Digestive system > Esophagus > Crop | place: Venezuela... | reverse complement strand
GCCACTGCGATACCGAAGGAGAGCGTTGATCCGCTGGATTTCTCCTCGTCGGTGAGCAGATTGCCATTGGCAAGCACCACTTTGATGTCGCGGAAAGCGTCTGCCCGCGCACCAGTTGTCCACAACATTCCGGCCAGGAGCAGGAACATCGCGAAACGTAAGCGATAGTTTTTCTTACTCATTGTAATTTGGTTTAAAGTTTAATAGTAGATTATTTGTATTTAAATATCGGCAGACAAAGTTACATATTTTATATTATACGCGCGCGAAAAATGTCAAAAAAAATGATTTATTCGCTGATGCGCGCCGCCTACTCTCCCACTCCGCCGGCGTCTCTCGTTGTTTCCGACGCGGGCGGAGTGGGCTTCTTGTGGGGCGAGGGGTGCGAGTCGGGCGCTACGTGCGGGGGAAATTGCAGCAGAGAGCCGACCCGATGGCGGTGCAAAACTCGCTATACGTGGGGATGTGGAATTTGACGTCGTAGATTTGTTCCATGGCTGGGAACACCTGTTTGCATTGCGGCAGCAAGGTGAGATTGCCTATGAGCACAAAATCTTTGATGCCCGAGCCGAGGGCGGAGAGCACTGCCGAGCTGCCAATAGTTTGCAGCACGGTGTTGATGATGCCAAAAGCGATGTCCTCGCGCGATGCGTTGCTCTGGGCGTTTCCGAGCAAGCTGGCGGTGGCATTCATGGGAAGACCCGGCAGGGGCTGCGCGCTGATGTCGCCTATGAGCACATCCATGTGCGTATAATCGCCCTGCTGCGCGAGTTCGCTCACCTGTTTGATGTCGTCGGTTTTGAGCATGATGCGCGACAGTCCGCTCAAGGTGCCTCCGCCGATGCCGAGACCGCCGATGTGGCGAATGTCGTTTCCGTTGCACTTCACGAAGCTTGTGCCCGTTCCCATGCTGATGACCATCATCTCGTTGAGCCCCGTTTCGTAGCGGGCACCCAGTCCGTCGGCGAGGAACTCCTCTGCCTTCTCGGTGGGGAGTCCATAGATGGGCGTTTCAACGTAGGCGCTCCCGACGCCCGTTATCATCACTCGCTCCACGTCACTCAGCGCTATCTTGTTGTCATACAGATACTTACCAAACGCTCCATAGAGCGAAGTGACGGGGTCGTTGGCTTTGATTCGGATGGGCGAAAGCACTTCGCCGCTGTCGTTGAGACCTACAATTTTCGTCGTACTAATGCCGACGTCGATTCCAATAATCATGATTTGCTAAGTTGATTAAATATTTATATAGCAAGCATTTGCACAAGGCATTAGCCTCAATGCTCAATGCTTAGAACATGCCCGCGTTGTGACATACATACGATATCGCGTAGGCGACAATCGTACTGACGAACACGCTGATGAGCCCAGGCATCATAAACGAGTGGTTGAGCAGGTATTTGCCAATCACAGTGGTGCCCGATCGGTCGAAGTTGACGGTCGCAATGTCCGACGGATAGTTAGGAATGAAGAAATATCCATACACCGACGGCAGGACGCCCAGCAGCACCCAACCCTCGATGTTCAGCGTATAGGCGAGCGGAAGCATCGACACTACGACGGCGCCCTGTGAGTTGATGAGCACCGAAACGAGGAAGAAGGCGATGGCAATCGTCCACGGATAGGCCGAGACAAGGTCGGTAAGCATGAGCTGCATCTCCTTGTTGTAGTTGCTGAAATAGGTATCTGCAAGCCACGCAATGCCATAGATAGCGACCACTGCCACCATACCGCTCTGCCATACGGCACCTCCCACAGCCTTCTTGGGGCTAGCTTTGCAGAAGATAATCATCAAAGCGGCGGCCGTAATCATCACAATCTGAATCACAAGGTTCATTTTGAGCGGCTTACTGACGGTCTCCGTCACGCCCGGAACGACCACACCAGCCTTGGCCAGCTGCTTGGCGGTCTCCTGAACGCCATCGGCCAGGGCGATGCTAGCGGGTCCGCCGTCAACCACTTGCACCTCGTTGTAGGTGGGAAGCAGGTTGCCTCCGAACATCGAAACGATGGAGAAGAACACGATTACGCCCAGCGCGCCCAGGAAAATATATACGGCGCGGCGGCTCTCAGGGGCGATTTTCTTGTCGAGGGTCGTAGCATTGCTGCCATAAATGTAGGCATACTGCACGGGGTCTTTCAGCTTCTCTTGGAACTGCGGGTCCTTGTCGAGGTCCTTGCCACGGCGATACGACGCGGCGGCAGCGGCTATCAGTCCACACAAGCAGGCGGGGATCGTGACCATAATGATCTGGAGATTGGTGACATGGAAACCGTTAGAAGCTGATATAGCGGAAAATGCGACCACGGCAGCTGCGATGGGCGAGCACGTGATGCCCACCTGCGAGGCAATGGATGCCACGCCACAGGGGCGCTCAGGACGGATGCCTTTCTTCAGCGCAATGTCGCAAATGATGGGCATAAGTGTATAGACAACGTGGCCTGTGCCCACCAACACGGTCAGGAAAAACGTGCAGAGGGGAGCCAAAAACGTGATGTGATCGGGGTGCTTGCGCAACATGCGCTCGGCAATTTGTATCATCCAATCCATACCGCCCGAGGCTTGCAGGATGCCGGCGCACGTCACTGCGGCGATGATGATATAAATAACGTCGGTCGGGGGCGAGCCAGGTTTCATGCCCCAACAGAAGACTAGCAACGCCAAACCGATGCCCGAAATGGCACCAAGGGCAAGACTGCCGTAGCGTGAACCTACCCAAAGGGCAAGCAGCACGATGAGTAGCTGAATGATCATGGTGATAGTCATAGGCCTAAAATTTGATTGTTATCGGTTGATTAAACAAAAGATTGTGGCTGCAAAAATATAAAAAAATCGGAAATGTTGTTACAACTTTGTCAATTTTTTACATATTTTTTCTCCCAAGGCCTCCCCTCCGACACCTTATTTATATTGTCGCAGGGCGGCGAGAAGTTCCACATTCTCCTGTCGGCTGCCCACGGTGATGCGCAGGCAGTTGGCACAAAGGGCCACGCGAGAGCGGTTGCGAACGATGATGCCGCGCGCGACAAGGTAGTCGTAGATGCGCTGCGCGTCGGTCATGCGGGCCAAAAAGAAATTGGCATCCGACGGGAAAACCTGCTCACAGATGGGCAACTCGTTCACCGACTTCATCAAACGCCCGCGCTCCAAGAGCAGGAGTTTCACCCAATCTTCCACCTTATAGGGGTCGCTGAGCGACTTGAGCGCCTGTTGTTGGGTGAGAAGATTGACGTTGTAGGGATATTTCACCTTGTTGAAAACATCAACTACAGCGGGCTGAGCGAAGGCCATGCCCAAGCGGATGGCGGCACATCCCCACGCCTTGCTCAACGTGTTGAGAACGATGAGGTTAGGATAACGGTCGAGGTCGTTGCGCAGTGGAATCTCCGAAGAGAAATCGCTGTAGGCCTCATCCACCACAACGAAGCCGTCGAAGGCCTGCAAGGTCTTCACAATTTCGGCCCTACGGATGTTGTTTCCCGTAGGATTGTTGGGGCTACAAATCCAAATGGCCTTCGTTTTTTCATCGCAAGCATCGAGCAACTGCTGCGCCGTCACCTGATAATCCTGGTCGAGCAAGACGGTGCGATAGGCCACTTCGTTGATGTCGGCGCACACTTTATACATGCCGTAGGTGGGCTCAATGGCGACCACATTATCCACATTCGGCCGACAGAAACAGCGATAAACCAGGTCGATGGCCTCGTCGCTGCCGTTGCCAAGGAAGATATGGTCTTCGGCCACGCCCTTCACCCGGCTGATGCGCTGCTTGAGTTGCGTCTGCAGGGGGTCGGGATAGCGGTTCAGCGGTTTGTTATAGGGATTCTCGTTGGCATCGAGAAACACGTGCGCCTCATGCCCGCTATAGTCGTTTCGCGCTGAACTGTAGGGCTCAAGTGCCCAGATGTTTGGTCGAACTAAATCCTTTAAGTCCTTCATATATAAGTGTTTTTACGTCCTTTCTATATTCTTTTATCTCATTCCGTGCCCTCACTTTCCACCTTGAGTCGGCGGAGTGTCATGGCGTTTTTGTGCGCTTGGAGTTGTTCGTTTTCGGCCATCAGTTCCACAGCGGGCCCGATGCTCCGGATGCCACGGGGCGAGAGGTGCTGGAAGGTGATTTTTCTGATGAAGCTGTCGAGGTTCACTCCGTTGTAGGCCAGGGCATAACCGTGGGTGGGGAGCGTGTGGTTGGTGCCGCTGGCATAGTCGCCCGCGCTCTCGCAAGCATAGCTCCCGAGGAACACGCTGCCGGCATTCACCACCTGTTCGGCCATTTCTTCGTAGTTCCGAACGGCCAGGATGAGGTGTTCGGGCGCATAGACATTGGCCAAGTCGATGGCCTCCTGCAGGTCGTGAACGAGCACAAACCAGCTGTTGTCCATGGCTTCGCGGGCGATGTCGCGGCGTGGCAAGACGGCCATTTGGCGCTCCACCTCGGCCCTGACGGCCTCTATCTTCTCCTCGGAGTCGCTGATGAGCAGCACCTGAGAGTCTCTCCCATGTTCCGCCTGACTCAACAAGTCGGCCGCAACGAAGGCTGTTTCGCTCGCCGCATCGGCAACAACACACACCTCCGAGGGGCCTGCGGGCATGTCGATGGCCACGTCGTGGAGGCTCACTTGCTGCTTGGCGGCCATCACATATTGGTTGCCGGGGCCGAAAATCTTATATACTTTGGGGATGGTCTCGGTGCCGTAGGCCATGGCTCCGATGGCTTGCACGCCGCCACATTTATAGACCTGCTCAACGCCTGCGATGCGCGCTGCCACGAGGATGGCGGGATTCACGCGCCCGTCGGGGCCTGGCGGGGTGCAGAGCACGATGTCTCGACAGCCTGCAATCTTAGCGGGCGTGGCCAACATGAGCACGGTTGAGAACAGCGGAGCCGTGCCGCCGGGGATGTAGAGGCCCACTTTCTCAATGGCAACGGCCTTCTGCCAGCAAGTCACTCCATCGCATGTGGCGACGCGTGGGGCGCTGAAGGCCTGCGAGGCGTGGAATTTCTGGATATTGTCGTGGGCGAGTTGCAGCGCACTCTTCAATTCTTGCGACACCATTGCGTCGGCCTCATCCATTTCTTGCTTCGAAACGGCGAGGCTGTCGAGCGTGGCGTGGTCGAATTTGGCCTCATATCGTTTGACGGCAGCATCGCCCTCGGCGGCTATCTCCTTCAGGATGCCCGCCACGACGCCCTGCAGTTGGCTGTTGTCCAGGTGCGGACGCGCCACGATTTCAGCCCATTCGCTGCGCTGGGGATATTTTTTTATTCTCACAGATTACCTATTTTTATATGCTAACAGTCTATAAAATCATTTTTTCGATGGGCGTAACGAGGATGCCCTGTGCGCCAAATTCTTTCAGCTTTCCGATGATTTCCCAGAAGCGTTTTTGGTCGAGCACGGTGTGAACAGAGCACCAATTCTCGTCGGCCAGCGGTATAATAGTGGGGCTCTTCAGGCCTGGCAGCACGCCCACAATGTCCTGCAGGCGGTCCTTGGGCACGTTCATGCGCACATATTTCTTGTCTTCGGCCTGGCGAACAGCCTCTATGCGGAACAAAATCTCGTCGAGAATGGCCTTCTTCTCGTCGCTCATTTCGGGGCAACCGATGAGCAACGCCTCGCTCTGCATCACCACTTCCACCTCCTTCAGGTTGTTGCTCACGAGCGTACTGCCCGAACTAACGATATCAAAAATGGCGTCGGCCAATCCGATGCCTGGGCTTATCTCAACGCTACCCGTAATGACATGGATATCAACATCTATGCCCTTTTCGTTCATGTATTGGCGTAGGATGCGGGGATAGCTCGTGGCCACCTTCTTTCCTTGGAACCACTGGGGTCCCTGATAGTCGATTTCCTTGGGGATGGCGAGCGAGAGTCGGCACTTGCTAAAGCCCAAGCGGCGCACGATTTGGGCTGCTTCGCCGCGCTCAACAAATTCGTTTTCGCCCACAATGCCTATGTCGGCCACGCCGCTGGCCACGCTCTGCGGGATGTCGTCGTCGCGCAAATAGAGCACTTCGAGGGGGAAATTGGAGGCTTGCTCCAGCAATACGCGCTTGCTCGGACGTATCTTTATGTCCGCCTCGGCAAGCAAATTCATCGTCTCTTCATACAGCCTGCCTTTAGACTGAACTGCTATTCTCAACATATTGTCTGTTTTCTTGTTATCACGTTGCAAAGTTAATGTTTTTCGACGAAAATAAAGTGGGATGACGAATAAATTCATATTAAATCACTAACTTTGCAGACAAATCCGAAGATTATGCACATAAAATACGCTTGTTTGATAGTTATATGCCTTCTGTGCGCGGCTTGCGGCGGCAAAAAACACCCGCAAACAACGCCCTGGGGCACACCTTTCGACAGCGGAAATCCCACCGCCGAGCCCACCGACACAGCGCAACGCGGCAGCCACTTCACGCTCGACGACATCATTGAGCATGGCGAACTCATCGCCTTCACACTCAGCGGACCCGAAACCTACTATGATTATCACGGCCGAGGCATGGGACTCCACTACCTGCTATGCGAGAAATTCGCCCAGAAATTGGGCGTCTCGCTGCGCGTAGAGCTGTGCCAAGACAGCCTCGAAATGGTGCGCCGACTGGAAAATGGCGACGGCGACCTCATCATGTATCCCCTCTCCAAGGGCGCCAAAGACCTGCTTCTCTGCGGCGTCAACAAGGCTTGGGCCGTGGAGAAAACCAACACTGCCCTAGCCGACACACTCAACCGCTGGTTCAAGCCCGACATGGTGGCGCAGATGAAACAGGAGGAACAGCTCCTGCTCACGACGCCGCGCGTCACTCGTCGCGTCTATGCGCCCCTGCTCAACCGCGCCAAAGGCACCATTTCTCACTACGACCACCTCTTCCAGCGCTATGCCCCCGTGGCGCGATGGGACTGGCGTCTGATGGCCGCACAATGCTACCAGGAATCTACTTTCGACCCTCGTGCCCACTCATGGGCCGGCGCTTGCGGACTCATGCAGATCATTCCATCCACTGCCGCCCATCTGGGCTTGCCTCAAAGTCAGATCTATGAGCCCGAGGCCAACATCGCCGCAGCAGCTAAGTATATAGCAGAACTCACGCAACACTTCAACGATGTGCCCGGAAGCGAAGAACGCCAATGGTTTGTGCTGGCCGCTTACAACGGCGGATTCTTCCACATTCGCGACGCCATGGCCCTCGCACGAAAGCATGGGCGCAACCCTTACAGCTGGGCACACGTGTCAGAATTTGTGCTCAAATTATCCACGCCGCAATACTATCGCGACCCTGTTGTCAAGCATGGCTACATGCGCGGCACCGAGACCGTCAACTATGTGGCACGCATCCGCGACCGATGGAGCCAATATTGTGGCGTTGCCAAGGGTGGCTCTTTCGGTCCGCGAACCACTCCCGCGCCCGCTCGCGCCACGCGAAAACATCGCTTCAAGTAGCCCGGAAGCCCCTTTCGCCACGCTCAAAAGCATGCTCTCTCGCCGCGAAGTTAATAGGATTGATTTTCGAGGTTAATAAAATTGTACAACAATCCTAATAAGATTGTCGATCAATCCTATTAACCCACTATCGCGACTCGCCGCTTCCGAGGGTGCAAGTCCTTATAAATCGTCTATCGCCTTTTGGCGAACGCGGTTGCTATTGATGCGGTCGGTGTAGGTGAGGGTTACGAAACAATTAAAAATTTTGTCGCTTTCTATTTGCAATTCGATGGTCCCCAGCGAGGTAGAAAACGTTGTTTTATACTTGCAATAACCTAAGGTTGCTTGTCCATATTTCTCTTTATCTTCCTTCGGAATCCGGCTTCGCGTGAACTCTTCGACAACATTTGCGGGCTTACCATATTTTTCTGTCAGCATGGATTTTAGCTCGCTATACATGCCAAAGAGGCCTTCCCAATCCTCTTGCACGGGGAATGAGACGGTGATATAATACACAAGGTCCTGATAGCTGAGCGTTGCGACGTCGAGGAAGCAGTCTTTCACGCCGGCGAAATCGCCTTTCAAGCGTGCGCTGTTGTCTTCTTTTTCGACGAGAGAAAAGCCTTTCAGCTTCATTTTTTCTATATAGAAAATCAGGTGTCCGTCGATGGGGACGCTCTTGAACGTGAGGTGTTCGTTCTGCGCTTGGGCGGTCAGGGCGCACAGGCACACGAAAATTACGGTTAGAAGTCGTTTCATATAGGTCACGGATGAGATGATGTTATACAGGGACAAAGATAATAAAAGATTTTCATTCGGCCCCGATTTTGCTGAAAATTTTTGCTTTTGGGCGCGGCGGCGGGGCAAAGAAAAAGAGCAAGCGGCTCCTTGCGGATGGCTTGCTCTTGGCGTATGTGCAAAATATAAATGAGTTCTTGTGTGGGCGGAACGGCGTTGCGGCCTACTCCCACTCGATGGTTGAGGGTGGTTTTGAGGAGATGTCGTAGCACACGCGGTTGACTCCCTTCACCTTGTTGATGATTTCGTTGGAGGTGCGAGCGAGGAAGTCGTAGGGCAGGTGGGCCCAATCGGCGGTCATGGCGTCGGTGCTGGTGACGGCGCGAAGGGCCACGGGATGTTCGTAGGTGCGCTCATCGCCCATGACACCCACGCTGCGCACGTTGGAGAGGAGCACCGTTCCGGCCTGCCACACTTTGTCGTAGAGGCGCTGACCGTCGTCGCAGATGTAGTTCCAAAGGCCTTCGATGTAGATATCGTCGGCTTCTTGAAGGATGTGAACCTTCTCGGGTGTGATGTCGCCAAGTATGCGCACGGCGAGTCCGGGGCCTGGGAAGGGATGGCGTTTGATGAGTCTTTCGGGCATTTGCAGCTGTTCGCCTACGCGTCGCACTTCGTCTTTGAAGAGCCACTTGAGGGGTTCGCAGAGCTGCAGTTTCATGTCTTTGGGCAGTCCGCCCACGTTATGATGGCTCTTGATGGTCATGCCTGTGATGCTGAGGCTCTCGATGCGGTCGGGATAGATGGTGCCTTGGGCGAGCCAACGGGCATCGGTTATCTTCTGCGCTTGCTCATTAAAGACTTCCACGAAGTCGCGTCCGATGATTTTTCTCTTTTGCTCTGGGTCGGTGACGCCTTTCAGGTCGGCAAAGAATTTTTCTGATGCGTCCACGCCAACGACGTTGAGTCCGAGTCCCTCGTAGGCCTTCATCACTTTTTGGAATTCGTTTTTGCGGAGCATGCCGTGGTCAACAAAGATGCAGGTGAGTCGGTCGCCGATGGCTTTGTTGAGGAGTACGGCGCAGACGGACGAATCGACTCCGCCGGAGAGTCCGAGTATGACGCGATCTTGCTGCAGCTGTTCGCGGAGCTCCTTGACGGTGGTTTCAACGAAGGCGGCGGGGCTCCACTGCTTCTGGCTGCCGCAGATGTTGACCACGAAGTTCTCGATGAGCTTGGTTCCCTGCGTGGTGTGGAACACTTCGGGATGGAATTGTACGGCCCAAAGGGGTTGCTGCGTGCTGGCGTAAGCGGCGTATTCTACATCGGCTGTGGAGGCTATTTTGTGGCAATCGGCGGGCAGGCTGGTGATGGTATCGCCGTGGCTCATCCACACCTGTGAGTTGGTGTCGATGCCGTTGAGCAGCGGGTTCTGGCTGTCAATCCACTTCAGGTGGGCGCGTCCGTATTCTCTTGTGTCGGTTTTTTCCACTTTTCCGCCTCCGCTATGGGCAATAAACTGAGCGCCATAGCAGATGCCGAGCACGGGGATTTTGCCGACGAACTGGCTGAGATCTACTTTGAAGGCTTCGGGGTCGTGCACGGAGAAGGGCGATCCGCTCAAGATGACGCCGATGACAGACGGGTCGTCGGCGGGGAACTTGTTGTAGGGCAGGATCTCGCAGAACGTGTCGAGCTCGCGCACACGGCGCCCTATGAGCTGCGTGGTTTGGGATCCGAAGTCGAGGATGATGATTTTTTGTTGCATAACTTATTTTGATTCGTTTTCTATTGTTATCAATTTTCCCATGTCTTTGATAGTCAATCCGTTCTGCTCTACGCCCACGACGCGGAGCTGACTGGCTGCTTTCAGATAGAAATCGATGACGCCGAACTTGTCGGGAAAGGCGTCCATCAGGGGGAAGCAGGCGGGAGACATGACGTGGATGCCGGAGAATGCGCGCTTGGCATTGAGCATTGAGCATTGCGCATTGAGCATTTTATCTTCGGCATTAGCATGCACTTGCTTTATTTCTCCGGTCTTTATGTTGGTCCATCCCACGAGTTGGCGCTGCTCATCGAAGAGGAGATAGCGGCTCGTGTCGCGCTCGCTGACGAGGAG
>Ga0065709_1029996_pt1 | contig 10313 bp, 10 predicted proteins | sample Hoacrofraction14_2_FD_59096 | JGI IMG/M metagenome (GOLD analysis project Ga0065709, IMG submission 59096) | Hoatzin crop microbial communities from Cojedes, Venezuela, sample from fiber fraction 14 v1 | ecosystem: Host-associated > Birds > Digestive system > Esophagus > Crop | place: Venezuela... | reverse complement strand
ATCCTGATTTACAAGTACCATTAAAGTTTGATAGGGGCAGTCTGCGCTTTTTTCACTGTCCCGGAGCAATTGGTTTTACAGTAAACAGCTCCCGTTCAATCCGGCCTGCCGCCGTTTCACTGCCGCACATACACCTTCCGCGGCGCGAACCGGCGCATGTCCTGCACCACCGCGTCCGGCAGCTCCAGCCTCACGATCCGGATCTGGCTGTCCTGCGTATACACCGCCGTGTAGCTCTTCACGTTCGGATCCAGGCTCGTGTAATCCTTCACCTTGCCCTTGCCCTCGTACTCCTTCAGGGCATCATGCCCGGTCGGCGCGATCAGCTCCAGCGACTCCTTGTCGAAGGACTCCGCCTTCTTGCGCTTCTGGCGCGAGAGGATCTTGTCGATGTCGATGTCCCCGTTCACATAGAGGTACTCGTACTCGAGATCCAGCCCCGGCAGCAGGAAGTAGCACGCCACCCCGAGCGCGATCGCCGCCAGGAGGAAGATCAGGTTAAATGTCAGCACCGCCAGCGCCGCCGCGACCGCCGTGAGCGTGATCAGCGCGACCTTCTTCAGCTTATCCGCCGGCGGCGTGATCCGCTTGATCAGAATTTCCTGATACATATCTGCCATAACGCATCAACCTCTTTTCCGAATTCAGATTTTTAACAGTCTACCATAGATTTTTGAATCGTTCAACCTTCCGAACGCGCCGCCGCTTTCCGGCGTGCCGCGCCGCTGCGGCTGCCGCGTCACTCGCCCATCAGGTACGCCAGCATCTTCAGCGCCATGTCCGTGTGCTTTGCGGTGGCGCCTACGGCAAAGTACACCGGCTCATCGCCGTAATAGCCCCATTCCTGCAAGACCGTGTCCGCCCCCAGGCATATGGCATAGGTCGCTTCCTCTCCGCTTTCGCCCGCACTGTCCGCGCCGGAAACTGCCGCCCCTTCCGCTTCGGTTCCGTCCGCCGCTGCGCCATCCGCGCTCACCGCACCGTCCCGTGCTGCGGACGTCTCCGCCTCATCCGCGCTGTCCTCTTCCTCGCCGTACATCTCCTCCGTCTCCGGCTCGGGAGCATAGCGCCAGAGATCGTCCTCCGCGACCGTCACATCCGAGCCGGCCAGCAGCTCATCGAGCGGCTGCACGAGCCCCTGCGAGGCCATGTATTCGAGCAGCGACTCCGGCATCAGGACCACGTCGATCCCGCCGGACTGCGAGTAGGCCGCCAGCTTCACGACCGCCGCCTGGTTGGCCTCGCTGTAGGCATTCGTCTCCACATCGAGCGACAGGCTCGCGTCGATGTCGAGCGCCTGCTTTTCCTCCAGCCCGCCGATGTACTCAGTGAAGGCCTCCTCCAGCTCCGTGGTCTCCCCCGAGAACCAGGCCGTGTTCATCATGACCACCGACAGCACCGTATCCGTCGTCGCATTGATATAGATGGTCCGCGCCAGGCTGGCCGCCGCGATGACGCACACCGCAATGACCAGGACGAATTTATAGTAGTCCCAGAAATACTGCAGCTTCCCGGCCAGACCCATGTTCGCGAGATTCTTCTTCTCCTCCTCCCGCGCCCTGCGCCGCTCCTCCGCAAGCCACTGCTTAGAATCCTCGGCCGCCCGCGTCTCCTGCGAGAGCGCCTCCGGCTCCTGCGTGTTGTCCGGCTGTGTCTTTCGGTCTTTACCCATGAAACTGATTCCCCTCTTCTTTCCTCTGCTTAACTTACACGGCAGCTGTCCGGTCCGGCCGGAACGCGGCCTGCTGTTGTATTTCTGTTTGCTGCAGGCATTCCGCAGGCCCCGTGCACCTCACGCCGCGTGGCAGACTGCAGGCGCCGTGCGCCTCACGCCGCAGCCTGCTGCAGACTCAATGTGCCGCGCGCCCCGCCCCCTTCGGCAATCTCACCGCAAATGTCACCATCTTCTCCCCGCTCCGGTACGCGCGGATGGAGCCGCCCCCGCTCTCGGCGATCGCACGCGCCACGGCCAGGCCGATGCCCGACCCGCCGGTCGCCCGGCTCCGCGACCGGTCGCCGCGGTAGAAGCGCTCGAAGAGCTGGTCGAGTTCCTCCGGCAGTTCCCCGCAGTCATTGCTGACATCCAGCTGCACCTCGCGGTGCGCGCTCTTCAGGCAGACCGTGATCGTGCCATTTTCCGTTACATATTTCACGGCGTTATCGAGCAGGATGTCCGCGAGCTCATGGAACTGCTCGCGGGAGGCGTGCACGAAGACGCCCTCCTCCAGCTCCTCCTTCAGTGCGATGCCGCCGAGCGAGGCCCGCTCGCGGAACGCGCCGAGGATCTCGCTCAGCTCGGCCGAGGCGTCAAAATCCGTTCGGACGAAGCTCTTCTCGTTCCACTCATCCATCCGGCTCAGCAGCAGCATCTGCCGCGTCAGATCAGACAGCCGGAGCGCCTGCGAGCGGATGTTGTCGAGCCATTTGCTCTGCCCGCTGTGCAGCTCCTGCACGTCCGTGTTCGCCAGGATCGCGGCGAGCGGCGTCTTCAGCTCGTGGCCCGCGTTCGTGATGAATTCCCGCTGCCGCTGGATGTTCTCCGCGATCGGCAGGATCGCCCGCCGCGCCAGCGCGATCACGAGCAGCAGGATCAGCAGCCAGCTGATGAGGCCGAGGGCGAGGGTCAGGCCGAGCACGCGCAGCGCGGAACCCATTTCCTGACGGATATCCCGGAAGGCGTAGACGACCGTATCGTTCGCCTGCTGCTCGCAGCGGTACATAAACCCGCCGACCCGCCCGACCGCCGTCTGCAGGCTGAGCCCCGTTCCCGGCGATCCGCCGCCGTCCTCCCCCGGCCCCCCGCCGGAACCAGGCGCCGATCCTTCCGCCGAAGAAGCCGCCGCGCTGTCCTGCCCGGGCAGGGCACGATTGTTTTCTTCCGCTTCCGTGCTTTCCTCCATACCCGGCGCTTCACCGACCGTATCGTCGGCGTAGATCACCTCGACGTCATCCGAGACAAACACCGTCTCCGGCGTGAACGATTCGGAGACCTGGTTGATCAGCTCGAGCATCGTCTCCTGCGTCAGGTCGCCGGCGTTGGTCAGGTCCGCGAAGAGCAGTTCCCCGTCCGCGGAAGTCCGCGCGACAAAGTAGCGGCCGAGGTCCTCGCTGCTGCTGAAAGCCGACAGCAATCCGTTCCCCGATTCTCCGTCTGCGGCCGGACCGCTGCCCGGGTCCCCATCCGGCGCCTGACCGTCCTCCGGCATACCGTCCGAAGCCGGCCCGCCCGGACCATTGCCCGGCAGTTCACCGTCCGGCAGTTCGCCTTCTGTCATCGCCGTCCCGTCAGGCGCCGGTCCGCCGCCCGGGCCACCCTCCGGCATCTCTCCGGTGGGCATCTCACCCTCCGTCATCGCCGTCCCGTCAGGCGCCGGGCCGCCGCCCGGGCCGCCGGGCCCGGTCTCCGTGGTCCCGCCCGGCCCGCTCCGCTCCAGGATGTTCTCGAGGCTCTCCCGGCTGTCGTGGTCCGTCAGGTAAAAGTTCATGACATTGATGGCGCCCAGAAAGAGCAGCATCAGGAGCGTGACCACGAACATGGCCGTCATGATGAATTTTCTCTTGAGAGTCCGGATCATATCCGCGCGTACTCCTTCCCGCTGTGACTGCCTGCTGCCTCACTGTCGGCCAGCCTTCCGCCGCCGCCCGCTGCCTCACCGCCGGCCAGCCTTCCGCCGCCGCCCGCTGCCTCACCGCCGCCCGGTCTCCCGCTGCCCGCTGCCACATCACCGGCAGCCCTGCCGCCGCCCGCTGCCATCATCCGTCTCACTCACCGTCCGTCAGCGTATACCCGATATTGCGCTTGGAGCGGATCTCCATCTGCGAGCCGATGCCGTTCAGGTGCTTGCGCAGCCCCGACAGGCAGACCCGCAGCGCATTGGCATCCGCCTCCGTGTCATACCCCCAGGCGCCCGTGATCAGCGCGTCGGCGCCGACATAGATGCCCTGGTTCTTCAGCAGCGTCTCCATCAGGAGATACTCACGCTTCTGAAGCTGCACGCTCTTTTTGCCGCACCGCAGCGTATAGTCGGACGGGTCCAGCTGCAGATCCCCGGCCGACAGCACCTCCGGCACATACGTATCGCGCCGGCGCAGCATCGCCCGCACCCTCGCCAGCAGCTCCCCCATCACAAATGGCTTGGGCAGATAATCGTCCGCGCCCAGGTCCAGTCCCTCGATCCGGTCCTCCACCTCCGCGCGCGCCGTCAGGAGCAGCACCGGCGTCCGGTCCCCCGCGGCCCGCAGCTTTCTGAGCACCGTCAGCCCGTCCGTCCCCGGCATCATGACATCGAGGATGATCCCGTCATAGCCGCCTTCCTTCGCATAGGCCAGCGCCTCATCCCCGTCCTGCGCCACGTCCACCACATACTTATGAAATGTCAGGATATCGGCCACGGCCTCCGCCATCGCCGGCTCATCCTCCGCATACAGAAGTCTCATACCATTCTCCGTTTCGCCGCCTTACTGCGGCGACCTGCCGTTTCTTTCACAGGCCCGCGCGCCGCCGACAGAGATCCGCCGCCGCGCCCCCTGGTCTCCCGCTGCTGCAGGAACACTCATGTTAAGGATAGTACACCTTTCGGGCCGATAAAAAAAGAGTGAGTTGCACCGCTCCTGTCTTCAGACACAGGAAAAACGGGGATCTCTCCCCGTTTCTCTCCTTGCTGCCGGCGCATCCGGCCGCCTTCGTCAGGCCGCTGCGTTCGTGTTCCTCTGCCTATGTGCTCCGATTTCTATACTGCCGCTGTATAAGCTGCGCATGCGCCCTTCTTTTCTGCATCGCCGCCTGACAGGCTGCTGCGGCCTTTCTCAAATCTTACCGCCGTCTCACAGATCACCCAGCACCGTCCCGTCCGCCAGCGTGATGGTATACCCGTTGTAGTTGATCGTGCCATTATTGACAACACTCGTCACCGTGCAGTCACCGGTCAGCGTCCAGACAGCGCCTTCCTCGACCGTGATCACCGCGTGATCTGTGTCCGTGCTGCCGCCCTCGGCATTCTCCGTGATGTTCACCGTGCCGGTCAGCGTCGTGCCGCTGCCGAGCGTGAGGTTCAGCTCCGAGATCGAGTCGACCACGATGTCGCCGCTCAGCTCCTGATCCTCCGTGGTCATGGTGAGACTGCCGCCGTTGCTGCCGGCCTGGCCCCAGCCGTGACTGGCGTCATTTCCGGAGACCGTGATCAGGTTGGCTTCGTCGTCCTCGGTTGTCAGCGTCACGCCGGTCAGGGAGACGACCGCGTCTGTGTTGGTCACGTAGAAGGTGTCGCCGTTCTTCGTGGTCAGCGAGCCGCCGTTCATCGTGAAGGTCGCGGTTCCCTCGTCGGCGTCGCCGGACATCGACTGATAGATGAAGACATTATGGACGTTGATCGAGGACGAGGAGCCCTCCGTGTCGCTCATGTTGCCGGACACGTCCGTGTTATTCAGCGTCACGGAATTCTTGCCCTCGATGACGATGCCCTCGGAATTGTTCGCCGTCAGCGTCGCGTCGCTCACCGTGATGTCGGCCGTCGAATACACCGCCGGCGAGTTATACCCGTTCGTCGTGTAGGTTCCCTCATCGACCGTCACCGTGCCGCCGCCGCGGTCCGAACGGATCGCCGCCGAGGAGTTGCCGCTCGTCTCCACCGTGAGGTCGGAGGCGTTCAGCGTCGCGCCGCCGGTCGTCATGATCCCGCCCGATGTATTCCCGGTCGTCGTGATCTCCGAATCGGCGATGTTAACCGTCGTCCCCTCGCCGTACGCGAACACGCCGTTCCCGTGACTGACGCCCGTCTCGATCGTGGCGCCGGTCAGGTTCAGGGTGCTGCCGTCCTCGGCCAACACGCCCGCGTTGGTGCCGTAGAAGTCTGCGTCGGCGTCATCGGTGTCGCCGCTCTGCTTGGTCACGCTGGCCCCGTCGAGTGTCGCCGAAGCGCCGTCGGTCACGCGCAGCGCATTCTCGCTGTCGCCCTCGGACGTGTACGCCTGATCGCTCTCCTCGGTGTCCTCGGTGATCGTCGTCGCCGCCGTCCCGTTGCTCACCTCGCCGGAGCCGCTGCCCGGGCCGCCCTGACCCATCGGGCCACCCTGCCCGTTCGGGCCGCCCTGGCCCATCTCGCCGCCCTGGCCGTTCGGACCACCCTGGCCCATCTCACCGCCCTGGCCGTTCGGGCCGCCCTGCGTGTTGTTCTGGCTGTCCTGACCGTTCGATCCATTCTGCGACGGCGCCTCACCGCTCGGCAGTTCCGGCGGTGTCTGGCCGTCCTGCGCGTTCTGACCGTTCGGGCCACCCTGCGCGTTACTCTGGCCGTCCTGCGTGCTGCCCGGGCCGCCCTGTGCGCCGCTCTGACCGTTCGAGCCATTCTGCGACGGCGCCTCACCGCTCGGCAGTTCCGGCGGCGTCTGGCCGTCCTGTGCACCGCTCGGGCCACCCTGGCCGTTCGATCCGTTCTGCGACGGCGCCTCTCCGCTCGGAAGCTCCGGCGGTGTCTGGCCGTCCTGCGCTCCGTTCGGGCCGCCCTGACCGTTCGGGCCGCCCTGCCCGTTCTGCGACGGCGTCTCGCCATTCGGCAGCTCCGGCGGCGTCTGGCCGTCCTTGTCCGACTTCTCCTTCGCGTCCTGCTCCGACGCGCCGTCCGTATCCTCGTCGTCGTCCTCTTCCTCAGCGTCCGTGTCTTCGTCCGCGTCCGCCGTCTTCGCGTTCGCCGCCTCCGCGCTCACCGTCCACTGCTGTCCGCCGGCCGTAACACCCGTGCCGATCATCAGTCCGCATAATAAAACCGCAACCATTTTCCGTTTCATAACAGTCTCCTTTCAGGCCGCCCCCGCGGCCGCAAACCCGTTTCCTGAGAAAGTCCCTGTCAGGGATCCTGTGCAGGTCCCCGTGAACTCATCCGCGAAACCGGAGTGTTTGTCTGTTCCTTACGAGACCACTATACGATGGGAAAATTATCCGAAAGTTACACGAACATTAGCTGAGCATTATTTTCGGCTAGCTCAACATTAAATTTTTCGCCTTTTTGCAACTTTTCAGCTTGCTTATTCGGCTCATTTGCGCGGCGCAGCACAACATCGAATAACCATAGCACAACGTCTGCACAACAAATAGCACAACGTCAGCACAACACCAACACAACAAATAATTAATTTTCACGCCTACTTGTTCAAATAGAAAGCAATAGATGTAATAACGGATATTTCAATTTTATTTATATAAACCCTTGCCTTTTACGAACATTTGTGCTATTATAAATAATATGAAACAGGGTAAGCCTTTCTTCTTTGTCCTGCCGTTTATGGCGGAGGTGCGGTGGGGCCGGAAGTGGTTAAGCATCGCTGTTTCGGGCATGAGTTGATCAGAGCCCATTTGTTTCGATGCACATCGGGGCTGAAGATCTCATGCTATCATCGGCTTTTCCTTTTAAATCTCGTTGTGTTCTTTATTTTCAGCTCGTCAGCTCCTCACAGTTGGCGAGCTTTTTCAATAGATCGGGGGCTTTTTATGAGGCGAATGGTCAGAGGCAGGATGTATGATACCGATACGGCGAAGCGGCTCTTTGTCAATAAGTGTGGCCAGCCGGACGATGAAGATTACGTAAACGAAGCGCTATATCGGAAGCGCTCCGGCGAACATTTTCTGGCCGGCGAAGGTGGAAAGGCTTCTTTGTATGGAGTCTGGACGAACGAAGGGCGGCAAGGTGGCAGTGCTATAATACCCCTCTCGTATAATAAAGCGCAGGCATGGTGCGAAAAGAATGGCCACGAGCTACCGCCGCCTACCAGTGCCATGAAAGAAGGTACGAGCGATAAGGTCGTGATATCCTCCACGATGCCATCGGATTTATGGGTGCGGGTATGCGAAGACGCCATGCAGTTCAACCTGTCTAAGAGCGCGATGCTTACGATGATCGTGGAAGGTTTCTATAAAGATGTAGATGACAGACGCGAGCCAATCTGGTATGAGATACAGAAAGAAAGGGTCCGGTATAAATAGGCGGTAGAAGGGGCGGTACATAAAGTCGACACTCCGTTCTCCGTTATAGCTTCCCGTTCATCAGGAAAAACAAAACCACCATCTGCATTATGATGATCAGCGGGATGCCGACCGTGAAATAATCTTGCTTTGTTTTATGGTGAAAAGCGTACATTGCGATCAGTCCACCGACCGACCCTCCTATGAAGGCGAGGCCAAGCAATGTCACAATTCGGATCCTTGATCTTTTCCCCATGGCATTAATCTTATCTTTGCCAAAAACAATAAGCGTCACGATGTTGATGACAATCAAATAAGCCAGAAGAATTTTGTGCCGCCCAAAGAAGTCCCAAAAAGCCAGGGTTATATCACTGTTGATATGTCCCTTTATGATGAGCAGGATAATAATCTGTACTATCAGAACACAAGCCACAAATACGCGTGACATCATGTTGTCTTTCACGGCCTTACGTTCGAACAGGAGAATTGCCAATACGATACCGAGAGATCCCCCGGCAAGCGAAACAATCGTGATAACCACATCGATTTGCCCCTTCGGCGTGTACGTGTAGAGCCACGTATTAATCGCAAAGAGCAAAAATCCCGCTATGTTTATGCCAATCAAATAATATTCCAGACGGCCCAGTTCCATGAAGCACCTTCCCTATAAGTTTTTCCCGCAATGTGGGCAGTACAGTGCATCGATCTGCGTTATTCTACCCCCGCAATACGGACAAAAGTTTAAAGATCCCGCTGTATTTTTCGCTTTATTATCATCCTCTCGTAATCCTTCCGGAAATGAGTTAATCATCTCACTGATGTTATCGGCAACACGTCCCGGAATACTGGAATCACTATTATCAGTTGACAGCCAGTATGTCCCAGTGATATGTCCGTAATCATTAAAATCCACTTTAAAGTACCACTCCGACAGTCCGCTCTGTGTCTCAACGGTGCCGTATACTACAGGACCATCTACTGAGAGATTCGTAAGTCTTTTAATCCGCCTTCCCGCTTTTCTGGCAATCGCTTCAAACTGCTCCTGAGTTATTCCATCAACAAAATAGCAGGGTGTTTTTTTTCTTCTCTCTTCCTCAGCAGCTCTTTCACGGGCATTCTTTATCCCTTTATGAATTAAGCCGCCGGCCGCTGCTACCACCAGCCACCCAATTATCGCCATTCCCTTTCTCCTCTCAAGCAGCTGAACGTGTGATAGTACACGATAATATTACCACGTGCTTTCAGCAGATTTGATGCATAAAAAGGTCGGTTTTTCCCCGCCAAACAGACGGTGTGTGCTTTTGATCGTTATTCGTAATAATAGATGACTACCTTCGTGCCTGCGTCAAAGTGATCCTCAGTAGTAAAATCTATAACGGAGCCAATCGAAACGTGCTCCACTTCGCCTGTTCGTTTCAATACAATCCGCGTTTCCTCTACAGAAGACGTTTCTACATTAATGAAACCAGCGTTCTTGAACAATGCCACCGTCTCCTCGTAGTTTTTCCCTTTCACCGATTTCGAGGATATAGGGGCAAACGCCACGTCCGGATCATTAAGAAGGGCCTCCATCTCTTTTTCATCTATCAGATCCGAATAATAGCTTGCCGCGTCTTTCCAGCTTGTTACACTTGCATTTTCATTCAATTTCAAGGCTTCTTGCCTCGCAGAATCATAATTACCTTCGCCAATATACTCTTCTATCTGCGCAGTTATTTTATTAAGTTTCTTTTCTCTTAGCCGACTGGAAATGTTAAAAAGTCCTCCCCTCTCCAGAAGCAGTAAAAGTACTACCGCCACTATAATCAGGCTAGTGGTGTTGTTTCTCGACAACTCAGTTCGATGCTTACGTGTGCTCTCTCTTTCTTTATGCTCAAGACGAAGCTTCTCCTGTTTTGCTTTTGTCTGAGTCTGTCGCTCTACATGCGCAAAAAATTTTTGTTTTACGTCTGCCCGTATTTCCTCTCGCTTTAATTTTGTCTTTGCCTTTACATACTCATCGCTTAACTCGGTCATAATAATCGTATGGCCGCAATATTTGCAGTAAAACGTATCGATACCGTCCTCAATTTCAAGCTCTCCACCGCAGTTCGGACAGCTAAGGCTAATCAATTTCATCTCGTAGTACCTCTCCCGGCAGGTTTCCCTCAGTATACCACAGAGATGGTGGCCGGAACAGTTAAAACACCAGCAGAGCCCCGCTGTCCGTTGATCATGCAGCTGACTCATTCGTGTCAATTTTGTGTTGAAGCCCACCCGAGCTTGCCCCCCCGATGCTAGCGTAAAGATACAGTAGGAATCGGCGATTCGTGAAAAATAACAATAGGGACTTCATTTGTGATAAAGTTTAGTTGCTCAA
>Ga0065709_1012004_pt1 | contig 10321 bp, 6 predicted proteins | sample Hoacrofraction14_2_FD_59096 | JGI IMG/M metagenome (GOLD analysis project Ga0065709, IMG submission 59096) | Hoatzin crop microbial communities from Cojedes, Venezuela, sample from fiber fraction 14 v1 | ecosystem: Host-associated > Birds > Digestive system > Esophagus > Crop | place: Venezuela... | reverse complement strand
CTTAATGGCCTTGTTTGAGATACTTACGATAGATTTCGACCATCTTGCGCGCGCAACCAGCGTTGGTCAACTCGTCGCGCATGGCAAGGCAGGCCTGATGGTAGCGGTCGTAGTGCGATGCCACCTCCATGAGGTCGGTATAGTCCCAGTCGTCGCGTGCAATACCTAGCTTGCGCTTGATGATGTAAGGCACCGAGTGTGGAATTGTGGTCGTGATAACGGGTGTTCCACTGATGATGGCTTCGGGAATCGAAACCATGTTGCCATCGTGTGAGGTGCTAATGAGTAAAGCGCGTGAACGTCGTAACAAGTCGGCCATCTTTTCGTGGCTCATAAACCCATGGAAAATCACACTCTCGGTCAACCCCGCATCTGCCACTTGCCGCTTGAGGTCGTCGCTACACTCGCCATCGCCCACAATGTGCAACTTGTAGTGGCTGTAGCCTGGCTCCTGCAGCAGGCGAGCAAAGTTGTTGATGGTTTTGTTCACCCACTTAAGCGGCACAAGGCGCGACACCACGATAAAGGCATCGTCCACCTCATCGCCAGGATAGAGCACAGCCCCATTGGCTCCGTGGTCCACAATTTCGTCGGTAACATGTGAGGAATACTGCTTGATGAACTGCTGGGCAGGAATGCTGCGAGGCACCACCAGAATGTTGCGCATCAGCAGCGGTGCAATCACATTGTACCATGTGCGAGCGGGCAGTTTAAACAACTTGCGCTGGTGGCGGTCCATCTCGTGCCAAATGATTAATTTCTCGGGGCAAGTGCGTGCCGCAATAAGTGATGTGACTTGGAAAACCTCGCTCGAAATCACAAAATCATATTCTGCCGCATGCTCGCGTAGATACTGCCGCAACCCTCGTGGCCAGGGCAACAAGTCGGGACGGAAAATGCGCGGCCATCGTGATGGGAAATAGATGATTTTGAAGCCCTCGTATGTCTCATCTTGCGTGGGCTTAAACTCCTCACCAGCGAGAATCGTTACCGTGTGACCATTAGCCACAAAGCCACGTGCAAAGTTGCAAATGAGTGTGTCCTTGACCGATGCCCGCCGTGTAATCATGCCCTTCTCGGCCGTTGTGAGTATGTAATTAATAATGAGTATGTTCATAAGTCTACCATCAAGTCGATACCCACAAAAGGCTATCAACCAACCCGCAAAGTTACAACTTTTTTCCACCCCCACCAACACATCCCACCAGAATTCGTTTTTTTTAAAAGAATAACTTGTGCTACTTGACAAGTATTCGTCTAATTTGATTGAGATTAAAAAATGTTAAACTGTATCATTTTGGGTGAATTATTTTTGAGAATAAACATTGCGGGGCTAATTTTGCCGCTGTTGAAACCCATAAAATAAAAATTGAATTTTATGAATGATGAAATAAATTCAACGAATAGAAATTCCTTAGATAGTGCTAGCAGCGTCTCAGCAACCACGGGTGACAGTGAGATGACCTACTCGCTCATTGGCGTAGAACACACGCACACAACATACGAGTTCTCAAGCGATTGGGAGCAAGTAACCTATAGTGCAAGCGATGCCTTTTGGAGTAGTGGCTCAATCTACCGGGTAGGAGCTTACGTTCGTGTCAAGGGCTATACTGCAGCTTCATTTATTTGTCGAAATGATGGAACAACCAATGCCCCTGTGACAATAGGAAGTGCCACTGATGATGTGTATACCACCGAAGAGGCGCGTTCAGCAATTCCGTCATCCATGCGTAAAGGTGGGCTTACCATTATTCATCATTGTGGCGATTCTTCTTCAACGCACATCAATACCCTCCATAGCGCGGGGACAACATTTGCCGATTCTCATGTGAGCGACCAGTATCCCACCGATTGTCCAGGAGCTAATGCGATTATAAAAGAGATGTATATCGACACGCAAGGTGTAGTTCCTGACGTTTTGGGCGATTTACGTCTCTATAATTGTTATTTAACGCGAGATGGTGATTGGATTGTGGGACTTAATAGCGACACACTAAAATTTTGGCCTTCTCGCCATTTTACCGACCGTGGCAAGGCGCTTGAGGCAAGCAAGGAGACTATCTTTCGATTTCAACGAAAAGATTTTGCAATGTATGTCGTGCTGGATTTGACAGCGATTCCCATTGGCGAAAGCAAATCATTCTTTAATGTACGTTTGTCTCCCAATGTTTATAGCCTTGATTTTAATCCTCGCATTAAGGCGCATTGGCTCATGAGGAATTCAAGCGGCTCTTGCTTGGCTTATAAAACCATTTATGACAAGGATATTTACGTTGCAACAACGCTTGATTCTAACACAATCTATGATATAAGGGGAACAATTAATCTTCATAGCAACGTGTTGACCATTGAGCCTGGCACGATTCTGAGGTTCAACGGAGGCGTTCTCACCAATGGTACACTTCATGGCGATGGTGGTCAAATCGAGGCACCTCATTACCAAATCTTTGAAGATATCACTTTTACAAGCGATTTCTCGAATGAATTTGAGATTGAATGGTTCGGTGCCAGTGCTAACTCCTCGGTTGATAGCGCTATTGCTATAAATAATGCCATTAAAGCCTTAAATCCTTCTGATGACGAAGAAGATAAAGAACGCAAAGTTGTACGACTTGTAGGTCATGGCAGTAGGTATTATGTGGCATCAACGATAATACTCAACAAAACATACGTCTCACTCGACATCAAGGGCGAGTTGATTGCTCAAGGAAACATAACGGCCATTAAGTTGACACAATCCTTCTGTAACATCCATGTTCGTCGTTTATTTAAAGATGGTACACCGCACACAGAATCCGAAAGCACGGGATTACTCCTTGCTGGTAACGCCTACGAGTGTAAAATAGAGATTGACGAAATCATGGGCTTCGGTCGAGGTATTTACCTGCGGCCACGTGTCAACGAGGAAGATGGCTTAGACTATTCGGGCATTCAGTATTGTCGATTTAATTGGCAACGCATTGAGTGCTACACATGTATCACCTTTGACGTTGATGGCAAAGAAGAAGGTGAAGGCCTGTGGATCAACGAAAACTACTTTCATGGTGGCCGCTTAGGAGGCCCAAGTGAATTCTGCAAGTATGGCATTAGACAAATAGGCACTGGCAGCAAATTTGACCTTATCAATGGAAACGTCTTTGAGCAAATTGGTTTCGAGGGGTTGGATTATGCGATAGCGGGTCTTCATCGCTGGACAAATTGCCGTTTGCTCTACTTGCGCATGGCCGAGAAGATCAAATATAGACCCTATATTGAGCTGAGCCAATGCGATGCACTGCAATTTGATATAAAAGGGGCACGAGATCTCGCTGATGAAGGCCGCATTTCAAAGAAAGACTGCGACCACATCATCTTCTACAATGACTATCGTGCTGTTTATATCAAGAAAAATAAAGATGACGTTAGTCAACTCGGTTATGATGAATGGTTAGGTATTAAATGATTAACTATTCTGTGTGCAATATCAAAAGATAAAAACAAGTTTTAAAACAAAAAAATAATAAACTATGACAACAGTGTTTTTGGCCATTTTGTTTACTCTTTTACCCTCGGTGCATCTTACTGGTGACTTCTCGAATGATTATAGCGAGGGTACAGTTGTGCTGTGCGAGAATGGCGGCCCAATAGCTACAGGAACTCCAATGACTGCTAAAATCAAGTGGCGCGGCGGATATACCAATAATCCAAATATGCACAAGCGCAACTATAGCATTAAATTCCATGATGAAAATGGAGAAAAAGTTAATCGCCAATTGCTTGATATGCGCAGTGATAATCACTGGATTTTGTCGGCTCAGAATACCGAGCACTCCCGCTTGCGTAATCAAGTGGCCACCGAGCTGTGGCGCGACATCAATGCAAAGCCCTATTATAGCGAGAAAGAGCCTAATGCTAAGTTGTATGTGACTTCTCGCATGGTTGAAGTTTATCTCAATGGCGAGTATCGAGGCATCTATCAATTGAGCGAGGCCATGGACCGCAAGCAGATGAAACTCAAGAAATATGACGAGGAAAAAGGCCAAATTCGTGGACTTTTGTGGAATGGTAAGGCCCAATCGGAATTCGTGAAAATGTTTAAGCCATTTCCACATATCAATAATTACACCGATAGCTGGTACAACTATGAACTCGAGTACCCCGACCTCGATGATGTGTGCCCCACTGACTGGAGTACACTCGACGCTGCCATTAGATTTGTAGCTACCAGCGACGACACTTCATTTATTACGCAATTAGGCAACTATTTTGATGTCCCCGTTTTGGTTGACTATTATGTGTTTTGCAACGTAACCATGGCTTTCGATAACATAGCAAAGAACCTTAAGTTGGGGTGCTACAATCAAGTGAAGAGTCCCAAAATTACTTTCGCCTTGTGGGATGCCGATGTTACTTTTGGTGGCTTTTATGACCCATGGCAGCAGCACACCCCCTTGGCAGGCCCCGAAGTCGATTTTAATGCTAACTGGAACATTAGCAACCTGTTCCAGCGCTTGAACGACAACGAGCCCTTCCGCACCAAAATACACGACCGCTACTATGAATTGCGCAAGACGGTATTTGACCCCGATAGCTTGAAGCAACGTTTTTCAACTTATTTTGACTTGCTACGCCAAACGAGGGCTGCTGCCCGCGATAGCGCAAAATGGAGTGGAGACTCGGATGTGGGTGGAAAGATTCTTGATTTTGACAGCGAGGAACAATTCATCCTCAACTGGATTGACCGCCGTATCGCTTACCTTGATGAATATTTCAAGACCTACGAGCCTACCATGAAGGGCGACGTTAATCACGATGGAAAAGTCGATGCGTCCGATATCAACTGCATCGTTTCGGTTATCACAGGCGATGAACTCCCTCGTAAATTTGCTCCTCGCACCGATGTTAATAGAGATAAGCAAATCAACACAGCCGACATAAGCTCCATTGCCGATATCATTAGAAATTCATCAAGTTCCGCCCCATCCAAGACGAAATAACTATGAAGCACCTGTTATCACTCCTTCTTTTAGCTTTATCGTTATCCGCTTCGGCTGCAACGTTAGAGCCTATGCCCGTCGTTTGTTTCCTCGAAGTAACGGGAGATGGTAGCGACATTACATCCCAGCTACGCAAGGCTGCATCATCTCTATCGCTTGATGACGTGCTCGAAGTATCACTCGACGAGGGTACTTTCTATATTGCAGGCACTGTAAACATCGGTTGTAATTTGGTGATTCGCGGTAAGGGCGTTGACGAGAGCACACTCGTGTTTAAGTACGACTCCATCGATCGTGCAACAAGCGGGTATTACCCACAAGACGATAGCTATCTTACCATCAAGGGGCAAATGGACAACCCTATTTCGGTTAAGATGAGTGACCTGTCGATGCGCCTCATTGACCATGGTATTGGCAACATCTGGTGGACCGAGGCCGAGCCCCGTTACCTTGTGAAAATCTACTGTGGAAATGGCATCGACTTCAAGCGCGTTAACAGCTATTGCGACAATGCTTTTTGCAATAATATCGATATGAGAGCCTGCTCTAATATCGCTGTGGATAGCTGCGTTCTCGTGAATTATAACAACTGCCATGCAGGAGCAAATTTGTCGATACGCCAGAATACCGAGAATGTAACCATTAGTAACTGCACGTTCGATAAATATGGCAACGATGAGGCGCTCACGCTGTTTGGCGTGGGATATGACCCCTACCACTCCACCGACACGGTTACCTCGCATTGTGTCAAGAAAAATATCCATATCACCGACAATGCGTTCAATTACGGGAAAGGCTTTAACGCAACCACTGGCGGGGTCGACATCCCATGCGATATCTATTTCTCGTTTCATGCCTACAACGATGTAGACCTCTCGGGGAAAATCATTTCGGCGGCAACGATGACTATCGATGACTTTGAACTGAGCAACAATACATTCAATATCTACTCCAATGTGTTACGCACAGGCTCCATTGCCTTTGATGAAAAAACGAGTCATAGCAATGTTATCGTCCATCACAACGCCATCAATTACATGGCATCATCGTCGGCCACTGCTTCTTTCCGCATTGATTTCTCGTTCAATGACAAAATGACCGACTCCGAGCCCATCGAGTATTGCAACAACACGATGACAAACTATAGCGAGGTAGTAGCGAGCTGGGGAACCCCTAATCATGCACACATGTCGGCCAACTATCTCACAGAGGTGAATTATCACGATAATCAGGTCGTGAATCATGTTACATCGTCAAGTAATACAAGTGATGGAAGGTATGGCGTGATTTTGTTCCAAGTTTATAATGGTTCTCCCACTTTCAAAATCAACAATAATGAAATCGAGGGACTTTACATGATGGGGCAATTATCGCTCGACAATGGTATCGACAATGTTTCTATAATTGCATCCGATAATGTGTTTAAAGGGGATACGCGCATTTTTTGTCGTAACCTCAAGCGTGCTGGACTCACCTTTAGCAACAACATTTTTTATAGTACCAATAGTACTTTCTTCCTCGAGGACTTTGCTGAATCGGGTGCTGTGATTTTCTCAGGAAATACGGTTTATAACGAGCGCTCCGATGGTCGCATCTTTACCCACTGGGGTGATAGCACCGCAGCCGAAAACATGCACTTCGCCCAGTTGTTTATTGTTAATAACACATTCTACAAGACAACCGAAGAAGTACTGGTGAGTCACATTAAATCCATGGGTAATGTGGTCATATTGAACAACACCTACCAGTGATGCTCGTGACTTAGAAAAACGTTAAAAATATAGTAGGATGATGGTTGTGTGTAATGAAATCATTAAATTTGCACAACCATTTTCCTGTTATGCCTAAGGTTTCAGTTGTCATACCTCTCTATAACGCGCAGAACACAATCGAGCGCGCTATCGATAGTGTGTTGAAGCAGACTTTCACCGATTGGGAAATTATTATCGTCGATGATGGTAGTGAGGACCGCTCGGGAACGATTGCCGATGAATTTGCACAAAAGTATGATAATATCAAATCTTTACATCAAGCCAACGCTGGTCAGGCCGAAGCTCGACGACATGGATTTTCGGTGGCAACAGGCGAATATGTCACCGGCCTCGATAGTGATGACACCTTGCCCAGCGATGCCCTCGATTTCATGGTCACAATGGCCGAGCAGCACAATTTAGACGCCGTCTTCACAGGTAGCTATCGCGTAATAGACGGTCGTGTGAAGCTCGACACCCAGCGTGCCCAGGAAGGCGTTTTCGCACCGCAACAACTTGTTACGCCCATGCTCTCGGGCAATTTCCCGTACATAGGAGCCCAAACTTTCTCGCGGCGTGAGTTGTGGAATAACCCCAAGATGTTCCCGCCATCGACGCAACGCTTGCCCCGTGAAGATGTCTATACCACTTTGAAGATGACTCTTGTGGCAAAGCGCATTGGCGTTTACAATAAACCCTGCTACAACTATTTCTTTTATCCCACATCATCGTCGATGGCGGGTACACTGCACACACTTAGTCATTATTGCACACTCTCCGAGCTTGTGGCTCAAGCGCTCAAGGATGCTGGCATCTATGAGCCGCACATCGATGACCTGTACAAGATGGCCCTTGATTTTGTGGGCTTCCAAGTGAAATACTACGACCCCACCGACGAGCGCATCATGCAGATGATGTCGTGGCCTACCCAAGGGTTTCCACTGAAACATAAAGTGATGCAACACTTGTTGCCTTATCCAGCCCTGAAGCGCAAGGTCGTTGCAGCTAATGCATGGCTTAAGAAAATTATCAATCATTAATCATAATAGTTTACTCACCACATTTAAATTGTAGGCTTATGAAAATCCTCTCACGTTACATCATGCTCATGTTGATGATGCTCAACATCGTCACCGCAGCAGCCGTTACACGCAATCTCGACGTTTCCACAAGTGGTACCGATATTACCGCACAACTGCGGCAAGCCGCTAAAGGCTTGGGCAACGACGATAACCTAGTCCTCACCTTAGGCAAGGGCACTTACTACATCGGCGGAACGGTTAACATCCGGTGCAATTTCACACTCACGGGCAAAGGAATGAAAAGCACCACGCTCGTTTGTAAGCATGACGCTACCGACCGCAAAGCTAATGGTTCAACATACCCCATGGACGATAGCTACCTGTCGATTAAGGGCACTTACTACAACCGCATCACTGTCAATATCAGCGACTTGCGCATGGAGTTGGCAAAACACAATAATGGCGACATCTGGTGGACCGAGGCTGAGCCCCGTCATCTTGCAAAAATCTACAACGGCGATGGCATCAACATTCAGCGCCTCGATAGCTATTGCGCCAATGCCTTTTGCAACAACCTTGACTTCCGCATTTGCAACAACCTCGTCATCAAGGATTGCAACTTTGTGAACTACAACAACTGCCACGCTGGTGCTATTTTCGCAGTTCGCGGGAATACCGAAAATGTGACTATCACTAACAACACGTTCGACAAATATGGCAACGACGAAGCTGTCACTTTCATTGGACGTTACCACAACGCCGAGTACCAGAGCGGTGATACCGCTTATGCGCCATCGGTAAAACGCAACATCATTATTACCAACAACACCTTCAATTACGGAAAGGGGTTCAATAGCCGCAATGGTGGAGGAACCACCCCCTGCGACCTGTATTTCTCGTTTTGCTTGCACCTCAATAAGAAAATGCCCGCTCCCATCACCACCGAGAACTTTAAGATGGAGAACAACACGTTCAACCTCTATGACCGTGTGGCTCGCCTCATTGTTACAGGCTTTGACCAATACTCATACCACAAGGGCGTTTCTTTCTCCAACAACACCTTTAACCACTATAGTGGCTCCTCGGCAACAGGAACCCATTGCGATGACTTCGACATTCAAGACGAATCCAAAAGCCCTAACGATGATGTCGTGATTAATGGAAATATCTTTAATGTTCAAAGTGAGGTGGTGTCGAAGTGGAACACGCCTAATCACACCATTCTTTCGGTATGTAAGCAGGGGCATGTGGCCTTTAACAACAACACGGTGAAATGCTCCATTTCAAAGTCGTCTAACACCAGTGACAAGCGGTATGGCGTCATCCTGCTACATGCCGATGAGGGTGGAGGCAAAGTGTCGATGAGCAATAACAACGTCAGTGGCCTTTACGTCCTCGGGCAATTTGCTTCGTCTGCCACCATCAACAGCTTCACCGTTAACGCCTCGCGCAACACCTTCACAGGCGACACCCGCATCTATTGCAAAAACATCGAGGAACTGAACCTCAATTTCTCCAGCAACACCTTCAATAGCAGCGACGCCACCTTCTTCCTCGAGCGCTTTGCCAACAGCGGCACCGTCTCCTTCACCAACAACATCGTGAACTGCAACCGCAGCGGCGCTCGACTGTTTACCTACTGGGGCGATGCCTCTAAAGCCCGCAACATGACCTTCTCCAACCTCACCGTTACAGGCAACACCTTTCGCGGCACCACCCAAACCAAGCTCCTCGAGCACATCAAGTCCATCCACGGACGAACCATCTGGAACAACCGCTTCCAGTAAACACATAGAAGCAGAAAAAACGGCTCGACGAACCGAGCGAAGCGGACAACCCCGCAGGGGTTGTCCGTTACGTTGGTTGTTCTTATTTGTGTTTTCAGCCGCGGTGGAGGCAGCCGCGCACTTTGCTCATGATGTAGTCGTAGTACTCGCGCTTAAACAGGTAGCACAGCAGCAGCGTGAACCCGACAAAGGCTGCGCAGCCCACAATGAGTTGCACCAGCGCCCATGGGAATAGCTGCGACAGCGCCCATGCCAGGGCGCACGCAACGGCGGCGAGGAGCACATTGCGCGCCCAGGTGCTGATGAGGCCCACCAGCGAAACACCAGCAACGCGCTGCGCCAGCCACCCATAGAGCAGCAACGCACACGCCTCGAGCACCATCGTCGACAGCAACATCTGATACACACCGCCATACAGGCCCATAATCAGTGCCAAAACCACCATCGCCGACTTCTCGAGCAACATGATGTTGCGAATCACCGACGTGCGGTCAAATAGCTTAAACACCGTCACCATGAAATTGCTCACCGACGAGAATAACCCAATGAGTAGCAGCAACCTGAAGTAGGGGATAACCGGCAGCCACGCATCGGGAAAGACAACCGTAATCAACGGCGCACTCACGCACAGCAGGAACATCACCAGCGAGGAGTTGATAAACGTCATCACGCCAAACATGCGTGCAAACGCATCGCGCTTGGCGATGGGGTCGGTCTCCTTGGCAATCAGCACGTAAGACGTCTGGCTAAACGAGGTCTCAATCGACCCCGTGGGCGTCTCTTGC
>Ga0065709_1006594_pt1 | contig 10326 bp, 10 predicted proteins | sample Hoacrofraction14_2_FD_59096 | JGI IMG/M metagenome (GOLD analysis project Ga0065709, IMG submission 59096) | Hoatzin crop microbial communities from Cojedes, Venezuela, sample from fiber fraction 14 v1 | ecosystem: Host-associated > Birds > Digestive system > Esophagus > Crop | place: Venezuela... | reverse complement strand
ATGCGCCATAACGTCGTGGCGGGTGATTTTTTCTTCCGCAGCGGCGACATCGTAGTTGATGTCGTCGGCGTGAGCTTTAAGCTCCTCTATCTGTTCATCGGTTATATTAAGGCCAAGTTCTTTCTCGGCCTCAGCCAAAGCAATCCAGAGTTTTCTCCACGTCTTGAACTTCGTGTCGGGAGAAAAAATATTCTGCATTTCATAGCTTGCGTATCTTGAATTTAAAGGACTCTCGTAAATGTCTTTCATCAGGCTTCCTCCGAAATTTTGTCAATCGCCGTAATTTTAGCACACAGAGACAAAATTCGGGTAGCCTTCTCAATGTCCTCAACCGTCGGGAAAGTCGGGGCAAGTCTTATGTTGATATCGTCCGGGTCTATTCCGTAGGGGAATGTCGCACCGGAAGGTGTCAGAGCAACGCCCGCATCCTTGCACATCGATACAATCTTCGAAGCCGTTCCCGGGTATACATTGAGGCTGATAAAATAACCGCCCGTGGGGTTGGTCCACTTTGCAATTCCCGCATCGGCCAATTCTTCGTTCAGGACTTTAAGCGTCATGTCAAACTTCGGTCTTATAAGCTCGGCGTGCTTCTTCATCTGTTCGATAACCGCTTCCTTGTTAGGGAGCATACGGACGTGAGCCAGCTGATTTACCTTGTTCGAGCAAATCTGCTGAACGCCGCAGATTTTCTTCAAAGACGCCATGTTGTCGGCATTGCAGGCGATTGCGGATACTCCGGCACCGGCAAATGTGATTTTAGATGTCGACGCAAATTCGTAAACTCTGTTCGGGTGACCCGCATCCTCACAAAGTTTCAGCATATCCGGCACGCCCTTCTCTTCTTCCGTGAAGAGGTGATGTACTACATAAGCGTTGTCCCAGTAGATTCTGAAATCGGGTGCCGCTGTTTCCATTTTTGCCAACCTGTTGCAAACTTCTTTGGAATAAACGCAGCCGTCCGGGTTGCTGTAAACCGGAACGCACCAGATGCCCAAAACACCGGGGTCTTTAACCAGTTCTTCAACCTTATCCATATCCGGGCCGTCTTCTGTCATGGGAACCGGAATCAATTCAAAGCCCAGGGTCTCGGTTACGCGGAAATGACGGTCGTAACCGGGTACCGGGCAAAGCCATTTCTTATTATGCACTTCGTACCAGGGGGAATCGGAATCTATCTCACCGAAAACCATTGCACGCATCATGCAGTCAAACATCATGGTAAGAGACGAGGAATTTCCGAGGAAAACATTCTCTTTCTTTGTATCGAGAATTTCTGCGAAAACCTCACGCATCTCATCGATGCCCATGGGTGCGCCGTAGTTACGGACATCAACGCCAGTTGCCGATTTAAAACCCGTTTCCTCAAGACCTTCATACATGCCGTTGGACAAATTGAGCTGCTCGGCCGCGGGCTTTCCGCGTGTCATGTCAAGCGACAGATTCATGGCCTTGTACTCATCGTATTTTCCGGCCAGTTCAACTCTTAAACTTTTAAGTTCTTCGGCACTCATCTCGGCAAAGGTTTTCATTTCTCTCCTCTTTCCGGCAAATTTGCAATTTTGATTTTCCAAACTTGCATTTATTGCTCCAATATATTATTTCCTAACCTCGAACATTATATAAAAACGAAATATATTTTCAATGAAATTTCATTTTATTGATTCAGAACGGCAAAATTTCGACATTTTGTATGATTCCGTTGCGGTCATGGGTTACCGAACCTATTAAAAAGACAACATTTCTGTTGTCGTAGCCGCGGTTCGAAAGAAAATATCTTGTGGTTCTCATAAGTTTCTTTCTCTTCTTAAAGTCAACCGTCTCCGAAGATATCGGGTACGGTCCGGTGTTTCTCCTGGACCTCACTTCGGTCACGTAAATCTCTCCTCCCTTTTCGAAAACAAGATCCAACTCGCCCACGTTGTGGACCGTATAATTTCTTGCGACAAGCCTGTATCCGCGGTTTTGCATATATTTTGCGACCGCGTCCTCAGCCATGTCCCCGGTTATTCGTTTTTCCGTCCTTCTGTCAGGTTTTGTAATGTTTTCCATTTTATATAAGCCTCCTAAAGTGTTATAGTTTTTAAAATATTTTCCAAACGAGGTAAAAAATATGATTTCCCGTAAAATGAAATCCCAGCTTTCAGGCAACTCCCTTATCCGTCAGATGTTCGAGGAAGGCAACCGCCGCAAAAAACTCTACGGCGAAGACAATGTCTTCGATTTTTCCATCGGAAATCCGGACGTTGAGCCGCCTAAGGAAGTCGCGCAGGCATTGAAAGACCTTGCGGACAACCCGACACCCGGCATGCACGGATACATGAGCAATGCCGGATACGAGTTCACCCGTAAAGCCGTGGCGGATAAGAGATCCGCGGAATCGGGTCTTACGATTACACCCGACGCCGTCTGCATGACCGTCGGCGCGGCATGCGCGATGAACGACGTTATGCATTCAATCTTAGATGACGGCGACGAGGTTATAGTCCTTGCCCCCTACTTCATGGAGTACAACGGCTATGTTTCAAACCACGGCGGCAAAGTCGTAATCGTTGACACAGATGCGGAGTTCATGCCGCACACCGAAGACATCGCCAAAGCAATAAATGCCAAAACAAAAGCGATAATCATCAACTCGCCGAATAACCCTTCGGGCGTTATCTACGATGAAAAATTTCTTACATCCTTAAACGATTTGCTTAAAGCGCAGGACCACGTAATTCACGTTGTCTCCGACGAGCCTTACATCGATTTGGTATACGACGGCAAGACGGTCCCGCAGGCGTTAAAGCACATCGACAACCTGATTGTCTGCTTCTCCTGGAGTAAATCTTTGTCACTGCCGGGTGAGCGTATCGGTTACACATTGGTCTCCCCGAACAACGAAGACTACGATGATTTAACGCAGGCAATCGTTATTTCAAACAGAAATCTGGGCAGCGTAAACGCGCCCGCTATCTGGCAGCGGGTAATCGCAAAAACAATCAATGCCAAAGTGGATATAACAAGTTATGAAAAGCGCCGCGACATGCTTTACAAAAACATCACAGACGCGGGATTTGACGCCGTTAAGCCTTCGGGGGCGCTTTATATCTTCATGAATACGCCGAAAGGCCTTACAGACGATGAGTTTTCCGCCAAATGTGCCGAAGAAAATCTGCTTCTGGTTCAGGGCAGTGCATTTGCCAAGGCCGGATACTGCCGTCTGGCATTCTGTATATCGGAAAATACAATAAAAAATTCCCGCAAAGCCTTCTTCACCATCGCTGAAAAACTGGGTATTTCACACAGAGCCGAACTGTAATCACATACGGTCTCTGAAAATCAGGTAATCTTCAATCTGCTCGATAGGGACCCGGTCCCTGTCGGGCTGATTATCGTTTATAAAAATCAGATAGTCGCGAAGGCAGGGACACGGGACATCCATGCCATGTGTGAATTCCCGACCTACAATGCGCCACTTCGATATTATATAAACACCGTTGTTCCAGTTATCCGTGTCGAGCCTTTCGTAAAGATTTATTCCGATGCTTAAAGTACCGCCTATCGTATTGGAGATGACCTGCACCATCCGGGCCCACCCGTAATCGTCATCTTCCGGGTAACGGATTCCCTTCATCTCACAGTATGCAAGGAATGCCTCGACTGTTGCGTAACTTCCGTCCCAGTGCAAATACACCCCGAGCGTCTTATCCTCCGTCGTTATAACACCTCTGTTCCCCATATCACGCCCTCCTCATGTCACTTACCTGAGATACGATTCCCGTGACCTTCGAATACAGATAAACGCTGTCCGACAAAATGTCCCTGTCATCGACCACGGTGGCGTTTATCTCGCGAACCATGTCAATCAGATGGTCAACGCGGTCTTCGTTTGTAACAGGCAAAATCACAAGTTCGTGGATGGAAGAAGGAAGAATAAAAATATCGCAGTCCCACTTCTTTGCATACTCTTTGAAACACTCGCCGTAAAGCATCGCAGTCGCCCCAAGGAAGTGGTATTTGTTTGTCACAACCATTACGTTCTTCTCGCGAGGGCAGGTCGCGGGCTCCGGGTCTTTTCCCGACATCTCGAAAAGAAGATCTCTCATACCGACAAAAACCGGAGGGAAAAATTTACGCGTATTCTTCTCCGCCGTCCCGAAAAGATCGCTCTCGGAGATATCGAAAGCCTCACACATATCGTTGTCGATCATAAAACTCATTACGCCGTTGCAGTCAATCCTCACAATCCTTCTGTAAACAATTGCAAGGTCTAAAAAATTTCTGTGCGGGACATCCCTTAAATATTCTTCGTTGCCGTCGCGCGAAATAATTTCGAAAACGGCATTCTCCAGAATCGTCTCTCCCGACAGCTCGGCCACATCCGGCGGATACATATCAAAAGACTGCCTTATCGCATCGGCCTGTCTTTCCATGACCGCCTCGAAATCGTTGCAGCTTTGGTATCTCTCGTAAAGAGGCTCCAAATAAAAAGTCGGAGCCGCGCTCCGACTTTCCGTCTTCGGGCTTACCGTGATGCCGGTCAGCCGCTCGTTGATTTTCGTGACATGGATTTCCCTGAAATCGTACCGTTTCCTTCCGCCTTCGAGGTAGTCGGGAAACTCTTCCATCACTCGTGTCTTGAATTCTTCGTAGTTCATGTGTTTTTCACTCCTTTGAAAATAGAATTTTTGCATAAAAAAACGCACCGGCCGGGGGCCGATGCGTTACAATTAATGCATTGTAATAATATCAGGAAATTTAGTGTCAATCAAGGGCCTTTTTTTGAAATTTGCGAGCAATTTTCAGACGGCCGGAGTGACGGAAACAAGCAGAATACCTGCGTTTAGAAGAATTTTGAAGGATTTTGAATTTTCCTCCGATTTATTCGACAAAGTTTGGCCGGTGTAGTTTTCAAAATCAGCGTCCTTCAGAGGGTAATATAAGCCGGCGGTCGTAACCCCCGATACGGGCCCTACCGGCATAAGGGAAATCGCAACATTTTCTTCCAATCCCGACAATTCAATTGAACAGGGACCCGCCATCGGTATCAGATCAGTGATGCCGTCGGTCAGGGTTATATGTATCCCCTTTTTTCTTAAATCAATCGCATTTGAAATATTGCAAAGCACATGGTCAATCCTCCCTGACAAAGGACAGATAAGGATTATATCGTCACAATCTTCGGGGACGGCAGCAAGGCACGCTTCCGTGTCGGATAAATCTTTTTCCACAGGATAAATCTCCATCGGAATTCCCATATCTTCCGCGGCTTTGCGCCCGGCCGGACTCATTGAATCCAAATCACCGAAAATGCGGTCGACCTTAACTCCCGCGGCCAATGCCAAATCAAATCCGGAATCGGCACAAAACACAAGGTCACATCCTTTGGCATGCAAAGCGGCCTCTATAGGCATCGGCCCGCCCGTAATTATCGCACAGCGCATTCCTTCAACTCCTTTGCCGCTGAGGCGATGTCTTCCCTGCCGAAAACAGCGCTCCCGGCAACCAGAAGTCTTGCCCCGGCATCGTATGCTTCCTTGATTGTGTCTTTCTTTATGCCGCCGTCTACGGAAAGGATTGTTTTCGCGCCCTTTGCGTCGATTGCTTCTCTTACAGCCTTTATTCTTGCCGTGGACTCAGGCAAATACCCCTGACCGCCAAAACCGGGGCGCACGGACATCACAAGAATCAGATCACACCTGTCGGCATAGGGCAAAATTTTTTCTATCGGTGTGTCGGGATGGATTGCAATCCCGGCAAGTTTTCCCGCATCGCGAATCTGCTTTACCACAGAATCCGGATCGTCTGTACATTCGATATGGAAAGTTATAAGATCCGCGCCTGCATCTGCAAAAGGTTTTATAAATTTCCCGGGATTGGTAATCATGAGATGCACATCGAACTTAAGGTCTGTGTATTTGCGGATGGATTTTACGATCGGCACACCTATGGAAAGATTGTCGACGTAGTGTCCGTCCATGACATCGATGTGAAGGTAGTTTACTTCAGGCTCGACGGCCTTTATATCCCTCATCAGATATCCGAAATCCGCGGATAAAATCGAAGGCGCAATTTCAAAATCATTCATTTGGTTTCTTCCTTCCCGTGTATGTATTGCGCAGGGCATAGAGTTCTTCGTAGAACCCACGATATCGCTCATATCTGCCCGCGTCAAGAACATTGTTGTCAAGGGCCTCCAGGACCTTGCAGTCGCGCTCGGACGTGTGTCTGCAATCGTCGAACCTGCAGCCGGCACCAAGTTTTGCAATCTCGGGGTAGCCCCCTATTACCTCGCGGTATTCAATCCCCAATTCGAAAAGAGACAGCGACGTGAAACCCGGGGTATCGGTTATAAAGCCATCCCCGAACGCGAAAAGTTCCGCGTGCCTTGTTGTGTGCTTGCCTCGCCCGAGCCTTTCGCTTATATCCCCGACCTGCATAATCTCGCCCTCGAGAAGATGGTTGCACAAAGTGCTTTTTCCCACACCCGAAGGACCTGCAAAAGCAATTATTCCTTCGGGAGAAAGAGCCTTTATCTCATCGGCGGAAACAGGTTTGTCTTTGCCTGATGCAAGTACTTTATATCCGGCGGCGGAATATGTTTGAATCAATGTTTTCGCACCCTCCTCATCCAAATCGGTTTTGGTGAAGATTATGGCCGGGGCGATATTTAAAACATTGCAGATTATGAGAAGCTTGTCGAGGAGCGTCAGGTCCGGCTTCGGGCAGTCCGTCGCAAATGTCAGAACAAGACAATCTATGTTGGCCAAAGGGGGCCTGACAAGTTTATTTTTTCGCGGCAGTATCTCGTTTATGACATAGGGAACGTCGGGGTCCCCGGACACATCGAAAACAACCCTGTCGCCGATGGAAGGAGTCATTTTCTTTGTCCTGATCCCTCCCCTAATCTGACAAAGCACGCTGTTACGCGTGCTGTCAGTTACGGTATATACACCGCCGACACCTTTGGAGATTATTCCCTCAGGCATCGCCGCCGCCTTCGGCCGCCGTTGTGGCCTCGGTGGTAGCTTCGGTCGTGGTCGTTGTTGTCGTCGGCGCAGCGGTTGTCGTTGTGGTCGTTGTCGTCGGCGCAGCGGTTGTGGTTGTCGTGGTTGTCGTTGTCGTCGTCTCGGGTACCGGTGTGGGCGACGGCGTAGGCGTACTCGTAGGTGCAACCTTGAACACAGCCGTGTATGTTGCGTCCTTCTCGCCGACAATCAGCGTGTAGGTCGAGGATACCGCCAGGTGGTTGCCGAGTTCGTCGAGCCAATAGTCGAATTCGTTACCCTCGGAAGGGCTCGCAGTCAATGTGACGCGCGTTCCGATATCGTAGGAACCTCCTCCGGATACGGTACCTGCGCCTTCGGTCTCGACCGTAATCTTAACCTTGCTCGGCGTCGGTGTCGGCGTACCGCCGTTGTCGTAGTCGGTCTTTGTTCCGATATAAACCGTTACCTCGGAATTACGTGCAACGGAAGTTCCCGCAATAGGATCCGTGAGCATTACGTACTGATACGAAGGAACAAGTCCCAGGACCTCATCCGAGCCCACCAAAGTGTATGTAAGGAAGCTCTCCTCGATGAGGGGCAGTGCCTCCTCGACTGTCTTTCCGGCAACGTCGGGGATGATGGAACTTGTGGGCTCCGTTGCGTAGATAACAACGATAGAATCGCCCCTATCAAGGCTCGATCCCGCAATCGGGTCTGTTCTTATAACCTGCCCCGGCTCATAGTCGTCTGATGCCTCGGACCTAAGGGATACGTTGAGTTCCAAATTGGTCAGAGCCGTGTAAGCAGCCTCGTAGTCAAGGCCGGCATAGTCGGGAATTACTATCTTCTCGTAAGATGTCGATACCGTAAGGGTCAGGGTGTTAAGCGTGCTGTTGACCTTGATTACAACGCCTTCGGCAATGCTCTGAGCGGTTACGATGTTCGGATCCATCGAATCTGTCTGGAAATATTCGATTGTGTAAGACACACCGTTCTGGTCGAGTTCCTCGGTTACGTCGTCGGCGTTCATGCCAACGTAGTTTCTCACCGTGTAGTCGGTATTCTGCTCGATCTCCGTGGCGTTCTGCACTGACTGAACGACCAGAACCGCAAGTCCAATCAGAACCGCCGCGATACAGACGACAATCAATGCCAGCAAAACATTGTCTCTGAAACGCGATCTTCTTCTCGACTCGGCCGCCTTCTCGATGTCCGTTATCTTGTCGTAGTTCGGGTCCTGTCTGAAGGAAATATTCTGCTCGGCCGTCGTGTCGCCGGTGTTGGTGATTACGCCGTAGACGCCGTTCGGGTCGACAAGCAAAGCATCCAGTTCGTTTACCATCATGCCCATCGTGGGGTAGCGCTTCTCGGGCGACTTCTGCATCGCCTTGTTGATGATGGCATCAAGTCCCGCCGGAATTCCGGGCATAATCGAGGATGCAACCGGGGGCTTTTCCTGCAGGTGTTTTACGGCAATCGCAACGTTCGAGTCACCGTCGAAAGGCACTCTTCCCGTTATCATCTCGAAAAGAGTTACACCCAGAGAATAAATATCCGAGGAAAGTCCGACGTTGCCGCCGCGGGCCTGCTCGGGCGAGAAATAGTGCACGGAGCCCATCGCGCCGCCTGCCATCGTGATGGTGGTCGAAGACGCGGCCCTTGCTATGCCGAAGTCCGTGATTTTCGCAATTTTGTCTCTTGTTATGAGAATATTCTGGGGCTTGATGTCCCTGTGAACGATACCGTTCTGGTGTGCATAGTCGAGGGCCATTCCCACCTGAATAACAATGGGAACCGCAACTCTCCAGTCGAGGTGGCCGTTCTGATTGATGAGTTCCTTGACGGTGATGCCGTCGACATATTCCTGAACTATGTATCTGTAGGACGCCTCGTGTCCTACACCGAAAACCTTAACAATGTTCGCGTGGTGCAATGAGGATACGGCCTTGGCCTCTGTGTCGAATCTTCTTATGAAATCCTCATCCGCCGAATACTCGGGCTTCAAAATCTTGATTGCAACGTTAACGCCCGAATTCATGTCGATTGCCAGGTAAACGTTTGCCATCCCCCCGCTTCCGATAAGCTTGACGATTCGGTATTTCCCTGCAAATATCATGCCCTCCGGGCCTTGATTCTGACTCATTGTTGTTAAGGTCTCCCCTAGATTATTTTCGCCGCGAGAACAGTGCTGTTGTCGTGGCTGCCGTTTGCTATTGCCTTTTCCACCAAAGCCCTGAGGCCCCGCTCATCCGCAATATCCTTAACTGTCGCGATATCGTCGTTTGTAAGATATGCGTAAAAGCCGTCGGTGCACATCACCAGCGTGTCTCCCTCGCTGATTTTGTATTCGAAAACATCCGGTGTTAAGTATGAATTGATTCCCACAACCTTCGCCAACTGATTGCGGCTCGGGTGTCTCTTCGCCTCATCTTCCGAGAGAAGCCCCTCTTTTACGTACTGTGCCGCCAAGTTATGGTCTTCCGTCAGTCTCCTGATGCCATCGTCCGTTACAAGGTACGCCCGGGTGTCTCCTATATGCGCTATATAAAGCCCCGAACCGCTCGCAATCGCAAGCGTTAAAGTCGTGCACATACCGATTCTTTCGCGGTGGTCTATGCAGTCTCTCAATATTTTACCATTTACATTATTAAAAATTCGTGACAAATAGTTTTTCATGTCATCTCCGGAAAGCCTCGGCTCCCACGTCGATTCAAGGTTGTCCAAAGCCGATTCGACCGCCATACGGCTTGCGATATCTCCGCACGCCTCTCCCCCGAGGCCGTCGGCAATCGCCGCAAACAGCGTGCTGCCAACTTGCCTGAAGCCGAAAGAGTCCTCGTTGTCCTCTCTGAAAGGGCCTTTGTCACTGTACCCTAAGCACTTCATTTGTCCTCCTCCACGGACCGTCTCAGCTGTCCGCACGCCGCCATTATATCCGTACCCATTTCCCTGCGCAAAGTGGCATTTATACCATATCTTTTGAGCGCTTCCTCAAATGCTTTTACGTTTTTGCGCGGACTCCTCTTAAATTCCGACCCGGGGAACTCATTCGCCGCAATAAGATTGACATGCGCCAACTCTCCTTTCAAAAGTCCCGCCAAAGCTTTGGCATCCTCCAAAGAATCGTTCACACCGTCGAAAAGAGAATATTCGTACGTAATGCGCCGCCCCGTCTTCTGCGTGTACTCGCGGCACGCCGCAAGCACTTCCGCAATTGTATATTTATTTGCAATCGGCATAATCTTCCGACGCAACTCGTCATTCGGAGCATGCAAAGACACCGCAAGATTGACCTGCAGGCCCAGCTCGGTAAAATCTTTAATCCGGGGCACCAAGCCGCAGGTTGACACCG
>Ga0065709_1006382_pt1 | contig 10329 bp, 3 predicted proteins | sample Hoacrofraction14_2_FD_59096 | JGI IMG/M metagenome (GOLD analysis project Ga0065709, IMG submission 59096) | Hoatzin crop microbial communities from Cojedes, Venezuela, sample from fiber fraction 14 v1 | ecosystem: Host-associated > Birds > Digestive system > Esophagus > Crop | place: Venezuela... | reverse complement strand
ATGGCAAACTGCAGACTCCATTCCAAGGGCACACACGGCTACGGAGGCATCTGGGGCGGCAAAAACACCTCGTTCCACCACAATCTGCTGGCTCACCACACCAACCGTACACCCCGTTTCGACCACCAGTACCTGTACGATGGCAAAAGCAAGTCTACAGATACCTACCGCGGCAATGTTGACTACCGCAACTGCGTAAACTACAACTACGGCAGCGGCAACGGAGCCTACGGAGGTGAAGGTGGCTGGTTCAATCTGGTCAACAACTACTACAAACCGGGCCCCAACTCTGCAACCCGCAACTACTACATCGAGGCAGATAGCTATTACAGCAGCAAAAATATTGTCTACGGCTATCCACAGCTCTATCTGTCAGGCAACTACAGCGAACTCTTCGGCTCCTATAGTTCCGCATATTCAGATGGCGTTCTGTGGAAGAATCTTGGCAGCACCTACAATAGCACCACTCTCACAAATGATGGATGTCTGCTTTCATCTGCCTTGACCATTACAGGTGCAGATGGAACCACCGCATACACCACAACTCATTCAGCATCAGAGGCTTACAACGCCGTACTTGACTACGCAGGCGCTTCCCTGTCAAGGGATAAGGTGGACGCAAGAATCACCGCAGATGTAGAGGCTGGCACAGGTAAAATCATTGACGATATCGCATCCGTAACATCTGCTTACGGCTACTCTTGGCCCACCTACGAAGCGACGAGCGAGGAACTCTCCAACGCCAAGGACACTGACGGCGACGGCATTCCCGACTGGTTCGAGGATAAGTACGGCCTCGACAAGAATGACGCTAGCGATGCCGCAGAATACGGCTACGACGCATCCAAGCGCTACACTAACCTCGAAATGTACCTCCATTATCTTGTAAAGGACATAACCACAGCACAGATTAAGAACGGAACATATACAAAACTCTAATTAATATTAACCAAAACCAATTTCCTATGAGTAAAATCGTTTTGAAACTATCCGCACTGATCCTTGGACTCTGCTGCGCACTTTCGCTCCAGGCCCAGACAGTGACAGGTGTAGTGAAGGACGCAAATGGAGAGCCCCTTATGGGTGCGTTTGTGATGGTACAGGGTACCAGCAACGGCACCACCACAGGCTTTGATGGTGACTATTCCATCAATGTTGGCGATGCTTCTTCGGCAGTCCTCGAATTCTCATTGATCGGAATGAAGACCATCAGCATCCCCGTTTCGGGCCGCTCTGTTGTCGACGCAGTTCTCGAAGACGAACAGAATGTCCTTGACGAGGTTGTGGTAGTGGGTTACGCCGCCGTTAAGAGGCGCGACCTGCTGGGATCTGTATCTTCAGTAAACTCCGACAAACTCACCGAGCAGCCTGTGACTACGGTCAGCCAGGCCCTGTCAGGTAAGATGGCAGGTGTGCAGGTAACCACCACCGAAGGTGACCCTGACGCCGACATCAAGATTCGTGTGCGTGGTGGCGGGTCCATCACCCAGGACTCTTCCCCTCTGTACATCGTAGACGGCTTCCCTGTTGAGAGCATCAACGACATCGCATCCTCTGAAATCCAGAGCATCGATGTGCTTAAGGATGCCTTCAGTACCGCCATCTACGGTAGCCGTGGTGCAAACGGTGTAGTTATCGTTACCACCAAGGGCGCCGACAAGGGCAGCAAGACCAGCGTCAAGTTCAATACCTACTACGGTTTCAAGAAGATGGCAAACAAGGACGCCATCCAGGTTATGGACTCCGAGAACTTCACCAAGTTCCAGTACGAGCTGGGTGTTCTCCGCGACAATCTTAACACGGTCTATAACAACTACTTCGGTACATTCGACGACATCGACCTCTACACCGGCCTTGAGACCAACGACTGGATTGACCAGATCTTCGGCAACACCGGCAAGACCTTCAGCACCGATGTCAGCATCTCCGGCCACAGCAAGGACTTCAGCTGGACCCTCGGTTACGCCCACATGGATGAAGATGCCATCATGCTCAACTCCAACTACAAGCGTAACAACCTGAATTTCAAGGCACAATACCATCCTTGGGAGAAGGTTACCCTCGATGTTAACATGCGTTACTCCAAGGTTAATGTACGCGGTGCAGGCGCCAACTCCCTGAACGATAACTCCGGTTCTTCATCCAGCAACGGCCGTCTCAAGCATGCGGTTATCTACCAGCCTATTCCCCTAACTTCCAACCTTGCAGGTGCCGAGGAAGAGGAAGACTACGGCGATGCAGTTAACCCTATCACTGCCGTTTACGACAACGACAGCAAGCGCGACCGCTCCACCTTCAACGCCAACGCAGCAGTTACCTGGGAGGTTATCGACAACCTCCGTCTTAAGGTAGACGGTGGCTTTGAGGACTATCGCCAGACCGACAATAAATATTATGGTATGAGTACCTACACCGTCTATAACTTTGGCGGTCTTGGTCCCGTTGTAAAGTACACCGATACTTTCCGCAAGAAATACCGTAATACCAATACCCTGCAGTACAATTTTGCAGATGTGTTCACCAATCCCGACCACACTCTCGACCTGCTGCTCGGCCAGGAAACCACAATCACCAAGAGCAACTACACCTTCATGCAGTCCAACGACCTGCCTTCATTCTACGATGCAGAGCTCGCTTGGGACTTCATCAACTCAGGTACTCCTACTTCGGTTGTGAACTACTACTATCCCGACGATAACCTCGTATCGTTCTTTGCCCGTGCAAACTACGACTACAAGCACAAATACTCGTTTGGTGCTACGCTGCGTGCCGATGGTTCCAGCAAGTTTGCCAAGGGACACCGCTGGGGCTTCTTCCCCTCATTTGCGGCATCCTGGACAATCAGCAACGAGCCTTTCATGGAGCAGACCCACAGCTGGCTCGACCAACTCAAGCTCCGTTACTCCTTCGGTACCGCCGGTAACAACAACATCCCTAGCGGACAGATCAACAAGGTTTACACCTCTTACGCAACCTCTTCTGTTGCAAACTATTTCATCAGTTCCGGCGACATTATCCTGAGTGCAGGTTCTACAATGAACAACCCTGAACTCACCTGGGAGACCACCTACACCCACAATGTAGGTGTTGACTTCAGCCTCTGGCAGAGCAAGCTCAACGGTTCGTTCGAAGTTTACCGCAACACCACCAAGAACCTGCTCATCAACTTCCCTATCAGCGGAGTTGGTTACACTTCCCAGTACCAGAACATCGGTTCTACCCGCAACAATGGTATAGAACTCACCCTCAACGCTCCTATCGTAAGCAAGAAGGACTTCTCCCTGAATGTCAGCGGAAACATCTCCTACAACAAGAACAAGGTGGTTTCCCTCGGTGGACTTGAGTCCATTGTATCTGCTTCAGGCTGGGCTTCTTCCGAAATCACCCAGGACTATCTGGTAGAAGTAGGACAGCCCCTCGGCAACATGATTGGTTATGTCAGCGATGGCTACTACACCACCGACGACCTCACCTACACCGGCAGCAAGTGGGTTGTTAACACAGGCGTTGATGAGGAAGGCAATACCGTTAACCTCGTTCCCGATGCATCCAGCATCGTTGGTAGCACCTACTTCCGTCCCGGTGCTCCCAAGTACAAGGACCTCAACGGCGACGGCGTCATCGACTCTAACGATATGACCGTGATTGGCAACGCACTCCCCGACTGGCAGGGCGGTTTCAGCTTCAGCGGCTATTACAAGGGCTTTGACTTCAGCGCCAACTTCAACTATGTGATTGGCAACGACATCTACAATGCCAACAAGATTGAGTTCACCTCTTCCCGTAAGTTCACCACCCTGCGTAATCTTACCGATGTAATGAATGTTGACAACCGCTGGACCAATATCGACTGGGCCACCGGCGAGCTCGTCAACGACGCAGAGACCCTGAATTCAATGAATGAGGGCAAGACAATGTGGGCTCCATTCATCCAGAACGCCATCTTCAGCGATTGGGCTGTAGAAGATGGTTCCTTCCTTCGTCTGCAGAGCGTAACCGTTGGATACACCCTTCCCGAGTCTCTTACCGAAAGGGCACACATCCGCAAGCTCCGCCTCTATGTAACCGGCACCAACCTCTTCTGCCTCACCAAGTACAGTGGCTATGACCCTGAGGTTGATACCCGCCGTTCTACTCCTTTGACTCCTGGTGTGGATTGCTCCGCATACCCCAAGAGCATCGGTTGTGTATTTGGACTTAACCTTACATTCTAAAGGAGGAAATCGATATGAAAAATACACTTAAATATATTTTGGCAGCCGCAGCAGCACTTTCGCTGTTTTCCTGCAACAAGCTTCTTGATGTAGAATCTCCATCCACAATGGACGGCGCAACCGTGTACTCCAACTACACCCTTGCCGAAGAAGCCATCTTCAGCATCCACACAGCGTTTACAACCACCAACAGCTATCGTGGACGCTTCCTGCCCTGGTACGGCTTCAACACCGATATCGAGATGTACAACTCTCCCAAATCGGACCAGAAGACCCAGCTTGTGGGCTATGACCCCCAGGTAACTGACACCCAGATGAACAGCAACGGTGCTCCCTTTGCAGATATGTACACGGGCATCGAGAAGTGCAACCTGGCAATCGAGGGCATCAAGGAATACGGTAAGATTGATACCAATCCCGACATGGCATACCTCTACGCCGAGGCTCTGACCCTGCGCGCAATGCTCTACTACGACCTCGCAAAGGCTTGGGGAGATGTTCCTGCCCGCTTCGAGTCCATCACTTCCGAGACCCTCTACAAGGCAAAGGAAAGCCGTGATGTGATTTTCGAGCAGATTCTTGGCGACCTTGAGACCGCCATCCCTATGCTCCCCTACCCTCTGGGAAATACCACCGAGGTTGGTACTCTTGACGAGGCCGCTTCTGTAGCCCAGAACACCGACCGCGTAAACAAGGCATTTGCCGAAGGTCTGTATGCCCGCATCGCCCTCACCGCATCAGGTTACGCCCTGCGTCCCGATGATGGCATGGTTGGCACAGGCGACCTTGGTACAGTCCGTCTTACCAATGACGAGAACCTCTCCAAGGATGTGCTCTATCCTAAGGCTCTCGCATACCTCCAGGATGTAATCAGCTCTGGAAGTGCTTCACTTGTAAGCGATTACGAGACACTCTGGAAGAATGTGAACAACATGGACAAGAGCGCCGGCAAGGAGGTTCTGTTCGTGATTCCTTTCGGTGGCAACCAGGATGCAACCAGCAATGTCCGCGGCCGTTGGAACTACACCTTCGCAATCAAGGTGCAGACTACCACTATCAATGGTTATCTTCTTAACAACAGCGGCGGTACCGCAGGCCCTACCCCTACCTTCTGGTACAAGTTCGACGAGAACGACTCCAGGCGTGATATCACCTGCGCATACTGGCACTACGAGAAGGAAGCTCCCGTTCTCAACGGCGCCAACACCGCGTACTTTGGCAAGTACCGCTTCGACTGGATGACCTCTCACCCCTACACAGGTGGTAATGATGATGGTGTAAAGCCTGTCGTTATGCGTTACGCCGACATCCTCCTCATGGCAGCCGAGATTTCCAACGAACTTGGCGACCTCGCTAGTGCTAAGCAGTACTTCCTCCCTGTTCGCGAGCGTGCATTCGACAAGAACAGCGCAGCATCCTTCGTTAACGGACTCGGCAGCAAGGACGATATGTTCAACGCCATCGTTGACGAGCGTGCATTCGAGTTCTGCGGCGAGTTCCTCCGCAAGGCCGACCTCATCCGCTGGAACAAGCTCGGAAGCGCCGTTATGGCTTATAAGGAAGACATGGAAGACTTCGCTAACTGCGAGGGCGACTATGCTTACCTTAGTGGCCGTACAATCTACTGGAAAGCCAACGAGAATGGTGACGGCATCGAGGTTTACGGACTCGGCAAGAACGAGGACGGCGCCCCCGAAGGCAAGGGTTGGGAGCAGGAAACATCCTACATCAAGTACAGCAACTTCGAGGATAGACTCGAGTACTTCTACTTCAATGACCCCGACACCAAGCAGTTCTGGCCCATCTTCAACTATGTGCTGACCAACAGTCAGGGCTATCTTGTAAATGATTATGGTTATTAATGGATAACGATATATGAAAAAGTTTATTAAAATCGCGTCAACCCTGAGCGTTCTTGCGCTGACCCTCTTTGTGGGCTGCTCCAAGAACTTTCAGGAGGAGATCACCAGCTTGGACCTCGACCGTTGTCTCGAGCCGATGAATCTTGCCGCAAAGATTAACAACGGTGAATATGTCACCTTCTCTTGGGATGTGACCAAGGACGCCGAGAACTATAATCTTGTGGTATACTATGACTCTGGTTATTCTAAAGAAGCTTATAGCAAGACTATTAGCGCCGACGATGTGCCTTTTACCGTAAAGCTCACTGCCGACACAACCTATTATTACAAGGTTCAGGCTACCAACAAGACTGCCGGTCTTGCTGATTCAAAATGGGCTTACTACGGCAAGAGCATTGCTACATACGCCGTAAAGGATAATCTCTACCTCGAAATCGCCGAGAAGGGCAGCGACAATGTTACCGTCTCTTGGTCTACAGAAGTTGAAGACTATCAGGATGTTACCAACCTTGTAATCGTTCTTTCCGACGACACCAGCGAGGAAGTTGTAAACTACTCCCTCTCCGAAGATGAAATCAAGGCAGGTTCTGCCACCGTCAGCGGACTTGAGGCATTCACCGAGTATAAGGTCATCCTTTATTACCTGAGTGCTTCCCGCGGCGAGGTGGACTTCTGGACCAACGCATCTTCCGACGGCTTCACCACCATCAGCAACATGACTGAGTTCCGTGCAGCCCTCAAGAGCACCAGCGGCGGCCAGTTCCTGCTGACCCAGGCCGGCAGCCCTTACACCGCAGACGAGGCCGAGGTATTCGACATCCTCAGCAACTTCGAACTTGTAGGTGAGGAAGCAGCCGATGGCAGCAAGCCTGTCATCCAGGGCGAATTCCACATCACCGCTGCAGCAAGCGGCTCTTCCAACAGCATCATCTTCAAGAGTGTTGAACTCGATGGTCAGAAGGATGCAGGCTTCCCTCTCCAGCTCAAGAACGGTGGCAACATCAGCAATCTTGAACTGAATGAGATTACCTTCGAAAACTGCTCTATCCATGGTTACACCAAGGGCCTTATCTACGAGTGGAGCCAGACAATGAGCGTAGGTTCCCTCAACTTTGTAGGTTGCGACATCTACGAGATCAATGCAGATGGCTCAGGCGGTGGTGATGTCATCGACTTCCGTCAGGCTACTACCCTGAACTCCGTGCAGATTTACAACAACACCATCTACACAGGCGGTCGTACCTTCCTGAGAATGGATGCCAATGTAAAGCCCGGCACCATCACCTTCAACCAGAACACCCTTTACAACCTCTGCGTCAGCGACAATACCAACAACGCAGGTATCATCGCCCTTCAGGTTGCTCCTACCGAGATGACCTTCAAGAACAACCTCGTTATGGGCATGACCGCAGAGAAGTCCAAGCTTGGTAGCGACGGTACCGCTTCTTCAGGCGGCTTCGACGGCTACAAGTACTGGAACGGTGTTACCTACAGCGACAACTACTACTATGGAGTTGCCGAGACCTTCTTCAACAACTACTTCACTACCACAGGCTTCACCGAGGTAACCGCTGACCCTTGCTACAATGCAGCAGGTGGCATGTTCAACCTCACCAACAGCGACCTCGTTGCCGCCAAGGTTGGTGCTTCCAAGTGGTGGACAGAGTATGTAGAGGCTCCCGAAGACCTCACCCTTGAGGCCGTTAAGGGCAACCACACCTGGAACTTCGGCAATGCCAAGTACTTCAGTGGTACCATCAAGAAGGAGATGGTTCGCGACTATCTGTACATCAACGCCAGCGGCGATAACCCGATTACAGTAAGCAACGGAACCCTCGTATTCGATGCAGCCACCATTCTCGATGGCAGCAATGTACCAAGCGCTGGCTACCTTGCATTCAAGGTTACCGAGCCTGGTAGCGTTCTCGTTACCGCTGCAGGTGACGGTACTGCCCATGTAACAGTTGGCGTTGGTCCTACCGACGGCAGCGAGATTACCATCAAGGGTGGTGCAGTTGCCAATGCAGAGTCCAGCACTCCTGTCAAGATTGTGATCAGCGACATCACCGAGGAGAGCCTCGTATATGTATATGTAAGTGGTGCAGCCACCATCAGCGCTCTTGCCTGGAGCACAGATGTAAGCGCAGTCAACACCGCACTCCCTACCCCTGAGCCCACCGCAGAGCCTAATGTTGTTACCGCAGGTTCTTCCGAGGACATCGTAATTAGTTGGGATGCAATCGAGGGCGCAGGCAGCTACTCTGTAGTCTTCAACGGCAAGACCTACAGCGTAAACGATGGCGAGACCTCTTACACCATTGGTGGAACCACCGTCTTCATGCTTGATCCAGGCAGCTANACNGTTGATGTATACGCTAACCCTGGCGANGATGATATCTACAACACCATGTCCGACAAGGGTACCGCAGCATTTGCAGTGCTCAACGCAGGTGAAAGCACCGGCAGCGGCGTTATCGTAAGCAGCGTGGATGAACTCCAGGCAGCTCTCGATGCCAGCAAGGGCGAGATTATCGTCAAGGAGAACACCACCATTGATTACAGCGGCACCATCACTCCTACCGTTGCTACCAGCATCACTGGTCAGGACGGTGCAGCCCTGAGTGGCGTAACATTCTCACTCACAAGCGATTGCACCGACCTCGTTCTGGACAACCTGACCATCAATGCAGGCAGCCAGGGTATCCTCATCGACCTAAGCAAGAATGCCAGCACAATCAACAGCATCACCATCAAGAACTGCTCGATTGACGGCTATAGCAAGAGTGTCATCTATGGCAACCAGGCAGATAACAATGTAAGCAGCATCCTGTTCTACAATAACATTGTTACCAACCAGGGTACAGGCCAGGGCGGCTTCGACTTCCGCAAGGGTACCTTCTCAAGTGTTGTGATTACCGAGAGCACCTTCAACGGTGGCTTCCGCGACTTCATCCGTATGGACGCAGCCGTAAGTTGCAACACTCTGGAAATCAGCCAGAACACCTTCTACGGCATACCTGCTAAGGACCAGAATGGTCTGCTCTATGTACGCGCAACACCTGGCAGCTATGTTGTGAAGAACAACCTCTTCCACACCATTAACTATATGCTTGGCAAGAGTGGCGTTACCGCTCCTACCGCAAGCAACAATATGGTTTACAACTGTGGAGACAGCTTCTACACAGGTGGCCTGGATGCAACTGCCATTGATGCAGTAAGCGTTACCACAGACCCTTGCAAGGATGCAGCAAACGGTGACTTCACCCTCGTTAGCAGCCTCGCACAGAGCCTCAAGGTTGGTGCATCTGTTTGGAACACCGCATCTGCCAGCGCATCCAGCGACTACATCACCGTAGCTTCCGTAGATGAGTACAACGCAGCAATCGAGGCAGGCAAGACCGCAATCAAGTTCGCAGCTTCAGGTTCTCCTTACGCTATCGGAACCTCTATCGAACTCCTTGCAGGTATGCAGCTTTCAGGCGAGACAGGCAGCGAGGTGGTTCAGTTCACCGGCTTCACAGTAACCAGCACCGATGCACTTGGAACAATCCTCATCAAGGACCTCGTATTCGAGCACAGCGGCGACAACTTCATCAATGTAAGCGCAGCCGCCAACGCAGACAATATTACGGTTGAAAACTGCTCGATTTCAGGAACAAAGAAGAGCGTTTACTACGGTCCCACCGATGGAACATCCATCTCCGCCCTCAGCTTTAACAAGGTGAAGATGAGCAACTTAGGCGGAGGACAGGGTACCATCGACATCCGCAAGGGCAGCTATGGCACCGTATCCATCACCAATTGCACCGTCTACGGCGGCCGCGACTTCATCCGTGCAGATGCGAAGACGATTACCGGAGCCATCAACATCTCCAACAACCTCTTCGACTCTTGCACCCTGAACAACGGCAACGGTATCCTCTACGTACGTGCTACCGCTGAGTCCTACGTTGTAAAGGCAAACCTCTTCCTCAATGAGAACGGCGACAACTGCCTGCTCTCCAAGAGCAACACAGCGGTTCAGGTTCCTACAATGAGCAAGAACTACTTCTACAACTGTACTTCAACGAAGTTCTTCACNGGTAACATCGACCAGGCAACCGCTACCACCGACGGTGGCATCCTCGACGCTGACCCTTGCTCCAACTCCGCAAGTCAGAACTACACCCTCACCAACTCCACTCTCAAGAGCGCCGCAGTTGGTCCCGAGGAGTACAGATAGACTCACCCTAACACAAAAAGAGAGGTCGGCA
>Ga0065709_1029995_pt1 | contig 10332 bp, 9 predicted proteins | sample Hoacrofraction14_2_FD_59096 | JGI IMG/M metagenome (GOLD analysis project Ga0065709, IMG submission 59096) | Hoatzin crop microbial communities from Cojedes, Venezuela, sample from fiber fraction 14 v1 | ecosystem: Host-associated > Birds > Digestive system > Esophagus > Crop | place: Venezuela... | reverse complement strand
ACTGTCGTCGTAGACATCATTGTGGACACACATGATAATCAGGCCGGAAACTCCCAGCTCCAGAAAATCCGAAACACACTGCCGCTCAAGCGCTATATCCTCATAGGAACAGCGGAAATACATATATATGCCGCGCTTGCTGCACTCCCAGGAGATGCTCTTCAGCAGGTTGCAGCCGAAGGCAAAATCAAAATTATCAAAAATGACGCCGATTGTCTGACGGCCCTTTACCGTACCGGTTTCCTTCTGCGCCTCGCTCCGGACGCCGCCTGTTAAATCCGTCATGCTTTCCGGAATCCGGTTCACATACGATCCGGCTCCCTGCCTGCGGACAATCACGCCCTCCTGCTCGAGAAGCTCCAGGGCCTTCTTGCTCGTAATCCGGGAAACCTGATATCTTTCTGAAACCTCACGCTCTGTCATCAGCCGGTCGCCGACCGCATACATGCCGAGCACTATATCTTTCAGGATATCATCGTGTATCGTCTGATACATGGGTATCTTGCTCATAGTTTTTCTCTCCGCACAGACGCAGCCGCGCACATCTGCAGCCGGTGCTGACGCACCATGCGCGGCCGCGGCAGGATCGCCGGGCGATCCTGAATCGGCTCAGCCTCTCAGATCGTCTCCAGCGCGCCGGCGATGTCGGCGATCAGGTCGTCCGCATTCTCCAGTCCGACCGATACACGGATCAGCTCGGCCGGTACACCTGCCGCCTTCAGCTCTTCCTCGTTCATCTGCCGGTGCGTGGACGAGGCCGGATTCAGACAGCAGGATCTGGCATCCGCCACGTGTGTCTCGATCGCGATCACCTTCAGATTCTTCATGAAGGTCTCGGCCGCCTTCCGTCCGCCCTTTACGCCGAAGGAGACGACGCCGCAGGAGCCGTCCGGAAGATATTTGAGCGCCCGGTCATGATATTTATCACCCGGCAATGAGCAGTAGGTGACGTAGGCGACCTTCTCGCTCTTCGACAGAAATTCGGCCACAGCCATGGCGTTCTCGCAGTGCCGCTTCATGCGGACGGGCAGGCTCTCGATCCCCAGGTTCAGGATGAAGGCGCTCTGCGGTGACTGCATGGAGCCGAAGTCGCGCATCAGCTGCGCGGTGCACTTCGTGATGAAGGCGCCCTCCTTTCCGAACTTCTCGGCATAGGTGATGCCGTGGTAGGACTCATCCGGCGTCGTCAGGCCCGGGAACTTATCCCTGTGCGCCATCCAGTCGAAATGCCCTCCGTCTATGATGGCGCCGCCTATGCAGGAGCCGTGTCCGTCCAGATATTTGGTCGTCGAATGCGTGACGATATCCGCGCCCCACTCGATCGGGCGGCAGTTCACCGGTGTGGCGAAGGTGTTGTCGACGATCAGCGGCACGCCGTGTGCATGGGCTGCCTCAGCGAACAGCTCGATATCGAGAACGGCCAGCGCCGGATTCGCGATCGTCTCGCCGAAGAGCGCCTTCGTGTTCGGACGGAAGGCTGCATCCAGCTCTTCGCGGGTGCAGTCGGGGCTGACGAAGGTAGCCTCGACACCCATCTTCGCCATGGTGACCGCGATCAGGTTGTAGGTGCCGCCGTAGATGGCGGAGGAGGCCACGATATGATCTCCGCAGCCCACGATATTGAACAGAGCGAAGAAATTCGCGGCCTGTCCGGACGAGGTCAGCATGCCGGCCGTTCCGCCCTCGAGCTGCGCAAGCTTCGCCGCGACCATGTCGCAGGTCGGATTCTGGAGCCGGGAATAGAAATATCCGGATGCCTCCAGATCAAACAGCTTTCCCATATCTTCACTGGTGTCGTATTTAAAGGTCGTGCTCTGGATGATGGGGATCTGTCTGGGATCTCCGTTACCGGGCGTGTAGCCGCCCTGGATGCACACCGTTTCGATTTTCTTATTCTGCATAAAATACCTCCGCCCTTTAAAAAATTCATGCGATTAGCCTGAATTATTCACAGCCACCGCTCAAGACACTCGCCACTATGAATAATTCGGGATCAGAATTCAGGAAAAATTATAATTCCCGCTTTCATACAGTGTCAAGCAATCGAAAAAGGCGCAGCACCTTATCGGTACTGCACCCTCTCGGTCTCGGCCCCCACCTTTTTGGTAACCTTGATTGTATCCATATATTCTACGATCATCTTGGCACACTTGCGGCTGGTGCCGAACATCTCCTTTACCTGGACGAATGTCAGAAGCCCCTTCTGTGTGAAATGCTCCTGAATCCGGTCCCGCGCGCTGTCCATGAAATGCTTCATGGTATAGAGCTCATCACCTATTCTGACAGCCTTCTCCTCGTGAATCATGTACTGCAGGACATCCCGCACCGTGCCCTCATCTTCATGCTTCAGATCGATCTCACCAAATCGCAGAATCTCGTATCCCGCGTTTTCGAGAACGTCTGTGAGCATCGCTTCGATCCGCTGATAGGTCTCATCCTTGACTACGCCAAAATCCTGAAGGCACACATATTCTCCTTCCGATCGCAGTCCGCCCTTTTCTTCCAGTATCCTCAGACAGTCATCGAACTGCGCCGGCTTTACGTTCTTCATGTACTTGTTGCGGATCTCTGCCTTACTGATGCCGAACCGGTACGGATACCGGTGATGGAAGACCGCCAGCTCCTGTCCGACATCACGCGCCACACGCCTCATGCTTTCCTCATGCCAGTACAGCACATCCTTCCTGGTCGGGAATGCGTAGATCGTCTCCTCTTCGGTCAGCTGGTCGAGATAGGGTGTGATCTCCTCGATCGAATGGGCCATGACCCTCGCCAGCTCGCTCTTGAGCATAAGTTTTTCGCCGCTTTCGCGTATATGGAATTCACAGACGTCACCGATCGAGCCAGACTCCTTTCGTGTGAGCTCATCGATCACATCTTCATTGAATCTTTTTTTCTTTTTCGGATTCGGCTCCAGGACCGTTCCGCCCCCGATCGTCTCCATGGGCGAATAGAACCGGATAACGAAGCGGTCACCCCGCTTGACGGTGAGCGGTTCCTCGAGCACGAGCTGCGCCAGACCGCTCTCCCCCGGGCCGAGCTCATCGGTATCCAGCAGGACACAGCGGCACAGGACCTCACTGGTTCCCGTATACAGATGCAGACGCTCGCGGTTTGTCAGCATGCGCTGGGAGTCCTCGAGCACCGTCACCTTTACGTCGATCCGGTCTGTCGGCGTCATGCTTCCCACCGGTGCGATCACACAGCCTCTGTATACCTCTTCTTTTTTGATATTGGCCAGATTCAGCGCCACCCGCTGTCCGGCCTCGCATATATCCTTCGGTTTCTCGTGCACCTGGATGCTGCGAATACGGCACTCCCGGCCCACCGGAAAGATCTCCAGTACGTCACTCTTCGAGATCGTGCCCGAGATCAATGTGCCGGTGATAACCGTTCCGTGTCCCGGCATGGTAAATACCCGGTCGATCGGCAGGCGGGCGATGCCGTCCACGTTCCGCTCCTGCACCTCATCGCGCACCATGCGGCCGATCAGTTCCTTCAGCTCGTCGATGCCCTGCCCGGTGGCTGCGGATACCCGCACGACCGGTGCATTCTCCATGATCGTGCCCTTCAGGCTCTCCGCGGTCTCCTCCTCGATCATCTCGAGCCATTCCTCGTCCACCAGATCACATTTATTGAGCACCAGAACGGTCTTTTCTATACCCAGCAGCTGAAGGATATCCAGATGCTCTCTCGTCTGCGGCATGATACCCTCATCAGCGGCCACGACCATCAGTACCAGATCCATGCCCACCACGCCGGAGACCATGTTTCCGACGAACTTTTCATGTCCGGGCACATCGATGATACCGCAGCGGGTCCCATCCTTTAAATCGAACCAGGTGAAGCCCAGCTCTATGGTGATGCCGCGGCGCTGCTCCTCCTTCAGTCTGTCCGTATTGCGTCCGGTCAGCGCACGGATCAATGTCGTCTTTCCGTGATCGATATGTCCCGCCGTTCCGATGATAATATGCTTCATGCCTTACCGCCTGTAATAATTCTTTGTGAACTGGATGAACTTCTTTACGATATCCCGCTGCGGATATCCGGAGTTATAGACCATGCTGATCCACCGGCTTCCGCCCTTGTTAAGCGGTATGGCCAGCACCTTTCCGCTCTCTATGTAATCTCTGGCGGCCAGCTCGGAGATAATCGTGACACCGACTCCCCTGGCCACCGATTTCATGATGGCTTCAGGGTTGTTGATGCTGGCGATGACGGACAGCTTCTCCGTTGCGATCCCCATCTCCTTAATCTTCCTGACGGCCTCCTTGCGGGTGCCCGATCCGGTCTCTCTCATGATCAGAGATTCCTTCGGAAGCCAGCGGGCGATATCCTCATCCTTCAGTTTCCGGTATTTCTCACTGTTTTGTGCCGCCACGATCAGGCGGTCCTCATAAAACGGAATATAGGTGCAGAGCTTTCGTTCCGGCGCCGTTCCGCAGAAGCCCAGATCGGCTTCATGATTCTGCACATCGCGCACCGCTCCGATACTGTCTGACTCACTCACGCTGAAGCTGATGCTGGGATGCCTTGTCCTGAACTCGGCCATCAGTTCGGGAAGAATGAACTGTGTGGGAACGGTGGAAGCCGAGATAATGATCTGCTGCCGCATCTGCACATCCACCGGCTCCAGGTCGCAGAACTCACGGATCTGTTTTTCCGCCTCCACGATCTGCCTGGCATAGACGTAGATTTTCCTGCCGCTCTCCGTGAGGGATATATCCCGCGTCGTCCGGATGAACAGGGCCACCCCCAGTTCTTCCTCCAGCGTTTTGATCGCCGCACTGACGGTAGGCTGCGTGAGGTACATCTCTCTGGCCGTCGCCGAAAAACTCCGGTTATTTGCGATCCTCACGAATGCCTCCAACTGTTTCAGGTTCATGCGCTGTCAACCTCTCGTTTCTGTATCTTTATCCCGAATTATCCGGGCTTATGATTTGCTGTAATACGCCGCACGGCTGAAATTACGAGCCCCGGGCGGCGGAGTCATTAAGCAGCCTGCCGAGCATGGCCGCCAGGTTTTCGAAATCCTCATCAAACAGTGTGCGTACGTCCAGAAGAATGCGATCCTCCGCCACGCGGCAGATGACCGGCGTTTCCAGCTTTCGCATAGCTGTCTCCATCTCATTCACGCTCATCCCGGCCGGGCGGATGGCCACGGCATAGCCCTCAATCGTCTCCATGGGCAGGGAGCCGCCCCCGATTTTTGACTCACACGGAATGACCTCAGCCGCCGCTTTGAGTTCTTCTGTTCCCAGTTCTCCTGAGATCATATCCCGGAGTTTCTCAGCCCGCGTGCGGCACGCCTCCTTCGTCTCACTGATCATGCGAAGGATGGGTATGTTTCGAACGGCTGTCTCCTCTGACTGATATTCCATCAGCACCAGCTCGAGCGCAGCCACAGTAAATTTATCTACCCTGAGAGCCCGGGTGAGCTGATTCTTCGCTATCCGGTCTATATATTTTTTCTTTCCGACGATGATGCCTGCCTGAGGACCTCCCAGCAGCTTGTCTCCGCTGAAGCATACCACATCCACGCCGGCACGGATGGCCTCCTGCACGGTAGGCTCATGCTCCAGCCCGAATTTCTCCAGATCCAGCAGCACACCGCTTCCCAGATCCTCGATCACCGGTATCTCGCGCTGCTCGTTTCTCTCTGTCTCCGCCGCCAGCTGTTTCAGCTCGGAAGATGTCACGGACTCCGAGAAACCGACGATACGGTAATTGCTCGTATGTACCTTCAGAAGCGCCTTCGTCTCCGGCGTTATGTGCTCCTCATAGTCACTCAGATGGGTTTTATTCGTCGTCCCCACTTCCACCAGGTGCGCGCCGCTCTGTTCCATGACATCCGGCACGCGGAACTTCCCTCCGATCTCTACCAGTTCACCGCGGGAGACGATCACCTCACCGCCTTTGGCCAAAGTGCTGAGGATCAGCAGCACCGCAGAGGCATTGTTATTCACGACCATGGCAGCCTCTGCTCCGGTCAGCGAACAGATCAGCGGCGCGAAATGCGCGTAGCGGCTGCCCCGCTTTCCCTCCTCCAGATCATATTCCAGATTCGAGTAGCCGGTCACCAGGTCCACCAGCTTAGCCGCCTGTTCACGGCCGATGGGGCTGCGCCCGAGGTTCGTATGCAGGATCGTCCCTGTGCCATTGATGACCTTTCGCAGCTTCGGGCGGTGCAGTGACTCGACGCGGGCTATGATCCGGTTTTCCAGATCGTGTATCGCAGCTTCGGCCTTCGCCGCATCCTCCCCGGACGCTGCCGCGGCGATCGATTCCCGCACACGGCCAGTCTCCGTGCGGATCGCCTCCATGAGGCAGGCATGACCATACTGCCCGCCCAGCACACGAAGTGCCGGGCGGGCGAGCAGTACATCCACCTTTGGTATCATATGATAAAGCTCGGAGGGGTTCATGTTCTTTCTCCTTACAGGTATCCGGCCTTCTTCAGCTCACCGGCTGCTCTGTCCTTGTTGGCCTCGGAGATCCGGATGATCGGGCCGGTGCAGCCCATGCCGCTCTCCGCGTAAATACCAGCCTTCCAGAGCGCCCTGACCGCGTCATCGAGATCCATGACCTCGATTCCCGGAATCTGTGCCGTGACGATTTCCTTCGGCGGTGCTGTAACCTCCTCCGCTGCCTGCGCCGGCTTCGCCAAAGCGCGCAGCTCCTCCAGCACCTGCTCCAGACCTGCCTTCTTCGCCGCCGCGAACTCCTTCGCCGCTGTCTCGAAAACTCCGCTTCGCACCAGCTGCGCCGCATAGCGGATGGCATTCGCGATGACCGGCGCGCCGGAGGCTCTGGATATGATCATCACCAGTCGGTCATACCCTTCCCCGATCCCGGGGCCGTAACCGTATCCTGCTGCCTCGAAGCTGCCTCCCGTCTGGAAGGACGACAGCATCTTGCTGATCACGTTTCCGGTCAGCGAATCCATGACCATGACGTCAGCCGAACCCTGGAGCACATCATTTCCGCGCATCACGCAGCCGCCGTCGGCACGGGAGGACTGTGCGAAACGGATCGCATAGCCGCCATCGGCCAGCTTCTTCAGTGCCTTCTCCGTCTGACGCGCGCCGTCCACATTCAGGATGCCCACCGTGGGCTCCTCCACTCCGCAGGCCTTAGCCGCTATGATGCCGCAGACCGCGTTTCTGATCATTCCCTCGATGCGGTCGGTGCTGGAGGTTCCGGTCGTATTGGCCAGGAACATCTGCCGTCCATTGGCCGGGACGATCGATCTTCCCACCGTGGAGACACCGATCGGGAACGGATAATGCATGGTGACCGCTCCGTCGACCTCACCGCTCTCGAGCAGCTGCTCCATGCGGGTGTGGCCTTCCTCATCATCGCTGACGTGGATGGTCGTCACCGACGGATCCTCCAGGCTGCCGATATAGTACACATCGATTCCGTCCTTCGCGGCTTCCTTCGCCGCCGCCATGGCGTTCTCCTCGCCATGCTCGCTTCCCATGCCGGTCAGCGCGATCTTCGGCCTTTTTGCAAAGCTGCCCGTTTCCAGGCCTTCGGCCATCTGCTGGAAGGTCTCGGCAATGATCTTTTCGATTGTATTAGCCATCGCTCTCCTCCTTCCTCACTCACCCAGCAGTGAAGCTGCGAACTCCTTCATCGATTTTGCGATCAGGCTGCGCACCTCATCCTCGGACACGCCTGCTTCCTTCTCCTCCTGCGCTCTGGTATTGCCCTGGATGATAAAGGAGATACCGTCGAAGAGATTCGTCATTCTTCCGAGGAAGAGCGAGCCCTTTCCTATGATCATGACACGCTTCTGCTCTCCGTCCAGGATTCCCTGACGCGCGAAGCCGATATAAGGCACACCCGACGGAATATGGCCCTGCGTCGGCGCGAAGCCGGTCAGGCCATGCTTCGCGGCAAAGCCCGGGATATCGGCTCTGGTGAGCTGACCCTTCTTCACGGCCAGGGCTGCGATCATCTTGTAGTTTGCCAGCGGCACATCGCCCGCGCCGGCCGGCTTTGTGATATCCGGATTCTGCATCTCAGGCGAGAACATGTCCACGTCCGTGATCTTCAGGCCGGCTCTCTCGAGCGGATCCGCGACCAGGGAGCCGATGACGTTCTGCGGAGCCGATCCGGTTCCCACCGTATGTCTGCCCAGGATGTCCAGGTTGATCTCCGGATTCTCGCCGTCGTTCTCACCGATGACGATGGCAAAGCCGCCCAGACAGTCCTCCAGCGCCGGCATGCCGACTTCCACATGGTTCTTCGCATTCATGCCCAGCTTGGCTGTGCATCCGCCGCCGGTCACGATCACGCACTTGAAGGCCCCGGCCTTGACCAGCGAGGCCGCCTCGACCAGCGCATGGGACGGGCCCGCGCAGAAGCCGCGCGCGTCCGAACCGGTAGCCGATGTGAGACCGGCGATCTCGGCAGCCGCCTTCGCGAAGTTTCCGCCGCCTCGCTGATTCATGTCACCGCAGGCCTCCTCGCAGCAGTCGATGACATATTCCACATCTTCCTTCGCGATCCCTGCATTCCGGACGGCATATAAAAGCGCCAGCACACTGGTCGCCTTGGTCATCAGGTTCTCATGCATGACCTCTGCGGACAGATTGACGTCTATGTCGTGCGCGCGCTTTACGCAGCCCACCAGACGGCCCTCATGATACAGGCCCTCCGCATGCTCCTTCTCGACGAACTGGCGGATCTGGTCCGCATCGATACCGTCCTGCACACGTGCAGCGATGTCCTCTGAAATAATCGGATCCGCCTCGAACTCAGCACGGTGCGCCGCTACGAACTCTTTATCCAGAAACAGCACCTCGAAGACATCGCAGGTCTGTGCCAGCAGCAGAAGCTCCGCCTCCGGCATGATCTCACCGAACCTTCCGTAGCGCTGCGCTCCATCCATCTTCTTGTCATAGTAAGGAAATTCGACCTCCGAAAGCTGATCCGGTGTCGCATTTCCGATATATACCTGGTTCGGCCAGTAGCTGACGCAGTCCTCATAGGACCGGATATGCTGCGGAAGCTTCTTCAGATACTCTCCGTCCGGATTCACGATCCGCTCGGTTGTCTGGGTCGTTCCGTTGTACAGTACCATCTCCGGCACATGGGCCAGTACATAGCTGGCGCCTTTAATTACACTGTTCATTTTTCAATACTCCTTTCCTCTTTGTCACGTCAGAAAGTAAGAAAAGCGGGACAATCAGCCGATTGTCCCGCCGCAGATGACGGAATTACGCTGATTACAGATACTTGCAGTAATCATTTCTGATCGCGGACATCTCTTCTACGATATCGTCCACGTCAAGAACCATTTCCATCATTCCGACCTGTTCGTCATAAACTGCCGGATCGAACTCTTCCTTCAGTTCCGGCTCGCAAACGTGATACACCGTGAGTCCAAGCTGGACCCCTGTCAACGGACCCGCATAGGTGGGATCACCAGCAGTGACGGTCTCGGCTGCCAGTCCGGCGGCCTCCCCCTCTGCTGCACCAACTACGACCACTACGTTTTCAGGACCATACTCTTCGGCAAAGTCCTTGACACGCTTCTGGTTCTCCAGATCCATTGCGCCTGCGCTCGTTCAGACGAAGCACTCGGTCGATGCAAAAACCACATCGCCGCCGGCCGTCTTGACACATGCTGCGATCGCCTCGCCCGGCACACCGTCACGGTCACCGATGATGACGACCTTCTTGTCTTTCAAGATTGCCATCGTGATTCTCCTTTCCGCACTTAAAAAGTGACAAAGATATCCGCACGCACCGCGTGCAGTTGTGTGTATATATAAACCCTGCAGGGTCTATATCGAATTCAGGAACGCCACCGACGTTCCTGACGCCGGGCTGCGCGGCGCGTCAGCGACTTCCTCTGCGCAGCCCCGGCATCCGCCGGAGGCTTATAACTCAGCGGGAGACATCCCCCACGAGTTATACGTATTTCTCCACCATTGCCTTGATGCTCTCCTCGGTGCAGTCGTCCTTCACGAGCTCCTCCACCTTCTCACCATTCTGATAGATCGCCATGACCGGCAGTCCCAGGACCTTCTGGCCTATGGCCACGCGGCGCGCCTTCGTCGTGTTGAGCGCGCAGAATTTGACCTTTCCGCCGTCATACTGATCTGCGAGGCCATGCACGAACGGCATCAGTGCCTGGCAGGGCACGCAGCCGTCGCCGTAGAAGTCCACGAAGACGGTTCCTTCCGCCTGCAGCACCTCGGGTTCAAATGTTTTCTTGTCGAGTTCCAGCATAGTTTGTACCTCCTGCATTGCTGCATTCTGTTAAACCCGGATTCGGGTTACATCAAAATGTGTTCTCGTTAATATATTTCTCTGCCT
>Ga0065709_1006665_pt1 | contig 10333 bp, 7 predicted proteins | sample Hoacrofraction14_2_FD_59096 | JGI IMG/M metagenome (GOLD analysis project Ga0065709, IMG submission 59096) | Hoatzin crop microbial communities from Cojedes, Venezuela, sample from fiber fraction 14 v1 | ecosystem: Host-associated > Birds > Digestive system > Esophagus > Crop | place: Venezuela... | reverse complement strand
GGATCGAGCATCTGACGGTGAAGAAGCACGGCACGAAGATCCTCCGGGATATCAATGCCACGGTCTGCCGCGGCGATGTGATCACGATCATCGGGCCGGACGGGGCCGGCAAGTCGACGCTGCTCCGGTGCCTCAACCGGATGGAGAAGACATCCGGCGGCAAGATCCGAGGCTTCGGCAAGGATCTGGCCTCGCGCCGCGTGCGCGCGGACAGGGTGCGCCGGAAGATCGGCATGGTCTTCTCCGACGCAGAGCTGTTCCCGGACCGCCGCCTCCTTGAAAATGTCATGCTCGCCCCGACGGAGCTGCTCGGCCTGTCGCGCCAGGATGCCTGCGACCGCGGCATGCTGCTGCTGCGCAAGGTGGGCCTGGCCGAGAAGGCGCTGTGCTATCCGGATGAGCTGACGGCCGGCGAGCAGATGCGCGGTGCGATCGCGCGGGCGCTGGCGATGGAGCCGGAGATCCTGCTCCTCGATGATCCGACGAAGAATCTGGAACCGTCGATGGTCGGCGAAGTCCTGCTGGCGATCCGCCGTCTGGCGGAGGAGGATTATACGATGATCCTCGTCACGCGGGAGATCGACTTCGTCCGCACGGTATCCGAGAAGATCTTCTACCTGGATGAGGCGGAGATCTATGAGCAGGGCACGACCCGCGAGATCTTTGACTGCCCGAAGCGTTCCAAGACACGCGCGTACGTGACGGGACTGAAGACATTTACGAGGACGCTGATGACCGACAGCTATGACGAGCTGGAGGTGCAGGAGGCGCTCCGGTATTACGGCGAGAAGAACCGCCTGGACGAGGAGCAGATCGACGTGCTCGAAGGCGCGCTCGAGGACATCGGCCGCCGCACGCTGGTGCCGGCCCTGATCGAGGCGGCGCATGAGGACGAGGCGGACCACGCGTTTGAACTCACCGTCACGGCGGAGGCAGACCGGGAGACCGGCGCCGCTGAGATGTGCTTCCTCTACGGCGGCGAGCGCCTGGATCCGACCGCCCGCCTGACCGGCCGCGGCACCAACGGCTGGCGCGAGCGCTGTGCGACGCAGTACAGCTACGAGGACGGCACGAACAAAGTGCAGGTGACGGTACAGCCGTAAATATAAACACAGTTACATAGCAGAGGGCGTACCGCGTGTACGCCTTCTGTGTTCCGGGGAGGATTTAACATGAGTCAGTACGAAGAAATGGCAAGGACGCTGCGGGAGGATCCGGATGTGCATTACAGCTGCTCCCAGTCAGTGCTGATGCCATTTGCGGAGGGAGCGGGGCTGGACAGAGAGACGGCGCGGAAGGTGGCGGCGAATTTTAATGCGGGCATGAAGATGGGGTCGGTATGCGGCGCCATGACCGGCGGACTTATGGTGCTCGGACTCTACGGGATCAGCGATCCGGGGACGGTGCAGGAATATCTGCGCGGCTTTAAGCAGGATCACGACGGCCTGATGGACTGCCGCGATCTTCTTCGCGCCAGCGCCGCGCGCGGGGAAGTTAAGAAAGTGCATTGCGACGGCATGGTGTACGAGGCCGTGCGGCGTGTGGAGAAGATCCTGGATGAGGCCGGAGTCCTGCCGGCCGCAGCGGACTGACCTCTGCGACCGGAAACCGCCTGCGACCGGAAACCGTCTGCGGGCGGTTTCCTGATTCTCCGGCCTGAATGCGGCATACGGCACCGGCTTTGCGGCCGAACATAATCGCAAAAGATATGACCCTGAAAAAATGTCTGCAAAATGTTCAAAAAAGTGCTTGCAAATCAGTCGATAACCTGATATATTAGCAACGTTGCTGAGAAACACAGCGATGCCGGAATAGCTCAGTTGGTAGAGCGACGCATTCGTAATGCGTAGGTCGTCGGTTCGAGTCCGACTCCCGGCTTTTTTTCATGCCTTGAAACAGTTACGCTTATTTTATAAACGGACAGGTACGCCTTGAATACAACAGCGCAGCAAATGACTCCATGCATCCCCCGGCAGGGGCTGAACGATGCAGGGAGTTTTTTCATTTCTGAAGATATTGTGCGCGGGTAACTGCTGCGCGAAGCGTTCTGAACAGTTACGTGCGCGGAAAATCTGCGCAGCTCCGGGCGTGCAGCCGCAGAAAAACAGCGCGTTCGATCCCTCACGGCGGTTGCTAACCCTGCCGAGTTGTAGTAAACTGCACATGGAATCACAGGCGATCAGATGCACTGTATGGGAATCGCCTCGCCGGTGGTTCTGAACGTATCACGTCAGATAAATTGCAACTTGTGCTGTGCTGACAGCAGAGGATAATAAACATCATGAAAAGCACAACCATCACGATCCATCATCCGGCCGGACTCACGGTCGAAGCGGCGAGTATCCTGGCCGGCGCGGCTGACCTGTGCTCCTCGCACGTCGATCTCATCAAGGGTACCAATACCGCCAACTGCCGCAGTCTCCTGAACATTCTCTCCCTGTCGGTCGGACCGGGCGAGGAGGTGGAGCTGCGCGTCGAGGGCGAGCACGAGGACGCGGACATGGCCCGCCTCCTCGAGGCCATCGAGCGCGCCGGCGGGCACCCGAATATGTAAGACGGCCGGAGAATGCTGGAATTACTGCTGAAAGCCATACACACAGACATTGCGCGGCCGGACGGGACCGCAGACGGCCGGCGGAGAATAGCCGCTGACCGAAGCGAATCCGGCACAGAACAGCCGGCGGAAGAGAATAGCCGGTGAAGAATACCGCAGCGGCAGCAGACTTTCCGACAAGGGCGTCGGAACAGTTCCGGTGCGGAGACTGTGTGCGCGGCAGATACGGAGGATCATCATGTCAAAGGCGACACTTGTGATCATGGCGGCCGGGATCGGCAGCCGGTTTGGACAGGGCATCAAGCAGCTGACGGGGTTCGGCCCCGCGGGCGAGATCATCATGGATTATTCCATCTACGATGCAAAGGCGGCCGGCTTCGACCGGGTCGTATTTGTGATCCGGCATGACCTCGAGAAGGATTTCCACGAGGTGATCGGCAGCCGCATCGGCGAGCAGATCGAGGTGGCGTATGCCTTCCAGGAGAAGGAGGATCTGCCGGAGGGATTCACGGTCCCGGCGGACCGGAAGAAGCCGTGGGGCACCGGACAGGCGATCCTCGCGTGCCGCGGCCTGATCCACGAGCCGTTCGCGGTGATCAACGCCGACGATTATTACGGGCCGGAGGCCTTTGAACTCCTGTACCGCTACCTCACGGACGGGAAGTTCCGGGCTGCGGAGGAGAGCAGCGGCAGCTGCGACATCTGCATGGCCGGCTTCGTCCTGCGCAACACCCTGTCGGAGCACGGCGGCGTGACACGCGGCCTGTGCGCCGAGGACGAGGCGGGGCATCTCATCGGCATCACCGAGACGCACAACATCGTCAAGACCGCCGACGGCGCCGCCGTGCAGAGCGCCGACGGCACGCAGCATACCCTCGATCCGGACGCGCTGGTCTCCATGAACATGTGGGGGTTCCCGGCGAAGTTTCTGGATGTGCTGGAGGGAAAGTTTGCGGCATTTCTCCGGAATCACGGGGAAATGGGTGATATCGCGACGGCTGAATTCCTCCTCCCGACGATCGTCGACGGCATGATCCGGGACGGGAGCGCGACGGTGATGGTGCTGCCCACGTCGGACAAGTGGTTCGGCGTCACCTATCATGAGGATATCCCGGCGGTGCGCGGGAGCTTTAAGGCGCTCGCGGAGGACGGCACGTATCCGGATCCGCTGTGGGGCTGAGCGTGCCGGGACAGGGCGGCAGAGCAGCGGCGTAACGGCCGTATTGCTGCGGCAGAGCAGGCAGGAAGATACAGACGGTTAGGCGACACAAAGGAGCTTGAAGGACATGCGGAAGGGATTCGACAACGAAAAGTATCTGAAGATCCAGTCGGAGCGCATCAAGGAGCGGATCGACAAGTTCGGGGACAAGCTGTATCTGGAGTTCGGGGGGAAGCTCTTTGACGACCTCCACGCGTCGCGGGTGCTGCCGGGCTTTGAGCCGGACAGCAAGCTGCGCATGCTCATGCAGCTGTCGGATATCGCGGAGCTGGTGATCGTCATCAGCGCGTCGGATATCGAGAAAAACAAGATGCGCGGGGATCTGGGGATCCCCTACGATGAGGACGTGCTGCGGCTTGCGTCGAAGTTCCAGAGCCGCGGGCTGTACGTCAGCAGCGTCGTGATCACGCATTTTACCGGACAGGAGGCGGCGCGTCTCTTCAAGGAGAAGCTGGAGAAGAAGAACTTCCGCGTGTATCTGCACTATATGATCGAGGGCTATCCGTCCAACATCGACCTCATCCTGAGCGAGGACGGCTTCGGCAAGAATGACTATATCGAGACGGAGCGGCCGCTGGTCGTGGTGACGGCGCCGGGGCCGGGCAGCGGCAAGATGGCGACGTGCCTGTCGCAGCTGTATCAGGACAATCAGCGCGGGATCAAGGCGGGGTATGCGAAGTTTGAGACATTTCCGATCTGGAACATTCCGCTCAAGCATCCGGTCAACCTGGCCTATGAGGCGGCCACGGCGGACCTCAATGATGTCAACATGATCGACCCGTTCCACCTCGAGGCGTACGGCGAGACGACGGTCAATTACAACCGGGACATCGAGATCTTCCCGGTGCTGTCGGCGATGTTCGAGGGCATCTACGGCGAGAGCATCTACAAGTCGCCGACGGACATGGGCGTCAACATGGCCGGCAACTGCATCTTTGACGACGAGGCGGTCTCGGAGGCGTCGCGGCAGGAGATCATCCGGCGCTATTACAACACGCTGACCAAGGTTGTGCGCGATCAGGCGTCGGAGGAAGAGGTCCTGAAGATCGAGCTGATCATGAAGCAGGCGAAGATCACGACGGATGACCGGCGTGTCACGGTCGCGGCGAAGGAGCGGGCGGCCGAGACGGGGGTGCCGTCGGCGGCGATCGAGCTGGAGGACGGCACGATCATCACGTCGAAGACGTCGGACTTCCTCGGGGCGTCGGCGGCGCTGCTGCTGAATGCGCTGAAGTATCTGGCGGGCGTGGACCACGATGTGCGGCTGATCCGGCCGGAGTCGATCGTGCCGATCCAGGACCTGAAGGTACGTTTCCTGCACGGGCGCAACCCGCGGCTGCACACGGATGAGGTGCTGCTGGCGCTGGCGCTCGAATCGCGCAGCTCGCTGGCGGCGAAGGAATCGCTGGAGCAGCTGCCGAAGCTGAAGGGGTGCCAGGTGCATACGTCGGTGATGCTGACCGAGGTGGATATGCATACGTTCAAGCGGCTCGGGGTGGATCTGACGAGCGAGCCGGTGTCGAATATTAAGAAGTGGTAATCGTGCGGCCGGGCCGCCGCGTGGGCGGCCCGGTGCAGGCACGGTGTGATGCGGGAAAGCACTTGATTTGTCGGCGGATAGTTGGTATAATGGCGGAGCATCTGCGGCAGGGAACTTGCCGGTGCGGATGCGGAATTTCATAGTTTTATGATCGGGGTATGGCGTAGCTTGGTAGCGCGCACGGCTGGGGGCCGTGAGGTCGCGAGTTCAAATCTCGCTGCCCCGACTTTTTTTATCTTTTCGCGGGCGAGGCGCGCGAAGGATGTTGTGAGGCAACGCGAAAAGAAAACGAAAGGGTAACTGCTGCGCGAAGCGTTCTGAACAGTTACACGAAAGGAGACGACAGACCACCCAACAGTGAAGGGAGGAACTGCGTGAGCATCAATGAAAGCGCAGCAGGATGGCGCGGACAGGCAGGATGGCGCGGACAGGCAGGATGGCGCGGACAGGCAGGATGGCGTGAACAGGCAGGATGGCGCGGACGGACAGGATGGCGCAGGCGGACGCGGTGGCTGTGGCTGCTGCCCCTGGTGCTGCTCTGCGGTCTGCTTCTTGCGGGCGGCGGAGCACGGAAGGTGCAGGCGGCGACGGCGATGCTGGTCACACAGGACGGGGAGACGAAGACAGTGAAAGGGAAATGGGTCAAGAAAAGCGGCCGCTGCTACTTCCGCCGCACGGACGGACAGAAGGAAGCCGGCTTCCTGACGATCGGGAAGAAGACGTTCTGGCTGACCGCGACGGGACGGCGCGTGAGCGGGTCGAAGAAGATCAACGGCGAATATTACTATTTCAACAAGTCCGGCGTGATGCAGAAGGCGTGCTGGGTGAAGAAGCAGTTCTATGCGGAGGACGGACGGCGGCTGAAGAAGTCCACGATCCTGGAGCTCCTCAGGACCGGCCTGGAGCCGCTCGGGCAGACCATGTATATCTGGGGCGGCGGCTGGAATGAGGAGGATACGGGCTCCGGCATCGAGGCCCGCACGCTGGGCGTGAGCGAGCAGTGGGTGAAGTTTTTCAATCAGCAGGATGCCTCCTACGACTATAATACGACGCGCTTTCAGATCCATGACGGACTGGACTGCTCCGGCTATGTGGGCTGGATGCTCTACAATGTCTTCAGCCGGCAGAGCGGTTACAGCGGCTTTGTGCGGCCCGCACAGCAGATGGCGTCGTACTTCGGGAAGACCTGGCACTGGGGAAGCTATGTGCAGGCCGGGAGCGTGAACAATTACCGGGCCGGGGACGTCTGCAGCAGCGGCGGCCATGTCTACGTGGCGGTCGGGCAGTGTTCCGACGGGAGCGTGGTGCTGATGCATTCGAGCCCGCCCGGCGTGCGCCTGTGCGGCACGACGACGCCTTCCGGCAATTACGGGAGCGAGGCGATCGCGCTGGCGGAGCACTACATGAAGACGTATTTCCCGGAGTGGTATGAGCGCTATCCGAGCTGCAGCAAGGATGTGAGCTACCTGCAGAACTTCGCGCGGATGCGCTGGTACCTGAGCGGCAAGTGCCTGATGACGGACCCGGAGGGCCTGACGCAGATGGACGCGGCCGGGGTGCTGAAAGTGCTGTTCGGGGAGTGAACGGCAATCTGCCCCGGCACCGGGACCTGAGGATGATAAAGTGCTGCGGTTGGAGTGAGAGGCGGCATGTAAAAACATAAAAGGTGCGGGTAAGAAACATCCCCGGATTAACCATCTGAAGAGTAACAACCTGAAAAAAAGAAACAGGCGGCCGGGGCAGGCGCTGGCGAAAGTGAAACGGACAGACAGAACCGTAAATCCTGCAGCGACGTCACCGGCCGTCCATAGGAACAAAAGCCGCAAAGCTTTATGAGGATGAAAAGGATGAGGAAACTGGCCCTGCCGGACGAAATCCTGCTGTCGGTGGACAAGCCGGAGCGGTATATCGGCAATGAAGTGAATGTGGTCATGAAGGACCCGGACCGGGTGAAGGTCCGGTTCGCGATGTGTTTTCCGGATGTGTATGAGATCGGGATGTCCCACCTGGGCATCCAGATCCTGTACGATATGTTTAACCGGCGCGAGGATACGTGGTGTGAGCGGGTGTATTCGCCCTGGACGGACCTGGACCGGATCATGCGAGAGCGGGGGATCCCGCTCTTTGCGCTTGAATCGCAGGATCCCATCCGGGACTTTGATTTCCTGGGCATCACGCTGCAGTATGAGCTGTGCTACACGAATATCCTGCAGATCCTGGAGCTGTCCGGGATCCCGCTGCACGCGGAGGACCGCGATGACAGCTGTCCGATCGTGATCGGCGGCGGGCCGTGCGCGTACAATCCCGAGCCCATCGCGCCGTTCTTTGACCTGTTCTACATCGGCGAGGGCGAGACGGTCTATCATCAGCTGCTGGACGCCTACATCGCCTGCCGGGAGGAGCAGGCCGGCCGGCAGGCTTTCCTGCGCCGGGCCGCGCAGATCCCGGGCATCTATGTGCCGTCACTCTACGAGGTGACGTACGCGGAGGACGGGACGATCGCGTCCTTCGGGCCGAAGGAAGAGGGCGTGCCGGCGAAGGTGGTCAAGCAGGTGGTGACGGATATGGATGAAGCGCCGTATCCGGAGAAGCCGCTGGTGCCATTTATGAAGGTGACGCAGGACCGCGCGGTGCTGGAGGTGCAGCGGGGCTGCATTCGCGGGTGCCGGTTCTGTCAGGCGGGGATGATCTACCGGCCGGTGCGCACGCGGAGCCTGGAGAATCTCAAGGGGCTTTCGCAGTGCATGCTGCGCGCGACGGGGCAGGACGAGGTGACGCTGAGCTCGCTCTCGACCAGCGATTATCCGGAGCTGGGCGGGCTCGTGAATTACCTGATCGACGAGTTCGGACAGAAGCATGTCAACATCTCGCTGCCGTCGCTGCGCATCGACGCGTTCTCGCTCGATGTGATGAGCAAGGTGCAGGATGTGAAGAAGAGCTCGCTGACATTTGCGCCCGAGGCCGGGTCGCAGCGGCTGCGCGATGTCATCAACAAGGGTCTGACGGAGGAGGAGATCCTCCACGGGGCGGCGGAGGCGTTCCGGGGCGGCTGGAGCCGCGTGAAGCTGTACTTCATGCTGGGGCAGCCGACGGAGACCGAGGAGGACCGCAGGGCGATCGCGCATCTCGCGCAGAAGATCGCGGAGACGTACTATGAGATCCCGAAGGAGGAGCGCGCGGGGCGGCTGCAGATCAGCGTGTCGACGTCCTTCTTTGTGCCGAAGCCGTTTACGCCATTTCAGTGGGCGCTCATGTATGATCCGGGGGATTACCTCGGGTTCGCGGCGACGGTGAATCATGAGATCAAGGCCATGAAGAACCAGAAGAGCATCCGGTACAACTGGCATGAGGCGTATGTGACGGTGCTTGAGGGGCTGCTCGCGCGCGGCGACCGGCGGGTGGCGCCGGTGATCGAGGCAGCGTACCGCGGCGGGGCGCTGTTTGATTCCTGGACGGAGTGCTGGGATTACCGCAAATGGGAAGCGGCGCTCGCGGAATGCGGCATATCCATGGATTTTTACACGAAACGGCCGCGCGCGGAGTCGGAGATCCTGCCGTGGGATTTCATCGATATCGGTGTGACGAAGCAGTTTCTGCTGCGTGAGTGGCACCGGGCGCAGGAGGCGAAAGTGACGCCGAACTGCCGGGAGGCCTGCAGCGGGTGCGGGGCGGCGAAGTTCGGGTGCGGGGTGTGCTTCGAAGAACGCTCTGAAGGAGGTGCGCGGCCGTGAGAGTGCGTGTGAAATATTCCAGGCAGGGCCTGATGAAATTTATCGGACACCTCGATATGATGCGGTATTTCCAGAAGGCGCTTTCGCGCGCCGGGATCGCGGTGGCTTATTCGGAGGGGATGAGTCCGCATATGATCATGTCGTACGCATTTCCGCTGGGGGTCGGTATGACCAGCGATTCGGAGTATGTCGATGTGGACCTGGTGCGGGCGGTGCCGGAGGCGGAGTTCCTGCGGCGGATGAATGAGCAGGCGGCGGAGGGCGTGCGCTTTCTCGCGGTCCGCGAGATCGGGACGGGCAAGGCGGAGCGGGGCATGTCGCAGGTCGCGCGGGCCGATTACACACTGACGCCGCGTGCGAGTCTGCCGTGGCCGGCGGATTGGCCGGAGCTGTTCCGCGCCTGGATCGGGCAGGAGGAGATCCGGGTGGTGCGCAAGAGCAAGCGGACGGAGAAGGAGATCGATCTGAAGGCGCTGATCTATGACTGGTCGCTGGAGACGCCGGAGGACGGCGCCGGCGTCGGTGCGCAGAACGGCGTGGAGAACGGCGTGCCGGCCGGCACGGGCGACGGTACACAGGCTGGTGCCGAGAACGGTGCGCTGGCCCGCCCGGCGCGCCTGAGGCTGTCGGTCTCGGCGGGCAGCGAGGAGAATGTGCGGCCGGATCTGGTGCTCGAGAGCTTTGCGGCGGCGCAGGGCTTTGAGTTTCAGGCATATTATTTTGAGATCAACCGGGACGAGGTCTACGGACGCCGGGAAGACGGCAGCTTTGCGGCGCTGATCGACCTGGGGAAGGAGATCGGGTGAAATACTGTGTGACGCGCCGGGACGAGAAGATCCTGGGGTTTCTGCTCGATGAGGGCGGGCATGCCGTCGAGATCCACGCGGACCGCACGGTGGACGCGCCGGGACTCGGCGATATCTATATCGGGCGTGTCGAGAAGGTAGCCCGCGCGGTGGGCGCCGTCTTCGTCACGATCGTGCCCGGCCTGAGCGGGTACCTGCCGGCCGAGGAGATCGTCGGACCGATCTTCACGGCGAAGGGGCCGTCACCGGAGATCCAGCAGGGCGACGAGCTGGTCGTGCAGATCAGCCGGGAGGCCTTCGGCGGGAAGCTTCCGTCGCTCACAACGAAGCTGACGCTGCGCGGGCAGTGTCTGGTGCTGGAGGCGGGCGGCATGGGGATCGGCGTGTCCCGGAAGCTGCCGGAGGCCGAGCGCAGCGCGATCCGCGAGGAACTTCTCAGTGCTCAGGAGTGGGAAACGCTTCAGCAGGAGACCGGTCCGTGCG
>Ga0065709_1029990_pt1 | contig 10356 bp, 9 predicted proteins | sample Hoacrofraction14_2_FD_59096 | JGI IMG/M metagenome (GOLD analysis project Ga0065709, IMG submission 59096) | Hoatzin crop microbial communities from Cojedes, Venezuela, sample from fiber fraction 14 v1 | ecosystem: Host-associated > Birds > Digestive system > Esophagus > Crop | place: Venezuela... | reverse complement strand
AACGCCCGTTCGTTCTTGAACGGAAGCGTTGGTGGAAAAGTGTTATTTGGCATTCAATTTACGTGAACCTCTCCGGAGCGGCCCAAAGGCGTTGGTGGAAACGGCCGGAAATCGGCCCGAATTACGTGACCGCCGCGTGACCGCCGCGTGACCGCCGCGTGACCGCCGCGTGACCGCCGCCTGGGCCGCCGCCTGGGCTGCCGGCTTGGTAACTTACAGCGCCTTGCCCGTCAGGCGTTCGTACGCCTCGAGGTAAATCGCGTTGGTCTTTTCGACGACTTCATCGGGCAGTTTCTTGACGTCGCCGCCGTGAGAGGTGATGTAATCACGTGCAAACTGCTTGTCGTAGGACGGCTGACTGTGGCCGGGCTCGTAACCGGCGAGCGGCCAGAAGCGGGAGCTGTCGGGGGTCAGCATCTCGTCGCCGATCACCATGTTCCCATCCTCATCCAGACCGAACTCAAACTTCGTATCCGCGATGATGATTCCGCGCGCGAGCGCATAATCCGCGCAATAGTTGTAAAGCTTCAGGGTCAGGTCACGCAGCTGACTCGCCAGTTCTTCGCCGCGCCCGGGGAAGCGCTTTTCCAGATAATCTACGCTCTCCTCAAAGCTGATATTCTCATCGTGGTCGCCGTACTCGGCCTTGGTGGACGGCGTGTAGATGGCTTCCGGAAGCTTTTCGCATTCCTTCAGGCCCTCCGGCAGGGTAATCCCGCATACGGTACCGTTCTTCACATAGCTCTTCCAGCCGGATCCCGTGATGTATCCACGGACGATGCACTCGACCGGGAGCATGTTGAGCTTCTTGACCATCATGCTCTTGCCGTCGAACTCGGGCGTGCGGAAGAACTCGGGCATATCGGCGACATTCGTGGAAATCATGTGGTTCGGGACGATGTCACGGGTCAGGTTGAACCAGAACTCGCTCATCTTGGTGAGCACGGTGCCTTTCTGCGGAATCTGGTTGTCCAGGATCACGTCGAAGCAGCTGATCCGGTCCGTCGCGACCAGAATCAGACTCTCGCCGACATCATAAATCTCGCGGACCTTGCCTTCTTTAACGGGTTTGAATTCTTGCATTTCGGTTTCCTCCCAAAAGTGTTTTCTTAAGGATTTAAAATTGGATTTTTGGCTTTGTCACATAAGTTAAGCCGGGGGTGAAGGCGAACCTGCCATCCCCGGCTTTTCCTTAGAATTCCAGATTGTTCACGGTTCTCGGATAGGGGATCACATCGCGGATATTGCTGATGCCGGTGACGTACATGATCAGGCGCTCAAAGCCCAGACCAAAGCCACCGTGCTTGACCGTGCCGTAGCGGCGAAGGTCAAGATACCACCAGTAATCTTCCTTTTTCATCCCGCGTTCTTCAATGACGCGCTCGAGAACATCCAGACGCTCCTCTCTCTGGGAGCCGCCGCAAAGCTCGCCCACGCCGGGAACCAGAAGGTCCGCCGCCGCAACGGTTTTGCCGTCATCGTTTAATCTCATGTAGAAGGCCTTGATTTCCTTCGGGTAGTCCGTGACAAACACAGGCGTGCCCTCGAAAGCGACCTCCGTCAGATACCGCTCGTGCTCGGTCTGCAAGTCAATACCCCATTCCGGCTTGTACTCGAAATCCTGACCGCTGGCCTTGAGAATCTCGATGGCCTTGGTGTAGGGGCAGGTGACGAAGTCCTTCGATACCAGATTATGCAGACGATCCAGGACGGTTTTATCCACAAACTGGTTGCAGAAATTGAGCTCGTCCTTAGCGTTTTCCAGCAAATAGTTGACCACAAACTTCAGCATGTCCTCCTCAAGCTGACACACGTCTTTAAGGTCCGCAAAGCAGATTTCGGGCTCCATCATCCAGAACTCGGCCGCATGACGCGGAGTGTTGCTGTTCTCCGCGCGGAAGGTCGGGCCGAACGTATAGACGTTTCTGAAAGCCGTGGCAAATGTCTCCGCCGAGAGCTGTCCGCTGACGGTGAGGGAAGCCATCTTGCCGAAGAAATCTTCACTGTAGTCGACCTTGCCGTCCTCGGTTTTCGGAACGTTGTTAAGGTCCAGCGTGGTCAGCTGGAACATCTCGCCGGCACCCTCGGCATCAGAGCCGGTGATGATCGGGGAGTTCACATACAGGAAGCCACGCTCCTGGAAAAACTTGTGGATGGCATAAGCCGCGAGGGAACGAATCCGGAAAACCGCCTGGAAGGTGTTCGTGCGGGGACGCAGGTACGCAATCGTCCGCAGATACTCCAGCGTGTGACGCTTTTTCTGCAGCGGGTAGTCAGGGGTGGACAGACCCTCGACGGTAACCTCCTCGGCATGCAGCTCGAACGGCTGGCGTGCATCAGGCGTGAGGACGAGCTGACCCTTGACAATCAGAGAGGAACCGACCGGCACATGGCTGATTTCCTCAAAGTTCACCACCTTGTCCTGCTCATACACAATCTGCAGGGTGTTGAAGCAGGAGCCGTCGTGCAGAACGATGAAGCCGAGCGCCTTGGAGTCGCGAATCGAGCGGACCCAGCCGGCCACCGTAATCGGCTCCGCCGTAAAGCTTTCCGGGGACTCAAATAAGTCCCTCACTAAAACACAGTCCATAGTGGATTTATCCTTTCTTACTTAGGTTGTTCTGCAGAACGAAGCGTCACATCGTGATAGCCGCCTTCCACGATACTCGTGGAGGAGACGAGCGTAATCTTCGCCTTTTCCTGTAGCTCGGGAATGGTCAGCGCGCCGATGTTGCACATCGTATGCTTGACCTTGGAGAGGGACAGGTTCACGCCGTCCTTCAGCGAACCGGCATAGGGAACGTAAGAATCAACACCCTCCTCGAAGGCCATCTTCTTGTCGCCGCCCAGGTCGTAGCGCTGCCAGTTGCGCGCACGGTTGGAGCCCTCGCCCCAATATTCCTTAACATAGGTGCCGTTCACCATGAGACGATTGGTCGGGCTCTCGTCGAAGCGGGCAAAATAGCGGCCCAGCATCAGGAAGTCCGCGCCCATAGCGAGCGCCAGAGTCATGTGATAATCATGGACGATACCGCCGTCCGAGCAAATCGGGACATACACGCCGGTTTCCTTGAAGTACTCATCGCGCGCCGCCGCGACATCAATCACGGCCGATGCCTGCCCGCGGCCGATGCCCTTCTGTTCACGCGTAATGCAGATCGAACCGCCGCCGATACCGATTTTTACGAAGTCCGCGCCGGCCTCGGCCAGGAAGCGGAAGCCCTCACGGTCAACGACGTTACCGGCACCGACCTTCACGGTGTCACCGTACTTTTCGCGGATGTACTTGATGGTTTCCGCCTGCCAGCAGGAGAAGCCTTCAGAGGAGTCGATACACAGAACGTCCACGCCGGCGTCCACCAGAGCGGGGACACGATCTGCATAGTCACGCGTGTTAATACCGGCACCGACCATATATCTCTTATGCTCATCGAGCATTTCAAGCGGATTTTCCTTGTGAGAATCGTAGTCTTTGCGGAACACAAAATACTTCAGGCGCTGCTCGTCATCAATGACCGGCAGGGCGTTCAGCTTGTGCTCCCAGATGTAGTCGTTCGCTTCCTTCAGGGTCACACCATCGTGCGCCACGAAGAGCTTATCAAAGGGCGTCATGAATTCGGAAACCTTGGTGGAAGGATCCATACGGGAAACGCGGTAGTCGCGGCTGGTGACAATACCAATCAGCTTGCCGTTTGCCGTACCGTCATCCGTGACGGCCATCGTGCTGTGACCGGTTTTCTCCTTCAGGCGCAGGACATCAGCCAGGGTGTTGTCCTTGCGGAGATTAGAATCGCTGGGAACAAAGCCGGCTTTGTAATTCTTGACACGGGCGACCATGGCGGCTTCGTCCTCAATGGACTGAGAGCCGTAAATAAAAGACATTCCGCCTTCGGTTGCCAGAGCAACAGCCATTCTCTCACCGGAGACGGACTGCATGATGGCCGAAATCATCGGAATGTTCAGACTGAGAGGACATTCTTCCTCTCCTTTACGATATTTAACGAGCGGAGTTTTGAGACTTACATTGGCAGGAACACAATCGGGACCGGTGTAGCCCGGAACGAGCAGGTACTCGCTGAACGTGTGCGAGGGTTCGGGATAATAATAGGCCAAGTGGAAGCCCTCCTTTGCTTTAAATGATGGGAATTTATCGTATTATAGCAGGCCGCGCGTTTAGGGTCAATGTCACATTGTGAGAAGATTTCAGGCCGCGGGGACACTTCTCTTGGTCATGCTGTCCCTTCGTCACAAAAATTTTTGAAGGGACTTTCCTTTGTTTATGCGCCCGGAGCCGCGGGGACAGAGCATAAAAATAATCAAAATAAATTAATTAAAATAGACACCGCTTGGTACCCCCGTTGATAATGAGGCTGCATCCCAAATCTTATGAACCTGAAGGGAATTCTCTTATGGGATGGAGAGGGTTCTTCCGCTCCCTGAAACGGAGTGAATGTGAATTTTTTATTTTTAAATGGGGAAGCTGCGTTGCGGCTGTCGCTGTGCGAAAGTCGCTGTGCGAAAGTCGCTCTGCGAAAGTCGTGTTACGACTTATGTCTCCCCCAAAGCTGCCCGGACGGCTGGCCCACTGCAGAGCCTTCAGGGTGCCGCCGAAAAGCCCTGCGGGGGCATAGCCGTCGGGAATTTTTTTGAAAACGTTTTGCGTTTTACGTTTGATTTTCAGGAGGAAACGGACATGGATTATCCATCTCAAGAGCCGAAAATGTTCGGCGTTTATTCGGTGACGGGAGGAATCGGCAAGAGCACGCTTTCCCTCATGACGACCAACGTGCTCAGCAAGTGGAAGAAGACGCTGCTCCTCTCGTTCGAGGGCGCCTGGGGACTTAAGCATTACTTTACAGGCGTGCAGAACCGAAGGCTGACCGACCTCGTGTACAGCTATCTGGCGGAACCGGAGGAGGTGAGAAAAAAGCATTTGGAAGAGGTGCCAAAGGAGCAGACCGTCGGGGCTTTCTTTCTGGCGCCCGCCCGCACGGCGGATGAATGGCAGGAGCTCTCGGCCGAAGAGCTTTCCGGTTTTTTAAATGCATTGAAGGCGGAATACCCCTACCTGGTGCTGGATTTTGGACGTGAGCTGGTGCATCCGTTTAAAGAGCTGCTTTTAGGCTGTGATTATCAGATGCTGCTCATTGATCCTTCCGAGGAGGGGCGCGACCGGATGAAGGAGGCGGCGTTTGAGCTTTCCGATCTTTCTCACCCGCTGATTTACGGGCGTTACCCGGTAGGCAGTCAGGTGCTGGAAGAGGAGCGGCCGGACCCGGATTATTTTGACCTCCATGGCCTGAAAATGCTGCCGGAGGAGCCCTCTCTCTTCCGTCAGGGCCGCCCGCCGAAGAAGCTGCGCAAGGACACAGAGTATTTCAAAATGCTTAGGGATGATTTAAAGGAGCTTTGGTAAATGGCAACACAAACCCCTTTGAACATGGCGGAATCGGCCATTTTTAAGTACATGCTCCATGAGGTGAAAGAGCATCTGGAATGGCATCTTCCTAAGAAAAAGAAGCCGACCCCGTTTGGTTATGAGTATTCCCCGGATTTGACAGCGTATGATGACTATCTTGTTTATGACGAACCAAAAGACGAGGGGGACCCCGACAAGGCGCAGAAGGAGTTCGAGCGGGCCGTTTGGAATGAAATCTACAGCGCTTTTACGGATCGCTATAACAGAAAAGAACTGGAAGGCCTCAGTCTGAGGGAGAGGGTAAGGATGGGAAAGCTGATTTTCCACACAATCTGCGGACTGGGCATTCTGGAACCGCTTTTGGAGGATGAAGAGGTCTCCGACATCATGGTCAACCGGTATGACCGGATTTTCTATGAGAAAAACGGTGTGAAATATCAGTACGAGGAAAGCTTTGAAAGCGAGGAGCGCCTGCAGACGCTGATTCAGCAGATTGTCGGCAAGGTGAACCGCAGCGTCAATGAGCTTAGGCCCATTCAGGATGCCCGACTGGAAGACGGCTCCCGCGTCAACGTGGTCCTGCCGCCGGTTTCGCTGCAAGGGCCCTCGCTCAGCATCCGCAAGTTCCGGCATGACCCGATTACCGCGCAGTCGCTCGTAGAGCTTGGAAGCATGACGCCGGACATGACCACCTTCCTTCGGCAGTTGGTGGAGGAGCGGAAGAATATTTTTGTCTGCGGGGGAACCTCGTCCGGCAAAACCACCCTTTTAAATGTGCTTTCCGAGTTTATCCCGGCCGATGAGCGCATCATCACGATTGAGGATTCAGCGGAGCTTCGGCTTCGCGGTGGTGAGAATCTGGTACGGATGGAATGCCGCCCCTCGTCTGCCGAGGGCAAGGGCGAGATTTCCCTGCGGGATTTGATTCGTGCGAGCCTGCGGATGAACCCTGACCGAATCGTGGTCGGAGAGGTGCGCGGTGAGGAAGCCTTTGACATGTTAAGCGGCATGAATACCGGCCACGCGTGCATGTCCACCGGGCATGCGAACTCCTGCAAGGACATGCTGTATCGACTGGAAAGCATGGTCTGGATGGGCCGCAATATTCCGCTCGAAGCCGTTCGGCAGATGATCGCTTCTGCTTTGGATTATCTGGTTTTTGTGGAAAAGACAAGAAGCGGGCGGCGCTGGGTCAAAGAGATTATGGCGGTCGGTTCACTGACGAATGGCGAAATCGAACTTCAGAGCGTGTGCCGCCGGATGGATTCGGGAGAAGTGACATGGGCACAGGAAGCTGGGGCAAAGTAAAGAGGCAGGAGCGCATGAGCCGGGAGGCCGAAGAGCTCATGCACCGGCTGCTTCGGCAGGTGAGAGCGGGCAAGTCGCTGGACAGAGCCTTGTCCGGCGTTGCTGAGGAAATTTCTGTGTCAGAATTTAAGCTCATCGGCCCTTCGTTCATCACCTGCAGCAAACGACTTCAGCTGGGTGACAGCGCGGAAGAGGTGCTATCCGATTTTGCGGCCCGGACGGGCGTGAGGGAGCTGCTTCTTCTGGCGAGATCTATCGAGGTTGCCAAGCGCACGGATGGAAACGTGGGCGGAGTGCTGGAGTACACGATTTCTGTGTTGGAGGAGCGCCGGGAGACAGAGACCGAAATCCGGGCCTTGCTTCATAAGAAGCGGTTTGAGCGCCGGCTCATGATGGTGATTCCGCTTGGGATTTTCGGACTGATGTTTCTGGTGGCACCGGATTATCTGGCGCCGCTTTGGCAGACCGTGCCCGGACGATTGGCAGCCCTGGGTGCGCTGGCGCTGATGGGGCTTGGCAGCTTTTTCGCCTCGCGCCTGTTCGACATTTCGGCGTAAAAAGTATTTGAGAGCAGGAGGTGTTTAGGCAAAGAAAGTGTTTAGGCAAAGAAAGTGTTTAGGCGAAGGAAGGAGGTGGTGCATTTGCCGGGAAAGAAATCGGATTCGCGGGAAGGCCTGCTTCCTGAGGCCGGACGGAAGGTGTTTGCCTGGGAACGGCGGCTCAAAATGGGACGGGGATACGTGTCCTTGGAGGAAGATTCATTGACTGATATTTCCGACCCGGTGCTGGAGGACTTTCGTCTTCACTACGGCCGCGAGGAGGGCCTAAGGCAGTACATCGGCTACCGCTCGCAAAGAGCCGGGCGGGTGCTCTTGGCCGGTATTCTGTGTCTCGCTTTACTGGGGCTTCTCCTGTGGAAACAGAGGCCTGTCGAGAAAGAGTGGATCAGCGTAGAGTCTCTGGAGCTTCCCGCTTACGGAGAGGGCGAAAAGGAACAGACCTTGACGCTCGTGCTGGAGGAAAGCGTCGTCGCTGCTGAAGAAGCCGCGGCCGCTGAAAGTGCAAATGCAGGTGCATCCCTCACCTTTTCCCTTGTGCTGCCGGAGCTGTCACAGGGAACCTTAGAGCAGGAGAAAGCGGTTCAAAAGACGCTGGCGGCTCTCGCTGAGGCGCTCGAAAACGAGGTGCTGACAGAGAACCTGAGCTTGCCGTCGGCCAACGGAGAAGTGAGCCTGAGCTATGCTTCTTTGACTCCCGAACTGATGAGAAGTGACGGAACGCTGAAGGGTGGGTTTGGCTCCTCCCGTCAGGAGGTGCAGCTTAAAATCAGAGCTTCTCTCGGCGGACTCACAGAGGAAACGACAGTGACCATGTATCTGGCGGCGCTGTCCGACCTTCCGTTGGAAAGACGGGTGGAGGTGCTGAAGGAAGAAATCGAAAACGGCGTTTATACTTCGGATGGAAAGGTGAGCCTGCCCTCTGAAACGCAGGCGGGCGACCACGTGATGTATTTTGTAACTTCCGGAGAGGACGATGGCAGGATTTCCCGGAATGCTCCGGGGCTGATTCTTCTGTGCCTTCTGATGCCGTTAGCGGTATTCTTCCTTTCCGGCTCACGGAAAAAAGAGGCCTGGAAAGAAAGAGAATCTCAAATCCAGAGCCGCTTTCCGTACTTTTTGGAGGAACTCATGATTCTGATTCGGACGGGCCTGCCGGCGCCGGCATGCCTCATTCGGCTGGGGCAGGACTGCGGCCGGGACGAGAGGGCAGCAAATCCGTTGGACGAGGAGGTGCGGCGGGCCGGAGAAAAACTGGAAAGGGGCTATTCCTTTGACGAGGTCATGGACGAGTGGAAGACCCGGATGCCGCTTCCGGAGGTCCGGCAGTTGTGCGACCTTTTGCAACAGAGTGTCCGGCAGGGCGATGAAGCGCTCTTGAGCCGTCTCGGAGAGATGGCCATCGAGGCGCGCGCCTCCCATCGGCGTGCGCTCAAAAAACGAGCGGAGGAAGCGGAGGACAAGCTTCTTTTTCCGCTCACCCTGATGCTGCTGGCGGTCATGCTGCTCGTGCTGACCCCGGCCTTAATGGAACTAACTTAAAATCATTAGAGGAGAAAAGGAGAGAGATGATGAACGAAAAAATCAGCGATTTTATGCTTATGCTTTACCTGAGAGCCGTGACAACCTTATCGAACGAGGACGGCGTGGCAACGGTGGAAATTCTTTTGATTCTGGCGGTCCTGGTGGCGCTGGGACTCATGTTTAAAGACACGATTGTATCTTTCGTTTCGGACCTTTTGGACAATATCTCGGGACAAGGGGCAGCCTTTGATCCGAGTACGATTGTGCCATGAAGAAGCCTGCCTTCCTTCAGGGCTCCTTCACGGTGGAGATGGCCCTTATTTTCCCTGTGATCCTCCTGACGGTGGTTCTTTTGATGGAACTAGCCATGAGCTTCACGCTTCAGATTGCCGTCAGAGGCGGGGCAGAACGGGCACTTACGACCTGCCGCCTGGCGCTCGAACAGGGACAAGGCGTTGAAGAAGCGAAAGCAGCGGGGGAGGAAGCCTTGTTTCAGGGGCATGAAGGGCTGAGTGAAGGCTGTGAAGTCAGTTGGAACATTCAACAGGGGCTGCTGAAAGAGGAGGTGGGCCTGAAGGTCCATTACCGGACCGGCCGCCTCTTTTCGGTCAGCGCCGACTTTTCGGGCAAGGCACAAAGCCTTTCCCCCACACTTTTTAAGAACAGGGCGGACTATATTTATGAAAAGGTGCGCGGATTGCTGTCTGAGGACGAGGATTGACAAGGCGGATTCAAAGAGGGAATTCCTCCTCCTTGAAGGGAGTATCACCGTCTTTTATACCCTCATCTTTGGCCTTTTGATTACCTTTCTTTTGGCTCTTCTGGTATGGGGAAAGCGGACTCTGCTCGAAACCTCGGTGTCGCGGGATCTGGACATCGCCGCCGAGGCGGCGCTTTCGGAGTACAGACGTGACTTTCAGAAGGAGTACGGCCTGTATTTGATTAAAACCGATGATTTGACCTCAGCCCTGTCCTTTTATCTGAACGAAAACAGCTATCACCCGTATGGATGCTATACGGTGGATTCTCTTACGGTAACCCCGACCGAAACCTTGGCCCAAACGGCAGTGCTGGAAAGTGAGATTGAAAATTTCATGAAGGAGCGTGCGGTGTTGGACCTGTTGGCCGAAATGAAGGACCTGATTCTCGGGACAGAGCTTCCCGAAGAGCTGGAAGAGGAAGAAGAAATCCTCGAAAACAGCGTACTTTTAGCCGCCGTGCAGACGCATTTTGAAGACCTGGTGGAGGCGCTTTACGGCGTCAAATCCAGCGGCAAAGATAACAAGCAGGCCATCAACCTTTTCCTCAAGGGCGAGGTCACCTTTCAGGAATTGATCAGCCACACCGAATCTCTGCTTCAAAAGCCGACCATGAGCTCCATCAGGGTACTCGGCAAAGCCAAAACCAATATGGAAAAAACGATTCCCTGTCTGGAAAAAGGAATTTCAGCGGCCGAGGCGCTGGAGGCGACCTTGGAAGATATGGCCCTCGCCGAGGATGAAAGCAGCACGCTGCTTAAGGACATCCCCATCAACTCTGAGCAGATGC
>Ga0065709_1029992_pt1 | contig 10368 bp, 3 predicted proteins | sample Hoacrofraction14_2_FD_59096 | JGI IMG/M metagenome (GOLD analysis project Ga0065709, IMG submission 59096) | Hoatzin crop microbial communities from Cojedes, Venezuela, sample from fiber fraction 14 v1 | ecosystem: Host-associated > Birds > Digestive system > Esophagus > Crop | place: Venezuela... | reverse complement strand
TGAGATTTTCCCGACCTCTTGGTAGTAGCGTATCATTCGCCGAACGTCGTCTTCGGAGAATCCGAGTGCCATGTTGAATTCGGGATCCGACGTGATGTTCGTGAAATTATTCGCCCCACTCGTGAGGTCGTCCAGTGTGACGGGCGAGACCCCGAGAAGTAGCGCACGGCTAGCCTTCGCCTTGAAAATCTTGAGGAAATTGCGGTAAAAACCTGTTCCGTGGGTAATCGCGCGGTAATCAGGCTCGCCACGCGTGTTGAGGATGTTGTTCGTGAAATTGTCGTACTCATCTACGATGATATACAGACGCTTACCTATATCTTCCGCAGCACCGCCGATGATGTTGAGCTTGTCGGAGGCGTTGTCAGCAGCGAACACGCTGTCCACGATGTCCTTGCCGTAATCCGACGCGTATTTACGGATAAAACGATCGAGTTCTATGCCGCAGTATGCGTTAAACCTCTCCGCCACATCCGAAAAATCGCCCCCGACCAGCGAAAAATCAAAGTGCAGCACCTGGAAACTCCCCCGTTCCGCCGTGGGATGCTCAGCAATCCAAGTATCATGAAAAAGCGCGTCAAACTTGGATTGCGCCTTGATGTCGTAGTATTCCTTGATCATGGATATGAAGAGACTCTTTCCGAAACGCCGCGGACGCGTGAAGAAGAGGAAACGCGAAGTGCGCTCCATTGCTTCGATATACGCCGTTTTATCGACGTAGTAATAGTTGCCTTCGCGCAACTCGGGGAAGTCGTTTATTCCCAACGGCAACCGATGTATCTGTGTCATATCCATATCGTTATCGTTTTTCTGTAAAAAGAGTGTTGCGGACTATTTCCAATCTTTTAGTCTTGCTGAAGCCTCCACACGGTCTTCAATTTCGTCTTTCACGTTGTGAAAAAAGTCCATACCTGTGATTTTCTCAATCTCGTCCACCGAACGAACAGTCTGACTCATCGGCTGGTTTTTGCCGTCGTTGGCGTAGATGAAACCGAGGGCGGCTGGATTGCTTCCCAAGCGAAGCACTACCTTGAAATAGGCCTCGGGAACCCACACTTTACGCTTGCCTATCCGCTTGTGCTGCTGGCCTTTATAATAAATCGGACCACAGACGATGTAGATCTCGTCATAGGCGCGTGCCCAGTCGCGACATTTCAGTTCGAGGTCATTCCATGAGCCTACGTTGAAATTATGACGCTGCGGAGAAATGTTGGTCATGAGGAAAGTCTGCCGCATGGCCTCCTTGTCCCACTTGTTGTCGCCAGCCGGGCACATGTGACCACGGTCGTAGCCGGAACTCATGTAGTCGAAAGTGTTCACCCTCGGCGTGGGCGATTCGGGATCCTCGCTGAACTCCATCTGCGAGCGTTGCACCCTGCCGTAGGTGTGGCCTTTGGTCAGCCGCCACGCCACCCAGTTTGGCGTTTTGCGCTCTGGGTTGTAGCTGGCCGTATAGCCTTTTCTGTAGAGCATTTGCTCCTGCATGCCCTCCCGCGATTTGGGCATCTCCACCCATTGCGTGCGCGTCTGCTGCTTGTTTTTGTCTTGCTTCTCGCCGCTGACAGGTACTATCATTGTCAGTGCGAGTGCGAGTAACGCTATCTTTTTCATCATGTTATATGTTTTGCCAATGTTTAAATTTCAATTTTCAATCTGTGGAATAGGATTTTTTGTGCTTTGCTTTGCACCCAGTTTTGTGAGTTTAGCGGCAGTGTTTAGAATGCTCTGACCGCTGGGATTCAGCTTGCGTTCGCCATTTTCGTAGGCACTTTTGGCCTTGTCGAGCGCGTCGCCAACGGTCTTGTAATGCTTCATAAACTGCCCCACGCGGTCGAGCATCTCGGTGGCCAACTTGTACACTTGCTCGTGCTGCTCGGCCTGACGAATTTGCGTCCACGTCATGTCTATGATGCGAAGGGCTGCGAAGAGCGTCTGTTCGTCGGCGATGAACACGTTTTGCTCCATGGCCTTGCGCCAAAGGTCGGGTTTCGCGTTGAGTGCCGTCCACAGGGCACCAGTGTGTGGCACGAACATGATGACGTAGTCCATCCGCGTTTTCGGCGGCTGAATGTAGCTGGTGTAATCCTTCGATGCCAGCTCTCGCACATGGTTTTTCAGACTCTCTACATGATCCTTCAGAAACCTGCGACGATCGTCCTCGTTGTCGGCGTTGACGAAGTCCATAAAGGCGGTCAGCGACACTTTTGCGTCGATAATCAGTTCGCGTTGACGGTCTAAATGGAGTATCACGTCGGGGCGCACCGTGCGTCCTTCGTCGTTGTGCATCACCGTCTGCAAATCGTAGTGAACGCCCTCTGTAAGTCCTTGCGAATGAAGAAGTTCGTCTAGAATAGTCTCCCCCCAGTCGCCTTGCACCTTGGTGCCGAATTTGAAGACGCGCGTCAGTTCCTCGGTACTCTTTTGCGCTGCCTCGCTCTGCCGCATCATACTCTCCAAATTGGAACGCATCTCGCTGCTCATCGAGGTCTGTTTCAGCGTGTTATCGTCCATGGCCTGCTTCATCTTCTCGATGGTCTCCTTCAGTGGGCCTACTATCTGGCCGATGTTGGTGTTGCTCGTCTCGGCGAACTCACGCTGCCGCTGCTTCAGCATTTCGTTGGTGGCACTTTTCACTTGCTCCTGCACGCGAGCCACGGTCTCGTCGAAACGCTGCTGCTGGCCGTCGAGCAACTGCTGATAGTGCTCTTTCTGCTCGGCACGACGCTCCTCGAAGTCCTCGGTCATCTGTGCCGTCTCCTCCTCGAATCGCTCTTTTTGCGACTGCAATTGGCTGTCGAGCAGGTCGCGTTCGCGAATGGCATCATGAAGGCTCGCGACGGTTTTTACCAAATGGCGATGCTGCTGCCACCACCCGGCAATCAGTCCGAGTAGCAGCGCGGCTACGCCTACGGCTATGGTCAGCAATGTTTCGGTGTTCACGATTTTTTGCTGCTTTATGGCGAGGCATGATGATGCCTCTCGCAATTATTTTTTGCAAAGTTACAAATTTTTCGGGAACTTAGCAACGATTTAACACTATTTTCAGAGTTTTGAAATTGCTAGCCTTGCAAGCGAACAACCATTGGCCAATGATGCCGAATTTTCCCACCGTGGTGGAACCCGAGTCCCATCGTGGTGGTACTGGAGTCCCACCGTGGTGGAACTGGAGTGTCATCGCGGTGGCACAAACGAAAAGAGGAGCGTGCCACTCTGAAAGGCACACTCCCCTTGATGAATCTTCGCTGAAGGCTACTTGATGAATACCTTCTGCGTGGTCACCTTGCCGTCGGCACTGGTGGTCTGGATGATGTTCAGACCGCGCTGCAGGCCGTTGAGCTGGCGTCCGTCGGAGGTGAAGTAGCGTTTCTTGCCTGTCAGGTTGACGCTGCTGATGCCGGTCTCCACTGCGTGCGAGCTGTTGGTGCCGAGGTAGTAGAGGTGCCAGTTGTCGAAGGCGTTGAAGTTGTTGCCTCCCACGAGGTCGCGAGCACCGATGCGCAGTTGTCCGTCCCCACCTACGGTTGCGTAAACCGAGAGCAGATAGGTGTCGTCTTCGTCAGCCTTGAACATGATGTCAACGGCCTCCTGGTCGTTCGGATACTTGGCGAGGATGTTGCCAATCTTCACGTCGTACTCGTCCACCTCGTCAGTGTCGTAGTAGCTGTACCAAGTGCCGCCGGCCTCTACCTGCTCTGCGGTAGCGCCCTTTGCAGCCCATGACTGGAACTTCACGCTGTCGATGAAGATGGTGGTGTCGTTGTCGAATGCGTTTTCGCCGGTGCATGCGTACATGATGGCGTTGATGACGCTCATCGTGGAGTCAGCGTTGACGCGGAGTCCCTGTGCCATCTGGTCGCCACCCACTGGGCGATGGATGCCTTGGCAAGTTATCTGATAGGTGCCTGCAGGCAGGCCAGTGATGTCCTGGCGATAGTCGAACTGCGTGGTGACGGCGCGAATCACTCCGTTGGTCACGTTGCCGCCGCCGAGATAAATCGTCCAGCCATTGTTGCCGTCTTCGTACTCAGGGTTAACGATGTATGAGGTGTACTCGATGGGGTTGTCGTCGGAAGCTTCGCCCTCTTGCACGCCGAGTTTCTTGATGAGCGCGTTGATTTCTTCAATCTGAGCGTCAATATCGTCGTCGGCGATAGTTCCGTTGATGATCTTGTCGCTTATCTCGCCGTTGAGGTTCTTAGCCTCGGAGACGGTTGACACACCTGCAACGGCCTCTTCGATGGCGGCAGCCAGTTTTTCGTTGGCGGCGGCCAGTTCTGCATATTTGGCGATGCTGGCTTGTGCTGGGTCGGTAGCCTCGGAGATGGCAGAGAGTGCGTGAACGATGTCGTCCCACTCGCTGGCGCTATTGGCCTCGTCGATAGCACTTTGCAGCGCGTTCTTGGCCTCGCGGTTCATATCGTTTTCGAGCAGCGGCTGTGCGGCGGCAACGGCGTTGTTGAGCACGTTCTTAGCCACGTCAGCGTCCTTGCCGTCGTAGGTCATCTGCAGATTGTTGGCGTTGAGTACGAACCAGCCCTGGTTGTCGGTCTTGAAGCCGATGGTGAGCGTGCCGTCAACGCAGAGTCCCTGAGCCGTTACGGTGCAGAGTTCCTCGTTGCCCTCGGCATCGAACCATGCGCGTGCTGCTGCGAGGTTGTTGGGAGCGTACTTTTCAATATCCTCTACGGTGAAGGTCTTTGTGCCGCCGCCGTAGTTGGTCTCGCTCAGCATCTCGAAGTAGTTAGGCAGATAGGTCTTGGCATCGCCCATATATATCCAGGCGTGGGTCTGCTGAGTTCCGGCCTGCCAGTCGGCAAATCCGTTGTCGTCGGCCTCGCTGGTGCGATAGTAGCCCTGCACTTTCAGCGTGTAAACGCCCTGCGGCACGGCATTCTCGGTCCCGATGGTCTGATAGAAAGCGGCGGGGGCATAGTTCCAAATCTGCACGCAGTTGCTCTGCACGTTGGGCTGTCCGTTGCCGTTGGTTCCGCGGTTCTCGATTTCCCATCCGGCGAGTGCTTTCTGGTAAGCCTTGTCTGTCCACTGCGGAGTTTCGGTAGATGTGGCACTGAACGTCGGGTTCTTCAGCAGGTTGGTGACATCGCTGCCTACTTGGATGGCGTTTATCTTTGCGGTCTCAAGCGTAGCGTAGAGCTTGTCGATGAGAGCTTCAATATCTTCGGTGGACTCGGTGCGAGCATCGTTGCTGTTTTGCAATTTCTCGTAGATTTCGTTGAGCAGTTGGTCGAGTTCGCCGTCTGCCACACCCTCCGACGATACTTCGTCGTAAGCCGATTGGAGGTTGTTCCATGCGGCGATGTTCTCTTGCAGTGCGGCGAGAGCAGCCAGTCCGTTCTTATACTGTGCGATGGCCTCATCTGCGGTTTCTGCGGTGGAGCCAGCATCGAAAGCGTCGCTGACTGCATCGTAGTAACTCTGTGTGAACGAGGGATATACTTCTGCGTTGTCGATGAATTCATACCATGTGCCACTCATGCTCTGCGACATATACTGATACGACTCAATCGAGCCGCCGTAGTAGGTGAGCGAGAGGTTGTCCATCATCAGCCAGTTGTTCAGGTTGGTGCTGTCCATCTTCATACCAATCTCGAGCGATTCGCCGGCAACGAGTGGCACGAATACGTCGATATGCTCGCCGTCTGTGCTGCTGATTGGATAGGTGAACGTGTTGGCGTAAGCGTAGGCACCGCTTTCGTTCTGATTGTTGTTCAGCTGATTGAGTGCGCGGAATGCGCCGCCATACATATAGACTCCGGCAGGCAGTCCCTCGATTATCTGATAGAAGCGCCCGATGATGGGCTCACTTCCGAGCCATGTGGCGAGCAGCGGCGGAGTGAAGTTGCCCTCACTGTCGGTGTAGCTCTTGTTGTGGTTCTTCGGACCATTCGATTCGTTTGTCCAGCCGTCGGTGTTGTCGTCGAAGGTTGGGTTAACGATGTAGGAGGTCATGTCGATGGGGTTGTCCACCGAAGCCTTGGCTGCACTTGCCTCTGCGAGGGCATCAATCTGAGCCTGCAGTTGCTCGGTCGTGCTGGAGGTGTTGTTATAGACGGCCTGTGCGGCACTGACATCTACGCCCGCTGCCTGTGCCTTCTCAATGGCTGCGGCCAACTCTTGCGCCTTTGCGTAGGTCTCATATTCAGCGAGATAGGTCTCGTAATCGCTGAAGCTCACCACCTTCCAGTTGATCATATCGTCCTCGGTGGTGATGTCGAACCATACGCCGTAGGTTGGCGACGCCACGTTGCTTGCGTGCATCGTGTCGCAACCCATATAGTAGGTCAGGCTCTCGTCGAGCGCGGCGTTGGTGAAGTTAGCGATGAACTCGCTTGGCACAACGAAGCGATAGACGCCAGACGTTACCTCAACGAGGTTCCAGTAGCAGTTGGTTCCGTTTTTGGTCTCTTCGTTGTTGTCGCTGATTTTCTTGTCAACGAAGATGGCGCAGTTGCCCTTTCCCACATAAGTGCCGTCAGCATCGGAGCGCGCGGAAGTGGGTAGGTCATCTCCTGCCTGCACTTTGCTGTTGTAAGTATTAATATAATAATAGGTAGTCTCGTTGCCATCGTCGTCGGCAACGGTGGTCGTGTTGACGCAGGCTTTCAGTCCTGTGCCTGCCACGATGGCTTGCGTCTTCCATGCCTCTCCTTGATTGTAGAACATCTGCATGCCTACGTTGTAGAGATAGCATGAGTCGCCCACGCTGAGCGTGCTTGTCTTTGGTACGGGAACAGTCCAGTCTGCGAAAGCGGCGGAACTTAGCAGTAGGGCGGCGAAGGCCACTGCTGCTTTGCGTAGTTTCTGTCTCATAAGCATTAGGTTTGATTGATGATTTTATGTGAATTAATAGATTTCCGCTTGCAAATTTACAAAGAAAGGCTCAATCAGCAAACACTTCTTCACTTTTTTAAGATTTTTTATGGAACGGGATGCGGGACTTTATAGGTGGCTTTAGGATTTTATAGGACGGAATAGGTCTTTATAGGTGGCTTTAGGATTTTATAGGATGGAATAGGACATCATAGGATTATCCTATGACAACCTAAAACCACCTATGCCATCCTAAGCCACCTATGCCATCCTAAAGCCACCTATCCCTTCCTATAGAAAAAAAGGAAAGCGCAACCATTTGCATGTTGCGCTTCCCTTGATATTCAGTCTAAAGTGAATCTTACTTCACTACAACCTTCTTCGTGGTAATCTTGCCGTTGGCATCGGTGTTCTGGATGATGTTGATGCCTCTCTGCAGACCGCTTACCTGACGTCCGTCGATGGTGAAGAACTTGCTCGAACCGTTGATTGTGACATTGCTGATGCCAGTCTCTTCTGCGTGCGAGCTGTTGGTGCCGAGGTAGTAGAGATGCCAGTTGTCGAAGCAAGTCCAAGTGTTAGCTCTGCCGTTAGTGCTGAACATACCGATACGGAGTTGTCCGTCGGCACCTACCTGAGCGTAGTACTCTACGAGATAGTTGCTCTCGTCGGCAGCAAACATGATGTTTGCAGCAGTCTGGTTGTTCGGCCAGCGTCCGGTGATTTCTCCGGTGTAAGCACCAATCTCCTCGTCGTAGGTGTCGTCCTCGCGGTAGATGTACCAACCGCCAGTCTCGGCCTGCTCTGAAGTAGCATAGATGCTTGCCACATGCTTAACCTTGATGGAGTCAACGCACTGTGCAACGGTGAGCGTGTCGAATGCGGTTTCTCCAGTCTGAGCGTAAGCGTTGGCGCGTACGTCGGCGAGCGTGGAGTCAGCGTTACTGCGCAGTCCTGTAGCGATTTCGTCGTTATTGCCGTTACGCGTGAGAGCCTGTACGGTAATGCGATAAACGCCTGCGGGCAGTCCGGTGATGTCCTGATAGATGTTCATCGTGGTGTTCCAAGCCTCGCAAACCTCAGCTGCGGGTTCAACCTTAGCGGTGCCGGCCATTGCCGTCCAACCGTTGTTGCTGTCGGTGTAGCTCGGGTTGACGATGTAGCTGGTGTAGTCTATCGGGTTGTCGTCGCTTGCTTCGCCGCTTGAGATGGCGAGTTGCTTGATGAGTTCGTCTATTTCAGCAATCTTAGCGTCGATAGCGTCGTCGGCAATCGAGCCACTCTCGATGGCAGCAGCCACCTGCTCGTGAGTTGTGGTAGCCGATCCTACGAGATCCTCGTTGACAGCCTCGTCAATGGCGGTCTGCAGTTCCTCGTTGGCAGCGGCCAACTCTTCGTACTTGTCGATGCTTGCCTCGGCAGCCTCAACGGCCGGGCTGAGGTTCTGCATGGCTGCTACGATGGCATCCCAGTCGCTTGCGCTCTCAGCAGCGGTGATGGCTGCCTGTAGGTCGCTCTTTGCTTCGGAGCTCATCGGGCTGTCGAGCAGAGCTTGTGCGGCGGCTACGTCGTTGGTGAGTACTTCCTTAGCCACTTCAGCATCCTTGCCGCGGTAGGTCAGAGAGATATTGTTGTTCCAGATGAACCATCCGTAAGCGTTGCTGCCTACGATGTCGCAGCTGCGGAAACCGAGGGTCAGTGTTCCGTCGGTGCAGAGTCCCTTCACGCTTACGCGATACATATCCTCGGAAGAGTCGAACCAAGTCTTGGCCTCGGTCTGGTTGTTTGGCATGGTGCCTTCAAGGCCGTCAACAGTGAACGAGCCAGAGAGGTCATTGGATGCGCCTGCGTAGATGTAAGGCACGTATGCCTTCGATGAGCCTACATAGATCCAAGCGTTGTTCTGCTGTACGCCGTCAACATAGTTCTGGTAGTCCTCGGCAACGGTGAGCGGATGCTGTTCGTCGGTGCCGTCGTATCCACGCCAGTAGGCCTGAGTGCTGAGTTCATATACGCCAGTGGGGATAGCGCGGCTGGTGCCGATGGTCTGGTAAACGTTGCAGTCTGCACGCCAAGCCTCGGGAACACTGTTGCGAACATTCGGGTTGGCGTTGCTGTTGCCAATTTCGAGTTCCCATCCGTTGAAGCCAGTCTGGTTAGCGACGCTGGTGTGGGTCGGGGTCTCGGTGGAACTGGTGTCGAAGGTCGGGTTCTTCAGCAGGTGGGTAACGCTTGCACCCTCTTGGATGGCATTGTACTTGGCATCCTCGTAAGCAGCCTCGAGATCTTCGATCATCTTGTTGATGTCGTCGGTGGAAGCCTCGCCAGACTCGTACATCTCGTTGGCCTCGTAGAGTTTATTGTTCAACGGGTCGTAGTCGATGCCTTCGCTCTCAATATTGTCGATGGTCGAGCGCAGGGCGGTGTAAGCGGCAATGTTGGCGGTCAAGTCGTCCATGGCAGCGAGACCTTCATTGTAGCCAGCGATGGCCTCTTCGATGGTGCTTGCCGATGCGCCTCTGTCGAATGCGTCGCCTACAGCGTCGTAAACTGCTTGGGTGTACTTAACCTCGGTCTCGGAGTTGTCGATGGCCTCGCTCCAAGTGCCAGCCAGGTCTTGCGACATATACTGATAGGACTCGAGCGTGTTGCCATAGTTGAGCAGCGTGAGGTTGTCCATCATCACCCAGTTGTTGGTGTTGGTGCTGTCCATCATCATACCGAGCTCGATGTCGCCGGCCTCGGTGAGCGGGCAGTAAACCTTGAGTTCCTGCGATACGGTCGAGGTGATAGGCATCTTGTAGTCGCCGGCGTAAGCGTAAGCGCCCGACGAGTTGTTGCCTGTGTTCTGGTCAACAGCGCGGAATACGCCGCCGAACTGGTAAACGCCAGCGGGCAAGCCGGAAACCACCTGATAGTCCTTGCCGACGAGTCCGCCGTTGCTGTGATGCTGCCAGTTCTCGAATGCCGGAAGCGTGAACAGACCGTTGGGGTCGTCAAAGTCGTTCGACTTCAAGGCAATCTTTGCACCGGTAGTAGTCTTCCATCCAGGAATGTTATTGTCAGTACCTTCGTCGAAGGTAGCGTTGATGATGCGTCCGCTGAGGTCGGCAGGATTGTCAACCGCGCCAGCTGCTGCGATGGCTGCATAGATGGCATCAGTGGCAGCCTGCAGTTCCTCGGCCGTGCTGCTGGTGTTGTTGTAAACAGCCTGTGCTGCGCCTACGTCAACGCCAGCGTTCTCGCCAGCCTCGATAGCGGAAGCCAGGTCAAGAGCGTTCTCGTAGCGTTCGTATTCGTTCTTGCTCACGAAGCACCATGCCGAGTAGTCGCCATTCTGCGGCTCGTCGTAGTAGATGCCGTAGGTGGGTTGTGCAGCTGCGCTCTCGTGCAGTGTATCGCACGACATGAAGTGGTTGGTCTCATCATAAAAGTTATTGCTCTCGTTTTCTAAATCGATTGCTGACGATGGAACCTCGAAGAGATATTTGTTGTCGCCAAGCGAAGTGATAATCCAGTCATAATTTGCTCCAGTGC
>Ga0065709_1029993_pt1 | contig 10372 bp, 7 predicted proteins | sample Hoacrofraction14_2_FD_59096 | JGI IMG/M metagenome (GOLD analysis project Ga0065709, IMG submission 59096) | Hoatzin crop microbial communities from Cojedes, Venezuela, sample from fiber fraction 14 v1 | ecosystem: Host-associated > Birds > Digestive system > Esophagus > Crop | place: Venezuela... | reverse complement strand
CGCTCTAGATTTAAAATAAAAGTGACAGGTTTTTTGTGACCAAAATTTTTTACAACGGCACAACAAATCAGTCCCATTTTATGCGCTATGCTGCGGCGCAGTGCATCGCGCAGGGGGAATTCTGTCAGAAAGTTTACGACATCTGCAAACATAATTTATATCAGATTGACCATGGGAACCCTGCCCCCACAGAAACGGTCTGCATGGGAGTTAGGTTCGCATGGGCGGACAGCCTCATAGATTCGGGGCCTATTCTTCGCCCTCGAGCATCTGTTGTGCCTTGTCGCGATAGGGCTGTTGCGGGTCGTTGGCGATGCTTTGGAGCAGTCGGCGGGCCTTCAGGAGCTGGTGGTTTTTGGTGTAGGCGAGGGCGAGATACCAGTCGATTTCGTAGCGATAGGCGTGGGCCACGACGTCGCTGTCCACCTGCGTGCGGGCCTTTTCGAGCTCGGCCACGACGCTGCTCAGCTGGGTGTCGGTGCCTATGCTGTTGAAGAGCTCGACCATCGACTTGTTGGCCTGCTCGTCGCCACCGCGCATCACCACCTTGGGCGGCGACTGATAGTAGGCCTCAAACAGCCTGTCGGCCATTCGGAGTGTATATATCTGCGTGATTCCCAGCAGGATAAGGATGCCCGCCGCAATGCTCAGCCAGGTCAGTCGGCGGCGTTGCGTGTGGTGGCGACGGTCTTGTTCTTGCTTGCGTTGGAGCACGCGATCCACGGTCTGGGCGTCGCGCTGTCGTTCTTGTTCTATGAGCAGGTAGGCCAAAACGGCCGTGGTTTCAGCTCGTTCGCGCAGTTCGGTGTCGGTGTCCATGTCGCCCATGAACAGCTTTTGCTCTTCCTCCGACATCTTGCCTTGCAGAAATTCGTCGATTCTGTCGTCGTAGTCCATATCCTTATTTGATGATTTTTTTCTTCACTGAAATATAGAGTCGTCGGAATTCGTCTCTACATTTTTGTCCTTTGCTCTTGCCGGAGTCGGATCCGTCGTAGCCGTTATCCTCTGCCACGTCCTCCCAGCGGTAGCCATAGACATATTTTTCGGTTAGCAGTTTCTTGCAGTTTCGCCCTTCGAGGCTGTTCAGGGCGCGGTTGACGGTCTTGAGAATTTTGCCTCGGTCGTCGCGGTCGCAGGCGTCGAAAGCGTAGTCGAGTATGCGGGCGAGCTGGCTGTCGATATACGATATGTCGCCATAATCGTCGAGGGGGATGGTGATGCCGTGGCGTTTCCGCTCGTCGTAGAGGCGCAGAACGAGGTTGTGGCATACGCCCCACAGCATTTTCTGCATCACTTTCCCGTCGAAGGATTCGCCCCGCAATATTTTATTCACGATGACGTAGCATCCTTCCTGCATAACATCTTCGGCATCAGCAGCTTGAAGTCTGTAGCGTTCCATCAATTTTTTGCGAAATGCTACTCGTTGTTTTTCTGTATAAAGAAGAGCCATCAGCTCCTGCAGTTCTTTTCGGTCTGGTTCTCTCATGGTTGTTTGTGGGTTCTCTCGGTCACGATATTTTGAGCGTTTCCCGTGGGCCAGCGCCCTTTTGTTTTGGCTGATTGGCGCACGTTTCGTTCAAACTTACTGCTATCTTTGTCCATCGGCTGCGCCGTGAGGGCCTTATATACGTTGTAGGAGAGGCTGCCATAGTAGCGGTTGCCGACCTCTATTTCGGAGTTCATTTCGTTGGCTCGGCAAGCTTCGAGATAGAGGATGGGGGCATATCCGCGCTGTTGCTGCCACGCATAATGGGTGTAGGCGTCGCCGGTGGAGGGTTGATAGACCTTGCCGCGCGTTTTCGTGAGCGCTACACGGTCGCCGCGCACGAAGCCCACCGCGTCGCGCCCCGCCCCGCCGGAGTGGCACGCGTCGAACACAACATAGAGCATGCCGCGCTCTCCGAGGCGTTTGCGGATGCGCTGGAAATAACTGTTGAGCTCGTCGTCAGTGAGATGTGCCTCACCGCGATAGCCCTTTTCGTCGTATTTCCGTCCTGCATCGATGGGCACAATCGACTCGTCAAAGCCGTCTTCTTCGTCCAACGCCATGCCGTTCACGCCGTCTTCAACGGGCTGTCCGTGGCACGAGAAATGCACATAAACGATGTCGCCCGCGGCTGCCTCGCGTGCCAGCGTCTGGAGAGCCGCGACGATGTGCTGCTTCGTGGCCTGCTCGTCACACAGCGTTGTCACGCGAAAGTCCTGCCGCTCGAACACGGGTCGCAGCAGCTCCACATCGTTGGCGCCGTGGATGTTCCACCACGTCGTGCGCCCGTTGGCCCGATAGTTGGAGATGCCCACCAGCAAGGCGCGCTTGCCCGTTGCTCCCGCCAGCAGCGGACATAGCAGCAGGAACGTCAAGAAAATCATTACAATGGGCATTCGTTTCATAAGCGCAAATTTACAACTTTTCCCTTAATCCGTCAACTTTTGCACTTATTTTTTTTTACAACGACGGCCCTGTGACCTCTCTCGCCGTCCACCTCTCTTATATTAGAAGCACATTTTTTCCCTCATTTCGGTCCCTTTTTTTCAGGAAAATGTATATCTTTGTGGCGAAAGCATGTCAACAAAAACAAATGAAAAAGAATACGAAAGAACTGAAAGAATATACACAAGAAGAAGCCCTGGACCTCGTTTTGGGACCACGTGGAACCGATAGACGTGAGCACTATGAGGAAGAAGTGCACAATTTTTTGGTCGGCGAGGCCATTAGAAAAGTTAGAACTGAAAAGGGACTTACACAAGAACAACTATAAGAACGGTTGCAAGGATGATTTTATAAAAATAAAATGATGGCGCGGATTTTCTCCTTTTTTATTATTATCTTTGCATTTTCAACAACCTAATTCAACCGAAACAAAACGTATGACGCTACTATCAAACAAATTCATGCGACGCACGCTTGCGATTACTGCCATCCTGACGGCCACTAGCTTCGTGGCCAACGCCCAAATTATCTACATCGACGACTCGGGCAACCAGACGCAAAGCGACGCCAGCAAATTCAGTTTCAGGAAGCAACCAACCTACGCCCTGACGCCCGTTGCCATCGACAGCGTGCGCCTCTTGCCCAGCCTCTTCGCCGATCGCTACGCCCTCAACCGCAGCTATATGATGGGCCTCGACAACTATAAACTGCTGCAAAACTTCTACAACGAGGCGGGCAGCGAGAAGACACGCGACGTGATGGTGAACAAAGACGGCCGACTCGACGGCTCCTATTGGGGCTGGGAGTCGCCCAACTGTCAGCTGCGCGGCCATTTCTTGGGCCACTGGCTCTCCGCCGCCGCCTATCTTTATGCCGAAACGGGCGACCAATCGGTGAAACAGAAGGCCGACGAAATCATAAAAGAACTCGCTGAATGTCAGCAGCTTAACGGCGGCGAATGGGTGGGGAGCATCCCTACGAAATATCTCACACTGATGGCCGAGGGCAAGAACGTATGGTCGCCGCAATATACACTGCACAAAACGCTGATGGGACTCTTCGACATGTATAAAATCACAGGGTCGAAGGAGGCCTTCCGAGTGCTCGACAACGCCGCCAACTGGTTCCATCGCTGGACGCAGGAGCTCACGAACGAGGGCAAAGCCAGCGCCATCTACGGCGGCGAGACGAGTGGCATGCTCGAAATATGGGCCGCCATGTACGGCGAGACGAAGGACAAAAAATACCAAGATCTCATGCAGAGCTACGGCAGCCCCTACATCTTCAGTCAGCTCGAAAAGGGCGAAGATGCCCTCTCCTGCAACCACGCCAACGCCAGCATACCCTGGTCCCACGGCGCAGCAAAGATGTATGAGGTGACGGGAAACGACTACTGGAAACAGCTCACGCAAAGGTTCTGGAACTGTGCCGTCAACCAGCGCGAGAGCTTTTGCACGGGAGGACAGAACGCGGGCGAGCATTGGATTCCCAAAGGACAACTCGCCAACTTCGCGGGAGAGAACAACCAGGAGCACTGCACGGTTTATAATATGATGCGCACGGCCGACTATCTGTTCCGCTGGACCGCCGACATGCAATATGCCGACTACATCGAGCGCAACCTATACAACGGCATCCTCGCACAGCAACACCCGCAGACGGGCATGGTGGCCTATTTTCTGCCCATGGCGGCAGGCTACACCAAAGGCGGCGAAAAAGGCTGGGGACACCCCACGATGGACTTCTACTGCTGCCACGGCTCGCTCGTTCAGGCACAGACGAGATACATGGAATACATTTATTATCAGACAGATAAGGGACTGCTCGTGAGCCAATACATCCCCTCCGAACTGCACTGGCAGCACAACGGCGCGCGCGTGAACATACAACAAACCTTCGTTGCCCAAGACTGGGACAACAACTACGACGGTAGCCGCTGGAGAATGCGCATCAAGGTGAAGGCGAGTGCCCCCACCGACTTCAGCCTCACGCTGCGCCTGCCGTGGTGGCTCGACCAGAAAGCCATCGTCTGCATCAACGGCGAAGCACAAAAAGTGGGCGCCCTTCACGGCACACTCAACCTGCAACGCACGTGGAACAACGACGAAGTGACCGTCGAATTCCCCACCCGCCTCTATGCCGAGCCCATGCCCGGCGAGAGCAATGTGGTGGCATTCATGGAAGGTCCCATCGTGCTCGCAGGCATCACCGACAGCGAGACAGCCCTCAAAGGCAGCGCGAAGAACCCAACATCGCTGCTGCAACCCGCTTATAATCAAGAATATAAAGCCATAAGATGGACCAAGAGCCACTATCGCACCAAGGGCCAGAGCCACAACCTTCAGCTCGTGCCGCTCTATGAAATCGGCGACGAAAAATACGAAATCTACTTCCCCCTCGTGCCCTAACACGGCCTCATCCCCACAAAAGCAGGACCCAGCGCCCTGCTTTTTTTATGCCGCATCGTGTGACAATGTTGTTACAATGTTGTTACACCGTTGCACCGAAAGGAATTTATGCGTATCTTTGCGCAGGAATACAGACCGTTTTCTTCTACTACATTCACACGCAATATCGCAAAAGACAACTACTATAAAACATACCACATATATATATACAAAAGTCTTAAACATCGGTTGATTTGAGCATTGAGCATTGCATCCGCGCACAAGGGTGACTGCTCAATGCTTTTTTTATGGCGACAAATGGGGAAACTTTTTTTTCGCTGAATACTATTATAATTGAAAAGTTTTCACTACATTTGCAACATAATAAGAAAGAACAAGGCATGGGACAAATCAATAGAATAAAGGAAAAATACCACTATGAAGCAAAATAATGTCATCTCGACGCAGCTTCTCGATGATACTCGTCAAATCATTGAGGCGGCACAGGAAACGGCATACCGTCTGGCTGACCTTACACTGGTTCGACGCAACTGGTTGCTGGGTCAACGCATTGCACAGGAAGAACTAGGCGGCGCAGACCGTGCGGATTATGGTACATATATCATCAATGGATTAAGTCGCGAACTGACGGCACGATATGGAAAGGGATTTACGAGGACAAATCTATACACGTTTATTCAGTTCTATAAAGCATTCCCCGAGATTGTCCACACAGTGAGTGGACAATCTACAGAAAAGGGCAAACAAATTGTCCACGCAGTGAGTGGACAATCTCAAAAACTTGATTCATCGGAGATTGAAACAATAAAGACGAATGCCTATTTTCCGAAGATTTTCGATAAGCTATCATGGTCGCGACGACAAATAGGGAAACATTTTTATGGCGACAAATGGGGAGGGTTTTCTTATTCTACATCCCTTTCCCCGACGGCACAAGCCTTATTTTTCAATTTTCAATTATCAATTTTCAATTCTATTATGCTTGAAATGTGGATTTTAGGTCGTTTTTTCGCAGCTTCTGTTTAGCGCTTATCTATTTTTATGCTCATAGCAATGAGATTGTATTCGACGGTTAAAGCATTGCTTTAAATATTCTTCTCCACAGACATCAAATCGTGGTTCGCCTTTTGTGAGCCACGAAATGGGAGGGCAATACGACAAAAAAGGGGAATGTTCATAATAAAATGCGGCAGGGAACACGATGGTTCTTGCCTGAGGAGAGGGCATGAAAAATGGGCGTCCTTTGTGGGGACGCCCATGGGAAGGGGTTGGGGTGAGGGGGTGTGAGGTTATTCGCTCAGGGGCACTGCGAAGTAGGCGCGCTTGCCAGTGGGCCAGATGCCCTTGATGTAGAGCACGGGGTCTTTGCTCTTGCTGGCCTGTTGCACGGCGTTCTGCAGGTCGCTCAGGGTGGACATGGTTTCGTCGTTCACTTCTTGAATGATGTATCCCTTGCCGATGCCTGCGTCTTTCAGGGCGCCCGAATTCACCTTGATCACTTCCAATCCGCTGCGAATGCCGAGCTGTTCCTTCTGTTGTTGGGTGATTTCGCGGAAGTTGCCGCCGAGCACATCCATGTCAACTGGCTTCACAACCTTCGTGTTGCCCTGTGCGTTCTTGAGCGTAACGGTGGCCGATTTGCTCTTCTTGTTGTGCACCCATGTGATGCTCACCTTGTCGCCGGGGCGTTTGTTGGCAATGATTTCCTGCAGTTCGGCCATCTTGGTCACCTTCTTTCCGTCGATGGCGGTGATGACGTCGCCCTCTTCGATGCCTGCGTCGGCACCGGCTCCGTCTTCAGTCACTTCGGCCACATAGACACCGTTGTTCACGCCGAGGTCAACTTCTTTGCCCTTGTCCTTCTGTGCGTCGATGTAGGTGTGCACGTCGTTACCGGCGATGCCAAGCAGGGCGCGTTGTACGGTGCCATATTTCTTGAGGTCGTCAACCACCTTATTCATAATGGAAGTCGGAATGGCGAAGCTATATCCGCTGTAGCTGCCGGTTTGGGAGTAGAGCATAGCGTTGATGCCCACGAGCTCGCCCTTGGTGTTCACGAGTGCGCCGCCCGAGTTTCCAGCGTTGATGGCGGCGTCGGTCTGGATGAACGACTCCACGCCATTGGCGCCGATGGAGCGTGCCTTGGCCGACACGATGCCGGCGGTGACGGTGTTGTTGAGTCCGAGCGGGTTGCCCACGGCGAGCACCCATTCGCCCACCTTCAGGTCGTCGCTATTGGCTATGGTGATGGCGGGCAGGTTCTTACCGTCGATTTTGATGAGCGCCAGGTCGGTGTTTTTGTCTTGTCCGATGATGCGGGCACTGAATTCGCGGTTGTCATTCAGTGTGACGGTGAGCTCGTCGGCGCCTTCCACCACGTGGTTGTTGGTCACGATGTAGCCATCGGCCGAGATAATCACGCCGCTACCAGCTGCCTTGCGGTCGGGCTCCTTGTATTGTTGTTTGCGGCGTCCGCTGTTGCCTTGTCCTTGTCCGAAACCGAAGAAATCGCCAAAGATGTCGCCAAAGCCGAAGGGGTCGCTAGATACTTCGCGTTCAACAATCTTGCCGTTCTTCACATATTTAATATATACCACGGCTGGCATGGCTTTTTCGGCGGCATACGTGAGGTCAACAGGTTGTCCTGCGATGGTGGTGCCTTGTTGTGCTGCATTCACTTTGATATAGGAACCGGCTGCGAGGCCGAGTGAGACAACGCAGAGTGCACCGAGGATGAATTTTGAAAACTTCTTCATACTGCTTATTTGTTTTTGTTGTTGTTAAATTTTCTTTGTTCTATTTCTCTCTCTGGGCCGCGTGACGTTTTGTCAGCCTCAGCCCTTCGTTGGTTTACGGTTGCAAATATAGGCGCAAATTTCCGTAAACTGACAATTTGTCTTGTATCTTTATTTCATTTTAACAGAACGCAAAGAAAATTTATAATTCTAATTCAAAATAAGGAAGTATGGCCCTTCGGGCGAATTGAAAATTAATGAAGATAGTGCCACGCCACAATCTTGCTCAGCCCCGGCACGAAGATGCGGAACCAGCGATATTTGGCCACGGGCTTACCGCCGAAGCTGAGGAGGAACTCGCGCAGCGGGTTACTGGCGTAGGGAAGGCCGACGTCCATAAAATAAATATGCGCATAATTATGCTCGTAGGCGTAGTTGATGGCATGCCAGATCGTGATGGTCTCGGGGTGGAGATGATGATAGGTCTTGCGGCGCGCGGCGAAATAACACAGATAGGCGTTGGCATCGGAGTAGGCGCAGACGGTGCCGCCGATGATTTTTCCTTTATAGAGGGTGACGAAAACGCGCCCCTGGCCGCTGTGGTGCAGCAGCGTGAAAAACTCCTCCGGCGGGATGAAACGCCGCATCTTCAGGCGATGGAAGGCGCGAAGGAGGCGATAAAACGTATGGATTTCGTCGTCGTCAACGGCCTCACGCGTCTCTATGTCCGCCGCCTCGGCCTTCTGAATGCGCGCGCGCAGGCGGTCGGAGAGGCGTTCCTCGGGCGGCACGCTGTGGAGCGACTGGTGCACCTCCTGCCAACTCACGGGAAAAAATCCGTTCTCGCGGAAGTGCCTATAGGCGAACATTTTCTGACTGATGTTGCTCAGCTCAGCATAGAGGCAGAGCCTGCGTTTGAAGCGTTGCGTGACGGCCTGCAGCAAGAGCGCGAACAGTTCGTCCCTATCCACATCGTCGGCATAGACGCCCTCGCCGTAGATGCGCCCCTGGGTGAACAGATAAGGCGGGAGGAGCGACCCGCGGCGACGCGTGCAGGCCAGCAGATGGGCGGCCACGGAGCCATCTTCTCGCTGCGCCACCACCATGAAAGGGCAGTGGCCGGGCGTTTCTTCCACAATGCGAAACAGCGTGGTGCTGTGGAAGAAATCGCTCTCGTCGAGCTGTGGCAGTTCGGCGCTGCTGGTGAAAATGGATATCGTATAGGCCATGGCGCAAGTGTTTTATCGTTGCAAATATAGACATAAAAAATCAGAATTGCAACTCTGAGCCCAATTTATTTGCTCTCTCCCACCCCTCGCCCCAACGAAAAAGGCTCCACGGGGCGCATGACGGGGGCGCCGAGTGGAGTCTTGTGGGTAGGAAAGGGGCGTGCGTCGGAGAATATTTTCTTCTCACTCATCTCTCTTTTCACAAAGAAAGGGATAGCATAAAATAAAAAATAAAGCTAGTTGAATTTGTCGTAGTCACTAATGAGATGATTTATTATTTCACGACGCACGTCCTGTTTCCTATGATATAGATGCCGGCGGGCAGTGCCTTGATGTAGGCTTCGGAGGCGTTGGCCTTCAGCAGTCGCCCGTCGGTGGCATAAACGTTCTGTTGTGCGGGGCCGCATTGCGGGGCCTCACTGATGCTGGTTGCGGCGGCGGTATAGAGAATGAATTTCCACACGGCCTGTGCGCCCGAGGGCTTGAAGGTGAGGCTTCCCGTGGCGGGCTCGGCGAGGCTGATGGTGTGGTCGGCCGTAGAGCCGTCGTCGCCGTTGGGGAAGGGGTAGTCGGTGGCGCTGTAGGTGGTCTCGCCGAGGGCTGCCAGGTAGGCGTCGGCGTGGTTGCCATAGCCGGCGATGTTGATTTTCTCTATGCTGATGCCGTCGGGGATGTTGAGCGTATAGGCGACGTTGTTAGAGAATTTGATGCCGTTGTTGTTGCCCGTTGAATATCCTTTGTTCTTTTCGTTGGAGATGGTGAACCCTCCTTCGAAGCCCCAGATATTGGAGGCTTCGTCGGTTGTGTGGGTTTGCTTTGATATCTCATACTCGGCCGTTTCGCCCTGATTGCCAACGGTTTGAATGTTTCCGAGCGCCTCGCCGCCAGCGTTCTGTGCGTTGGTGATGTCTTCAACGAGGCTGTTGAGATAGTGTTCGAGATTGGTGTATCCGTCGCCGGCGTCGAGGGGTCCGTCGGCTGCATCGTTTTTGTTGAGTCCGTTGGCGTCTTCCCATTCGTCGGGCATGCCGTCGCCATCGGTGTCAGTGGGTGCGGTGGAGCTGTTGAGGGTTGGCCAGGGGTCGCTGCCCAGGTCGTCTTGGCTGTCGATGATGCCATTTTTCGATATGCCGTAGGTCACTTTTCCGTTCCGCGCGTCGCTCACCATCACGTCGTCCAGCGCGTCGCGATGGAGACTCGCACCGGCATAGTCGAGCACGCGCTCGAAGGCATCCTCGGCACTGTGGGTCGTGGTATAGACGAAGTCGATGGGCTCGCTGAGTCGGATGGAGTCCTTCACGTCCTGGTTATACAGGTTGTCGTTGCTCGAGGCGCTTATCTGTTCATAGATGCCGTAGGTCCAGTTGTCGCTGGTCATCTTGCTGGAGCGCGGATTGACGTTGCCGTCCACGTAGTATTTTCCCCATACGTGCAGCGTGGGGGCGTAGGCGGCATAGCTCTCTATATAGGAGTTCGTGCGGATGCCGAGGCCCGCAATGCGATATTGATACGATCCACTCTTGGTGGCTGCGCCGGGCTTATAATAGTTGTTGACGATGTTCACAT
>Ga0065709_1029991_pt1 | contig 10373 bp, 8 predicted proteins | sample Hoacrofraction14_2_FD_59096 | JGI IMG/M metagenome (GOLD analysis project Ga0065709, IMG submission 59096) | Hoatzin crop microbial communities from Cojedes, Venezuela, sample from fiber fraction 14 v1 | ecosystem: Host-associated > Birds > Digestive system > Esophagus > Crop | place: Venezuela... | reverse complement strand
GTCTGAAGAAGGCTTTCCTGAAGGCTCCGCTGAAGTTTACGCGTGTTAGTAGCCGCTTTAGCTACCACCGCAGGCATCCCGTTTACGGGACCGTTAGGCCGCACACCGGCGTGGACTACGCTGCGCCTTCGGGCACGCCTGTGCATGCTCTGGGCGATGGGGTCGTGCTGAGTGCTGGTTGGGGCGGTGGTGGCGGTAATACCGTCAAGATTAAGCACAACAGCATTTACACGACTGGGTATTTGCATTTGCGTGGCTACGCCAAGGGGATTAAGTCTGGCGTCCGCGTTAAGCAGGGGCAGGTAATCGGCTATGTCGGATCGACCGGCACTTCGACCGGGCCGCACCTGGACTTCCGCGTCTGGAAGAACGGCAAGCCCATCGACCCGCTCAGCATGGCTTCGCCCGACGCTGACCCGATTGCTGACCGCTATCTCCCGGCCCTGGACTCGGTGTTTAACACCTACAAGGCCGAGGCCGACAGCCTCGCCGCAGCCGCCCTCCGCGGCCCCGACCCCGACCCCTGGTCCCTCACCGACACCACCATCGTCCTCGCCGCCCCCGACACCTCCCTCGCCACCCCCACGGCCAGCACCCCCGCAGCCCCTGCCACGGCCCCCAGCACCTCCGCGGTCCCAACCGCTGCTACCCCCGCGGCCGACTAACCCAACAGGGTCTCGGTGTGGTCGAAATCGTCACACCGACACCCCGCCAAAAATGCTTAAGTTATTGACACACAGAAAGTTAACCAAAAATGAAGGGTGCGCGGTGTGACATTTTCCACCACACCGAGACCCGCAAAAAACGAGAAAGTAGATGAAAATTGAACCGATAGCCGTTTTTCGTTCCCCTTTGGGCGAGAAGTTCGGGGCACCACGCCAGGCGGGCCTCGTGGCCGAGTTGCATGGTCGCATTGAGTTCCTGCCCGAGTACTGCTCACCCGAAGCGCTCCGCGGCCTCGACGGCTTCGACTACCTCTGGCTGATTTGGGGCTTCCACCTAAACGCCCCCAAGCCATCGGACGCATCGCAGCAGAGGCAGCCGAACGGCGCATCCCTCACCGTCCGCCCGCCACGCCTTGGTGGCAACGAACGCATGGGCGTCTACGCCACCCGTTCCCCGTTCCGTCCCAACCCCCTCGGACTCTCCAGCGTAAAACTTCTCGACATAGATTACGACAACCTAACCCTGGAAGTCCTCGGTGCTGACCTGGTCGACGGCACGCCCATCTACGACATCAAGCCCTACATCCCGTACACCGACTCGCACCCCGACGCCGCAGCAGGTTTCGTGGATGCAACCCCGTGGAACGGCCTCGAGGTGGATTTCCCAGACGACTTACAGGCCCGATTCCTCGAACTGGCCGACTCGTCCGAACCCCATTTAATCGATGCCCTAAAAGGCGTTCTGGCACAAGACCCTCGTCCGCAATACCACAACGACCCCGACCGCGAATACGGCCTAGACTTCGCTGGCTGCAACATCCGTTTCAAGGTAAACGAAGGAAAATTAACGATAACCGATATACAAAAATGAAAAAGATTCTACTAAGTCTAAGTGCAATGCTTCTTTGCGTTGCCGTGTTCGCCCAGGAACCCGACTGGGCCAACTTCAAGCGCTACGCCGACGCTAACAAAACCGTTACAACCCGCCCTGTAGCCGTGCTGATGGGCGATTCCATCACCGACTGCTGGATGGACAACGACCCCAACTTCTTCAAGGACCACAACCTCGTAGGGCGCGGCATTTCCGGCCAAACCACCTCGCACATGTTGACCCGTTTCCGTGAAGATGTGGTTGCCCTGCACCCTAAATATGTCTGCATCACAGGTGGCACCAACGATGTTGGCCGCAACTGGTGCTGGCTCGACAACGACAAGACCATGGACTGCATCGAGTCGATGTGCGAAATCGCCAAGGCAAACAAGATCAAGCCCGTGCTCTGCACAATTCCCCCGTCCAGCCACATTTTCTGGCGTGAAGAAGCCACCGATGCCGCTGACCGTATCAAGGACCTGAACGCCCGCATCCGCACCTACGCTGCCAAGCACCACTACAAGTTGGTCGACTACGCAGAAGTCCTCGCCGGCCCTGACGGCTACACCGACAAAGCCCTCGCCGCCGACGAGGTCCACCCCAACCACGACGGTTACCTCAAAATGGAAGCCCTCCTCCTCAAAGTCCTCAAAATCAAATAGGGGCGCGTTCCTTTCCCCCCATGGGTCTCGGTGTGGTCGAAATCGTCACACCGAGGCCCTTGCTTTTTCGCTTAACTACCTACTAGTCAGCCACTTAAGCATTTTTGGCGGGGTCTCGGTGTGACAATTCTGACCACACCGAGACCTAAATCGTTAGGGGGCAGCACAAAAATTTTTGCCGAAATCTTGCAAAAGCCATAAATCTTCCCTAGATTTGTGCAAGGCCCATAACTAAACTAAAACTCCGCACTTTAGTTTGTAAGATTGGGTGATAGAGATTTGTTTAACTTAAAGTGCTAAAATTATGTCTACACACTGTTACGAGCAGTTGGGCTACATCCACATCTGCACCTACGGACTCTTCGAGTCTCTGCTTTGCAAGGACAAAGCCGACTTTGTCATGGCCGTCAACAAGATTGCTATCTCCTTTTGTCTTGGCAAAAGAAGAATGAGGGTGGTCGCCGTTGTGGTGATGTCCAACCACATTCACATCGTTGCGATTGGGTCTCTGGAGGACGCGAAGTACTGCGCCGAACTCTTCAAGAAGACCTACAGCATGTACTACTCAAACAAGTATGGCAAGAACAGCAAGATTCTGCGACACATCCGGACTGGCTTTACCTGCGGGCAGCATGCGTACGGGCAGAACGCGGTTGGCTATGTGCTGAACAATCCTCGCCATCACGGGGTAGCCAACAATCCATTCATTTACCGCTGGAGTTCTGCCCGTGAATACTTCAAGGAGGACCAGGTCTACCAATTGGAGATGCCCGGAATCCAGGCTGGACTCACTTGCAATCAGCGCGAAAAGGTTCTTGGTACCTCCAGATTCAAGATTCCCAAAGAATGGAAGATTGACGACAACGGCATGGTGACTTTTGATTCTTTCATCTGCACAGAAGCCGCCGAAAACCTCTTTCGAAATTACAAATCCTACGAGTTTTTCGTAAGCAAAGGCACCATGGAAGCAGATGAGTTCGAGTCCGTCTACACTGATTTAGAGGCGCGCGAACTGGCAATCAAGCTGGCGGAAGAGCAAACGGAACTTTCCAGTGCCAAGATAGGTGGAGAAGAGGTTTTGATTGCTCTGAATTCCAAGCAGAGGGAGTCGGTTATCCGCACTATGAAGCGCACTTATCGAGTGGGAGATGCGAGCATTCGGCGCATTTTCACCAGGATAGAGAGGATATCGTACGGATAAAATGCCTATATTTGAGGATATGTTCGGCAATATCCTCTTGATTTTGGTGTTTGTGCTGGCCCCGGCAGTGGTGCTGTGGTTGTGCGGGCGTGTGCAATGGCTCGGGAAGATTGGGCCTGTGCTGATACTGTATATACTCGGTATCATTATAGGGAATGTATGGCATCCGAGTGGCGCTGCGCAGATTCAGGACATACTTAGCAGCGCGACCGTGCCCATTGCAATACCGCTGATGCTCTTCGGGTGTACCTTCCACAAAGGGCAGACGAAGGGCCAAGTGCTTGCGGTAATCAGCGGCCTTGTGGCAGTGATTATTGCGGTTTGTGCAGGCTATCTGCTTTTCGGCCGTGAGATTGAGGATGGCGCCAAAATCGGAGGTATGCTTACGGGCGTCTACACCGGCGGTACCATCAACATGGCCTCACTGCAGAGGATGCTGGGCGTTCCCGAACTCGATTTCATCTTGCTGAACTCTTACGACATGGTCATCAGCTTTCTGTATCTGACCTTTCTTATTGCCGTGGGTATCAAGTGGTTCCGCAAGTTCTTGCCCTATAAGGGAGATGGTAGCGAGGCGGAAGATATCGCTGCGGTTGACCATAAATGGAAGGGCCTTCGGGACTTCCTGAAAGATATGTGGCTACCCCTGGTCGCTACTGCGGTAATCGTGGGCATCTCCGCAGGACTTGGATTGCTTGCTGGCGATGAGTGGTTTATGACCGTGTTTATCCTGACACTCACCACTTTAGGTATCGCGGGGTCATTTGTCCCTAGGCTTCGCAATAGCAGATTCAGCAGCGATGTTGCAATGTACTGCATCTATATTTTCTCGATTGTAGTGGCGTCCATGGCCGATTTGAGCAAGCTCGATGTTAGCGGCGGCCTCAATATGCTGGGCTACCTGACGCTGGTGGTTTTCGGTTCGCTGCTGCTATCGGTTCTGTTTGCCAGATTGCTTAAGGTGGATGCTGATACGATGGTCATTACATCCACCGCATTTATCTGCTCACCGCCATTCGTACCGATGATGAGCGCCGCGATGGATAACCGCAAGGTGCTGCTGGGTGGTCTCACCGCCGGAATTATCGGCTACGCAATCGGCAACTACCTCGGCTTCGCCATGGCCCGCCTGCTGCCACTGTTGGGTTAATCTGCCCAGATGGAAGTGTCAATGCCCGCGAAACAAGGCGCAAATACCCCAATTTTCCACCTTTCGGCGCCCAACACGGGGTCTCGGTGTGGTCAGAATTGTCACACCGAGACCTTGCCAAAAATGCTTAAGTGGCTGACTAGTAGGTAGTTAAGCGAAAAAGCAAGGGTATCGGTGTGACGATTTCGACCACACCGCGACCCTAGGGGAGTGGTGGCACTGAGTCCTCAAGGTATCAGAAGATATAGTTGAGGGCGATGTTGAGGGAGCCAGGGCCGAGCTGGGCGTTGAAGGGCTTGCCGTACTCGGCGCTGATGATGAAGTTCTGGTTCATGACCAGCTTGAGGCCGAGACCTGCGGAGGCGATTAGGTCGTAGTCCATCTCGTCCACCCTGAAACCATTGCAGATTTTGCCGGCGTCAAAGAAGGGGTTGACGCCTAGGTACCAGTCCTGCTTGATGAAGTTGAAGTCCAGAATCTTGTAACGGAGCTCCAGATTGGTCCATGCGTAACTGTCACCAATCATCCTGTTGGCAAGCGTACCGCGGACGGTATTGAAACTGCCAAGTCCCTCTGTCATAATCTGTTTGAGATACAGCACGCTGATGTTCTGCTGCATGTAAAAAGGCGCGGAGCCGCCAATCGTGCCCTGATAGGCCAGATGCCCGGCGAATACCAGCTTGTCCTGAACCAGCGTAACATACTTGCGGACATGGGCGGCCAACTTCAAATACTTATACCCATCGCTAAACACATCGGGGGAGGCGACCAAACACAAATCAGCCCACCAGCCGCGTGAAGGAGCAGGCTCAAAGTCGCGCGTGTCGTAAACCAGCCCGGCCTTAAGTTCCAGCCGCTTGCCGCCGGAAGCCTCGTCAGCCTCAATCAGCGCGCCTGCGACATACTCATCGTAAAGCGTAGCGCCCTCAAACTCGTACTTCGAATCCAGACTGCCAATCCGATAGTCCCAAAACGCCACACCTGCGGCCCAGTTCAGCCCATCGCAAATCGGCCCCTGAAAGTCCACCAGAGCCCTGAACATCTTCCTGTCAAAGGCATAGTACTTCTGGTCGAGCGACGAAGACCACTCCTGAGCCAGCCCGTTAAAGCCGTAGAAGGAGTAGAGCGGATTGTCGACATAGGTCAAAGCCGCGGAAACGCGAATGCCTGGAATGAGGTACTTGGAATCGTAAAACAGATGCGCACGCCCGGAGCCCTTGGTAAAGCGCGAAAGTTCCATGTTGAACTTGTGCATGTACGCAGGGTAGGTCGACCCATCTCCAAAGTAATACACATCGCCCGAAACTCCGTACTGGAAGCCCAAATCGGAGTTGTAACTAACTGCAGGCACGGCCCCGAATGACCAACCTGTCTTGACATTATCTCCAGCCGCAAAGAGGCTAGGGGATAATGTCAGAACAGTGGCAATACTACAAATGAATAGTTTTTTCATATTGCCGGTGTATGTCTACTTGGTAAGATTTCCTAGAATTGATCGGGTTAGGGTTCGTGTTGCCTGGGTCGTTGCGTTCTTGATGGCCTTCTGGGCAACATCCTTGGGGGTAGTCTTCTTCTTGCTGGTCTTGCCTGTGGCGGCATTGGCCACCTGGGTGCCTACAGAGGCGGTAACGGAGGTAACAAGCGCTCCTACGGCAGCCTTGGCTACCTTTGCGAAGATGCTCTGGGTGCCCCTGGAGTTGCCCTTCTTCTTGGCTTCCTTCTCGCTCTTTTCCTTCTGCTTGGCAATCTCCTTCTCCTGCTTTTCCTGCTCTTCCTGGGCCTTCTTCTGGTCGGCCAGAAGCACTTCGAAGGCACTCTCGCGGTCTACCATGTTGTCGTACTTGCCGTAGATCATGGAGGTCTTGATGAGCTGCTCGCGCTGTGCTTCTGAAATAGCACCTATCTGGCTAAGAGGGAAGAGGATCTTGGCCCTCTGCACGATTGCGGGAGCACCCTTCTCGTCGAGGAAGGAGACAAGTGCCTCACCTGTACCGAGCTCCATGATGGCATCTTCCGTCTTGAAGGCGGGGTTGGCGCGGAAAGTCTCGGCAGCTGCCTTGACGGCCTTCTGGTCCTTGGGGGTATATGCGCGCAGGGCGTGCTGGATGCGGTTACCCAACTGTCCAAGCACTGAATCGGGAATATCGCTAGGGTTCTGGGTGATGAAGTAGACGCCGACGCCCTTGCTTCGAATCAGGCGGACAACCTGCTCAATCTTATCTACAAGCGCCTTGGGGGTATCTGTAAAGAGGGTATGGGCCTCATCGAAGAAGAAGACGAACTTGGGCTTGTCAAGGTCGCCGACCTCGGGGAGTTTGGCGTAAATCTCGCTGAGCAGCCAGAGCAGGAAGGTGGAGTAGAGCTTGGGGTTCTGCATCAGCTTGTCGGCAGCCAGAACGCTCATGATGCCCTTGCCGTCGTTGGTCTGCATCAGGTCGAATATATCGAAAGAAGGCTCGCCGAAGAACTTGTCCGCACCCTGGGTCTCAAGGGTCAAAAGTGCCCTCTGGATGGCTCCAATGGATGCTGTAGCCACATTGCCGTAGGTGGTCTGGTACTCTGCGGCGTGCTCTGCGACATAGCCTACCATGGCGCGCAAGTCCTTCAAATCCAGCAGCAAAAGGCCCTTGTCATCTGCCACCTTGAAGACGATGTCCATCACACCGCTCTGGGTCTCGTTCAGGCCCATCAGGCGGCTCAGGAGCATAGGTCCCATGTTGGAGATGGTGGTGCGCATGGGATGTCCCTGCTCGCCGAAAACATCGTAGAATCGGGTGGGACAGCCCGCAAACTGGGGATTTTCAATCTCGAATTCGGGCATTCTCTTCTCGATGAAGGAAGACATTGCACCCGTCTGGCTGATGCCGCTGAGGTCTCCCTTCATATCTGCCATGAAGCAGGGGACACCCAACTGGGAGAAAGTCTCCGCAACTACCTGCAGGGAGACGGTTTTACCTGTACCGGTAGCACCGGCAATGAGGCCGTGGCGGTTAGCCATCTTGGCGCAAAGAGATATGGGACCTTCGTCGCAATGGGCAATGTAGAGCCCGCGTGTTGAATCTAGCATAATTAATAATGGGTTAATGAATCCTTCAAAGTTACAAAAAATTATCTTACAAGATTAAGATAGTCATAGAAAAAGTTGTACATCCACGGGAAGATGAGCAGGAACAGCAGAATCACCCACCAGGGAGCAAAGAACAGCCCGATGAGGCCCACCACGAGGTAGAGTATCTCCATTATGATGGTCCCAACGGCCTTTACGGCGAAGCGCACGGTGTTCTTGAAGGCGGGGTCCTTGATGCTGAAGTAGCAGATGCTCTCGGCGGCTATCCACATGGGGATGGTGAGTGCTGCGCATACCAGGAAGAGGGGAGCGAGCAGCACCGCCAGCACCATTCGGAGGGTCTTGGTGCGCTCTCGCTTGGCCTTTCTGGGGGCATCCAGCTCTGCCCAGGCGGCATCGTAGTTCTCGTCGTCGGGAAGATAGGTAATGAGGTGGGAGATGCGGGTCTTGAGGGTGTCGCACAAATGCCTATATATGTCTGTATCAAGCATTTCGGGGTTGTTGCGGATGAACTCGCTGACATTGATGGGCTCGCCGTAGCTGATGCGCATCGTGCCGCGATAGTGGAAGTAGTCGCTGTATTCGATGCCCGTCGGAACCACCAGCACATCCCTTTCGGGGTTGGCCTCCATTGCAGCTCTGGCTATCCTGAACACGCCCTTTCCAATCGGCAGCAGGGAGTGCTTGGGACGGTGTGTGCCTTCTGGGAACATGGCAAACGGCACCTTGTTCGCCAGCACCTCCACAACCTGGTCCGTGGTCTCGTAGTTGCGCAGCACCTTGCGGATACCGTCGCGCTTGCGCACCATCGGGAGTATCTTCAGGAAGTGCATTATCTTGGCCACAGTGGGGTTGTCGAACACATCTGCCCTGGCTCCAAACACAATCGGACCCCTTCGGGACAGAAGTATCACCATCGCATCCATCAGGGTGTTGCAGTGGTTCGCCGCGATAATCACCGAGTTATCTTCCATCGAGGGTATGCCCCCGTCTATCTTGGTCCTGCGGTAACTGTAGCGGGTGCACTTGTCGGTGTATGTCTTCAGCAGCATGTACCAGTGGTTGTGCGCCCAGATGCCCGTACTCTTTACTTTCTTTTTCATTGCCTTTTAACCTTGTTGAAGATGGCGGCTACGCTGAGCCCCGATATGATGTGCCAGATGCCCCACCATGCGGTGATGACCAGCATTCCGCCATGGGGAGGGAAGTTCGCGAAGATGCTTGTGCCGAGCAGCAGCACCAGACCCAGCCCGGAGTTCTGGATGCCCGTCTCGATGGTTATGGTCTTCCTGTCTTTCCAGGGAAGTCTGAACGCCCCCGACACAAAGTAACCGATGCTGAGCGCCAGCGCGTTATGTATCAGCACAACTATAAAGATGTATTTGATGCACTTCAGGAACGCATCGATATTGCTGCTGAACGACAGCACCACCATTGCCAGGAAAAACGCAATCGACACCCACTGCAGGTGCTTTTTCAGGGCCTCTGCCACCTTGGGAAGATAATGGGATGTCGCAATGCCCAGCACCAGCGGTATGCCCAGCAGTATGAAGATGGTCTTGAACACATCCCAGAGGGGGATGACCAGGGTCGGAACATCCGCCGCCACCTTGGCAAAGTGCAGATACACAGTGCCCCACAGCCAGAAGTTGAACGGGGTCATAATCACCGCCAGCGCCGTGCTGATTGCGGTCAGCGACACGCTCAGCTCAATGTTCGCCTTGGATAACGAAGATATGAAGTTGGAGATATTCCCACCTGGACAAGCAGCCACCAGCACCATCCCAAGCCCCATCATAGGGGATATCCAGCGCCCCATGAGGATAGCCAGCACGCAGGTAAACATAGGCAGCAGCACCAGCTGGCAACAAGCCCCCACCAGCACCGACTTAGGCTTGCGGAACACATCCACAAAGATGTGCGGCTTAATCCCCAGCGCCACCCCATACATCACAAACGACAGGATGATGTTAATGGTATTCATCCCGCCCACGTTAAGCGTAACGTTAATCTGGTCAATCTGTCCTGCTAGTTCCGGGCTCATTGTGTGAAGTTTGCTGTTTCAATTCCAAACTTACAAAGATAGCAATAATTGCGTAAAAGGAGCACAAAATGATAATTTTGGGATAAATTCACCCCGGAATCCCCACCTTCCACCACCGTCCCATCCTCCATCCCCAGAACAGGGTGCTCCCAGGGATAGAAGTGCCAAATTCCGTGTTCCATCCCCAGAACGGCCCTCTCCAGGGATAGAAGTGCCAAATTCCGTGTTCCATCCCCAGAACAGGGTGCTCCCAGGGACAGAAGTGCCAAATTCCGTGTTCCATTCCCAGAACGGGGTGCTCCCAGGGACAGAAGTGCCAAATTCCGTGTCCTATCCGAGAATCAAGGCCTTTTCTCGGATGGAAATTGGTGAATATGGAACCAGGATGGAAGATTATACGGCTAGGCCGGTTCTGAGGACATCGTAGTAAAGAGGTGAAGGCTGGTCCTCTGCTATAAGAACTGGCTCGATGTACAGACTGACTTGATCATCGCGCAGAATCAAGTTTATAACTCGCCACGAAAGTTAATTTTTATGGTCAAATGGCGAGTTATGCTAAAATAATTGCTGATTTTGGGGTAAAAATACCCCAGAATTTGCAAAAAGTTGGGGTAAAAATACCCCAGAATTGGCCGATTTTACTTAAGGAGTTTGTTGTCATCTCCACCGTACTTGGGGCCTGGGGCTTCTTCAAGTGTGTGGATAATGAAGTC
>Ga0065709_1029989_pt1 | contig 10386 bp, 9 predicted proteins | sample Hoacrofraction14_2_FD_59096 | JGI IMG/M metagenome (GOLD analysis project Ga0065709, IMG submission 59096) | Hoatzin crop microbial communities from Cojedes, Venezuela, sample from fiber fraction 14 v1 | ecosystem: Host-associated > Birds > Digestive system > Esophagus > Crop | place: Venezuela... | reverse complement strand
CGACTACTGGCGCCCCGAGATGCTCAGGGGCCGTGCCCTCGACGTGGTGAACGGTGCCGCCTACGGCCATGCGACCCACTGCCTCGACCAGGTCATCTCCTGGTTTGGCGCGCCCGACCGCTGGACGGGCGACCTGCGCCAGCTCCAAGGCCCCCGCATGGCAAACGACTACTTCGACTATGATTTCTGGTACGACGACCTGGGCCTCAAGGCGACAATGCAGGCCAACTACCAGACGGCCATCCCGCGCCCGAGCTTCGCCCTCTACGGCGAGCGCGGCACCTTCGTCAAGTGGGAGAAGGACGCCCAGGAGCGCGACCTCAAGCGCTTCTACCTGCCCGCCGACCATGACGACTTTGGCATCGACGCGCCCGAGGCCTACGGCGTCCTGCGCTACCGCGACGAGGGCGGCACCTTCCACGAGGAGCGTGTGGAGACCGTTCGCAGCACCTACTCCGAGTGGTACGACGCCCTCTACGAGACCGTAGCCCACGGTGCGCCGCAGCTCGTCACCCCCGAGCAGACCCTCACCCAGATGCGCATCCTCGAGGAGAGCGCCCGCCAGCTCGCATAGCGACGAAGCCGAGAAGGGACCGCACATGAGCACCGGCACAATCACTACCACCAGCACCGCCCCCACCTATGACCAAGGCTGCATCGACGCGCTCGTCGAGCAGGAGCGACTGCTGCGCTACGAGCGCTTTGGCAGCACGGAGGCGTTCGAGCTTGGCGCGGCGACGGTCGCGCTGGCACCCGAGTACAACCGGGGTTTCAGCGTGACCATCACCCGCGAGTCCGACGGCCTCGTGCTCTTCTCGTGGTCGGCGGACGACAAGGCCCCGCGCAACGTGCGCTTCATGGAGGGCAAGCGCCTCGCCGCCAAGGGCTGCGGCCACGCGAGCCTCTACGCGTACGTGGAGCACGCGATGAACGGCGCACACGAGCCGTGGTTCGACGAGACGACGCCCGAGGTCCCCGCCGGCGGTGCCTTCCCCCTTCGCGCAGGCAACGACTGGGTCGCGACCATCAGCGTGAGCGGACTTCACGAGGGGCAGGACCACGAGGTGGCGGTACGCGCCCTGTGCGCGACGCTCGGCCTCGCCTACGGAACGGACGCCCCCGTCTTTCCCGGCGTGCCGGTGTGAAAGAGCGCTACCCTAGTGATGGGGCCTGCCGCGTCGCGAGGCCGCGAGCGCACGGGAGGCGAACGGCAGCGAGCTCGACGCACACGACGCGCTCGATGCCCGCAGCGTGCCAACGCGCTCAACACGCCCGGCGCGCCAACGTCACGACAAGGGGGACACCATGAGCTTTGACTTCTCCGTCGCACTCGACCGGGCCGGCCACGACGCGATGGCCATCGACGGCCTGGGGACTCCGGGCGGATTTGCGCCCGCACCGCCCAAACCGGGCTTCGACGCCATCCCCATGTGGGTTGCCGACATGAGCTTCGCCACCGCCCCCGCCATCACGCAGGCCATCATCGACCGCGCACGGCACCCCGCCTTTGGGTACTTCGCGCCCAGGGACGCGTACTTCGACGCCATCATCGGCTGGCACGAGCGTCGCAACGGCGTGCAGGGCCTCACCAACCCACACATCGGCTACGAGAACGGCGTGCTGGGCGGGCTCGTGTCTGCCCTCGACGCCTTCACGGCACCGGGCGACGCCGTGCTGCTGCACAGCCCCACCTACATTGGCTTCACCGCCAGCATCGAGCGCGCCGGCCGCACGATCGTGCACTCCCCGCTCGTGCGCGACGCGGACGGCGTCTGGCGCATGGACTACGACCACATGGCGCGCGTGCTCGCGGAGCACGACATCCACCTCGCCGTCTTCTGCTCGCCGCATAACCCCTGCGGCCGCGCATGGGAGCGCTGGGAGCTCGAGCGCGCCGCCGAGGTCTATGCGCAGGCGCGCTGCGTGGTAGTCTCGGACGAGATCTGGTCGGACCTCACGTTGGGAGACGCCCGCCACATCCCCTTCCAGAGCGTGAGCGACGACGCGCGGCGGCGTACCATCGCCCTCTACGCGCCCAGCAAGACCTTCAACCTGGCCGGGCTCATCGGCTCCTATCACATCGTCTACGACGCGTACCTGCGCGACCGTCTGGTGGCCCAAGGGACGCGCACCCACTACAACGACATGAACGTGCTCTCCATGCACGCGCTCATCGGCGCCTACTCGGACGAGGGCGAGGCCTGGCTCGACGAGCTGCGCAACGTCCTCGCCGCCAACGTCAGCGAGGCGTGCGACTACCTGGACGGCATCGAGGGCATCGAGGTGGCGCGACCCCAGGGGACCTACATGCTCTTCGTGGACTGCACCGGCTGGTGCGAGGCGCACGACATGACCATCGACGATCTTGAGCAGGCCATGTGGGACGTGGGTGTCGCGGTCCAAGACGGCCGGATGTTCCATGGCCCCTGCCACATTCGCATGAACCTCGCGCTGCCGCCCGCGCGGCTCGCCGAGGCCCTCGACCGGCTCGACGCGCACGTGTTTGTCTCGGCATAGCCCTGGGAGTCGCGCTCCGACGAGTCAAGTGTACTCCCTCGTACATGCACGCTCTACAGCGTCGAGAAGTACACGTGGCTGGTCGCGTAGCGCGCCAAGCGGGCTACAGGCTCACGGAGTCCTCGACCTTGAAGAGGCTGCGGAACTCAGCCGTTCCCTCGATGTGGAACATGCCGAGCACGTTGCCCGTCTCGTCGTTGTAGATCTTGGTGAGGAACGCCGCCTCCTCGCAGGCCCTCTCGAAGAGCTCCGGACGCTCGTCGAAGACCGCCGTGCCGTACAGGCGCATGAACCCCTTGCCGTCGCTCGCGCAGATCTCGATGTTGGGGTTGGCCTGAAGCTGCTTGTAGCACTCCTTGAAGGTCCCCACGCCAAACCAGATCTTGTCCTCGTGCATCATCTTGAAGCTGAACGGACGACACTTGGGCTTGTCGCCGTCCACCGTGGTCACGTAGAAGATCTTGCATGTGTCAAGGTACTCATACACGTCGTTGACAGTCTTCATGGCTGCTCCCTTCCCTTGCCAATACACGACTCCATTGTGCCGCCTCGGTTGAGAAAGACAAGTACTAAATATTTGTTAAGCGACGGCCTCTCATAACCCGTCCACGTACATAAAAAAACGCCGCCACAGGAAAACCTGTGGCGGCATCGATTTCTCTCCCGTCTGAGCCTAGCTCATGACGGCTTTAATCTCATCTTTTTGCTCTTTCACAAAATTGCCGAGCTTGACGGTCATAGCGTTGACATCGTCGTACTTCATATGGAGGAGGTCAGCATCAAACTCTTAACTAGCAGTGAGTTCATTAGTGCCAGCCGCTCAGCACCAAACGTTTAATAGACATAAGAAACGGTGAGTGGCAATCATGCTTCGAAGAACGGCGAAGAACTCGTCCATCTGAATAAGGCAAAGAGCGCAGGACACGAGAGGGACGTGCTACCCGCTGAGCTCGGGCACCGTGGGCGTCTACAAGCACATTCCCGTCTGCCAGGAGGCGGTCGACCTCTTTAGCACCTACGGGTCCTATGCCTATGCCGGCGCGGTTGACGAGTACTACCGCAACACGCGCGGTCACAGCTTCAAGTCCGGCCACCTCATGCTCGGCGTAGAGGCCAAGCCCATGTTCTGCGATGACGACACACCCAAGGGCCCCATCTCCGCCACCGGCCTCAACCGCATGCGCAAGCTCATGCCGTACATATTCTCGTCACCCGTCGACGTAATCATGCCCGAGGAGGAGATGGACCTCAAGTATCTCAAGGCTCGCTATGCCCTCGCGTGCTCGGACCTCATGGCCATGTCAGCCGCGTTCATGACGAGCCTGGTGGACGTGCTCGACTACATCCGCCTCAACTGGGAGATGCTCGTAGAGGACATTCGCATGGGAACCATCGATGACTCCGTGGAGCTTTCGGACGAGATGCGCGCGCAACTCGAGGCCGAACTCGTTCCCAAGCCGGAGCGTGCCTACGAGCTTGGCTGCCGGTCGATGGCAACGATGACGCCCCGACGCTTGGCATCTCGGAGGTCGAGGAGGACAAGGAGTACGAGATCATCATCACCAACCTGTCGGGCTTCTGGCGCTACCGCATGAAGGACGTGGTGCGCGTCACAGGCTTCTACAACCAGTGCCCCATGATCAGGTTCGCCTACCGGAAGAACCAGATGCTCTCCATCGCTGGCGAGAAGACCAACGATGAGGCCGTGCGCTGGTCGATCGAGCAGTTTGTCAAGGAGGCCAACTGCCAGGTCGTGGACTACTCCGTCTACCCCGACACCAAGACCGAGCCCGGCCACTACACCGTGCTCATGGAGGCCGACCACGTGGTCCCCTCCGCCAAGATTCCCAAATACCGCGACATCATCGAGGCCAAGCTCTCGCAGGCCAACCCCTCCTTTGGGACCAAGGTGCGGACCGGCGTGCTGGCCCCCACCGAGCTGCTCTTCGTGCAACAGCAGACCTACCAGCTCTGGCGCGACCTGCAGATCTCGCGCGGCACCTCGGCCAACCAGATCAAGCCCGTGCGTGTCATCGACACGCCCATGAAGGAAAAGTTCTTCTTTGGACTCGTCGAGGACTACGGCGGAACGGATAGCGAGGCCTTGGCCTGAGGCGAAGAGGTCTTTCTTCCATGATTTGACTATACTAGAGCTTGTTTGTTGAGCGCTGCTTAAGCGTACTTGTCCTTATCCAAAGAAAGGTGAGCTGTACCGTGAAATCTCCCCTCCCCAAAGTCATGACAACTGGTTTCTGGAAGGCTCTGCAGCAGCGAGGCAAGGCGTCCATCCGCGCCATCGACGACAACAGCCTCGTGGCAGAGCAGATGCAGAACGACATGCTCATGCGGCTGCTCCGCGACAACGCCGACACCGAATACGGCAAACGCTACGACTTCGCCAACATAAAGAGCGTCGAGGAGTACAAGGAGAAGGTCCCCTTCAGCGACTACGACGACTATGCGCCCTACATCGAGCGCATGCTCAACAACGAGACGGGTCTCATCACCAACTATCCCATCGTGCACTACGCGCTGAGCTCGGGGTCAGTTGGCGTTCCCAAGCACATCCCGGTCTCGCAGGAGGCCGTCGACATTTATACCACCTATGGAACCGGCTTGGTCACGGGCGTGATGAACGAGTACTACCACAACACCAGGGGGCGCTCCTTCAAGAGCGGGCATCTCCTGCTGGGGCTCGACGCCAAGCCCATGTACACCAAGAACGGAACGCCCAAGGGCCCGATCTCGGCCACGACGCTCAACAAGGTCAAGGCGTTCCTGCCAATCGCGATGGCCACGCCGCCCGAGGTCATCATGCCGGAGGCCGAGATGGACCTCAAGTACCTCAAGTCGCGCTATGCGCTGGCCTGCGAAGACCTTATGGGCATCACCTCGTCCTTCATGACGCAGGCCGTGGACCTCATGGACTATATCAAGAACAACTGGCAGATGCTCTGCGACGACATCAGGCTGGGGATCATCAACGACAAGGTCGAGATGCCCGACGACCTTCGCGCCAAGCTCCAGGCCGATCTCAAGCCCATGCCGGAGCGCGCCTACCAGCTGGACAGCGAGTTCCGCAAGGGCTTCGACGACCCCATCATCCCGCGCATCTGGCCGCAGTTCTCGTTCGTGACCGCCATCGGCACGGGGGGCTTTGCGGTCTACACCAAGAAGATGCGCAAGTACACGGGAAAGAACATCCCCTACGAGCACGAGACCTATGCCGCCTCGGAGGCCCTGATGGCGGTGGCGAGGCGCGCGGGCGACACCTCGTTCGTGCTCCTGCCCGACTCGTCCTACTACGAGTTCGTGCCCATGGACTCCGAGGACGAGGAGACCACCGTGGGAATCGCCGACCTCGAGGAGGGCAAGGAGTACGAGGTCATCCTCACCAACCTCTCGGGCTTCTACCGCTACCGCATCGAGGACGTGGTGCGCTGCACGGGCTTCTACAACCAGGCGCCCATGATCGAGTTCGTCTACCGCAAGAACCAGATGCTCTCGATCGCCGGCGAGAAGACCAACGAGGAGGCCGTGCGCTGGTCGGTCGAGAAGTTCATCAAGGACACGGGCTGCGAGATCGTGGACTACTCGGTGTACGCCGACAAGAGCACGGAGCCGGGCCGCTACATCATGCTCATGGAGGCCGACCACGTGGTGCCTCGTGACAAGATCCCAGAGTACCGCGACGCCATCGAGGCCAGGCTCTCGCAGGCCAACCCCTCTTATGGGGAGAAGGTGCGCACGGGCGTGCTCGGACCCACCAAGCTGGAGTTCGTGCAGCAGGAGACCTACCAGCTCTACCGCGACATGATGATGGCCAAGGGGGTCTCGCCCAATCAGCTCAAGCCGGTGCGCGTCATCGACACTCCCATGAAGGAGGCGTTCTTCTTCGGCCTGCTCGAGGACTACGGCGGATCCGACGGCGACGGGCTCGGATAAGACGCCCCGGTAAGACGTCTTCGACACTTCGCGCTTACAAAATACGCCCCGCTCGCGAGAGCGGGGCTTTTGCGCTCACGAGTTCGTGCTCATAAAATAAGCCCTGCTCTCTTACAAGCAGGGCTCTCGCTTACCCAAACACCCAAAGCCTTGAGGTCGACCTCCTACGCCCTCCAGCCATCCTCGGGCGGCTGCTTGGCAACAACGGGAAGCTTGACCTGCGCCGTCGAGGCCTGTCCCGCAGCGGCCTTCTCGAGCAGATGGTCACGCCACCCCTTGCGCATCCATTGGATGACCGGCGGGTGGATGACCGTCTTGCGCCACGTGTTGTAGCTGTGAATCTTCTTGCGGAAGAGCTCGTCGGCACGGGTGGCGATCTCCTCGTCGGTGGCCTGCGAGTCACCGCGCTCTCCGGCAAGCTCCATGCACAGGATGTAGTGAAGCTCGTCGGCGTCAGGCCAGACCTGGCCGCAGGCCAGCTCAAGGCCCTTCTCCTGCAAGGCCTCCACCATGCCCTCCAAAAGCAGCGACCCGGGTGCCTTCTCCTGAGCCATGTTCGCCATGTCGGAGGCCTTGGTCAGGAAGTAAATCTGTGGCGTATCACCGACAAACCCATCCACATGAATGAGGTCGTGAAGCTCGTAGCGATAGAATCCGGCGTTGTTGGTCACGATGAGCTCGTAGTCCTCGCCGTCATGAAGCTCGTCCGCGAGCAGCAGCTCTCCCCCTCCCGCAGGCATGAACTCAAAGAAGTTCGTGAAGGTGGCCAGTGCCCCCGCAGGCGTGTCACACTCGATGGGCATGTTGATCTTGGCCTCGCTGGCACCGTAGCCGGCATCCATGAATTTGATGGTGTCGCTCACGAGGGGGCGCAGTCGATCGACGAACGCCCCCACCGAGCCGCCCAGCCAAAACGATGCCGTGCAGAGCTTGGGCCAGTAGTACTTGGGCGTGAAGGTGCCCGCCTTGTAGAGTGCCTCAAGCTCGTCCGCGCGCTTGGTCTGCGGATACAGCTTGACGCCAAGTTGCTCGCGCACCTCGTCGGAAACCTCGAGGTGGCGAACGCCTCCGTAGCGAATGTCGTAGATGAGCTCCTCGGCATGCTCCTGGGCATATTCGATGAGATCGACGAACATCAGGGCGTTGTTGCCGATGACGGCGCGCAGCCCCTTGCAGGTGAGCGCCGAGCGCATGACCATGTACTTGTAGTCGTCGCCCTCGTACTCGTCGGCGAGTATGGCAGGTGCCGCATAGAGCGTGAGCATGAGCGGGCTCACCGTGTTGCCAGCAGTGCGTCCCGATGCCGACCCGCACGGTATGCCCGCCTCGGTGGTGTCGGCGATCGAGCGGTTGATGAAGGGGATTGCCTTGCCCCGGGGCTTATCGGAGACAAAGGGAAGCTTGGTCGCGGCAATGGTCAACGCCATGTCGAGCGCAAGCGAGACGCCGGTCCCTCCAAGGGCGAATATCCAGTCGAGGATGCGCAGCGTTTGGATGACCTTGCGGTTGAGCGCCTCTCGCGACCCCTCGGGAATGTACTTGGACGGGCCAGTGGTACCCGACGACTTGTAGAAGTACTCCGTGGGACCAGCAAACAGGATGTCCTGCTCGCCCGCCTTCAGGCGCTCGATGGCAGGGGCGTAATCGTCGTATGAGGAGAGGGGCACGCGCGCCCTGAAGTCCTCGATGCTCTTGATGCTCGCGAAGTCGTGCTCACGGCCAAACTCCGTGTTGCGATAGGCATCGACCATCTCCAGCAGGACAGTCTTCTGCGTCTTTCTGCAATTGGCGTAGGCCGTGCGGGAGGCCTTGCGCATGGAGATGGGGTTCAGGCTGCTCAAGACCCGAGCAAACTGAGTCGCCCTCGCCTTTTCGAAAAGGCCCATCGGTATTCCTCCTTACTCGAATGCCGCTAATTCGAGGCAAGCGAAAACTCCCAGCTCCGGCTGTAATCCTCGCGATGGAAGTAGCGCACCATCTTGGCGGTCTGGTCAAAGACGGCGCTCCACTCCGTCGTCATATGGGTCTCGAAATTGTGCTTGGCAACCGAGTCGAGCATGTCACGCGCATCGTCGGACGTGAACACCTCACGCTGGGAATAGCGCTCCTGGAGCGTCTCGAAGCGGGTGTGGGACTCGTCCGTCCCTATGCCAAACTTCTTGCCGGGCGTGAGGTAATGGTTGGTGAGGATGGGCGTGCGTATGACGGACATCTCGTTGTCTATGTACTCGACGTCAACCATGTCTCCGCTGGCATCGGCAATGGCAAAGTGGATCGAGGGGATGAAGGCCGACTGGAAGTCATACTCGTCCATCAGCTCGAGCGCCTCTTGGGTGGTCGAGGCGCGGTTGAGCAGCAAACGGACGAACATGGTCACCAGGAGCTTGGGGTTGCCCCTGCTCTGGGCCACGCTTCCTTCGGGGTCGGAAATTCGATTGATGGACACGCAGAGGCCCTTCTCGTTCATGCCGTCCATGGGGACGAGCGTGGCGACTCCCACGAGCATGTCGTCAGGCAGGTTCATGATAATGGTCTTCTGGATGAACTCGAGGTCGATGTTGGTGATGGAAGCAAACGCACCCTTGGGATGCGTCTCGAGGATCATGGCGTCGCTGGTGTGCCAGTCAAAGTTGCGACCAAAGAAATACCCATTGCTTCCCGGCACCTGGAAGACGCTGCATCCAAAGCCGTCATCCGCATCATCGGCTGCGGGAGGAGCGGCATCCCCTCCCATTGCAGCCTGGCGGAGCTGGAGGACCGCCTTGATGAGGAAGTCGGCTGCCTCCTCGAGGGTTCCCGCCCCTCCCTTGGCAATAAGGTCCTCGAGAAGGTCCCTTCCGTCAAAGCGAGCGGCCATGAGACCCTCATCGAGGTGTTGGACAGAGTTGGTCAGCGTGACGAGCATGGGACCCCCTTTGGTAAACGATGGCATGAGAAGCACGGGCTTCATTATACATCGTTGAAGCAGGCAGGTTTTGTCGTAACAGGCGCTCTCCCAGAGAGGGCAAGTTGCACATCCATGGCATCGTTGGGTCTGCGAATCACCTGCGAATCAAGAGATATTGTTAGGAATGCGAGGCCGCACGCCCGGTAGGCTAGACTGTTCTGCAGACAGCACGCGCCACACGGCACATGAATCGAAGCAAAGGGAGCGTAGCACATGACCGAGAACTCCAACATCACCACCATCAACGAGGACGACACCCAAAGCGATGCAGCACGGCCCTGCGCTGCGCATACTGCCCTCCCCAGTGCGACGGTGACGCACGTCGCCCGTCTGGCCGCACCCTCAACGCCCAAGCTCATCGGCGCGGCGACGGTCGCCGGACTCGCGCTGGCCGCCACGCTCGCCTCCCCCACCATGGCCCCCGCCGACGAGTCCCTCGAGAGCCTCCAGAACGAGGCCATCCAGGCAAACGAACGACTCGAAGAGGCACGGCAGGAGCTCGACGACCTCAACGAGGGCATCGCGCGCAACGAGGAGCGCTCCCAGGAGCTCGCCGAGCAGATCCCCGAGCACCGCGAGCGCGCCAAGGTCAGCATTCGCGAGGACTACAAGCTGCGGCAGAACTCCGCCGGGCTGCTCGACCTCGTGCTCTCTTCGGCGTCCGCAGAGGAGCTCGTCTCGTCCGTCCAGTACCTCGAGGCGATCGTCGAGAGCAACACGGAGGCCATCGCCACGTACTCGGCCGAGGCCCAGGAGCTCGACGCAACCACAGAGTCCCTCAGGGCGCAGAAGGACATGGTCACCACCAAGACCGAGGAGGCCGAGACGGCCCTCGCCGACGCGCAGGAGGCGGTGCAGGCGGCCAAGAGCAAGGCTACCGAGAACGCCGCCGCATCCCAACAGCTCTATGAGTCCGGAGCCATCTCGGACCCCGTCGTGTCCACGGGCGCGAGCGGCTCCACAACGGCAAGCGGCTC
>Ga0065709_1006521_pt1 | contig 10388 bp, 2 predicted proteins | sample Hoacrofraction14_2_FD_59096 | JGI IMG/M metagenome (GOLD analysis project Ga0065709, IMG submission 59096) | Hoatzin crop microbial communities from Cojedes, Venezuela, sample from fiber fraction 14 v1 | ecosystem: Host-associated > Birds > Digestive system > Esophagus > Crop | place: Venezuela... | reverse complement strand
TCTTGTCCGTGACGGGTGGTCTAAATTCCCGTGAGGGGTGGTCAGTTTTAGCGTGACGTCTGATCAGTTCGGGCGAAATTTACATCTGGGACGCACTGAGAGCGGGATGAGTTTTGGGTGCTTGTTTGGTTTTAGGCGTATAGTATGTGTGTAGGGAAGAAAAGATTTTGAAATTAACAACTTGATTTTAGTTGCAAATCCCTCGGGTTGTGCTAGAATTTTAGTTGCAAAGTCAACTAAAGAGGTGCAATCATGGCCACGCATACGGATCTTCTCGTCAACAATTCCATTCTCTACCGCAGCACGCAGAAGTATTATGATGCGCGTTTGACGGACTTCGGGGTCGGTTACGGGCAGGTCATTCCGCTCATGATGGTCAATGAAAACGAGGGCATCACGATGAAGGAACTTTCCACCATGGGCTCCTTCGACAAGGGCACGATCACCAAGACCATGGCCCGTTTGGAAAAACAGGGCTATATCCGGATGGCGGACAACCCGAATGACAGGCGCTCAAAGCTTTTGTACACGACGGAAGAGGCAAAGGATCTGATCACGGCCCTGTACATCATCCGCAAGGACTGGATGGCCCAGCTCACACGGGGGCTGAAGGTGGCGGATACGGATCAGTTCATCGAAATCATGCGCACGGCCTCCCAGAACGCATTGGACTATGCGGCGACGGAGGAGAAATCCCTGCACTTCTACGGACTTCAGAAAATGACCTTGCTGGACTTTCCGGGCAAGGTGGGCTGCACTCTGTTTACCGGCGGATGTAACCTGAAATGCCCGTTCTGCCAGAACAGTGACCTGGTGTTTTTGCCGGAGACGACGATGGAAATCGATATTGACGATATCCGCGCCTTCCTGCAGAAACGACGGGGGCTCCTGGAAGGGGTCTGCATCAGCGGCGGGGAGCCGCTGATCCACTCCGGTCTCTTCGACTTCATGCGGGAAGTGAAGGACATGGGGTATGATGTGAAGCTTGATACGAACGGGACACTCCCGGACCGCCTTGAACGGGCCATCAGTGAAGGGCTGGTGGACTATGTGGCGATGGATGTGAAAAATGCGCCGGAGAGATACGGGGAAACGGTGGGCATGAGAGACTATGATCTCACGAATGTCACAAAGAGCCGTGATCTCCTGCTCAGGGGCGATGTGGACTATGAATTCCGGACGACGATCGTGAAAGAATTTCACGACAAGGACTCCGTGGAGAAGATGGCGGCCTGGCTCGAAGGGGCGAAGGCGCTCTGCTTACAAAACTTTGAGGATGGCGAAAAAGTCATCCGCCCGGGTCTTCACAGCGTGGAACCGGAAGACATGAAGGCTTTCAAAGCCATTGTGGAACAGCACGGCATCTCCTGCGGCCTGCGCGGGATTGACGACGAATAATATTTAAGGGGGACGAAAGTTATGTATCAGGTCGTAAAACGAGACGGCACAGTCGTGGACTTCGACATTGCCAAAATTGCCAAGGCCATTGAAAAGGCCTTTGATTCCGTCAACCGTCAGAGCCACCAGAGCATTCTGGACTTACTGGCTTTGCGTGTGACAAGTGACTTCGAACCAAAGATCAAGGAGAACCTGATTGCGGTGGAAGACATCCAGGACAGCGTGGAGCGTGTGCTCTCGCAGTGCGGGTATGAAGATGTGGCCAAGAGCTATATCCTCTACCGCAAGCAGCGTGAGAAGATGCGGAATATGAAATCCACGATCCTCGACTACAAGGATCTGGTGGACAGCTATGTCAAAGCCACGGACTGGCGCGTGAAGGAAAACTCCACGGTGACGTATTCCGTCGGCGGGCTGATCCTCTCCAACTCCGGGGCTATCACGGCCAACTACTGGCTCAGCGAGATCTATGATGATGAAATCAACCAGGCGCACCGCAACGGTGATATGCATATTCATGACTTGAGCATGCTGACGGGGTACTGCGCAGGCTGGTCACTCAAACAGCTCATCCAGGAAGGCCTCGGCGGTATTCCGGGCAAGATTACGTCCAAACCGGCGAAACACCTGGCCACACTGTGCAACCAGATGGTCAACTTCCTCGGCATCATGCAGAACGAATGGGCCGGCGCCCAGGCGTTCTCATCGTTCGACACGTACCTCGCGCCGTTTGTCAAGGTCGACAACCTCGACTATGACCAGACGAAGAAGTGCGTGGAGTCGTTTGTGTACGGTGTCAACACACCGTCCCGCTGGGGCACGCAGGCGCCGTTCTCCAATATCACCCTGGACTGGGTTGTCCCGAATGACCTCGCGGAGCTGAATGCGATTGTCGGCGGGAAGGAAATGGATTTCCGCTACAAGGACTGCCAGAAGGAAATGGATATGATCAATAAGGCCTTCATCGAAATCATGATTGAAGGTGACGCGAACGGCCGCGGCTTCCAGTATCCAATCCCGACGTATTCCATCACGAAGGACTTTGACTGGTCTGAAACTGAAAACAATAAACTCCTGTTCGAAATGACGGCGAAGTACGGCACGCCGTATTTCTCAAACTACATCAACTCTGACATGGAACCAAGCGATGTCCGCTCGATGTGCTGCCGCCTGCGTCTCGACCTGCGTGAACTGCGCCGCAAATCCGGGGGCTTCTTCGGCTCCGGTGAATCCACGGGCTCCGTGGGGGTTGTCACGATCAACCTGCCAAGAATTGCTTACCTGGCCAAGGATGAAGCGGACTTCTATGCCCGCCTCGACCACCTGATGGACATTGCGGCCCGCTCTTTGAAGGTGAAGCGTGATGTCATCACCAAGCTCCTCGATGAAGGGCTCTACCCTTACACGAAGCGTTACCTCGGCACGTTTGCGAACCACTTCTCCACGATTGGCCTGATCGGGATGAACGAAGTCGGCCTGAATGCGAACTGGCTCGGCAAGGATCTCACTCATCCGGAAACCCAACAGTTTGCGAAGGACGTGCTCAACCACATGAGAAACCGTCTTGTCAAGTATCAGGAACAGTACGGCGACCTGTACAACCTCGAAGCCACACCGGCTGAATCGACGACATACCGTCTCGCCAAGCACGACAAAGAACGCTATCCTGACATCAAAACCGCCACGATGGACGGCAACACGCCGTACTACACGAACTCGTCCCATCTGCCGGTCGGTTATACGGAAGACGTATTCGACGCCCTCGATGTGCAGGATGAACTCCAGACGCTTTACACGTCCGGGACAGTGTTCCACACATACCTCGGTGAAAAACTGCCAAGCTGGCAGGGTGCGATGGCGCTCGTGCGCAAGATCGCCGAAAACTACAAGCTCCCGTACTACACGATTTCGCCGACATATTCCATCTGTGAAGACCACGGCTATCTCAACGGTGAAGTCAAAGTGTGCCCGCACTGCGGTAAGAAGACCGAAGTGTGGTCGCGCATCACGGGCTACTACCGCCCGGTCCAGAACTGGAACGAAGGCAAGGCCCAGGAATACAAAGAACGTAAAGAATACGATATCGGCAACTCCGTCCTCAAGGGCCGTGAACTGCGCCTCTCCAAGGAGCAGGAAACGATCGAATCCCCGCAGGAAGAAACGAAGCACCTGTATCTGTTCACGACGAAGACATGCCCGAACTGCCGCATCGCCAAAAAGATGCTCGGTGACGCGAACGTCGAATATGAACTGATCGACGCCGAAGACAACGAAGCCATGACCAAGCGCTTCTCCGTCATGCAGGCCCCGACCCTCATCGTCGCCGGTGACAAGAGCTTCGCGAAGTATGCCAATGCGTCGGAAATCCGCCGCTATATCGACACCATGTAGGCCCATGCCAAAAGACCTGTCCGTCCCCTGCGGACGGGTCTTTTTTTGTTTTGAAATCCAGCACACACGGACCTTCTCTCAAGCACACCGGGATGTGATAAAGACGTGAATTTGTCAGGAGTGATTGAAAATGGGGTAAGTATGTGAAAAAGTGTGCAAAAAACGCCATTTCATGGCCGGAAAGGGTTGTTTGTAAGCGATTTCGGGACTAAAATAATGTCAGATACTTATGTGTGCTGTATGCAAATCTAAAGAAGGGAGAAGAGCGTATAGAAAAAAAGGGAAGCGTAGATATGTGAGAACTGAGACCTTGTTTTTCGTGTGCACAAAACAAGGTTGTTTATTTGGAAGCGAATTTGAGATGTGCATTGCGTTTTATCTCAACACATGTGGACACGACAGATCAGCAATCTGCAAACACGCATATGAGATGCATCGCATGGTCAAAAGGCACCGGAAGGACCTCACTCGCCGGAAAGTGCCCGGAGACAAAATTCCCTTGTGGGAATGGTTTTGAAGTTTAGGGAAAAGTTTTATGAGTATTGAAACATTGAAAGACAATTCCCGCCGCCTGCTTTCAGCAGTCATCGTCCTCGCGATGGTTCTGTCCCTCGCCCTCAACAATGGCACGGCCATTCACGCTGAGGACAGCGTTGACCTGAAGGACTTCATCACGGACGTGAAGATCGGAGACAGTACTGCCGGCGTCACGCTCGATGAAGGCGCTGAAGCAGCCACCGAAGTGACATTTGAGATCACCAAGGCAATTGACCCAACGAAGACGTTGACATTCAGTTACCCTGATGGCATGAGTGTCACGGATACGGCGGAACAGTTCACCCTCAAAGTCACCGACAGCGAAGGTGAATTCGACGCAAACGCCCTCTATACTCTTTCCGACAACAAACTCTCTGTCGTCGTCGCGGAAAACGACCGCCTCGCCGGCATGACATCGGCCACTTTCAGCATCAAGGCCAATGCAGTGTTCAAGGACACCGGAGCGTACAAGTTCGGACAGGTCGCGCGTAACGTCACGGTCAACACGGCCGAAGAAGAAACATCTGAAGAAGCCGGGGCTGACGATGCCGACGCAGACGCGGATGAGTCGGATGCAGACGTCAAAGAAGACAAGAAAGATGACGCATCTGACAAAGAAGACAAGACAGAAGTAGTCACGGAAGACAAAGAATCCGAAGCCGAGACTGAAGAAACTGTCGAAGAAGACACGGACGCAGAAGAAGAAGCCGAGGAAGAAGAAACTTCCGCGAAAACTGAATATGTTTATGAAGACGATGATCTGAAGGTCACGGCCACACTCACAGAGGCCGGCGCCGTATCAGACAAAGCAGAACTCGTGGTTACGCCTGTCGTCAGCAACCTCAAGTCGACGAAGTACAACTACCAGGCGTACATGAAAGCCCTCAACAGTTTGGACAACTCCTCACTCACCCCAACATATACTGAAGAGAACACCCTGCTTTACGACATCGCCCTGATCCTCGATGGCAAAGAAGTTGAACCAACATCCGGCACCATCACGATCAACACCGAATTCAAGGGGGACCAGCTTGCCTCCATCGGCGCTGACAGCGCAGAGGATGTCGAAGTCATCCACATGCCACTGGTCGGCGAAGTGCGCGAGAGCGTGGATACCACGGCAGACGCCACGGACATCACGGCCGACGACATCGAACTCGACGTCATCGACGAAGCCGACATCGACACCGACAAGAACGGCAACCTCGAATTCGAAACAGACAGCCTGTGTACTTTCGTATATTGGAACAGGGATAATACGACAGAAAACGGCAAATACAATGATGCCTATATGTGGAGCGGCACAAAGAATACAAGCTGGACGGTTGACGGCTTTATCGAATCCCTCGGTATGGCAGCCGACACGCTTGTGTACGCAGACGTTCTGGAAGATAACTACGACCACCTCGAAGGTAACATTGTCGTCAATACGATGATTGACACGGCCAACCAGGCCCTGAACAAGGATGCCTCCGGGACGAGAAAGAACAATGCCGTCACATCCATGACGATTGTGAAGAACGTCTCCAAGGCTGTCGCAAAAGACACAACCTTCACGATGGGCTTCTACAAGGATGCAGAAGGCACATCGAAGATTATTGACAAGACGATTGATGTCACGGTCAAGAAAGGCGAAAAGACCGCAAGCGTGACAATCAACGCCAAGACTGATTCCAGCAACAATATCACGAGTACGGATCCAACGGGTTATGACGACCTGTTCACGTACATGGAATCCGGCACAGCCTACGTCTTTGAAGTTGACAGTAAAACCGGCGCGGCCCAGGAAGGCGGCACGGTCACGGCTGATAATACGGTCTACACGGTTACGTATAAAGACGGTGAATCCAGCACCAATGTCATCGAAAACCTGGCAAACTCAGTAGCGAACTACATCGGTTCCCTCCAGAAAACCAAGACAACGACATATTACACATACCAGGATGACTCGGGTAACACGGTCAAGATTAATGAATGGAATATTGATTGGACGTATGCGCAGGATGGCTCGCGTAGTGGGACTTACGACGGCAAGACGGTCACAGAAGTCACGGAAACAACAGTTGTCAAGAACCTGGATAACGGGAACTATTTCTCGGATATCAACGTCAATGCCAAGACATATCTCGAAACCCTGACGGCCTCTCTTGCAGGTACGGCTGATGCCGATGTAGGCCAGAAGGAATACGGGTACAACACGCAGAGCTATGGTTATATCTTCCTGTATGATGCGTCCGGCAAGCTTGTTTATTACTTCAACACCGGTCAGACGCTCAAAGATACAGCCAACAACATCAACACGAGTGCCTCCGGTGCAATTGAACTGAGCGATCTCTTCGAAACGCTTTCCGCATCTGATTTCGAGAGTGCAACGGGCCTTGACGCCAATCTCGGCAGTAATGGTCATTTCGCAGCACTGTCTTCCGAACTGGCATCCATGGCCTATGGTACAATGGCTGATACTGGTCAGGATATCAACGTTATTAACGTCATTTCCAGCACCGGTAAATTGAAAGAAGATTTGTTCAATCTTGGTTTCACAGGCGACAGCTCTGATGGCACACTGACGAATAAGACGAATGCCACGAAGATTACGGGGATCCGTGATTTGATTGGTGATACAGACTTATCGTCGGAATACCTCGTCATCAATATCGATGCGACGGGTTATGACACGTATAATCTTGAAAGTCTGAAAGGCCTGAATGGCGAACTCGATGGTGACTCCAACGGCACGTTCTCTTGGGCAGGCTCTCATATTATCTACAACGTTGTTCAGAACAGCAGTGGCAAGTATGTCCCTTACACGGGCACAGTCAATATCAGTTCTGCCAGCCTTGCAGGTCTGGTGTTCGCACCGGCCGCAACCATCACCAAGAACGCAAAAATCGCGGGTGCAATGATTGGCAAGAAGGTTGTTATCAACTCCGAAGAAGCGCATGGTAAAGTCTTCAGCAGTTCCAAGTCCAGAAGTGTCACGGTTACGGTTGGTAACTCTACGGGTGCCAGCGGTTCCGCTACTCTCAAAGGGGAAAAGACACTGACAGGCCGTAAACTGGAGAAAGATAACTTTACATTCGTCATCAGCGGTGGCGGACTTGCGACAGACGTCGAAGTCACAAACGTTGCGGCCGCAACCGGCAAGACAACAGCTGCAATCAGCTATCCGACGATTGAATATGTCGTGGATGCGGAGAAAACAGAAACCACAACGACGTATGATTCTACGACGAACACAATCACAATCGCCGTACCGTCCACGAACGACCTTGCGGATGCCACAAAGACATTCACAGTCACTGAAAAGAATGTCAGTGATGGTGTGATCTCGACGGATAAGGGTGTTTCGCTTGTCTCTCCGACAAATAACTCTTACACGGTGACAGCGAAGGCAGCACTTGATTCTTCGGACAAGTCCAAGATCATTGTGACGCTCTCTGACAACGCGACGGCCCTCAATTTCACCAACAAATACAAGGCCTCCGGTACTACGGAAATCAGTGGTACGAAGACCCTCAACGGACGCAAGCTGAAAGCGGATGAATTCTCGTTCGAAATCAGTGGCGGCGATCTCAAGAGCGCTGTCAAGGTGAAGAATGCGGCTGACGGCACAATCAACTATCCTAAATTCAAGTACATGGTTGATCCTGACGGCACGGCCGGCACGACGTATGACGAAAAGACGAATACCATCACAATCACTGTCACACACAAGGACAACATCGCCGACAAGACGTTCACAATCAAGGAAGCAGACATCACGGACAATGATGGTGTCACGAATGTTTCCACGAATAAGTCTTACGAGGTGACAATTTCTGCGGCAGTGAAGGCTGCCCCTGATACGGATCAGCTCACAGTCACGGCGACGGAAAAAGACAAGAAGGCTCTGAACTTCACGAACGAATACAACGCTGAAGGTACAGCCACAATCAAGGGTACGAAGACCCTCAAGGGACGTACTCTGGCTAAGGATGAATTCTCGTTTGAAATCTCCGGCGGCGATCTGACAAGCGCAATCACAGTCAAGAACAACGCTGATGGCTCGATCAACTATCCATCCTTCAAGTATGTGGTGGATCCTGACGGCACAGCCGGTACAGTGGTCAAAGACAATGTGATTACGGTCACTGTCAAGTCCGTAGAAGATCTCGCAAGCGCAAACAAGACATACACAATCAAGGAAGCCACGGTCACCGAAAAGGGTGTCACGAATGTTTCTGAGACAAAGACTTACACGCTGACGACTTCTGCAGCGGCCGTTGAAGGCAAAGAATCCACACTGAAAGTCACGCTCTCTGACAATGCTCAGACCCTCAACTTTACGAACGAATACAACGCTGAAGGCTCCGCAACGATTACGGGTACGAAGACCCTCAACGGACGGACGCTGAAGGCGGATGAATTCTCGTTCGAAATCAGTGGTGGCGGTCTCAAAGAAGCTGTCACAGTCAAAAACAAGGCTGACGGCACAATCAACTATCCGACGTTCAAGTACGAAGTCGACGCTGATGGTACGGCCGGCACGACGTATGACGAAAAGACGAACACGATCACAATCAAGGTAACGGATGTCAAAGATCTGGCCAAGAAGACATTCACGGTCAAGGAAGCTGACATCACAGACAATGATGGTGTGAAGAATGTTTCCACGGCGACGTCTTACACGGTTAATGTGACTGCAGAAGTTAATAAAACTGACGCATCCAAGCTGGATGTGAAGGCCGACAAGAACTCCGGCCTGAACTTCACGAACGAATACAACGCTGAAGGCGAAACGACAATCTCCGGGATGAAGACGCTCGACGGTCGTACGCTGAAGGCAGACGAATTCGAATTCGAAATCTCCGGCGGCGATCTCAAGAGCGCTGTCAAGGTGAAGAATGCGGCTGACGGCACAATCAACTATCCTAAATTCAAGTACATGGTTGACGCTGACGGCACGGCCGGCACGACGTATGACTCTTCCAAGAACGTCATCACGATCACAGTGACGAAAGTGGAAGACCTGAAAGAAAAGGAATTCACAGTCAAGGAAGTCGTTGGCAACCTGACAGGTGTCACTTACGCCACGAACTCCTACACAGTGAAAGTCTCTGCTGAAGTCAATGACGACGATGCATCCAAGCTGGATGTGAAGGCGGACAAGAACTCCGGCCTTAACTTCACGAACACGTATGAGACGAGCTGCGATATCACGCTTGAGGGTACGAAGGTTCTCGAAAACAAGACTCTGACTGACGGCGCATTCTCGTTCACTGTCAAGGAAGACGGTAAGACGGTTGCGACAGGCAAGAACGATAAGTCCGGTAAGATCACGTTCTCGAAGATTCAGTACAAGCTTGCTGATGTTGGTACGCACACTTACACGGTAACGGAAGATATCCCGGATGACGCTGATGAAATCGGCGGCGCATTCTACAAGGACGGCATCATTTACGACAGTGCATCCTACACTGTCACAGTGACGGTATCTTACGATAAATCCACGGGCATCATGACGGCCAAGGCCGACAAGAGTGCTTCTGATGTCACGTTCACGAACAACTACAGCGCAAACGGCGGACTGACGTTCTCCGGCACGAAGGTCTTCGAAGGCCGCGATGTGAAGGATGACGACCTCTTCCTCTTCAAGGTTGAGGAAGTCAATAAGGACGGCAGCGCCTATGAAGCGAAGAGCGGCGAAGAGACAATTAATTATGCGTCTGTCAGCGGCCCGGACTTCAAGAGCGGTAAGGCCACTTGGGAAACAGGCGAACTGCTTCTCTGGCATTATCAGGTTGGCACGCATTACTACAAGATCACGGAAACAGCCGGCGATCTCTCCGGTGTCACTTATGACTCCACAAGCTACATCGTGAAGGTTGAAGTCACGGACAATGGTGACGGCACACTCAAGATCACGAAGGACGATACGGCCAAGAGCCTGACGTTCACGAACACTTGGGAGACAGAAGTCAAGATCAAGAAGACGGACGTTGGCGGTAAAGATCTCGCGGGTGCGAAGATCGAAATCCGTGATGAAAACGGTAAGGTTGTTGACTCCTACACGACGGATGGTA
>Ga0065709_1029987_pt1 | contig 10404 bp, 6 predicted proteins | sample Hoacrofraction14_2_FD_59096 | JGI IMG/M metagenome (GOLD analysis project Ga0065709, IMG submission 59096) | Hoatzin crop microbial communities from Cojedes, Venezuela, sample from fiber fraction 14 v1 | ecosystem: Host-associated > Birds > Digestive system > Esophagus > Crop | place: Venezuela... | reverse complement strand
GGCGGCGGCGAAGGCGTTGCGTTCGATGCACGGAATGAGCACGTAGCCGCAAACGGGGTCGCACGTCATGCCGAGGTGGTGCTCCAAGCCCATCTCGGCGGCGTATTCTATCTGTGCGTTGCTGCCTCCAAAGAGTTGACAGACGGCGGCGGCAGCCATCGCACTGGCCACTCCTATCTCGCCTTGACAGCCTACTTCGGCGCCGGAAAGGGAAGCATTGCGCTTTACGACGTTACCAAACAGACCGGCGGTGGCCAGCGCACGAAGTATTTTCACTTCGCTGAACTCGTGCGATTTGTGGGCGTGATAGAGCACTGCCGGCAGTACGCCGCACGAACCGCAGGTGGGGGCGGTTACGATGATGCCGCCGGCTGCGTTCTCTTCGCTCACGGCAAGGGCGTAAGAGAAAACGAGTCCTCTTGATTGCAGATTAGGTTTGTAGGCCGATGCCTTGGTGTGATAGGTTGAAGCCTTGCGCGGGAGATGTATCGGGCCGGGCAGAACGCCTTCTTTGTCGAGGCCTCTTTCCACGGAAAGTTTCATGGTTTTCCACACGTTGCCCAGGTACGAAAAGATGTCTTCGCCCTCATATTCGAGCACAACTTCCCAGAACGCGCGCCCGTTCTTGTCGCACCATTCCATGATTTCGCTCATCGAAGCGAACGGATAGACTTCGCGCTCCTCTTCGAGCCACTTCTGTTTTGCATCGGGCGCTTCGGCCAACGAGCCGCCTCCGACGCTGTAAACCGTCCATTCCACGGGCTCCTTGTCGCTGAATTCTGCGCGGAATGTCATGCCGTTGGTGTGGAACGGCAGCACGGTTTGCGGCTGCCAGTCAATCACCGTGGGCGCTGCCGGCTGCAATACGTCGAGGATAGCCTTGTCAGTGAAGTGCCCTTTGCCGGTGAGCGCAAGGCTTCCGTAGAGTGATACTTTGAAGCGCAGGGCGTCTTTGTTCCGTTCCAAGAATTGCTGTGCGGCCATTTTGGGGCCTATCGTGTGGCTGCTTGAAGGGCCGTTTCCGATTTTAAAGAGTTCTTTCAGTGATTTCATAGGTCTGTTGTTTGGGTTGTTTCTTGCTTACCATTCAAGGGCGAAGGGCAGTTCGTGCCGGCGCATATAGCGTTTCCAAAAGGCGGTTCGCGCTCTGAGGGCGAGCCGTTCGGCGCGTTCGGGGTCGAAATTGCGGCATGCGGCGTAGGTGCGTGCCATGAGGCAGAAGTCGCTTTTGCTGCTCCACAGGCGGCTGAGGTTGCGCAGTCCTTCGGCCGGCGGGATGTCTCCGAAGCGCATACGGTTGATATCCACGAGCGAGAAGCGGTAGTTGCCGTCCTCGTCGATGTCCCAAAGGATGTTGCCGGGCGAGTAATCGCGGTGCAGAATGCCGCGCTCGTGCATGGTGGCCGTGTGGCGTGCAATGGCGGTGGCGAGTGCGGCCGAGGCTGTTTTGTCGAGGTTGGGCAGCTCGTAGAGGGTGTGTCGGTAGGGACATTGCTGGCTCACGAAGTAGCTTTTGCCCAGCAGCGTGCCGTTGCGTTCTTCGATATAAGCCACGGGCTGCGGTGTTTCGATGCCCCGTTCGAGGAGCAGGGCAGGGTAGGTGAAGGCACGGCGACCCTTCGGACGGCGCAGTCCCCACGAGTAGATGAGCAGGTTGAGCCCGCCCGGACGATGATATTGTTTCACGTTGAGGCGTGTGCCGTCGGGTGCGCTCATCACCTTGATGTGGTTGCGACTGTGATAGATGGTCTCGCCTTCGCGCTCGAAACGGGCGGGCAGGGTCTCTATCCATTGGCGCAACGACTCGTATGCCGGGGCGATATCAATGGTGCAGTGGGGTTTGCTGTTGTTTTTTTCTTGCATCGCGATGTTTTGTTGTCTGCCGACGTGTGCATCATCGGGGGCTTTGCTGCGCGACGGTCGCGGGGCTAACGCTTCGCGAGTTCGCCGTTTTCAACCTTTCGGTTATACTCTTCGTGGGTGCGTTTCCAGCGGTTGTGCGTCCAAAGATAGTATTCGGGATGGTTTCGGATGGTGTGTTCCAGCATCTCGAAGAACTGTCGGGTGATGTCGTTCTCGGGCAGTTCGGCGGGCGTCTTCGTAATCAATCGGAAGGTGCAAACGTAGCGGCCGCGTTCGGGACGCTCCATATCCACATAGAAGACGGCGTTGTTCATCTTGCGCATGATGCGCTCTCCACCCGTAAACACCGGCGTGTCGTGGTTTAAGAACGGCAGCCACAGATGGATGTTCTCCCACTTTGGCGCCTGATCGGATATGTATCCGAAGAACGAGGGCGTGCCCGATTGCCTCAATGCGACGAGCCGCCGCAGGATGTCCTGCTTGCGCACGCATGTGCCGCCCATGGCCGAACGAATGTCTATGAACAGCCGGTCGAACGCTTTGTTGTAGAGCGGATGATAGATGAGTCCGATGACTGCCTCGGGATGTCGCGTGAAAGGCAGTCCGGCGGCCGAGAGATACTCCCAGTTGCAGTAGTGTCCAAGGATGGCTGCGCACGATTGTCCCTCGTCGAAACACTGCTCCATCTGCTCCGCGCCGCGGAATTCAATGTGTCGTAACATCTGCTCACGACTCATTCCGAGCAGCTTGACGGCCTCCAAGAAGTAGTCGCACAGCCAGTGATAGAACTTCCGCTCGATGGCTTTTCTTTCGGTTTCGCTCTTTTCGGGGAACGCGGATGCAAGGTTTGCGCGCACCACACGGCGGCGATAACCTACGAGCTTGTAAACCAAGAGGTAGGCGAAATCGCTGATGGCATAGAGCGCACAGAAGGGAAGTGCGGCCAGCAGACGGCAGAAGGCGTGGAGCAAATGGTATGACATGGCGGTGTTTTACATTCAACGCTGTTTGAGATCGGCCGACGTGGCTTGCAGTATGGCCTTGTTGAGGAGCAGCATACGGTCGGCTTGGACTGACTGCTTTACCACAAACCGGCGGGCATCGAAGTCGTATAGCACGAAGCCCGTGGAGTCAATCATGGACTGCGCGTTGTTGTAGTTGTGCACGGCGAAGGGTCGCCGATAGGTTGCGCTCATCACATCGCGGCTGAACGGGAAGTCGTTGTGCGGCACACCGAGCTGTCCAAGCAGCGTGGCGGCAAGGTCTGACTGGTTGCAGATTTGATTGATTGTGCACGGCCGGGCGACGGCTCCGCCCGTCCACACGAGCGGTATGCGGTTGCGTTCGGGCTTCGTTTCGTCGATGTCTTGATAGGTAATGGAGTGGTCGGGGAGAATCACGACAAGCGTGTTTGCCCACCGTGGCGACCGCTTCAGACGGTCAATGAACGAGCCGATGCATTGGTCGAGATAATAGAATGCGTTGAGAACCTCGTCGTCGAACTTCTTTTCCATGGGCACTTCCCACGGCTCGTGGCTCGACAACGAACTGTATCCGATGAGGAACGGCTCCTTGTTGGTTTCGGCCAACTCGGCCAAGGTCTGCATGGTGAGATGGTCGTGTACGCCCCATTTGGCGTCTTTCAGCGTCTCGGCGGGGTAGTCGTCTTCCGAAATAAGACGCTGCCAGCCCGTGGCCAACAGGTAACCGCGCATGTTGGTGAAGTTGATGTCGCCGCCGTAGAGATAGGTTGTGTTGTATCCTTGGGCTGCAAGACTCTTGGCGACAGACGACATGCCGGCGCACTTTTCGGGCAATTTCATCACCGATGTGTTCGGAAACGACGGGTAGCCGCTCAGCGCGCAGAGCGTGCCTCGGTCAGTTCGCCACGAGTTTCCGTAGCATTGCGCGAAGCAGACGCCCTCGTGCATCAGGCTGCTCAGACGCGGCATCACGTCGGCACGCCCGCAAGTTTCGGTGAAGATGCTGCCCGCGCCCTCCATAACGATGATGATTATGTTGGGGCGGTGAACGCGAAGCAGCGTGTCGGTGAGTTCGCTGCGCGTGTCGTAAACGCCTTCAAGCAGGCGACGACATTCTTCGTCGTCGAAGAAATTGTATTGATTGTATTCGTCTTCGCGATGTCCGAATGACGAGAGAAAGCTGAAAACGGGGTTTACGGCTGAGTGGTTGAGAAACTGATTTTGCGAGAAATACACCTGTCCGATGTTGGTGGTTGATACGCCCGTGCCGCCCCGCAATCCGATGATAAGCAATGGTATCATCAGCACGCCGACTACAGTTCCCCACGCGGCGGTGCGCGAGGAGACGCTTTTCACGTTTAGTGGCGGCCAAAATCTGCGCGCAAGTACCGCAACGACGAGCGTCAAAACCAGCGCGCGCAAGGCGAGCCAGCCCATGGAAACGCTGGCCGTGATGCCTTCGGGCTGTTCCAAGTAGGGCAGAACAGAGGCGTTGAGCTTGAAGCCCCAAAAGGCGTAGAGGCAGGCGTCGGACACCAATCCGAGCGCTATGGCAATGGCTGCGATGACGGCATAGACGCAAAGCACGGCGCGCAAGACCGACCAGCGCTTCACCCACAGCGAGACAAGTGCCACCACGAAGGGCAGAAGAATGAAGTAGAGCGCCGTGGAGAGGTCGAGACTCAGACCGTTTCGCACCACGTCGAACACATCGGCAAACGAGAACGTGCGATGCGCCCGATTGTAGAACATAAACAACGGCTTGGCTGCAACAAATGCTGCCACCGTCACGATGTAGAAGCGAAGCAGATAGGAAAGTCTCACGTTGTTACTCGGTTCAAGTCTTAAACTGCGCACGCCGGATGCTGTCGGACTACAACGTCTGCATGTCGTTCAGCTTCTTGTAGTATCCGTTCTGGGCAATCAGCGCATCGTGTGTGCCGCGCTCCACGATTTTCCCTTCGTGTAACACACAGATTTCGTCGGCATATTTGATGGTACTCAGGCGGTGGGCGATGGCCACGGTGGTGCGCGTTTTCATCAGTCTGACCAGTGCGTCTTGCACCAGTCGTTCGCTTTCGGTGTCGAGCGCCGAGGTGGCTTCGTCGAGAATCAGGATGGGAGGATTTTTCAGAATGGCGCGCGCGATGGAGATGCGCTGGCGCTGTCCGCCCGATAGTCGGCCGCCGCGGTCGCCTATGTTGGTGTCGTAGCCGTGTTCGGAGGCGACGATAAACTCGTGGGCGTTGGCAATTCGTGCGGCATTCTCTATCTCTTGCTGTGTGGCTCCCGGCACGCCAAAGGTGATGTTGTTGGAGATGGTGTCGTTAAACAGGATGGCTTCCTGATTAACATTGCCTATCAGCTTGCGCAAGTCGTGGACGCCCAGGTCTTTCACGTTGATGCCGTCGATGAGCACTTCGCCCTCCTGCACGTCGTAGTAGCGGGGAATCAAATCCACCAGTGTGGACTTTCCGGAGCCCGACTGCCCCACGATGGCCACCGTCTTGCCCTTTTCGATGGTGAGATTGATGTCGCGAAGCACCCAATGCTCGCCGTAGCGGAACGACACGTGACGGAATTCTATGGCGTAATCGAAGGTCTCTTTGAGCTTGGGATGCTCGGGTTCGCGGATGTTATTCTCAGCCATTAGAATCTTATCCACGCGCTCCATCGATGCCAAACCCTTGGGGATGTTGTAGCCGGCGCGCGAGAACTCCTTCAACGGATTGATGATGCTGTATAATATAACCAGGTAATAGATGAAAGTGGAGCCGGTTATCGAGGCGTAGTTGAGCACCTGTATGCCGCCAAACCAAAGCACAATGACTATCATCACCGTGCCTAAGAACTCGCTCATAGGGTGAGCAAGCTGCTGGCGGATGTTTACTTTCATGATATGGTCGCGGTACTCGCTGTTGATGTTGCTGAACTTTTGATTCATTTTCTCCTCGGCATTGAAGGCTTTGATGATGCGCAAGCCGCCCAATGTCTCCTCCACCACGCTCATGGTGTCGCTCCAAAGCGCTTGTGCCGCGCGGCTCTTGGCCTTCAATTTGCGCCCCACCAGACCCATAAACCAGCCGAACAGCGGCACAAAAATGATGGTGAACAACGTGAGCTGCCAAGAGATGAGCACCAAAGTGGCGAAGTAAATGAGTATAAGAATGGGGTTCTTGAACAGCATATCGAGCGACGACATGATACTGTTCTCTATCTCTTGCACATCACCGCTCATGCGGGCGATGATGTCGCCCTTGCGTTCTTCGGAGAAAAAGCCCAGCGGCAAGGAGTTGATTTTCTGGTAGAGTTGATTGCGAATGTCCCGTACAACGCCTGTACGGATGGGAATGATAGAGGCTGAGGAGAGGAAGTAAGCGGCTGTTTTCAGGAAGGTCATGAAGACAAGAAACAAGCCGATGATGAGCAAGGTGGTAGTGGCTCCCCACTCCAGGATGAAGTTTTGCATGTAATAATTCATGTTATTGCTGAGCGCCTCCTTGAAGTTGCTGAGCGACCAAGGCATGAATTCCACCACACGCAGGCTCTCCTCCGTCTTGAAAAGTATGTTAAGTATAGGTATTAGTGCGGCAAATGAGAAGATATTCAACACGGCCGAGAGGATGTTGAATACCACAGAAAGCACTAAATATCTTTTGTATGGCGGCACAAAACGCCGCAACACTTTGAAGAATTCTTTCATATTGCGACTACAAATGTACAGCAAATAAATAGAAAACCGGCACGTTCGCGCCGGTTTTTCTTTTTATTTAGCATTTCTTTCACTGGCTGTTTTCGGTGCATTCGCCCAGCAGCGTGGCACTCGTTGAGCCGGTTATCTTCACCATGACACGCTCGCCGATGTGATGTCCGGCCTTGGGAAACACCACCATTTTGTTCTGTTCGTTGCGCCCGCAAAGCTGTTCGCGCGAGCGTTTAGAGAACCCTTCAACGAGAACTTCGAAGGTTTTGCCCTCGTCCTCACGGTTGCGTTGAGCCGAAATATCGGTTTGCAGCGCGATGAGTTCGTTCAAACGGCGCAGCTTCTCTTCTTCGGGCACGTTGTCCGGCAGGTGCTTAGCGGCGTAAGTTCCAGGTCGTTCGGAGTACTTAAACATAAAGGCTGAATCGAATCCGACCTCTCGAACGAGTGAAAGTGTTTGTTGGAAGTCGTCCTCCGACTCATCATGATAACCCACAAAGATGTCTGTTGTGAGTCCGCAACCGGGTATTATGCGGCGTATGGCCTCCACTTTTCGAAGGTAATCCTCGCGCGTGTACTTTCTGTTCATCAGTTTGAGCGTGTGGTTCGAACCACTCTGTGCCGGGAAATGGATGTGCCGGCAGAGGTTATCCTCTTCGGCGATGGCGTGCAAAATATCTTCAGTCATGTCCTCGGGATTGGACGTTGTGAAGCGAACGCGCATGCCGGGAACCTCTCTCGCCACCATTCTTAGCAGTTGTGCAAAGCTCGTTCCGCCCTCGGGCATCCGTCCCGAAGAGGTCAATCCGTAAGAGTTTACGTTTTGTCCGAGCAGCGTAACCTCTCGAAAACCTTTTTCTTTGAGGTCGCGCACTTCGCGGATGATGCTCTCCGGATCACGCGAGCGCTCGCGTCCACGGGTATATGGCACGATGCAATAGTGGCAGAAGTTGTTGCATCCACGCATAATGCTGACGTATCCGCCTATCTTATGACCCATGGCCATCCGTTGCGGCACCACGTCGCGATAGGTCTCGGTGGTGGAAAGTTCCACGTTTACGGCCTTCTGTCCTAATTCGGCTTGGGCGATGAGCTCAGGCAACGAGAGGTAAGCATCGGGTCCGGCCACCAGATTGGCGTGATGATTATCCACCAAGTCTTCTTTCACTCGCTCGGCCATGCAGCCCAGAACGCCGATGATGCGCCGTCCCTTCATGGCGTGCAGCACGTCAAGTCGATGATAAATCTTCTGCTCAGCGTTGTCGCGCACCGAACAGGTGTTCAAGAAAACAGCATCAGCTTCATCGGCGCTATCGCATAATTCGTATCCGGCCATTTGCATAATGGCGGCCACCACTTCGGAGTCGGCCACGTTCATCTGGCATCCGTAAGTCTCAATAAACAGTTTCTTCATGTTCTTTTCATCACAAATTGCACCGCCATCCGTAAGCAGATGCGGTGCAACTTATGGTGTGTGCAAAGTTATAAAAAATCATTTGCACGACCTAATTATTGTCGGTTAAAAATCGTCGGCCTATCTCACCACCTTCTTTTCTCCCTGAATATAGATGCCTTTGTTCATCCGGGCGACGCGACGGCCGCTCAAATCGTAGATGACGGAGGCGTCAGCCGGAGTGTCGGCGCTCAGCTCACGGATGCCGTCCTCTGAAGCAAGCGTCATTTTTATTTGGGCAATGTTGGCCGTATATTTCTCTGCAGAGAAGGTAATGAGCAGTTTCTTCACACCTTTCGTCAGCTTGATTGTGAAGCTGTAATCGTCCCATTTGGCACCAACCGAGTTGCCCCACGAGCCGTTGTTCTGGATGGAAACGGTTTGAGCAGCCTCTGCTTCGCCGTCAACCATGTATTCCCACTTGGTGCTGACATTATCTCTTTTGGTGCATCCCTTGAACGAAACGAGGTATTCGCCGGCCTCTTTCACGTTCACCACAAAGGCGGCGGTCTGTCCTGTGCGCAGGTTTTCAATCATGGTATAGTCTCCGGCGGTGTTCAAGTTGCCCAGTGTTGAACCGTCTTTCTCCTGAAAAATCACTTTGTTCATATCGAAATAATCGTCCGACGGAACATTGATTGCATCGCTTTCGTCCAGCGTTTCGGTGCTCAATTCGCCAAGCGTTGCGATGTCTTCGCCCATCAATTCGCCGTCAGCCAACTGTGCGGCGGTGATGTCGGCCACGATTCCGTTGAGGTAATGTTCCAAGTTTGTGTAGCCATCGGCCGTCACGATGCAGCCGTCCGAAGCATCGTTCGGGTCAAGTCCGTTGGTTGTTTCCCATTCATCGGGCATTCCGTCGCCGTCTGTATCGGCAGGCGCGGTGGTGCTGCTCAGGCGCGGCCACGCATCATCGCCGTCTGTTTTGGCCTCATCGGGACTATTGATGATGCCCGGCCGGCTGGTTGCATCGGCCGAAAACGCACAGGTTCCGTTCTTCACATCCTTAGCAATGACGCGGTCGAGCGAGTCGCGATGCAGCGAACAACCGGCGTAATCCACCACCTTCTGATAAGCGGTTTCGGCCGAATGAGTGGTTACATAAGCAAAAGGTAATGGCTCTTTCATGTGAATGGTATCGGCCGTTGCGTCGCCCCAAGCGTAGGTTGACACCTTCAATTTGTCTGCAATTTGATTCAAAAACCCGATTGTCCAGTTGTCATTCGATACGTCGCTCCACGCCGAGTTGACGTTTCCGCTCACGTAATAGTGCCCCCAAGCGAATCCGATTACGTCGCCGTTGCTGTCGTATTCTGTATCGTAGCCCACGCCGCTGATGCGCTTTTGATAGCTTTCGCTTTGCATCTTGGTGAACGGTCCGGGCTTATAATAATTGTTTGCGATGTTCACTTCCATTCCTTCGCCGCCGTAACAGCCGTTCTTACCATAATTATATATAACGTTGTTGCGGTAGTCTGTGGGATATTCCACACTTGTTTTGCATCCCGTGCGACAAGCGAAACGAGGCGTTCGAGAGTCGTGATCGGCCAGAAGATTGTGATGATAAGACGTTCTGGCACCACCCATCATGGCTCCATATCCGTGTGCTCCCTTCACGTGGCCGGCCTCGCGGAGGCTTTGGTAACCCATGCACCACTGCACGGTGGTGTTCCGATTACTGTAAACGGCTAAACACTCGTCGATGCTCCACGAAACGGAGCAATGGTCAACGATGATGTTTGCACCATCAACGCCGCCCAGGCCGTCGCCCTGATGACCGCCGTCGCCTTCGGTTTTACACACATATTCGTTTCCAAGACGAAAGCGGAGATAACGCAAGATGACGTTCTGGCCGCTGATGGTGAACGGCCAATCGGCTATACAGATGCCGTCGCCGGGGGCTGTCTGACCGGCTATTGTAACGTCGCCATTGCCTATTGAGAGTGCACTTGTCAGGTGGATGGTGCCCGAAACATCGAAAACGATGGTGCGTGCGCCGTTCTGATTGATGGCATGGCGTAAGGTTCCGGGGCTCGTTCCGTCTTCCAATGTCGTTACGTGATACACCTTTCCGCCTCTACCGCCCGTTACATACATGCCGTATCCTTCGGCGCCCGGGAAGGCGGGAGTCTTTCTTGTCTCGTAAGCCGACGAACAGACGGACGTCAAGACAAAAGCCAATAGTAGTAATTTCTTCATGATTGCGATGTGTTTTAGTTATAAATTCGGGTGCAAATATAGTCCCTTTGCATGTCATCGGCGTGTATTTTTTGACACACATGGGGGAATATTTGACAGCACACCAATATTTATTCTGCAATCATCGCTGGGCGCATCGCCATTAAGTGCGCATCCGTTCATTCCACGGTAAGGTTGTCAAAGAGCATACGGTCGAGCCCGTT
>Ga0065709_1029984_pt1 | contig 10415 bp, 5 predicted proteins | sample Hoacrofraction14_2_FD_59096 | JGI IMG/M metagenome (GOLD analysis project Ga0065709, IMG submission 59096) | Hoatzin crop microbial communities from Cojedes, Venezuela, sample from fiber fraction 14 v1 | ecosystem: Host-associated > Birds > Digestive system > Esophagus > Crop | place: Venezuela... | reverse complement strand
GGGGAAAACCGCCCCTGCACAATCCTGCGGGAAACCGCGGCACCTCGCGGCACAGCCGCTCGGTGCCCCTTGGGGATCTAATGTCCGCTCGTGCAAGCACGGCGGACATCGATCCCCTTTCCCGCAAAAAATGCATCCCGCTGTTTTGCGGGATGCATGCATAAATTCTATTTCTGCGGCGCTTTAAGCCGCACGTGCCGTTCGCTCAGTCGTTCCTGGCCTGGTTTTTCCTGATGACGTCGTGGCTTCCGCCCTCGACGATGGAGGTCGAGGAGACGACCGTGAGGCGGGCTTTGCGCTGCAGTTCGTCGATGCTCAGCGCGCCGCAGTTGCACATGGTCGACTTGACCTTGTAAAGCGTGTTCGTGACGCCTTCGGCGAGCGGGCCGGCGTAGGGCACGTAGCTGTCGACGCCTTCCTCGAAGCTGAGCTTCTTGTCGCCGCCGAGGTCGTACCTCTGCCAGTTGCGCGCGCGGTTCGAGCCCTCGCCCCAGTACTCCTTGACGTAGCTTCCGTTTATGCGGAGCTTCTGCGTCGGGCTCTCGTCGAAGCGGGCGAAATACCTGCCGAGCATCACGAAGTCGGCGCCCATAGCGAGCGCGAGCGTGATGTGGTAGTCGTGGACGATACCGCCGTCGGAGCAGATCGGCACGTAAATGCCCGTCTCTTTGTAGTACTCGTCGCGCGCCTTGGCCACCTCGATGACCGCCGTCGCCTGTCCGCGTCCGATGCCCTTCGTCTCGCGCGTTATGCAGATGGATCCTCCGCCGATTCCGATCTTGACGAAGTCCGCGCCCGCCTCGGCGAGGAAGCGGAAGCCGTCGCGGTCGACGACGTTGCCCGCGCCCACCTTGACGGTGTCGCCGTACTTCTCGCGGATCCAGGAAAGCGTCCTGCTCTGCCACTCGGAAAATCCTTCGGAGGAGTCGATGCATAAGACGTCCGCGCCCGCCTCTACCAGGGCAGGCACGCGCTCGGCGTAGTCGCGGGTGTTGATGCCCGCGCCGACGACGTAGCTCTTGTGCGCGTCGAGGAGCTCATTTACGTTCTCCTTGTGCGAGTCGTAGTCCTTGCGGAAGACCATGTACGCAAGGCGACCTTCCTCGTCGACGAGCGGGAGGGAGTTGATCTTGTTCTCCCAGATAATGTCGTTGCAGTCGTGGAGGTTCGTCCCCGCCGGAGCCGTGACGAGCTTTTCAAGCGGCGTCATGAACTCGGTCACGGGCAGGTCGCCCGTCATGCGGGAGAGGCGGTAGTCTCGGGAGGCGACGATTCCGAGGAGCTTTCCGTGCGCCGTGCCGTCGTCCGTGATCGCGACGGTCGAATGCCCTTTCTGCTCCTTAAGGCTCAGCACGTCGGCGAGCGTCGCCGTCGGCGGGAGGTTGGAGTCGCTGGTGACGAAGCCCTTCTTGTAGGCCTTGACCCTGGCGACCATGGCGGCCTCGTCCTCTATCGTCTGTGCCCCGTAAATGAAAGAGATGCCGCCCTGCTTTGCCAGCTCGATGGCAAGCCTCTCGCCTGAAACCGACTGCATGATGGCGGAAACCATCGGGATATTCATTTTCAGGGGGCACTCCTCGAAGCCTCTCCTGTACTTCACGAGCGGAGTCGAAAGATCCACCGCCGCCGGTATGCACTCGGAGGAGCTGTAGCCCGGGATCAGCAAATATTCGCCGAACGTCCTCGACGGCTCATCGTAATAGCAAGCCATTATCGTCTCCTTTTATTTTTTATAAAAGCCAATCCGTCAAATGAAAGCGCGCCGCGGCGCGCTTTCCCTCAAAAGCCTTCAGTCCGTGATTTCGAAGAGGTCCGAAAAGCCCGTGACCTCGAAAATCTCGCGCACCGCCTCGGACATATTGTCGATGGCTACCGGCTCCGGCTCGCCCTTCCTGAGGCGAAGGAGCGCGCGAAGGCCCGCGCTGGAGATGTAATTGAGGTCGGCGAAGTCGAGCCTGATCTCGCCGTCCGGATACTCTTTGCGGAGCTCGGTGAGCTTCTTGTCGAGATCGTCGGCCGTGACGGAATCGACCCTGCCGTCGACCTTCACGGTAAGCACGCCATTTTCAAACTTTCCGTCAGCTGCAAACATGTCGTTCTCCTTTTCTTTTCTGCCGCCGTGACCTTTGCCTCGCGCGGCCGCCCAAGCGAAAAATCATTTGAAATATTCTACACCAGCCCTGAAAATCTGCAAGTCCTGATTGCCGAAGATGTTCTTGGCTACCGCGTCCCCGCGCCTTTCAGCGTGCGCCATCTTGCCGAGCACGCGGCCGTCGGGCGAGGTGATGCCCTCGATCGCGGCGTAGGAGCCGTTCACGTTCCACGCGTCGGAGAGGGTCACCGTGCCGTCGAAGCTGCAGTACTGCGTCGCGACCTGGCCGTTTGCAAAGAGCGCGTCGATGACTTCCTTCGGGGCTACGAAGCGCCCTTCGCCGTGGGAGGCGGGCGATACGTAGACCTCGCCCGGCTTCACCCTTGAAAGCCAGGGCGACTTGTTGCTGGCGACCTTCGTGTAGACCATGCGGGAGATGTGCCTGCCGATGGTGTTGTAGGTGAGCGTCGGGGCGTCCTCGGTCTGGTCGGCGATGCGGCCGCCCGGGACGAGCCCCAGCTTTATGAGCGCCTGGAAGCCGTTGCAGATGCCAAGCGCCAGGCCGTCCCTCTTGTCTAAAAGGTCCGTCACCGCTTCTTTGAGCTTCGCGTTCCTGAAGGCCGTCGCGAAGAACTTCGCGGAGCCGTCCGGCTCGTCGCCCGCGGAGAAGCCGCCCGGGAACATGATGATCTGCGCCTTGCGGATTTCATTTTCAAAGGCTTCGACGCTCTCGCGGATGTCCTCTGCCGTGAGGTTCCTGAACACGGCGACCGATACTTCCGCGCCCGCGTCCTCAAAGGCCGCGGTGCTGTCGTACTCGCAGTTCGTGCCCGGGAAGACCGGGATGAAGACGCGCGGCTTGGCGGTTTTGTTCCTGCAGACGTATACGCTGCCCGCCGTGTAGGGCTCGCGCGCGCATTCGCCGTCCTCGCCGCCCGCCGTGGTGGCGAAGACCGGCTCAAGGGTCGAGGCGTGCGCCGCGAGGGCTTCCTCTACAGAAAGCTCCATGCCGCGGAAGGAGAAGGCCGGCTCTTCGGTCACGGTTCCGACCTTGATGTAGCTTCCCGCCATGGCGGAAAGGTCATCCGCCGCGGCTTCGATGACTATGTCGCCGTAGGCCGCGCCGAAGAAGTCGGCGGGGTCGAGCGACGCGTCGGCGGCAAAGCCGAGCTTGTTGCCGAAAGCCATGTTCGAGACTGCGGCCGCGATGCCGTGCCTGCCGGCGACGGAAGCCGCCTTCACGCGCCCCGCCCGCATGTCCTGAAGGAGGAGGGCGTAGGCTTCCATGACGGCGTCGTAGTCGGGCAGGTCGTATGCGTCCCGCGGAAGGGCGAGGCGGAGGACCGCGTCGCCCGCAGCCTTGAACTCAGCGCTGACGATCTCATCGGTCTTTGCGGTATCGACCGCGAAGGAGACGAGCGTCGGCGGGACGTCGATGTCCTCGAAGGTTCCCGACATCGAGTCCTTGCCGCCGATCGACGGCAGATGGTAACGCAGCTGCGCCTCATAGGCTCCGAGGAGCGAGGCCGCTGGCTGGCTCCAGCGTGCGGGATCGGCGCTCATGCGCCTGAAATATTCCTGGAAGGTGAAGCGTATCTTCTTGACGTCTCCGCCCGCGGCGGCGATCTTCGACATCGATTCCGTGACCGCCCAGACGGCTCCGTGGTAGGGGCTCTTCTCCGAGAGGAAGGGGTCGAAGCCGTAGCTCATAAGGGTCGCGGACTTCGTCTTCCCGCCGAGGACCGGCACCTTCGCGGCCATGACCTGCTCCTTCGTGAGCTGGTACTTTCCGCCGTAGGGCATGAGGACCGAGCCGGCTCCGATGGAGCTGTCGAACCTCTCGCCGAGGCCGCGCTGCGAGCAGACGTTGAGGTCTTTGAGCACGCTTATCCACTTTTCCTTGACGGCGGCATCGTCCGCGCCCGCCATGTCGCGCCCGTCGGCAAAGAGGCCTTCGCCTTCCTCGGGCATCTCGATCAGGGCCTCGGTCTCCTGGTGCGCGCCGTTGGTGTTGATGAACTCGCGGGAGATGTCGACGATGGTCTTTCCGCGCCAGGTCATGACGAGGCGCGGCTCTTCGGTGACCTTGGCGACGACCGTCGACTCAAGGTTCTCCTCGGCCGCGAGCTCCATAAAGCGCTCCGCGTCCTTCGGGTCGACGACTACCGCCATCCTCTCCTGCGACTCGGAGATCGCGATCTCCGTGCCGTCGAGGCCGGCGTACTTCTTCGGTACCTTGTCAAGGTCGATCATCAGGCCGTCGGCGAGCTCGCCGATCGCGACCGACACGCCGCCCGCGCCGAAGTCGTTGCACTTCTTAATGAGGTGCGCCGCTTCAGGCCGCCTGAAGAGCCTCTGGAGCTTCCTCTCGGTTGGGGCGTTTCCCTTCTGGACCTCGGCGCCGCAGGTGGAAGTCGACTGCTCGGTGTGCACCTTCGAAGATCCCGTCGCGCCGCCGATCCCGTCGCGTCCCGTCCTGCCTCCGAGGAGGATTATCACGTCGCCCGGGTCGGAGGTAAGCCTCTGCACCGCCGACTGCGGGGCCGCCGCGATGACCGCGCCGATCTCCATGCGCTTGGCGACATACGCGGGATGGTAGACCTCCTCGACGAGCCCTGTCGCAAGGCCGATCTGGTTGCCATAAGAGCTGTATCCCGCGGCCGCCTCGCGGACGATCTTCTTCTGCGGGAGCTTGCCCTTTAAGGTCTGTCCGACCGGGAGCGTCGGATCCGCCGCGCCGGTGACGCGCATCGCCTGGTAGACGTAGGTGCGCCCCGAGAGCGGATCCCTTATCGCGCCGCCCAGGCAGGTCGCCGCGCCGCCGAAAGGCTCGATCTCGGTCGGGTGGTTGTGGGTTTCATTTTTAAAATTGATGAGCCAGGGCTCTTCCTTCCCGTCCACGTCGACGGGAACGACGATCGAGCAGGCATTTATCTCGTCGGACTCCTCCTGGTCGTCGAGGTAGCCGTCCTTCTTGAGCTTCTTCGCCGCGAGTATAGCCATGTCCATCAGGCAGACGTACTTGTCGCTCCTGCCCTTGTACATCTCGGCGTGGTCGGCGAGGTAGCGCTTAAGCGACGCCTCGATCGGCGCGCGGTACTTCCCTTCTGCGACCTTGATGTCGGTCAGCTCCGTCAGGAAGGTCGTGTGGCGGCAGTGGTCCGACCAGTAGGTGTCGAGCATCCTCACTTCGGTGACGGTCGGGTCGCGCCTGTCGCCCGCGAAGTAGTCCTGGATGCACTTGAAATCCTTGAAGGTCATGGCGAGCCCGAGGCTCTTGTAGAGCTCCGAAAGCGCCTCGTCTCCGAGCGAAATGAAGCCGTCGAACACTCCGACGTCCTCGGGCTCGGGATAATCCTCCGCGAGCGTTGCGGGCTTGACCTCGTCGGTCTTCCTGGAGTCGACCGGGTTGATGCGGTCGCGGCAGACCCGCTCGACGTCCTCCTCGGTCAAATCGCCGATCAGCATATACGTCACGGCTGTCCTGACCGTCGGGGCCTCCTCCTCGTCCAGGAATCGGATGCACTGCTCCGCCGAATCCGCCCTCTGGTCGAACTGCCCGGGCAGGAACTCGACCGAGAAGACCGCGTGCGGCCTGGCCTCTTCAGGCAGCTCCTCCTCGTAGAGGAAATCGACCGGCGGCTCGGAGAAAACCGTCGCCTTCGCCTTATCATAGGTCGCGTCCGAAATGTTCTCGACGTCGTACCTTATGAAAATCCTTACGTCTTCAAGGGCGGGCACTCCGAGGTAGTGCCTCGCCTCGTGGCGGAGCTGCTTCGCCTTGACGGCGAAATCCGGCTTTTTTTCAACGTAGATTCTTCTGACCATTCCTGCCTTCCTTTCGAAGCGCATTCTTTTGAAAATGATTAGCGCGGGCGCTCCCGCCCCGCCATTTGCCCCCTAAGCCCCAAGCGCCGCGGCGCTTTGGCCCTAGGTTTTCATTTATCCTTCGCTATAAGCTCGATCTCGCAGAGCGCGCCCTTCGGCAGCGTCTTCACCGCCACGCACGACCTCGCCGGGCAGCTCGTAAAATACTTCGCGTAGACTTCGTTGAAGGCCGCGAAATCGTCCATATCGTCGAGGAAGCAGACCGTCTTGACGACATCCTCGAAGCCGAGGCCGGCGGCCTTTAAGACTTCGCCGAGGTTCTTGATCGCCTGCTCGGCCTGTCCCTTGATTTCATCGGCTTCGATATTGCCGCTCGCGGGGTTGATGGGTATCTGTCCCGAGGTAAAAAGGAAACCTCCCGACTTTATCGCCTGCGTGTAGGGCCCGATCGCCGCGGGAGCCGTATTAGTAGAAATCTTCTCCATGCCTGCCTCCTTGAATAAATAAAGCGGACGCACAAAATCCGCTCTTTTAAGCCATCCCCAAAGCGCGGCCGCTTACGGCCCGCCCGAAGGAAAACGCGGCAAATGCCGCAGCCCTAAGTTTAGCACAACTCGCCCCCGCTTACCACAGGCGGCGGGGCCCGGAAACCGCATTTAAAAAGCTTTTAATCCTCCGGTCTTTGCGCCTGCGGTTCCTCTTTAAAAAACTCCTTGACCGCTTCGCCCGCCTCGCCGGGTCCGGCCGCCCGCCAATCGCCCCACTCCCTCGGAAGCATGGCAAGGCTCTCCTCTTCCAAGAACCGGTCGTCGAGGAGCATCACGACTCCCCGGTCCTCTGCCGTCCTTATTACGCGCCCGCCGGCCTGCAGGACCTTGTTCATCCCCGGCACGAGATAGGCGAAAGAATAGCCGCTGCCGAAATTCCTCTGAAAATATTCCCTCAAGACTTCCCTCTCGGGCGTTACCTGCGGTATTCCCTGACCGACTATAACCGCCCCGATCAGGCGGTCGCCCTTCAAGTCGATCCCCTCGGAAAATATCCCGCCCATCACGCAGAAGGCGACCAGCGTCCGCCGCGGCTCCCCCTCGAAGTTCTCCATGAAGATCTCCCGCGCCGCCTCGTCCATGTGCGGCTGCTGGGCGACGTAGTCCGACTCGTCGTCGTCGAACTCCGAGCGGTAGATTTCAAGCACCTCCGACAGCATTGAAAATGAAGGGAAGAAGGCCATGTAATTCCCCTTCTTTCCCGACGAGGCCTCCTTGATGTACCTGGCGATCTTCCAGTACATTTCCTCGCTCCTGTCCCTGTAGCGCGTGGTGACTCCGCGCCCTATAAGGACCAGCCGCCTTTTTGGGTCGAAGCTGCTTTCCGCGTAGACCGCGGGGGTCTTGGGGCTGCCCGTCAAAAGCCGCTTGTAGTAGGAAACCGGCAGCAGCGTCGCCGAGAAGAACACCGTTCCCGCGGCTCCCTCAAGGCACTCCTTAAGGCGCGCCGCAGGGTCGGCGCACAGCGACTTCACCCTCACCCTGCCTTTCACGTCCTTTACGGCAAATACGCACCTTCCGGCCTCCGCCCTTCCGATGACGTCGGCGAAGTCGCCGAGCGCGAAATAGAACGGCCGCAGCGCGTCGGCCATTTTCTCGGGCGGCTCGCCGGCGAAGAAACCGTCGAGCTCGGAAAGCGCCCTCGCGGCGGCCTTTTCAAGCTCCTCCAAAAGCTCCCTGGAATAGGGGCGGCGATCCTCCCGCCGGATTCCGGCAAGCACGCAGTAGCGCTCCCCGTCGAACCGCCTGACGCCGAAGCCCCCTTCAAAAGCGGCCTCGCCGATGTCCAAAAGCGCTTGCCTAAGGCGCTTTAAGGCCTTCTTCTCGGCCTTGTACCCGCCGTCCTTAAAATATCCGGCCGCCTCCATGATTTCGCTGTCGGAAAGCTCCGCGGAATACATCTCCCGCGCCCGGTCGACCAGGTTGTGGGCCTCGTCGACGAGGAGTATCTTCCCGTCCTCGCCCTTGCCGCTGAAGAACGACTCGATCCTCGCGTGCGGGTCGAAGGCGTAGTTGTAGTCGCCGCAGACGGCGTCCGCGAAGGGGGCGAGCTCCCGCGCGAGCGCGTAGGGGCAAAGCTCCGCTTCCTCGGCTATTTTCAAGACTTCATCGCCGCCGAATACGTCGCGCTCGTGCAGCGCCTTCCACAGGCATTCGTTTATGCGGTCGTAGAAGCCCTTCGCCAGCGGGCAGCTCTCCGCGGTGCAGGCCTCCTTGTGCCAGGGGCACATGCGCTCCCGCCCCGCTATTTTCACGTACTTGAGCCTCGCGCCCCTGCCGCGCAGGATTTCAAAGGCCGAATCCGCCGCCTCGGCCGTCTGGTTCTTCGCGGTCAGGTAGAAGATCCCCGCCGCTTTTTTAAGCCGCAGGGCCCAGACCGCGGGGTAGACCGCGGCCATCGTCTTGCCCGTGCCCGTCGGAGCCATGCAAAGGAGCTTGCCCCGGCTTTCGATCGTGCGGTAGATCGCGCCGACGAGCCTCTTTTGCCCCGGGCGGTACTCAAACGGGAACTCCAATTTTCCTATCGATCCGTCCCGCTGCCTGTCCCACTCGATCCGCCTCTTTATCCACTTATCGGCCTCGGCCAAAAGGCCGTCCAGCCATTTTGTGATCTCTTCTCTTGAAAATGAATAGCAGAAGCACTTCGCCCCGTCCGTGAGTCTTTCCTCGCCCCCAAGCTCCGCGTAGACCATCCTGACGCCCACGCGCTCTAAACCGTGCTTGAGCGCGTAGGCCGCCGCGTAGAACTTCGCCTGGCCGAGCTGCCAGGGGACGGGGGCTTCGAGGCTCCTTAGGGACGCGTAAGTCCCCTTTATTTCATCGATGACGGTGACCGCGCGCTCCCCCGCGCCCGCCTTGCAAAGGCCAAGGCCCAGTATCTTCTCAATTTCCGGGACGCCCGCATAAGTCAGGGCGCACTTTTCGTCGAAGGCCTCTTCCCTCATGCTGAAAATGCCGTCAGCGCGGCCTTCCACCAATAGCTCGTAGCCCTCGCCGCTTTTGGGGAACGCGATCCGCTCCTCCGCGCTGTAGCCCGCGCCCATCCGCGCCTGGATGCGCCTGTGGAGCCGGCTGCCCGCCTGCATGGCGTTCGGGTCGGCCGCGCCTAGGGAAGACGGAAGGTCGCCGCTCCTTAAGAGGAAGGTCACGAGGCCGCGAACAGAAAGGCGGAACAAACGTCCGCCTTCTTCCTTCACTGTTCCGTTCGCCTTATCGCGTTCAGCCATATAACCTCACTGAAGCTTCGACCTGTCCAAGTGTTCCTTCGGTCAGTGCCGGGGCTTTTCGTCCGGCACGCCTTGTGCGCAGCATTACCGCGCCGAAACGCAGACTGGTTCAGGCTTCTTCAGCTTTCTTCTTGCGCCTGTAGGAACGCTTCTTTTTTGGAGCTTCGCCTGAAGATCCGGCTGCAGGTTCGGCGCCGCCTTCGCCCTTGCTTTCAGCTTCAGCGTCAGGCTTTGCCTCGGCCTTGGCTGCCGCCCCGGCCGGCTCTTCTTCCTTCGGCGCGGCCTTTTTCCTGCTCCGCCTTGCGGGCTTCTTCGCCGCGCTTGCGGCGTCCGCGCTTACCGCACCGGCTCCATCCTCGCCTTCGACGGCTCCGGCCTTCGCCGCAGCTCCGCCTTCACCGGCGGAAGCCGCCTCCCCGCTCTGCGTTCCGGCGTCCCTTGCCTGCCGGTCAAGGCCGTCCCCGCCGCCTTCCTTCTCTTTTTCGGCGCCTTCTCCCGAATCCGCCTTCGCCTTGCGCCTTCTTCCGCGCCTGCCTTCCTTGGCGGCCTTATCCTCGGTCTTTGCCGCCTCGGCCGCATTCTCCTCGGCCGCAGCAGGCTCTTCCCCGCCGTCCTTGGCGCCGGCCCCGTCGGCCTTTTCCGCCTCGGCCCCGGCCTCAACGGCCTTTTCCTCCGCGGGCTTCATATCCTCGGGCGAGCTTTCTCCGCCTGCCCTGTCCTCTTCCGCGGCCGCGGCGTTTTTCTTCTTCCTGCGCCCGCGCCTGCGCTTTTGCTTTTCCTCCGCGGCTGCTTCCGAAGCTCCCTCGGCGATATCCGAAGATGCCTCCTGCGCCTCTTTAGCCGCGCTTTCATCTTCGCCGCCGGACGCCGCCCCGTCAAGTTCGTCGTCCTTCTTTAAAGCCGCTTTCTTCCTACCCGCTCTGCCCTTTCCTGCCGCGTCGCGCATCGCCGCCTCGAAGGCCGCCTCGTTGGCGCGGCTCAGAGCGTCGGCGTCGCTGACGTCCACGGCGGAAGCCTCGGCGGCATATCCGTCGCCCGTCTCAAAGGGGGCGTCCGCAAAGCCCTCCGCCGCTGCGTTTCCGCCTTCTGCCTCTCCGGAAGCCTCTGAGCCCGCATCTTCCGCGCCGGCCGCATAGCCCAAAGCCCCGCCGGAGGCGGAGTAATCAAGGCTTCCGCCAAGGCCGCCGCTTTCCTCAAGGCCCGCCTGGCCGCCGTTTTCCC
>Ga0065709_1029985_pt1 | contig 10421 bp, 6 predicted proteins | sample Hoacrofraction14_2_FD_59096 | JGI IMG/M metagenome (GOLD analysis project Ga0065709, IMG submission 59096) | Hoatzin crop microbial communities from Cojedes, Venezuela, sample from fiber fraction 14 v1 | ecosystem: Host-associated > Birds > Digestive system > Esophagus > Crop | place: Venezuela... | reverse complement strand
CCGGAGCCGAGAGCGTCTGCGATGCAGCGACGGAAGCCGGGAGCGAGTGGATCTGCTACGACGAGACCGAAGACATGACGGAGTGGGTGGAGATGGTCTCCATCCGCGAAGTGATGAACATCGAAGACCGGATCCGCGCCGAACGCTTCGATGAGGAGGAGATCCGGCAGCTCGAATACGTAATGTACGGCGAAGAACGCGAAGCTTACATCGTCACGGACAAGCAGCTGATCCGCGAAGTATTCGACGCCCTGATGGAGCTCGAGACCGGCCGGGCCCTCTCCGTCAAGGCCGCCGCAGTCGGGGACAGCTTCCGCTTCCTCGGCAGTGACGGCAGCGAACTGGTCTTCGACTTCTCCATGGCCTGCTACGTCGAAGACGGCATCCTCTACGACACCGCCGGCACCGACCGCCTCTGGGAGCTCACTTCCCGGATTATGGACGTTTGACAAAGCGGTCGGCTATGCTATAATTGCTATGTTTCAGTAACTTGATCAACAGGAGACGATATAGATTATGAGAGAAGATTATCTGGAAGTGTACCGCCATTCACTGGCGCATATCCTGGCGAAGGCCGTGATCGAGATCTTCGGCGCCGACCAGGTACAGTACGCGATCGGCCCGCAGATTGCCGACGGTTTCTATTATGATTTCACCCTGCCGCGGACGCTGAACCAGGATGATTTTGAGACGATCGAGAACAAGATGCGCGAGATCCTTAAGCGGAAGGAAGCGTGGACCCGCAAGGAGGTCAGCCGCGCTGAGGCGCTCGAGCTGTTCAGGGACCAGAAGTTCAAGACCGAGCTGATCGAGGATCTGCCGGAGGATGAACTGATCACGGTTTATTATACCGGCGATGATTTCGTGGACCTGTGCCGCGGCCCGCACGTGGACAACTCCCAGGAGCTGCTCTCGGCGGCGTTCAAGGTGAAGTCCGTGTCCGGCGCGTACTGGCGCGGGGATGAGACGAAGGATATGCTGCAGCGTATCTACGTCTATGCCTTCCCGGACAAGGCGCAGCTCAAGGAGCACCTGGATCTGATCCGGGAGGCGATGGAGCGCGACCACAAGAAGCTGGGACCGCAGCTGGATCTGTTCATGTTCGATCCGACGGCGCCGGGCATGCCGTACTGGCTGCCGCGCGGCTGGAAGCTGTTCAACGCGCTGCTTTCGTTCTGGCGCGATATCCACGAGGACCACGGCTACCAGGAGATCTCCGCACCGGTTATCAACAACAAGAAGCTCTGGGTCACCTCCGGTCACTGGGCCCATTATCAGGACAACATGTTCCTGATCCCGGGTGAGAATGAGGACGGCAGCGACACCTACGCCGCCAAGCCGATGAACTGCCCGAACGCGATCATGGTCTACAACCGGTCGATGCACAGTTACAAGGATCTGCCGATCCGTTATTCCGAGACCGATGTCATCCACCGCAAGGAGAAGTCCGGCGAGCTGAACGGCCTGTTCCGTGTGCAGATGTTCCGTCAGGACGATGACCACACGCTGCTGACCGAGGACCAGATCGGGGATGAGATCAGCGATATCATGGATATCGCCGGCGAGATCTACGGCACCTTCGGCCTGGACTACATGGCTGAGCTGTCGACGCGCCCGGATGACTTCATGGGCGACATCGAGGTCTGGAACAAGGCGGAAGCCGAGCTGAAGAGCATCCTCGACCAGAAGTACGGCGAAGGCAATTATGAGATCAACGAAGGCGACGGCGCGTTCTACGGTCCGAAGATCGATCTGAAGATGCGTGACGCCCTGGGCCGTGAGTGGCAGATGGGCACGATCCAGCTCGATTTCCAGCTGCCGCTGAACTTCGACATGAAGTACATCGCGCAGGACGGCTCGCAGAAGATGCCGGTCATGATTCACCGTGCGATCTTCGGATCATTTGAACGGTTCATCGGGATCCTGATTGAGAACTTCAAGGGAGCTTTCCCGTTCTGGATGTCCCCGTATCAGGTGGCCGTGGTTCCGATCCGTCCGGAGCATAATGAGTATGCCCACAAGGTGCAGGCGGCCCTGAGAGCCCGCCACATCCGGGTGGAAGCGGATTACGCGGACAAGAACATGAAGGAGAAGATCAAGCACTTCAAGACCTACCGCGATCCGTATATCCTGGTCGTCGGCGACAAGGAAGCCGAGGCAGGCACGGTGTCGGTCAACATCCGCGGGATGAACAAGTCGGTCTACGGCGTGCCGCTGGAGACTTTCCTGGCGGTCTGCGACCGGCTGAACGCAGAACATACACTGGAGCTGACGGACACGTTCGAAGCGTGACCGGCAGGCGCGAGAAGCACTGATGGCGGCTGCCCTGCATGGGCGGCCGCTTTTTCCTTCTGTATAAATGTTCTGCAGCCTTGAGAGGTTGTGCTCTTTTTGCTCCCGCAGGCCCAGGTGCGAGAGTGCTGACGGGATATCTGCGCGGATGGAAGGAAGAACGTTCAGAAAATCGTGTAAGAAATCGTGCAAGAGATCTGGCAGATAATCGGAGGAATGCTATGTATGATACACATGACCTGAAACAGCGGCTGGAGCAGATCGATGCGGTGATCGCGGCGGGGCCGTATACGGACACCTGGGAGTCGCTGTCGCGCTGGCGCGTGCCGGACTGGTATGGGAATGCGAAGTTCGGCATCTTCATCCACTGGGGCGTGTACAGCGCGGCGGCGTACCTGAACGAGTGGTATCCGCGCAACATGTACATTCAGGGGACGGAGGAGTTTAAACATCACGAGGAACTGTTCGGGTCGCATACGCAGGCGGGGTATAAGGACTATATCCCGAAGCTGACGGCTGAGCATTTTGATGCGGCGGAGTGGGTGCGGACGTTCACGGAGGCCGGGGCCGATTACATGATTCCGGTGGCGGAGCACCATGACGGCTTCCAGATGTACCGCAGCGAGGTTTCGCACTGGAATGCGTACGAGATGGGCCCGCACCGCGATGTGCTGGGCGAGCTTAAGGAGGCGGCCGGCCAGGCCGGCCTCACGATGGGAGCGTCCTCGCACCGGATCGAGCACTGGTGGTTCCTCGGCGGTTCGCGTGAGTACGACAGCGATATCAGCGCCCTGGCTCCTGAGCCGGGCGAGGATGGAAGCATTCAGCCGGCCGGGCAGCGGGGCGATCTGTACTGGCCGACCATGCCGTCGCCCTCCGACATGTTCGACACCCGGTCCACCCCGTGGCCGTCGCAGGAATTCCTGGATGACTGGCTGGTGCGGACCTGCGAGATCGTGGACCGGTTCCGGCCGGCCGTGCTCTACTTTGACTGGTGGATCCAGCACGAGAGCGCCCGCGCGCACCTGCGCCGCCTGGCCGCCTATTATTACAACGTGATGGAGCGGGAGGGACGCACGGGTGTGCTCTGCTACAAGCACGATGAGTTCGCCTTCGGGTGCGCCGTGCCGGATATGGAGCGCGGGCACTTCGCCCAGGCCCAGCCGTTCGTGTGGCAGACGGACACCGCCATCTGCCATAACAGCTGGTGCTATACGCTGCAGAACCGGTACAAGAAGGCGCCGGATATCCTGCGCACCCTGGTCGATGCCGTCAGCAAGAACGGCCGTCTCCTCTTAAATGTCGGACCGAAGCCGGACGGGACGCTGACGGCCGAGGAGAGCGAGGTGCTGCGGCTGATCGGCGCGTGGATGCAGGTGAACGGGGAGGCGCTGAAGGGCTGCACGCCCTACCGGATCTGCCAGGAAGGCCCGACGCAGATGGAAGAGGGCATGTTTATGGAGGACCGTCCGCTGGTCTATACCCCGGAGGACTTCCGCTTCTTCATGAACCACGGCTGCCTGTACGCGGCTGCGCTGGCGCCTTCCGCGGACGGGACCTACCGGATCCGCACCCTGGGCCGGCGCCGCGAGGACGGACAGCCGCGCTATCTCGGCGCGATCCGGCGCGTCTGGTCGCCGGAGCTGAAGAAGGAGCTCTCCTTCGAGATGACGGACGAGGCCCTCGTCGTCAGCGGAGGCCCGGCCGAAGCCGCTCCGGATCCGGAGACGCCGGGAGCTCCGGTGCTGCTGCAGCTGGAGCTGCTGTAAAAAAGGACGAGAATCTTATATGCGAACGGCACACACCCCGGAGACAGATGGTCTTCGGGGTGTTTTATATGCAGAGCGGTGAGCGTTTAGCCCGGGCGGTCACGGATATGGCTGCCGGCTTCGTCAATATGGGAGCAGTGACGAAGCGGGGACCGCAGGACATTTGTCCAGATGCACAAAAACCGGAAAGCCAATATCGTTTTCGAATGAAAAATTAACGAACAATTTTCGAATCCGTCTTGCCCCTGATTAGATGCGGTGGTATCATAGGACGCAGGAGGGTAAGACGTTGACGAGAGAGAAGAGTGTTGAAAAGCTGTACTACCCGTACAGACTGCTGGCGATGCTGCTGTTCGTGATCCTGTTCCTGCCGGCCCTGAACCCGGCACGGATCAGCGGGCTCATTAACAGGAGCATTTCTTTGTTCACCTCAGGTTTTTCCTACAGCAACCTGGTGTCGAATTTCGGGCGGGCCTTCAAGAAGGAGTGGGTCACCGAGGGTACCATGAAGCTGCTGAGTCGCTCGAGCCTGGCCATGTGCCTGGGCATCGTGGCGTGTGTGGCCGGGGCCTGCCTGTCACTGGGCAATGACCGCTGCCGCCGTCTGGGGAATCTGATCAGCCTGGCGGGCAGCCTGGTCGGGGCGGCCGCGATGTTCGGGATCTACACGAGCTATACGCAGGTGCTGCAGACCACGAACGAGAAGAAGATCGAGCCGATGTTTCCGTCGAGCTTCTATCCGATCCTGATCATGCTGATCCTGATGGCGGTCCTCTCCGTGGTGGAACTGGCGCTGACGTGGAAGGCGGCGCAGGGCGAGGCGTACTATATGGCGCCGTCGATGCGGCTGTTTCTGATGCTGCTGCCGTTCCTCATCCTGGTCTTTGTATTTTCCTATCTGCCCCTGTGGGGCTGGCGCTACGCCTTCTTCGACTATAAGTCGGGCGATACGCTGTCGATGGATAATTTTGTCGGACTCAAGTGGTTCCAGCAGCTGGTCATGAACAAGGCCAGGGTCTCGGATATGATCCGCGTCATGAAGAACACACTGGCCATGAGCGGTCTGGGGATCCTGACGAGCTGGTGTCCGATGGCGTTCGCCATCTTCCTGTCGGAGATCAAGAACGCCCGGTTCCGCCGGATCGTGCAGACCTTCACCACGATCCCGAACTTCATCAGCTGGGTGCTGGTGTTCGCCATTGCGTTCGCCATCTTCTCGACGGATGGTTTTATCAGTTCCTTCATGATCAACATCGGCGCCTGGGATGCCGGGAAGAACTTCCTGATGGACGGCAGCCACATCTGGCTGAAGATGCTCCTGTGGGGCATGTGGAAGGGCCTGGGCTGGAGCGCGATCATCTACATCGCCGGGATTTCCGGTATCGATCAGCAGCTCTATGAGGCGGCGACCGTGGACGGAGCCGGACGGTTCCAGAAGATGTGGCATGTCACGGTCCCGGGCCTGATGCCGACCTTTTTCGTCATGCTGCTGATGTCGGTGGCGGGTATCCTCTCCAACGGCATGGAGCAGTACCTGGTCTTCGAGAATTCGACCAATACCGCATCCATCACCGTGCTGGACCTGTACGTGTACAAGATGGGTATCGTGAACGGATCGATCCCGCTCTCCACGGTGGTCGGCATGCTCAAGTCGGTCATCAGTGTGGCGCTGCTGTTCACGGCGAACGGCGTGTCCAAGCTGATCCGCGGCGAGACGATTATCTGACGAGCCCTTTCCCTCGCCGGGACGGCATCCGCTCTTTCAGAGTGGACAGGCCGTCGTAGCGAAATTTATAATGGGCGAGGATCCCAAAGGAGATAAGAAGATGGCTAAGACGAAAGCTGAACGTGAAGAAGAGAAGCGCATCCGTCAGTATGAGCGGACTCATAAGAAGATGTACCGCACGAAGCCGGGCGATGTGGTGTTCAACATCCTCAACTATGCATTCTTCGCACTGTTTACATTTGTATGCGTATTTCCATTCTACTATCTGTTCATCAATACGATCAGTAATAATGAGCTGGTGCGCAAGGGCCTGATCAACTTCCTGCCGAGCGGGCTCAATATCGATAACTATATCCGGATCCTGCAGGTCAACGACCTGTTCACCGCGATCCTGGTGACGACCGCGCGGACCGTGCTGGGCACCGCCCTGATGGTGGCGGCATCGGCCTTCGTCGGGTTCCTGGTGACGCGCCAGGAGATGTGGGGACGCAGCTTCTGGTACCGCTTCATCGTGGTGACGATGTATTTCAATGCGGGCATTATTCCGTGGTACCTGAACATGTCCATGCTCGGGCTGACCAATACATTTGCCGCGTATATCATTCCGGGTATCGTGGCTCCGTACAATATCATCCTGGTCAAGACCTATATCGAGTCGGCAATCCCGGCGGAGCTGGAGGAGAGCGCGCGTCTGGACGGCGCGTCGCATATGCAGATCTTCCTGAAGGTGGTCTGGCCGCTGTCCAAGCCGATCCTGGCGACGATCGCAATCTTCGGTGCGGTCGGGCACTGGAATTCCTTCCAGGATTCGCTGATCCTGATGCAGTCCGCGCCGAAGCTCTACACGCTGCAGCACCGGCTGTACATCTACCTGAACACGACCAGCAACCTGGCGGCCCTGATGAGCTCGGGCACATCATCCGCGATCAGTACCTCGGTGCTGGAGTCGGCACTGAACGGCAAGGTCATCAAGTACACGATCTCGATGGTCACGATCATCCCGATCCTGCTGGTGTACCCGTTCATGCAGCGCTACTTCGAGAAGGGCATCATGCTCGGCGCGGTCAAGGGCTGATGAGACGGGCCGGCCGTCCGGCAGCGGCCATCGATGTCTGACGAGAACAGGCAATATCTGGTATGAACAATCAATGTTTATAGAAGTCACTGTTAACGAGAGAGTTTCAAGAAGGAGTATCGCAAGGAGGAGAACTGGATGAAGAAGAAATTACTGGCAGTTGTGATGTCTGCGGTGATGGCCCTGAGCCTGGGCGCGGTCCCGGTGTTCGCGGAAGAGGCGGCAGACGAAGTGTATGAGGGCGACCTCTCCGATATCATTCCGGAAGAGACCGTGACTCTGGATGTGTATGACCAGCTGGCCAACTATTCCGGTGAACAGATCGGATGGTTCGCGCAGGTGCTGCTCGAGAAGTTCAATGTCAAGATCAATATCATCCCGGATGCGGACGGTGTCTATGATACCCGTATGGAACAGGGCGACCTGGGCGACATCGTGATCTGGGGCAACGACGGCGATGACTACCTCCAGGCGGTCGACAAGGGCATGCTTTTCGACTGGGAAGAGGATGATGTCCTGGCGGATTACGGTCCGTACATCGCGGCTCATATGGAGAAGGCTCTGGAGAAGAACCGCAATCTCTCCGGCGGCACGGTCTACGGCTTCGGCCATGACGTGGCGACGAGCGCGAGCGATATCTCGGCGTTCTTCTATACCTGGGATCTGCGCTTCGACCTGTATCAGGAGCTGGGATGCCCGGAGATCAACACGCTGGATGACATGGTCGGGGTCCTCAAGCAGATGCAGGAGCTGTGCCCGACCGATGACAACGGCAACAAGACCTACGGCGTATCGCTCTTCAGCGACTGGGACGGCGACATGGTCATGTTCGTGAAGTCGACTGCGACCGCGTTCTGGGGCTATGATGAATTCGGTATCGGCCTGTACGATCCGGACACCGGCACGTATTATCCGGCGCTGGATGAGGACGGCCCGTATCTGCAGTGCCTGAAGTTCTACAACAAGCTGTATCAGGCCGGCCTGCTGGATCCGGACTCCCAGACCCAGGGCTACGACGGCATGAGCGAAGATTACCAGAACGGCACCGCGTTCTTCAACATCTTCAACTGGATGGGCTCCGGCCTCTACAACACCGACAGCCATGTGTCCGAAGGCAAGGCCATGTATCCGGTCAAGCCGAACGATGCGGTTCCGATCGTCTACGGCCAGAACGTCTACGGCAGCAACCGGATCTGGTCTATCGGCGAGAACACCGAGTATCCGGAACTGTGCATGGCGATCATCAACTGGCTGTGCACGCCGTCGGGACGTCTGACCTCTGAGTACGGCCCGCAGGGCGTCTGCTGGGATTACAACGAGGAAGGCAACACCTGCCTGACCGACCTCGGCCTGGCCTGCAAGATCGACATATCCACCGAGATGACGGACGGCTACTCCGGAACATTTACGGACGGCTCCTTCCAGATGAACAACACCACCTGGGCTCTGGATGCGACGAACCTCGACTCGGCTTCGGGCGAGACTTACAACTATGTGAACTGGGCTTCCTATGACTCGACCGCTTCTTCGGATATCGAACAGGCGTGGAGAGACTGGTCCGGCGCGGACAGCGTGGATGAATATCTGCTGAAGGGCGACTACATCATTGCTCCGGGTACCACCTATTCGGGCGCGGCTCGCGCCGATGAGCTGCAGGTCGTCTGGGATCAGGTTACGACCACGGTCAAGAACGGCTCCTGGTCCGCGATCTATGCTGAGTCCGATGAAGAGTTCGACTCCATCGTGGCCGACATGATCAGCCAGGCGGAAGACTATGGCTATGCGGAGTGCGTCGAATTCCAGACGAACGAAGCAGCGCTTCGCCATGAGGCGGAGGAAGCGGCCCGCGCGGACGGCTGAAGATCCGGCAGGCACAGCATCACGGCCGGATGAGACGGAGCTGATCCGAACCGACGGTCAGAGAACAGAACGGACGGTGCCTGAGTGCACCGCCCGGAAGAGAAGTACATAAGCAGGGGCTGCCGTAACGTTCGGTTGCGGCAGCCCTTTCATTACGCCGCGATTACGGCGTGTGGAGAGAAACATCCGCCATACGGCGGAGACAAGAAGCCAGGAGACGTAAAGCCGGCGACAGGCCCGCATACATGAGACGCCCGGGCGTATCAGGACCGGGCGGCCTGCACTTCCTGCTCGAGGGAGCGGACCAGTTCGGGGATCGTCTTCTCGAAGTCGACGCCGTACCACGGCTTGGCCGGGTTCTCCATGGTGACTTCGATCGTACGGGCCGTGTAGTCGGCGGCCAGGCGGCAGGCGGCTTCATAAGAGAGGCCGTTCTCGAGGGCTCCGACCACGACCGAGGAGAAGATGTCTCCGGTTCCGTGATAGGAGACGGGAATGCGTTCGTGCTGGTAGACAACCGTTTCTCCTGTGGCCGCATCCCGGCCCAGGACACCCGTCATGCCCTCGGAGAGGGAGACACCGGTCATCAGCGCGGTCTTCGCGCCCAGATCCAGCAGGCGGGTGAGCAGCTCCTGCACATAGGCTTCGTCGTAGGTCTCGCGGTAGTCCTGCCCGGTCATGTAGCAGGCCTCGGTGATGTTCGGAACGATCACATCCGCCAGGGCGCACAGGCCGGCGTTGCGCTTTGCATAGGCTTCATCAAAGGCCGGGTAGAGCTTCCCGTTATCGCCCATGGCCGGATCGACGAAGACGAGCGTATCGGGTGTCCGGAATGTCTCAATCAGCTCAGAGACCGTGTCGATCTCCTCTTCGGTGCCGAGGTATCCCGTGTAGACTGCATCGAAGGTCACGCCTTCCTTCTTCCAGTGCTCCGCGATCGGGCGGATCTGGTCAGAGAGATCCTTGCAGGTAAATCCCGTAAACATGGTATGGGTCGACAGGACAGCTGTCGGCAGGATAACGGTCTCCACGCCCATGGCGCTGATCAGCGGCAGGGCGACGGTCAGGGAACATTTGCCCAGGCAGGAGATATCCTGGATAGTAAGAACTCGTTTCATCGATCATGACCTCCATAGACAATGTCAGAATGAATCCGGGGACATATCGGTTGCCCCGGCTGTTACAAAGGATTATAATCACATCTGGATATATTTAAATACCCAGTTTGTGAAAAACATGTATAACCAGATGCCGGCGGGCGGAAGGCCGGTCAATGAAAATGTACTGCCGGCCGCGGCTGAATGATTATGGGCTGCCGGTTTGAAAGCGTGAGGACAGATACATGCTGAGCTACAGTCTGCAGGAGAGCGGCCGGGAGCCGCTGTATGAACAGATCTGCCGTCTGATGCGGCGGGACATCCAGTCGGGCGTATTGCCGGACGGCATGCATCTGCCGTCCCGGCGCATGTTCGCCCAGAACCTGGGTGTGAGTGTGATCACCGTGGAGCACGCCTATGATCAGCTGATCATGGAGGGCTATATCTACGCGCAGCCCAGGAAGGGATATTACGTCGCGGATCTGAAGCGCGGGCCGGGAGAAAGAGCGAGGACCGGTGACAGGCGGATCGTGAACGCCACGGTATCCGACATGGCCGGAGTGGCGGAGACGCCCCCGTACTTCGCGGACTTCTCTTCACCG
>Ga0065709_1006613_pt1 | contig 10434 bp, 11 predicted proteins | sample Hoacrofraction14_2_FD_59096 | JGI IMG/M metagenome (GOLD analysis project Ga0065709, IMG submission 59096) | Hoatzin crop microbial communities from Cojedes, Venezuela, sample from fiber fraction 14 v1 | ecosystem: Host-associated > Birds > Digestive system > Esophagus > Crop | place: Venezuela... | reverse complement strand
TACTTAAACGCTTTAACAGGCATTGAAGAAACCATTACTGCCAAAGAAGACATCTGCAGAAGAGCAGAAGAAAGCATTCTGGATGTAAAGAACGGAAGCTCCAGACTCTCAGACCTCTTTACAGAATGGAAAGCATTAACCAACTGGCACACACCCAAAGAAACAGAACTCTGGGACAGGTTTAACAATGCCAGAGACAGCCACCGTAATGCAGTAGACGCTTCCTACGAAAACAATAAAACCATCAAAGAACAACTGATTCAATTGCAGAAACAGTATAACGAAGGGGAATATAAAACCCCCGATGAATGGAAACAGGCAGAAGAAAAAACAGAAGCCCTGTTTGTACAGTGGAAAAACACAGGAAACTGCAGGAAAGAAGACAACCAGACTCTCTGGGAAACCTTTAATGCGGAAAGACAGACCTTCTTTAACAACAGAAGCACTTTCTACAAAGAACGCAATAAGGAAAGAAAAGAAAACAATCTGAAGAAACAGAAGCTGATTGAAGAAATGCAACTGTTGAGTACAGACGTCAATAACTGGAGCAGCGCAGCACAGAAAGCACAGACACTCTTCGACACATGGAAAACCATACCCACAGCAGGAAGAGAAGAAGACGAAAAACTGTGGAAACAGTTCAATACCTTACGCAAAACATTCTTCGAAGAAAAGAAAGCCCACGACAGTCTTTACGATGAAGCGGCAGAACAGAAACAGAAACTCATCGAAGAAGCAGAAACAGTACTGCACTACGGCGACTACTCACGCAGCTCCACAGACCATATGAAACAATTGCAGAAACAATGGCAGGAGCTCGGCTACGCAGGAAAAAGAAACGAAGAACTGTGGACCAGATTCAAAACAGCACTGGACACCTTCTTTGAAGAAAAAAACACCACAGCCAGAGAAAAACACGAGGCCTGGGTACGCTCCATGACCGACAGCATCCTGTGGTGTGAGAATAAGATCACTTCCCTGGAAGAACAGAATACAAACCTCAGAGAAAGACAGAACACCACCCGCAACACAGAAAAAGCAGAACAGATCAGCGGATGGATTACAGAAAACGAAGAAAGAATCAAAGAACTCCAGGAAGAAATCGAAAGAAAGAAGAAAGAACTGGAATAGCTGACAATAATCTAAATTAAGGCAATTTCTGCAGACAGGATGTTTGCAGAATTTTGCTTTTTCTGAACGCATTACTTTAACTCCATAGACATGCGTGACAGGTGTTTTTAGAATACGCAGTGTAAGGAGGAAGGCAATGTGTATTCCATTTGAAAACAGAATTGCAAGGTACAATGTGACAGATACTGAACTCTCTCGTGTGCTGGATATAGACGGGTATTATCATCAATGTCTTGGAAAGAAGGTACCTGGAACCATGGCAGAGATCAGGCATGATCTTGAAGAAGAAGGATTTCTTGTCAGGGGACATATTACCAACTACGGCGTTTTGATGATCGGCGCAACCCTGATATGGGTTAAAGGCTTTGAACGTAAGACTGTCAGAATCAAGCGGTATGATGGGTATGACAAAATCAGAAGTGATAAAGAGTATATGCAGGGCTATGCGTTATCCCTGCCGGATATTCTCCGTGATGTGGAGGACTATGGGGAGGCAGTACGTGAGCTGATTGTAAACATGGTTATCCATCAGGATCTGGAAATAAGCGGTATCCGTCCGAAGGCAGAGTTCTTTTCTGACAGAATCGAATTTACCAACGCCGGAAGAATGTCTGTAAATCCGATGCGTCTGGTGGATACGGTACCTGTATCCGTCAATGAGCATACGGCTTCTTTTATCCATCGCTGCGGCATGTGCGAAGAAAGAGGGGCGGGCTATGACCGCATCATGCATTATGTAATTGAAAATAAGCTGCGTGCACCGAAGGTTGAGGATTATGGAGGCTGGTATACAAAAGTGACTTTATACACTGCAGAATCTTCTTTCCGTAAAATGACAAGCGACGAAGAGGTTTATGCCTGCTATATGACTGCCTGCTATAAACATGAGAATACTGCAGAACAGACAATGTATGTCAGTGATGTGGGAGATCCTTTCATCATCAGGAATACTGTCAACGCAGGACTGATTAAGCCGGCATCAGGACAGGATGCGTATGTGCCCTATTGGGCATAGAGGAGGAGTATATGGTTACGGGTAAATGCTTTTGTCACGTATGCGGGAAAGAAGTGAATACGAAAGTAGTTACGATGAAGGAGACGTATCCTGTCTTCGGGGAACCTGTTGAAATGGAAACGCAGGTTCTTATGTGCACGGAATGCGGAGAGGATCTGTATTGTGAAGAACTGGATTCCAGGACGCTGAACAGAGTATACGCTGAATACCGCAGAAGGCATCATCTTCCGATGCCTGAAAATGGTGATATGAGCCTGAAGGGCTATGGAGGGGGAGTATGCTGATATGGTTTTCGTTCAGTAACTTAAAATCGTTCAGTGATAAAGCGCTAATCAGCTTGTCAGCTTCAAACATTACGGAATACAGCAGTCATGTGGTGACGGATGGTACGGAAAATATTCTTCCTGTCAGTGTGATCTATGGTGTTAATGGAACAGGGAAAACAACTGTCCTGGAAGCTTTCCGATTTATGACGAAGTATGTGATAAACTCCTTAGGATTTGAGGAAGGCGTAGATGAAAGAAAAACTGGAATTGTGAGACCTGTGAGAAAGCCTTATTTGTCTGATAATGAATCGTTTTTTGAAGTGTGTTTTACAGTTGAATCAAAGACATACGTGTATGGCTTTGAGGTCGATGATCATTTTGTTCAGGGAGAATGGCTTCATGTAAGTGAAGCAGAAGATTCAGAACCTAAGCTGGTGTTCTGCCGGGGGAAGGATTCTCTGGACCTTCGAGGTCTTACAGAGACGAGCCGTGAGTTTCTGTCATTCATTTCTTTAAAGGAAAGACTGATTGTTTCTTCAGGTGTCATGCTTAAAGATCCGGTACTGAAGACTGTATGGCGCTGGTTTTTGGACATCAGCTTTACAGACAATGAAAACAGGGAAATTCCTGATGGATTTATAGAGGATAAAGAACTTCAGAATCATATGGCAGAGTATTTATCTGCGTTTGATCCGTCAATTGAAGGATTCGTAGTGTGGACTTCTAAGATTTTTCCTCCGGAGATTTATGTAAAGCATACAGGAGGCAGGAAGATTCTTCTTGAGAAAGAATCATCAGGAACGCTGAAGATGTTCTCTCTGTACTCGTATATTCGGTATGCTCTCAAGTTCGGCAGTATTCTTGTGATTGATGATCTGGATGCAGGACTGCACCCGATGCTTGTAAGAGGAATCCTCAATGCATTCCTGAATCCTGATATCAACAGAAATCATGCGCAGCTGATCTTCACGGCACATGACCCGTGGCTGATCAGCAGTAACATGCTGAGAAAGGACGAAATCTACTTTACGGATAAAGGTGCAGAAGATGTATCAGTTTTAACCAGGGTTTCCAAACTGGAAGATGCTGAAAGCTTTGGAGAGGACTATATATCCGGAAAATACAGTACTGCATCTGAACGTAAGGACCTGGAATACCTGTTTATGTAAAGCATGATTTTAAACGCATTACTTTAACGCCATGGACATGTGTAAAAGACCTTTCCTAAAATACGCTTGTATGGAAAGGAAAGGTAAGACACATGATTCTGGAATTCAGATGTTCAAATTACAGGTCAATCGGAGAACAGGTGATATTCTCCATGCGGGGAAAGTACAGTCCGGTTTTAAATACAGCTGTGATCTACGGCCCTAATGGATCCGGAAAGAGTAATCTTATCCGTGCCATGGCATTCATGAAAGATCTTGTGCTTCATCATACAGATATCAGTACGATAAAGCCTCATAAAGCATGCGGCGATACACAAGAAAGTAAATTTCTCATGCAGATTATGATTGATGAAGTACGGTATGCCTATGGCTTTACGGTGAAAGAGAAACATATTACAGAAGAATTCCTCTACTGGTTTCCGGATGGAAAAGAGACGATGATCTTTGAACAGGATGGTCTTAGTGACGAATTAACGCTTTCCGATATTGCGGAAGGGGAAAAAGCATACCGTTTCTTCAGGGATCAGCTGATGATCTATGACAATGATCACCTTCAGGCTGATTCAGATGATGGTGAAGAATCTGACGGCATCAGAAAGCTGAATGCACTTATGTCACTGATGCAGGGAGAAGATAGGGTTTTGATTGCGGATGGCCTGGATACAGGTCTTCATCCTTTGCTTGTGCGGAAGCTTCTGCATATGCGGGACGGTACGCAGCTGATCTTTACTGCATATGAAGCTGGCTTAATGGATTATTTTACGAAGGATGCAGTCTGGTTTACGGAACTGAAGGAAAATACAAAGGAAACGGATCTGTATTCTCTGCTGGAACTCAAAGGTGTCAGGGATGATATTTCTTACAGCAGAGCATATCTTAGAGGCTGCTTTGGTGCAGTACCGAGGTTTGACATATGCTCGTAAGATTTTCTGTATGCAATTTCCTTTCTGTGAAAGGAAGAATGACTTTATCCATGGCAGCAGGAAAGTCAGAGAAACATCCTGACCATCTGATTTCCTTTCGTGATCATCGTTTATTGAAAGGCGGGTTTATATTCGGGAGTGATACATCTGACTTTCAGAAAGCACTGGAATATTCCAGAAACGTTATCGTGAACAGAGAAGACGAATACAACTTCTGAGGCCTGTGCTTTTCCTCTTTCAATATGATAGTCTATATGGCAGTGTGGAGGTACAGGTATGATACAGATACGAAAGATGAAAGAAGAAGACAAAGAGACATTGTATGAGATGATGCGAACCTTCTACGATTCTGACGCACTTCTTACAACACCGGATGACAGTGTCATCTGGAATAATATCAATGGTGCTATAGATGAAAACAATGAATACCTGGAAGGGTATATTCTGGAATACGATGGGAATACGGCAGGCTATGGACTATGTGCACACGCATGGTGCACGGAATTCGGCGGTAAGGCAGTATGGCTGGAGGATCTGTATATTCTGGAAGAATACAGGTCCAAAGGCCTTGGCACATATTATTTCAACTACATGTATGAGAAGTATCATAATACGGAAGTAAAGGTACTGCGTCTGGAAGTGGAAGAGGAGAATACACTTGCCATTCGTAATTACCGCAGAAATAACTTTGAGGAACTGCCTTATATCGAAATGGTTCGAACAACAGACTGAAAATATGGTATCTTATTAGCATTCAAAAGGAGAATCACTATTATGGGCATGGTTGTCGTAGGTGCAGTATTCGTGGATATCAAAGGATACCCGCTTCAGCAGTATATTCCCGGAGGCAGGAACGTAGGCAAAGTCATTCAGGTTCATGGCGGCGTCAGCCGCAATGTGGCAGAAGACATTGCCAACATCGAACTCCGTCCTACCTTCGTCTCTTTAGTAGACAATACGGGTATCGGCCAGGATGTCATAGACAAGCTGAAAAGACACAGAGTAGACACACGCTTTATCAGAAAAACGGAAGACGGCCTAGGCACATGGCTTGCGGTATTCGATAACAACGGAGACGTAACAGCTTCCATATCCAAACGGCCCGACCTCTCTGAGATCAGGGACATCTTCCTGGAAAAAGGGGATGAAATTGTCAAAGACGCAGACTCTATTGTCGTAGAGATTGACATGGACGATGACATTCTNACACCCATCTTCAACCTTGCGGAAAANTATGACAAGAAGATCTATGCAGTGGTATCCAACATGTCCATCGCCATGGAAAGAAGAGACCTGCTGCAGAAAACCGCATGCATCGTATGCAACGACCAGGAGGCAGGACTGCTCTTCTCCGAAGACTATACTGACAAAACACCGGACGAACTGCAGGAAATCCTGAAGAAAAAAGTCCGTCAGGCAAACATTCCCTGCCTTGTGGCAACCATGGGAGAAAAAGGCGCCGTATACGCAGACAAAGACGGAAACAGCGGCTTCTGCCCGCCGCAGAAGGTGGATGTCATTGACACCACAGGCTGCGGAGACTCCTTCTTTGCGGGCGTAGCCATCGGCCTCACCTATGGCAAGACCATCGAAGAAGCCTGTGAAATCGGCACAAGACTGGCTTCCTCCGTCATCGCCACAAAAGAAAACGTCTGCCCCCGCTTCCAGCCGGCAGAATTCGACCTCCATTTACCGGAAACATTATGGTAAGCATGGATTCAGGAAAAATCAGGTGAATCTCAGCCATAAATGAGAATCGTAAAGTCAAGCTTCTTCTTAGTGGGGAGGCTTTTTTTTAATCCTCCGGTATCTCAGAAGGAAGGGCATCTTCGAATTCATCGTAGTACATATCCCAGATGTGATCATACTGCCTGACGGACAGAGAGTCATTGCTATATATAGTTTGAAATCTATAAATTCATCAGGCTTTCAAGAAAGTATATCTTCATTAACTTAACTGAAACAAATCAGGAAGAATTTCTAAATGTTTTATACTCTTGACGTGACAGGGATATGCTTGTTCAGAGGCAGTTTAACCAATGGTTCAACCAATGATACAATTCACCGCGCTTCTTTCATGCTAAAATACATATAGTTCACAGGAGGTGAATGGTGTTATGGAAAGAAAACTTCCAGTAGGAATTCAGAATTTTGAAGAAATTCGCAAGCAGGGCTATCTGTACGTGGATAAGACAGCATATATCTATCAGCTCGTCAATACTGGGAAAGTCTATTTTCTTTCACGCCCTAGACGTTTTGGTAAGAGCTTACTTGTCTCGACGATGGATGCATTCTTCAGTGGTAAGTCAGACCTGTTCAATGGGTTGGCTATTGAGAAACTTGAAAATCAATCTCCTACATATCTTAACGAAGATGGACAGAGGGTTCCGTGGGTAAAAGGTCCTGTAATTCATCTTGATTTTAATAATGTTAGTTCCGAAACGGTGGAAGCTGTTAGAAACTCTCTCAGTGAAAAACTTAGTAAATATGAATCTGTTTGGGGGAAAGAAGAAGGGGATCTTACGATTGCAGGCAGGTTCTTAAGCTTGATTGAAAATATGCATGAAAAAACAGGTATTCCTGTTGCAGTTCTTGTTGATGAATATGATAAACCTTTACTGAACACTTTTGAAAATCAGGAGCTGAATCAGAAAATACGTGAGCTGTTAAAAACTTTTTTTGGGACACTGAAGACTGCGGATGCACATACTAGATTTGTGTTTATTACAGGTGTCACTAAGTTCAGTCATGTTAGTATTTTCAGTGATCTGAATCAGTTGAAAGACATTAGTATGCGCAAAGAATTCAATGAAATTTGCGGAATGACAGCAGAAGAAATTTCAAATGTCTTTGATGATGAAATTATAGTTCTTGGAAATATATTGAATTTTTCAAAAAAGGAAATAATTTATAAACTGGCTGAATGGTATGACGGATATAAATTCTGTGACAATGTAAAAGGCATTTTTAACCCCTTTAGTGTTCTGAACACACTAGATGCAAAAAAATTTGGAAATTACTGGTCTCATACAGCTACGCCAACTTTTCTTGTGAAAGCATTGCAGCTTGCTGATTTTAATATACCTGATATGTCGGAGGGAATTGAAGCTGAAGAGGAAATGTTTACAATGTATCGTTCTTCGATGGATGAACCGTTACCGCTTTTGTATCAGAGCGGTTATTTGACAATCAAAAGTTACAATTCATTAGATCAGACGTATATGCTTGGTTTCCCAAATTATGAGGTTGAAAGTGGATTTTTGAAATTCCTTTTACCAATGTATTTCCAAAATGATGCTTCGGGTAGTAACGGTATTTCGTCTGTTGCTTTTTCAAGGGCTGTTCGAAGCGGCAATATTGATGAATTTATTGAAAAACTGAAATCATTGCTTGCATCTGTTCCATATGATGATAGTAGGCTTCCTGAAAAACTGACATCCTATGAAAACACGTATCGGAATGCAGTATTTTTGATCTTTTCTCTTTGTGGTCTTGATCTTAAACCTGAAGTGCATATGAGCAATGGACGCAGTGATGCGGTTCTTGAAACAAAAACACATGTCTATATTTTCGAATTTAAAATGAAGAAGAATGGTACAGCTGATGATGCGATTCGTCAGATTGAAGAGAATGGATATGATGTACCGTATCGTTCACTAGGTAAAAAAATCATTAAAATTGGAATTGTTTTCGATCCTGAAATACGAAACATTTCAGAATATAAGGCTGTGGCCTTTTAGCGCATAAGCTAAATTCAGCTGCCTAAGATAGAAGCTTCTTCTTAATGGAGAGGCTTTTTCATATGCGTAAAAGAAAAGAACAGGCTGCCCTGTTCCTCAGTCTTCACTGGAGAAGTGTTCCTTCATCTTTTCGAAGGTGATGTCTGAAAGGTCATGCTCAATCTTGCATGCGTCTTTCTGCGCAGTCTCCGGGTCCACGCCGATTTTAATGAAATAGTTGGTGAGAACCCTATGACGCTCGTAGATTCTTTCGGCAATCTCTCTTCCGGGCGGCAGGAGGGTAAGCGCACCGTCCTTCGCCATGGAAATATAGCCGTTCTCCCGCAGCTTCTTCATCGCCACGCTGACACTGGCTTTGGAAAAGCCCAGCTCATTGGCTACGTCGATGGAATGTACTTCATCATGCGTCTCCGCCAGCATGAGTATGGCTTCCAGATAATCTTCTGCGGATTCGTAAATAGGAATAGACATAATGATACAGCCTCCTTCTTTTAAACTCGTTCTTTGCTTTGACTGCTTTTATTATAACCCTGAATGTCAAAAATGCGTGTTACAATGATCTCCATGGAACAGAAGAGTAAGAAAATAAGGGTTTATAAAGCTGACTTGCATGCGGATTTAAATGATATTGAATTATTTCGGTTCGGAGACGACTGCCTTGAAATGACAGTGGAACAGCTTTTTTTCAGTGAATATCAGACGGATGGAATATGCGATGCGTTTGACATCGGCTGTGTATTGATGGACGGCTTTGGGAAAGAAGAGATTTATAAGCTGTTAGCTGGTATGGATCCTGTCATACCTGTCGTACTGACAGAACATAACCGGAAGTGGACTGTAAGGGATCTTTTGAATGAAGCATATAAGGAACACAAATGGTTTATCGTCAACGATCTGATGAAAGATTTGAATGAAAAAGATCTGAGCGGTATTACCGGTGAGGATAAGAATCTGATCATGAACGCATGGATGGCACTGCAGAAAGAGGAGGATGTGAGTGACTATGAGATCCCTCTGCAGGAAATCCTGAAAAAGGTGTAGAATACTGGTAATGGGAAATGAATTCAAGAAGACAATATGCGTCATAGGCGGCGCGAATATCGATTTATGCGGTTCCTCTCTGGAGCCTTTGCGGAATTATGATTCCAATCCGGGTACGATTTCCGTATCCTTCGGCGGTGTGGGAAGAAACATTGCACAGATTCTGGCATTACTGGATCAGAAGGTGCGGTTTGTCAGCTGCTTTTCCAGCGATCCGTATGGGGTAGAGATGAAGCAGGATTGCGAGGCTTTAGGCATGGATTGCAGTGATTCTTTAGTGATAGAGGATCTTCCCAGTTCCATGTATATCGCCATTCTGGATGAGAACCGGGATATGAAGATAGCCATGAGTGACATGCGGATTTTAAGAAGGATGTCTACGGATGTTCTTTCTTCCAGTCTTTCAAGGTTATCGGGGGATGACATGATTATCATCGACGCCAATCTGGATATGGAATGCCTGAAGCTGATCTTAGAGGAAGCGCCGTGCCCTGTGGCAGCGGATCCTGTCAGTGTTTCCAAGGCAGAACGGTTTAAGGATGATATCGGCAAGATTTCTGTATTCAAGCCGAATCAGTTTGAGGCTGCGTCAATGAACGGTATTGTGATCAATACGGAAGAAGAGGCGAAGGAGAGCCTGCTGTGGTTCTATCACCAGGGCGTGAAGGAGACGATCATCTCCCTGGCTGACAGAGGTATTCTTCTGGGCTTTGAAGGAAAGGCATACTGGCTGAAGCACAGGACGATTGAAATGGAAAATGCGACAGGAGGCGGAGACAGCTTCCTTGGGGCATATGTATCGCAAAGGCTGGAGGGACAGGATGTTCTTTCTGCGGCAGGATTTGCGGCAAGTGCTGCGGTGACGACGATTGAGCATAACGCTGTGGCAAGGCGTACGCTGAATGAAGAAAGCGTAAGGAAAGCCATAGCGGACATGGATATAAACATCAGGGAATTGTAAGAGGAGAATTGTATTATGAACATCAGAGTAAAAGAAGAAGCTGTAAAGGCACTGGAAGAAGGAAAGCCGGTCGTAGCACTGGAGTCTACGATTATTTCCCATGGCATGCCTTATCCCCAGAATGTGGAGACGGCAATGGCAGTGGAGCAGATTATCAGAGACCATGGGGCAGTGCCCTGCACCATCGG
>Ga0065709_1029982_pt1 | contig 10442 bp, 14 predicted proteins | sample Hoacrofraction14_2_FD_59096 | JGI IMG/M metagenome (GOLD analysis project Ga0065709, IMG submission 59096) | Hoatzin crop microbial communities from Cojedes, Venezuela, sample from fiber fraction 14 v1 | ecosystem: Host-associated > Birds > Digestive system > Esophagus > Crop | place: Venezuela... | reverse complement strand
TTGAAATTCGCAAACACTTGGAAACATAGAGATTACGAAAAGGAAGGGGCAAACTTGGGTTAAAATACTTTACCGGACAGCAATAATATACGAACAAAGGCCAACGCGAAACAAGAATGTTTCGCGTTGGCCTTATTATGGATAAGCATGTTGGGGTGTTTATACCCTCAATGCATCATTTATCAATTTTTGAAGAAATCCTTCACAGCCTCGTTGGGCACCATTTGTTCGTCGAAGACGTAGGCACCTGTTTTGGGGCTTTTCACCATTTTGATGACCTTGGTATATGCTCTTCCACTCTTAGAACCTTCGTGGAGCGAAGCAACGGTTTTCTTTGCCATAGTTGTTGAATAACTTTATTGTTTCAGTTTTGTTCTTGTTGTTAGACTTCCGCAGTGCTTTGGATTACTTGATTTCCTTGTGCACGGTCATTCTCTTGAGGATGGGATTGTATTTTTTGATTTCCATACGCTCAGGAGTGTTCTTGCGGTTCTTTGTGGTTACGTAGCGGCTTGTTCCGGGCAGCCCGCTGTTTTTCATTTCAGTGCATTCCAAAATCACCTGCACTCTGTTTCCTTTAGCCTTTTTCGATGCCATGGTTATTCTCCTATCACTTTAATTTCATTCCATTTCACATAGCCTTTGTCCACAGCTTGTTTGAGAGCTGCGTCGAGACCTACCTTATTGATGAGACGGAGACCAGCAGCGCTGATCTTGAGACTGATCCAACATTCTTCCTCTACATAGTAGAATTTTTTGCGGAAGAGGTTGACATCGAAAGTCCGCTTTGTGCGGTGTTTCGAGTGAGACACGTTGTTACCAATTTGTGCCTTCTTTCCTGTAATCTGACAAATTTTCGACATCTGTATCTTGTTTTTATTTTTCTTGTTTTTTATTCTGTCTCCAAACAGGGTGCAAAATTACTGAATTTTTGTGAATTAGCAAAAATATTTCGTCGAAGAATGTTGATTATTAATGTTTTTTTTATTTTTCTTCTTGGTTTTGTTCTTCTTTGATGTAGTCGAGGAACATTTTGAGCACTTTGTTTGTGGCGTTTGCGATGTTGACATCCCTACCCTCGTCACCTTCGAGTTTCATTGTTTTCATGTTTCCGGGGCGACCTACAGCGATCCAGATGGTGCCTGTGGGAATGGCAGGAGTGCCTCCGCCAGGTCCTGCTACGCCAGTTGTGGCAATGGCATAGTCGGTTTGACAAGCTCGGCATGCGCCTTCTGCCATCTCTATGGCTACGGGTTCAGAGAATGCTGTGTGAGCTTCAAGGGTGGCGGGGTTCACCTGAAGGAGATTTTTCTTCACTTCGTCGGTATAAGCGATGATGCCACCTTTGAAATAGTTGGACGCTCCAGGACAGGCAATAATGCTTTCGGCCACACGACCGCCCGTGCAACTCTCTGCTGTTGAGAGTGTTGTACCACTATTATATAGATAGGCCAAGATTTCTCGGCTACATATTTTTGTTTCGAATCCCATGATTTTCTTTGTTTTTTTATTGATGTTATTATGATAGTTCTTGAGGGCTTATTTACACCACAGTGACCTTGGCAAACGGCGGTTTGTCGATGGAACAGAAGTCTTTGTCGAGGTATTTGAAATAGCCCGTAACGGCAATCATTGCCGCGTTATCGGTGGTATAGCTGAATCGGGGGATAAAGATTTGCCATCCATATTTTTTTTCACAATCGTGGAAAGCATTGCGAAGTCCTGTATTTGCTGACACTCCACCGGCCACAGCCACACGTTTGATGCCAGTTTGTCGGGCGGCAAGAATGAGCTTCTTCATCAGAATGTCCACCACGGTGTATTCGAGGCTTGCGGCAAGGTCCTCCTTGTGATGTTCTACAAACTGTGCATCCTCTTTCACCCAATCACGCAGATGATAGAGAAAAGAGGTTTTAAGACCAGAGAAGCTATAATCAAGTCCCGGAATATGAGGCTCGGAGAACTGATAGGCTTTGGGATTTCCTTGACGTGCGAGACGGTCGATGATAGGGCCGCCAGGATAACCAAGGCCCATCACTTTGGAACATTTGTCGATGGCTTCGCCTGCCGCATCGTCGATGGTTTGGCCGAGAATCTGCATATCCTTATAGGAGTTGACGCGAATGATTTGTGAGTTGCCACCACTCACGAGCAAGCACAAGAAGGGAAATTGGGGCGTCGGGTCGTCAGGCTGCTGTTTGATGAAATGCGCCATGACGTGTCCCTGCAGGTGATTAACATCGATAAGGGGAATACGAAGGCTGCGAGCAAATCCCTTGGCGAAGCTTACGCCCACGAGAAGAGAGCCCATGAGACCGGGTCCTCGCGTGAAAGCAACGGCAGAAAGTTGTTCTTTGACAATGCCAGCGTCTTTGATGGCCTTGTCAACCACTGGCACAATGTTTTGCTGATGGGCACGTGACGCCAACTCAGGAACAACGCCACCGTATGCCTCATGCACAGCCTGCGAGGCTGTGACATTGCTCAGCAGAACGTCACCATGTAGCACTGCCGCCGAGGTATCATCGCAACTGCTCTCTATACCTAATATATATATATTGTCTGACATGACTTAATAAGTGAGAATTTCAACTCCGTGTTCTGTCATAAGGAACGTATGCTCCCATTGTGCGCTAGGTTTTTCGTCCTCGGTGATAACCTCCCATCCGAAAGGATCGTCTGCATCGATGAACACGCGCCACGAGCCCATGTTGATCATTGGTTCAATCGTAAATACCATTCCAGGAACAATCAGCATGCCTTTTCCGCGTGAACCATAGTGTGTCACCTCAGGTTCTTCGTGAAATTTGAGGCCTACGCCGTGTCCACAAAGGTCGCGAACAACGCCGTAATGATATTTTTCGGCATGTTTTTGGATAGCATGCCCGATGTCACCCACGAAGCAATAGGGCTTGGCTGCCTCCGCTCCTATTTCCAAACATTCCTTTGCCACGCGCACAAGTTGTTCTTTTTCTGGTGTTGTCTTACCTATTATAAACATACGCGAGGCATCAGCATAATAGCCATTGAGGATGGTTGTGAAATCCACATTGATGATATCACCTTCTTGCAACACGTCATTCGCTTTGGGAATGCCATGACACACCACCTCGTTGATGCTGGTACACACCGATTTGGGGAATCCTTCGTAGTTAAGACAGGCCGGGATGGCGTCATGCGAAGTGCAATAGTCATAACAAATTTGATCGATTTCGAGCGTTGACATGCCTTCGTGTATTTGTGCGGCTACGGCATCCAGCACGCCTGTGTTTATTACGCCACTGCGTCGGATGCCCTCAATCTGCTCTGGAGTCTTGATGAGATCGCGCGTTGGCACTAGTTTTCCCTTGTTTTGCCAATACAACACCTTTTTGTCGAGTTCGGTGAGCGGCTGGCCGGGAAGTGGTTGCCATCTGTTTCTTCTTTTATGTCCGAAAGCCATATTATTTTTGCTTTTCTATCTCTGTGAGTTGATAAACTTCGTCCACCCAGTCGTGTTCGGGGGCAGGACAAATGGTATGCAGACCGATTTGGCTGCCTGCTGCTACGTTTCTTGGGCCATCGTCAACGAACAAGGTTTCCTCGGGCATCATTTTTTCTTTGGAAAGGATGTGAATGAAAAAGGAAGGATCGGGTTTCATTAGACCTACTTCGAAGCTCTTATAAAGTGCGTCGAAATAGCTGGAAATGGGATTTCCCTTTCCATCAAATTCGCCACTCTCAGCCCAATCTTGTATAAAAGGATTGGTATTTGACATGAGAACGACACGAAATCCTGCGGCACGCAACTTGCGCAATGCCTGCAGATGAATCTCGGGAACGCTATGGATATAGCCCAACCACGCATGACGACATTCTTCATAAGAAACTGTCCTGCCGATGAGTTCGCCGAGTTCTTCTTGGAACTGCGCCGCAGTGATCTTGCCTATTTCGAGGTCTCCGAAGATTCCTTTCTGACGATATGGATTTAACTGCTCTGCAGCATCCTTGAGACCCAATTGCTCAAAACGCCTCACAGCCTCATCATGGTCGTTTTGCGTGATGACACCACCCAAGTCAAATATTAAATTTTTAATCATAATTCTTCTATAATTCGTTGGTTATCCTGTTTGTATTTAATAATGTTTCATCGCGTGTTCCATCTCTCTTCGGTCTTGTTTCTCCTTGAGAGACTGGCGTTTGTCGTATTCTTTTTTACCTCGAGCGAGGGCAATATCCATCTTTGCACGACCGTGGTCATCAATGAAAACCAGTGTGGGAACTATCGTATAACCCGGCAATTTGTCTGCCTCCTGCAGCTTATGAATTTCGCGTTTGGTGAGCAGCAACTTGCGATCGCGCTTGGCATTGTGGTTGGCAAAGGAGCCATAAAAATAAGGTGAGATATTCATTCCGCGCACCCATATTTCTCCGTTGATGATATAGCAATAAGTATCCACAAGCGAGGCCTTGCCCAGTCGGATGGATTTGATTTCCGTTCCTGTGAGCACAATGCCTGCAGTGAATGTTTCTACGAAGAAATATTCAAAGGAGGCTTTCTTGTTTTTGATTTGTACAGGGCTCTTTTTTCTTAGTTCCTGCTGAATTTTATCCATGATGTTTATCTTCTTTTTCTCATTCGTTGGTGTCCGACGAACTTGTTTGTACAAATTCATCCGTGTGGTCTCTCACATAAAGAGCGATGAGTTGCGTCCATTCTTCTTCATTTTCAACGAAGCAATCGTCGCAATCATCGAATTGCGGATACTGCTCAAACATGGCCATAAATTCATCATAACTGCAGTCACGCTCTATTTCTTCGTGATATTTTCGATACGACTGCCGCGCTCGTTTGATGAGTTGTGCCAATCCATCGACGCCCCATGATTTCATCATTCGTTCAAAGGGATTGTCGAAGATGAATGCGCCATAGCCATTGTGAATGAGTTGCACGAACCCGCCAGTCATCACTTCGTCGCGCAGGATGACGTATGCGAACAACGTGTTTTGCGCCGAATTGAGAGCAGCGACATCATCTACTGAAGGAGCTGCACCCGTATAGCGGCGAATAGCACCAACAAAAAATTCTATAATCTCATCGGGATCACCAAGAATAGCATGTCCCAACTCGGCTTCTGAAACAACTATTTCCATCTCTTGTCGGTTTTAATTGGTTCAATTTTCATATTGCGTAGGATCGTCAATGCCTGCATCGCGGAGCGCCTCTCGCCGTTCCACGCACGTGCCGCATTTGCCACAATGGACTTCGCCGCCTTTATAACACGACCATGTCTCACTGTAATCGATGCCCAATTGTTTTCCACGACGTACGATGTCCGTTTTCGTCAGGTTGGTATAGGGCGTCAACAGCCTAATCTGAGCATTCGTTCCATTGGCTATTGCCTCGTCCATTGCCTTCACAAACTCTGGTCGGCAGTCGGGATAAATGGTGTGATCGCCACCATGATTAGCCATCATAACATATTGAAGACCACGACTTTCTGCCACACCTACAGCCACAGAGAGCATAATCCCGTTTCGGAAGGGAACAACAGTAGAAAGCATGTTGTCGGCAGCGTAATGTCCTTCGGGTATAGCCTCAGCACCTTCGAGCAACGAGCTCTTGAAATATTGATGCATAAAAGCCAATGGTATCGTGATATGGGGAATGCCTAATCGCTTGCAATGCAGCTCCGCAAAGGGTATTTCGCGTGCATTGTGATTGCTGCCATAGTCGAAAGAAATCCCCAAGGCGATGCGATCTTGAAAATCATAAAGCAACGTTATGCTGTCCATTCCGCCGCTTACGATGATCACTGTATCTTTTTTGTTCATTTCGTTTCTTTATTCTTTTTCCGCTGCAAAATTACACTAAAAAAATCATATATACTATTTTTAAAAAGAAAAACGCAAATGCGAAGTTCCGGATGCGTCGCTCTTGACACGTTTTTGTGCAAAATTGCAAAGTGCATATTACATTCGAGAGAGTGTTGCGTAAAAAAAACTAAAATATTCTTTTAACACTTCCTTTTTCTGATTGAAAATGTGTAATTTTGTCAGCGCAAAAGAGTTTAATTAAGAAAAATATTATGACAATCGATCAATTCAATTTTGCTGGCAAAAAAGCAATCGTCCGCGTTGACTTCAACGTGCCCTTGGACGAGAATGGAAACGTGACCGACGACACCCGTATTCGTGGTGCTCTTCCCACTCTGAAGAAAATTTTGGCTGACGGTGGCGCCGTTATCATGATGAGCCACATGGGTAAACCCAAAGGGAAAGTGAATCCCAAACTCTCACTTTCGCAAATTGTTGCCAAAGTGTCTGAGCATCTCGGTGTGGACGTGAAGTTCGCTCCCGACTGTGCAAAAGCCGACGGGGAAGCCGCAGCGCTGAAACCTGGTGAGGCTCTGTTGCTGGAAAATCTTCGCTTCTATCCTGAAGAAGAAGGCAAACCCGTAGGCGTAGAGAAAGGAACTCCTGAATTCGACGAGGCCAAGAAGGCCATGAAAGAAAGTCAGAAAGAATTTGCTAAGAAATTGGCTTCATACGCTGACGTATATGTGAACGATGCTTTTGGCACCGCACACCGCAAGCATGCCTCCACCGCTGTGATCGCTGACTATTTTGATGCTGACGCCAAAATGCTGGGATACCTGATGGAGAAAGAAGTGACAGCGATCGACAACGTGCTGAAAAACGCTCAACATCCCTTCACTGCCATCATCGGTGGTTCAAAAGTAAGTTCAAAATTGGGCGTTATCAAGAACCTGCTCGACAAGGTTGACAACCTTATCATTGGTGGCGGAATGGGCTACACATTCATCAAAGCACAAGGTGGTCACATCGGAGAATCTCTCCATGAAGACGATCTGATGCCCGAAGCACTCAATGTGATGGCTGCTGCCAAGGAAAAAGGCGTAAATCTCAGCCTTTCTGTTGCTACCGTAGCTGCCGACAAATTTGATAACGATGCTAACAGACAAGTTGTTGACATCTTCAATATCCCCGATGGCTGGGAGGGCATGGACGCTTCTGAAGCATCTCTGGAGAACTGGAAGAAGATCATCCTCAACTCAAAGACTATCCTGTGGAACGGTCCTGTTGGCGTATTCGAATTCCCCAACTTCGCTCACGGAACTGGCGAAATTGCTAAATATGTGGCCCAAGCAACCCAAGAAAATGGAGCATTCTCACTCGTTGGTGGTGGTGATTCCGTTGCTGCAGTCAACAAATTTGGATTGGCAGACAAGGTAAGCTACGTTTCAACTGGTGGTGGTGCTATGCTCGAAGCCATTGAAGGAAAAGTACTTCCAGGCGTTGCTGCCATCAAGGGAGAATAAAGAACATTCTGTAGTTTTATTTACTTAGATACTTTAAATGACGAAGGACGCATCAATGAGGATGCGTCCTTTTTTCATTCTCTGTTTTTCTTTGTTATTCAAGAATTCTGGAATGCATAAGTGAGAACATAGTCCTTGCTAACGCGATAGACCACAGGAATACGAAGACCAGATTTCAGATTGTCGGTCTCCACAATGCCTTCATTTTGCAATGTAAATGGGGCAAGGCGCATTTCATTATACAACAAATCTTCCTCAGAGAAATATTTATAGACTGTCTCTTTCGCACTCCAATGTACAAGCATCGCTTCTATGCTTGTAACCAGTTCGTCTTCTCGCATAAAACGAGATGCTACACGCGCTACACGGTCGCTCATATATTCTATATCCACGCCCACACGCCTCTCTCCCAGCATTATAGCTACAAAGCCTTTGGTATCACTTACACTGATTTGAAGATTCTTCATTGCTCGCCCCTGTGGCGTAAAAAAAAAGTCACGAGAAAGGTTCAACAAAGGCTTTCCACGCTCGTCGTGCTTAATAACAGCTCCTTCGTCGCCCGTCATAGCATATAATAAGGCGTAGGCAGCAAGCTTTTGCAAACGTCGTCCTTCGTTTTTATATCGTTGAGCAACAACTTCTAACTGTGAAAAACGGCACAAGAAATCTGATGTTTGCTCACTAATTTGCCACAAACCAAGCCTCACCGTGGGCGCCAATTCCTCTTTCAAAAGCAGTGGCATAGCGTCAAGCAGGGTTATTTTCTGTTGGTTTCAGCGTCTCATTGATGGTCACTTTCACCCGACTAATACGTCTTCCGTCGATACCCATCACCTCAAATGTATAGTTTTTATAGTCGATTTTCTCGTGCATGCTAGGAAAATCTCCCTTCAACTCAAGCAAAAGGCCTGCTATAGAGTCGGCGTCTCCTTCCACTTCTGCAAATTCATCATCATCAATATCCAATATTTTACAGAAATCACTCAACAACGTTTTGCCTTCAAAGAGATAGGTATTATAGCTAAGTTTGGAATAATTGCGTTCTTCTTCGTCAAACTCGTCATTGATTTCGCCCACGATTTCCTCGAGAATGTCCTCAAGTGTAACAAGTCCCGACGTACCACCGAATTCATCTACTACAATAGCAATATGCACGTGGTTCTCTTGGAACTCACTCAAAAGGTCGTCTATCTTTTTTGTTTCAGGCACAAAATAGGGCTGTCTCATCAAACTCTGCCACCTAAAAGAGGAGGGTTTACCAAGATGAGGAAGTAAGTCTTTGATATACAACACGCCACGAATATTGTCCTCGTTGCCTTGATAGACAGGTATTCGGCTATAATTGTTCTCTACAATGCAATTCAGTACCTCAGGAAAAGATGCACTCACGTCTAAGTCAACGATGTCCTGACGGCTGGTCATAATCTCTTTGGCCGTTTCATCACCAAAACGTATGATGCCCTGCAGAAGGCTTTGTTCGTCTTTAATTTCGTCTTTGTCCGTAAGTTCCAAAGCTTGTTCGAGGTCATCAACGCTGAGAACATGATTCTCTTTTTGCACAACCTTCTCAGCGAGAACACCACTTCGGATGAGGACCGAAGCCAAAGGCCAAAAGAGTTTGCGCACAAACATGAGACCATTGATAACTCTTCGACAAAATTGCAGCGGGTTTTGACGGCTATACACCTTTGGCATAATTTCGCCAAAAAGCAACAAAAGGAAGGTCAGAAGAACCGTTATGCACAAAAACTGCAACCACTGTGCTTGTGGACCAAAATGAACCAAATAACCAAAAATATAGTTACAGAGCATAATGATGGTCACATTCACGAAATTATTGGTAATCAATATCGTGGCCAAAGTACGCTCACTATCCTCACGTAACAGTTGTATTTTCCTGTCGCAATCGCGTTTTTCAGGTTCAAGCTCGTCAATATCAGCTGGCGTTAGGCTAAAGATAGCGATTTCAGAACCGCTTGCAAAACCAGAAACAACGAGCAGAAGCACAGCCAAAAGGGCTGCAATGATGACTCCCGTGGTAGGTGTCTGAAAAGAGACATCCGAGAGTGACAATAAAAAACTATTCCAATCCAAAATACGTTATTTTTCTTCGGGTTTGGGAGAAAGTAGCTCTAGGTTCTCCACTTCTATTTCTGTATAAGATCGTCGTTGCCCTTTAGCATCGTCGTATGAACGATATCGGATGCGCCCATCAACGTAGAGTTTGTCGCCTTTGTGCACATATTGTTCCACCACCTTGGCCAATTTGCGATAGAAGAGCAGCGTATGCCACTCCGTTCTGTCTGGCACACGGGTACCATTCTGCAGGGTATAGCCACGCTCCGTTGTGGCGAGGCGCACGCGAGCAACTGCTTGGTCGGCCTCATAATATCTCACTTCGGGCTCCTGACCTACGTTTCCAATGAGCATCACCTTATTCATACCTTATTCTATTTCCACATTCCAAGATACTTGAACCTGAAGTTCTTGCCCTTCGCCGATGGGAATTGCGAACGACCATCAACTCTTTCTCTGAGGTGTTCCACAATACGATTATAGCAGTCGATGCCCGAGTTGGCTTTACATCTGGCAACAAAATGAGCGTCACGGTATTCACATTTGCCTGTTGTAGGCACAGTTACAACGCGTTTGAAATCGAGTTCGCCCTCATACCAACCGGGATGATGTTCGTTGAGACGTCCAAGCACATTCATTGCCATGTCGCGTCTGTCGTTATTCGCATTGGGGAAATTGGGATGAACAGCCTTTTTCTGCTTGAAATCCATCATATTGGCGGCTGTTGTCTTGATGACAATAAAATATATTCGGGGACGAATTTTGTATCGTTTTGGATAATATACGTCACTTGCCACATAGTCGCGAATGTCAGCCTCCAAGTCGGCATTCATGCCAATCTCGGGTATAGAGGCAAGAAAATCGATAGCCTCGTCAACATTGTAAACGAGGGCTTCTCTGTCGAAATATCTTAAATATAAGTTCATCAATTAATTAAATAATATGTTTCTCCTAAATATTATATCAAAAGAATAAAATAAAATGAAAATCAAAAGAGCGGAAAACGGGACTCGGACCCGCGACCCCAACCTTGGCAAGGTTGTG
>Ga0065709_1029979_pt1 | contig 10449 bp, 8 predicted proteins | sample Hoacrofraction14_2_FD_59096 | JGI IMG/M metagenome (GOLD analysis project Ga0065709, IMG submission 59096) | Hoatzin crop microbial communities from Cojedes, Venezuela, sample from fiber fraction 14 v1 | ecosystem: Host-associated > Birds > Digestive system > Esophagus > Crop | place: Venezuela... | reverse complement strand
GGCCGCCGCATCGGTTGACACCACCGCCATTTCTGCGTATGATTACGTTACTGCGTAAAAGTGCCGGGAGGCTAAGAGCTGCGCGGCCGGCGCACAATAGGGGAAGTACACACGTCAGCCGTCGCCCCGGGCACGGCTGCAAAAGTTTTTCAGAAGGAGTTTTGGAAGATGAACCGGAAGATCCTGCACACGCCGGAAGGGCTGCGTGATATCTACGGCGCGGAATGCGAGAAGAAGAAACAGATGGAAGAGAGGCTGTGCCGCGTCATGACTTCCTACGGATACCGGGACATCGAGACACCGTCCTTTGAGTTCTTCGACGTGTTCGGCAGCGATATCGGCACGATCCCGTCCCGGGATCTGTATAAATTCTTTGACCGGGAGGGCAACACCCTCGTGCTGCGGCCGGATTTCACGCCGTCGATCGCGCGGGCGGCCTCGCGGTATTTCTCACAGGAGAGCGGACCGGTCCGGCTGTGCTACCGGGGTCAGGCATTTGTCAGCCATTCGAGTCACCAGGGACGCCTGAACGAGACGACCCAGCTCGGCGCCGAGCTCATCGGCGAAGGGCGGACCGACGCGGACGCCGAGGTGATCGCGATGGCGACCGAGATGCTCCTGAAGGCGGGGCTCACGGACTTCCAGATCAGCATCGGCCAGGTGCGCTTCTACGAGAGCCTGGTGCGCGAAGCCGGCATCGAGGGGGACATGGCAGCAAAGCTCCGCCTCCTCGTCCACAACCGGAACACCTTCGGCGTGGAGCAGCTGCTGACCGGGCTGAGCATCGGGGAAAAATACCGCCGCATCCTGACACTCCTGCCCACGCTGGTGGGCGGCGCCGAGGTGATCGACCGGGCGCTGGAGCTCTCAGAGGGCACCGGCGCGCAGGAGAGCGCGCAGCGCCTGAAGGAAGTGCTCGAACTTCTGAAGGTCTACGGCCTGGAGAAGCAGATCACCGTGGACTTCGGCATGCTGTCGAACTACATGTATTACACGGGCCTGATCTTCCGCGGCTACACCTACGGGACCGGCGAGGCGATCGTCAAGGGCGGCCGCTACGACGGGCTGCTGAAGCATTTCGGCCACGACGCGCCCTCGACCGGCTTTGTGCTGGTCGTGGATCAGCTGATGAACGCGCTCGAGCGCCAGAAGATCGAGACGGGCGCCGGCGAGAAGCGCTGCCTCATTCTCTATGAGGCGCAGGGCAGCGTGCAGGCTCACGCGCTGGCGAAGGCGCGGCGCAGTGAGGGCGGGATCGCGGAGCTGGTGCGCCTGCCCGAGGACGCGGAGAAGGCGCAGGCCGTGCTGGCGCAGGCTGAGGAACGTGAGAGAGACGGCCTCACGGAGGTGATCCGGGTATGAGATATCTGACATTTGCCCTGACGAAGGGGCGCCTGGCCAGGCAGACGATGGAGCTGCTGCGCAGAATCGGCGTGGAGTGCCGGGAGATGGAAGAGGACACGCGCCGGCTCATCTTCGTGGATGAGGAGAAGAAGCTGCGCTTCTTTCTGGCCAAGGGGCCGGACGTGCCGACCTATGTGGAATACGGCGCGGCGGACATCGGCGTGACCGGCGAGGACACGATCCTCGAGGAGAACCGCAAGATCCTGGAGGTCCTGGACCTCGGCTTCGGGAAATGCCGCATGTGCATCTGCGGCCCGGAGGAGGCGCGTGCGCTCCTCAACGGCCAGCAGCAGATCCGCGTGGCGACGAAGTACCCGAACATCGCGCGCAGCTATTTTTATGAACAGAAGAATCAGACGGTGGAGCTCATCAAGCTGAACGGCTCGATCGAGCTGGCGCCGATCGTGGGGCTGTCGGAGGTCATCTGCGACATCGTGGAGACCGGCTCGACCCTGAAGGAGAACGGGCTGAAGGTCCTCGAGGAGGTCTGCCCCCTCTCGGCGCGGGTCGTCGTGAATCCGGTGAGCCTGCGCATGGAAAATGAGCGCATCACACAGCTCCTGCAGGCGATGAACCGCCTGGTGCAGCAGCCCTGACGGGGCGGTAAGACGGCCGGAAGAGTGCGGCTGACGGAGCCGCGAAGCATAGCATTTACCAGGAAAGACAGGGAAGAAGCATGAGCATGGAGATCGTAACGCTGACGCCGGACCGGCAGAAGGAACTGATGGAGAAGCTCCTCGAGCGCAAGGGCGCCGGCTACGGCAAGTTCGAGGGCACGGTCAACGAGATCGTGGAGACGGTGCGCCGGGGCGGCGACGAGGCGCTGCTGCGCTATACCGAAGAGCTCGACCACATCCGCCTCACGGCCGCGGAGATGGAAGTGACGGCGGAGGAGATCGAGGAAGCGTACCGGCAGACAGACCCCGCGCTCGTGGAGGTCATCCGCAGCGCGCTCGTGAACATCCGCGCCTACCATGAGAAGCAGAAGCGCACGAGCTGGTTCGACAGCCGCGAGGACGGCGTGATCCTCGGCCAGAAGATCACGGCCCTCGAGCGCGTCGGCGTGTACGTGCCGGGCGGGAAGGCGGCCTATCCGTCCTCCGTGCTGATGAACATCGTGCCGGCGCGGACCGCCGGCGTCAGAGAAATCGTGATGACGACACCGCCCGGCAGGGACGGGCGCGTGAATCCGCACACCCTGGTCGCCGCGCACGAAGCCGGCGCCGACCGCATCTTCAAGGCCGGCGGCGCGCAGGCCGTGGCGGCGCTCGCCTTCGGGACGGAGACGATCCCGAAGGTCGACAAGATCGTGGGCCCGGGCAACATCTTCGTGGCCCTCGCCAAGAAAGCCGTCTTCGGCTACGTCGGCATCGACTCGATCGCCGGCCCCAGCGAGATCACGGTGCTCGCCGACGAGACCGCGAACCCGCGTTACGTGGCCGCCGACCTGCTCTCGCAGGCCGAACACGACGAGATGGCCTCCGCCATCCTCGTGACCACCTCCGTGGAAATGGCTGAAAAGGTCCGCTCCGAGATCGAGGGCTTCCTTAAGGTCCTGGAGCGCCGCGAGATCATGGAAAAGTCCCTTCGCGACTACGGCGCCCTGCTGGTCGCGCCGTCCCTCGAGGCGGGGATCGCCGCGGTCAACGAGATCGCACCGGAGCATCTCGAGATCGTGACGCAGAACCCCTTTGACGTGATGACGCGGATCCGCAACGCGGGCGCGATCTTCCTCGGCGCGTATTCGAGCGAGCCGCTGGGCGATTACTTCGCGGGACCGAACCACATCCTGCCGACGAACGGGACGGCGCGCTTCTTCAGCCCGCTGTCCGTGGACGACTTCATCAAGAAGTCCAGCATCATCTGCTATTCGGAGGAGGCGCTCGCCGCCGTACACGGGCAGATCGAGACATTTGCCCGGGCCGAGCAGCTGACCGCGCACGCCAATTCCATCGCGGTGCGCTTTGAGTGAGAGGAGAGGCCATGGATCGGATCGCTGAGGTGGAGAGATACACGAAGGAGACCAGCATCTCCGTGCAGCTGAACCTGGACGGGACGGGCGCGGCCCAGATCGACACCGGGATCGGCTTCTTTGACCACATGCTGGACGGCTTTGCCCGCCACGGCCTGTTTGACCTGACGGTCAAGGCGGACGGGGATCTGCAGGTGGACGACCACCACACCATCGAGGACACCGGGATCGTCATCGGCGAGGCCATCCGGAAGGCGGCCGGCAGCAAGAAGGGCATCCGCCGCTACGGCAGCTGCATCCTGCCGATGGACGAGGTGCTGGTGCTGTGCGCGGTGGACCTGAGCGGACGTCCGTACCTGTCGTACGAGGCGCCGTTTCAGGGGGAGAAAATGGGGCAGATGAGCACGCAGATGGTGCGCGAGTTCTTCTACGCGGTCTCGTACAGCGCGATGATGAACCTGCACCTGAAGGTGATCACGCCGGGCAATGACCATCACATGGCCGAGGCCATGTTCAAGGCCTTCGCGAAGGCACTGGACGCCGCGCTCGCGCGCGATGAGCGGATCCGGGATGTGCTGAGCACGAAGGGGATGATCTGAGGTAAGAGCTGCCCGCGCGGGCGGCTTATGCGTCGCTGCGCAGCCTGTGCGCCGGCGCGGCGAACCGGTGACCGGCCGCAGAAGAAGCAGCAGGGTCACAGACAGAACAGGAGACTTGGAAATGCAGAAAAAACTGGTATCCGCTCTGGTCCTGCGGGACGGCCGGGCGGTGTGCGGCCTGCGCGATCCGGCGCCGCAGCGGGGCGGCGATGCGCTCGCGCTCGCGGCGGAAAGCGCACGCAGCGGTGCGGACGCGCTGCTCCTCTTTGATCAGTCGAAGGGGGATGAGGCGCACGACGCCGCGCTGACGCTGATCCGTCAGATCTCGCGGCAGGCGGCGCTCCCGCTCTACGGCCTGGGCAACATCGAGCGCACGGAGGACGTGAAGAAGATCCTCTATGCGGGCTGCCGCAAGGCCGTTCTCAACGGAGCGAAGCCGTCCAACCTCGCAATGCTCGAGGAGGTGTCCAAGCGCTTCGGCGCCGATCGCATCGGCGTGTGCGTGGACCTGCGCTCGGACGAGCCGCCGGATCCGAAGACGGCCGAGGCGGTGCGCACCTATGCCTCGGAGCTCGTGATCCTGACGGATCCGTTCCTGCTCCGGGAGAAGGGCCCGGAGGCCACGGGTCTCGGCGACATGCCGGCGATCGTGTGCGTGTGCGGCGGTGAGACGCTCTCGCGCGAGGAAGAGCTCAGCGTGCTGAAGCGTGAACAGGTCAGCGGTCTGTGCGACGCGGGGATCCGCGGCGGGGAGAGCGACCTGAGCGGGCTGAAGGAGGCGCTGCGGGGCGAGGGATTTCAGACCGAGGCGAAGGCTGCGGCATTTACGTGGGAGATGCTGCATCCGGACGCGGCGGGGCTGATCCCGACGGTCGTGCAGGACTGGCGCACGGACGAGGTCCTGATGGTCGCCTGGATGAACCGCGAGGCGTACGAGATGACCGTGCGCACCGGGCGGATGACCTACTGGAGCCGGTCGCGGCAGGAGCTGTGGATCAAGGGCGAGACGAGCGGGCATTACCAGTATCTGAAGGAAATGCGGATCGACTGCGACGAGGATACGCTCCTGTGCCGCGTGGAACAGCTCGGCGCGGCCTGCCATACGGGACACCGCAGCTGCTTCTACCGCGAGGTGCTCTCGCACGGCGAGAACGTCCGCGGCATCGGGCCGGTGCTCGAGCAGGTCTTTGACGTGATCGAGGACCGCAAGGCGCACCCGAAGGAGGGCTCGTACACGAACTACCTCTTCGACAAGGGGATCGACAAGATCCTGAAGAAGTGCGGCGAGGAGGCGACGGAGATCGTCATCGCGGCCAAGAACCCGAACCCCGAGGAGATCAAGTACGAGATCGCGGATTTCCTGTACCACTGCATGGTGCTGATGAGCGAGCGCGGCGTGACCTGGGAGGACATCGCCGGGGAGCTGGCGAACCGCGAGTAACCGGGATTGACGCGGCGCGCCGCAGCATATATAGTTTCACACAGGACTCAGTTGTACGTCCCGAAGCACGAACGCTGCCGGCCCGGCCGGCCTGCCTATAGTAACAGGATACCCCGCGCAGGACGCAGGGCATCGAAATTTTACAGAACCAGAAGAATAAACGGAGGAATCTGGACATGATGAACCACAGGAAGTACACCCGGCAGTTTTTCAATCCGCCGGTTGCGAACATGAAATGGGCGCAGAAGGACTACATCGACAAGGCACCGGTATGGTGCTCCGTAGACCTGAGAGACGGCAATCAGGCGCTCGTGGTGCCGATGACGCTCGAACAGAAGCTGCATTTCTTCAACCTGCTGGTCGATGTCGGATTCAAGGAGATCGAGGTCGGTTTCCCGGCGGCGTCCGAGACCGAATTCGAATTCCTGCGCACGCTGATCGAGAAGGACATGATCCCGGACGATGTGACGGTGCAGGTGCTGACGCAGGCGCGCGAGCACATCATCCGCAAGACCTTTGAAGGCCTGAAGGGCTGCAAGAACGCAATCGTGCATGTCTACAACTCGACCTCGGTCGCGCAGCGCGAGCAGGTCTTCCACAAGTCGAAGGAAGAGATCCTGCAGATCGCGGTGGAAGGCGCGAAGCTCCTGCAGCAGCTGACCGACGAGGCCGGCGAGAAGTACCGCTTCGAGTACAGCCCGGAGAGCTTCACCGGCACGGAGCCGGAGTACGCGCTCGAGGTCTGCAACGCGGTGCTGGATGTCTGGAAGCCGACGCCGGACCGCAAGGCGATCATCAATCTGCCGAGCACGGTGCAGCTGTCCATGCCGCACGTCTACGCCAACCAGATCGAGTACATGTCGGACAACCTGAAGTACCGCGACAGTGTGGTGCTCTCGCTGCATCCGCACAATGACCGCGGCACGGGCGTGGCCGACGCGGAGATGGGCGTGCTCGCAGGCGCAGACCGTGTCGAGGGCACCCTCTTCGGCAACGGCGAGCGCACCGGCAACGTCGACGTGGTCACGCTTGCGATGAATATGTACGCGCAGGGCGTGGATCCGGAGCTGAAGTTCGACAACATGCTCGATATCGTCGAGAAGTACGAGGAGTACACGGGCATGAAGGTCGGCGAGCGGACGCCGTACGGCGGCGCGCTGGTCTTCGCGGCCTTCTCGGGCTCGCATCAGGACGCCATCGCGAAGGGCATGAAGTATCACGAGGAACATGGCAGCGAGCTCTGGACCGTGCCGTACATCCCGATCGACCCGCGCGACATCAGCCGCAGCTACGACGCGGACGTCATCCGCATCAACAGCCAGTCCGGCAAGGGCGGCGTCGGCTTTATCCTCGAGCAGAATTACGGCCTGCGTCTTCCGAAGAAAATGCGCGAAGCCATGGGCTACCGGACCAAGTCGGTCTCGGATCATCTGCACAAGGAGCTCATGCCCGACGAGATCTTCGCGCTGTTCAAGAAGAGCTACGAGAATATCTCCACGCCGTACAGCATCAGCGAGGTCCACTTCAAGCAGCATAACGGGATCATCGCCGCGGTCACGACGGAATTCAACGGAGAGAAGAAGGAGATCATCGCCTCCGGCAACGGCCGCCTGAACGCGGTCAGCAACGCGCTGAAGAAGTACTACCGTCTGGAATACGATCTGGACACCTACGAGGAGCACGCGCTCGAGAAGAGCTCGTCCTCGCGCGCGATCACCTACATCGGCATCCGCAGCCGCAAGGACGGCGAGCTCTACTGGGGCGCCGGTGTGGACGCGGATATCATCCGGGCCTCGATCGACGCACTCCTGACCGCCATCAATAATATGGTGTCGGGGACGAAATAAAAAAATTCGCAGCAGAACAGCGGCGGTTCGCGCACATTTTGCACCTTTGCGCGGGCTGCCGCCTGTGTGCGCTGAAGAAAAGGCTGGTGCGCTGCAGAAAAAAGCCGGCTCAGGTCTGACTCAGCCCCGGCCCGGCCCCGGCATTCTGCCTGACCCGCTGCCGCGGCCCTTCACGAAATGTTACAAATCGCCGGCTAAAATATTACATAATTGTTAAAAATTATTGACAGACTTCTTACTCATATCTATAATAGACGATATCAGGGGGAGGACTGTACAATGACGGAGATCAAATACATCGAAGAGCCGGAAGACGGCTTCAGAGAAATTGACGGCAGCGGCAGCGCAGAGAGCAGAGAAAGCGCAGAAAGTGCAGACATCCGGCAGGAAAAGCATCACGAAAATGAGCCGGAGGCAGAACCGAAGCGGAAAAGAAAGAAAACTTTTTCGGCCGGGTCGCAGCAGACAGCGCGCCGGCCCCGGGAGAAAGCCGACCGGACGAGCCTCGGGGCGCTGGCGCTGGGGATCAGTGCGGTCGTGGTCGCAGCCGTCTGTTTGCTGGTGCTGCCATTTCGAAGTACGGCGGTCAGCGAGAGCGAGCGACATGAGGATGTCTCGTCGATGCTGCCGGTGACGCTCGCGGGCGCCGGGCTCGGCACCGAGAGCATTGATACGGAGCGGGAAGGCAGCGGCCACCGCACAGACGGCGGCGCGGGCGGAGCGGTTACTGTGTCGGAGCATACGGTCACGGACGCGGTCTGGGCCGACGCGCTCTTTGAGAGCGTGCAGAGCCTGCAGGAGCGCGCGGAGAAAATCAGTGCGGCTTCGCAGAAAGATCAGCCGCAGGATCAGCTGTCGGATCAGGCAAGCAGCAGCAAGTCCGCGGAGGCACAGGCCCTGCGCACGAGCGTGCGGGAAGCGGTGCAGAGCGCGGAGGAGGTCGGGTACGACGGCGTGCAGACAATCTCGGACAACCGGCGGATGTCCTACAACGATTACCTGACACTCCTGCAGATCGTGGAAGCGGAGGCGACGGGCGGTGACGAGACGAGTAAGCTGCTCATCGCGAACGTGGTCCTGAACCGCGTCGAGGACGACCATTTCCCCGACACCGTCTACGAGGTGGTCTGGCAGCGCCTGAACGGGCACGCCCAGTTCTCCCCGACCCAGGACGGCCGGATGGGCACCCTGGCGATCTCCGAGACCGCGCAGAACGCCGTGAAGCGCGCGCTGGAGGGCGAAGACAATTCGCAGGGCGCCCTGTTCTTCATCGCGAAGTCCTCGGCGGCGCAGGTGAATATCGAGTGGTTTGACACGAACCTCGTGTATCTGTTCTCGTACGGCGGGCATGATTTCTACCGGTTCCCGACGGATGAGGAGAAAGAGGCGGCGGAGAACGGCGGAGAAACCGAGCCGGAAGACGCAGAAGAACACAGCAGCCGGTCCCGCACCGCCGGGGCCGGGCAAAGCAACGAAAACAGCACTGAAAAGAGCACGGAAAAAAGCACGGAAACCGCCGTGCTGTGAGTGAGCCGCCGTGAAGGGGCGGCGGAGGAGTTTTATGGACATCTATTACAGAAGTACCCGCAACGCAGATCGGAAAGTGACGGCCTCGCAGGCCATTCTCGAAGGCCTCGCGCCGGACGGCGGCCTGTACGTGCCGGAGACCATCCCGGCTTATGAGGCCGACTGGGACGCCCTTGTAAACATGAGCTACGCCGAGCTGGCCCGGCAGGTACTTTCTCTCTGGCTGACCGACTTTACACAGGAGGAACTCACGGACTGCATCGCGCGCGCGTACGACGAGAAATTCGACACGCCGGTGATCGCCCCGCTTCACAAAGCCGGGCAGGCCTGGTACCTCGAGCTCTTCCACGGTGCCACGATCGCGTTCAAGGACATGGCGCTGTCCATCCTGCCGCATTTGATGACGACAGCCGCCCGCAAATGCGGTGTGAGCGATGAGATCGTCATCCTGACCGCGACCTCCGGCGACACCGGCAAGGCGGCCATGGCCGGCTTTGCGGACGTGCCCGGGACGCGGATCATCGTCTTCTATCCGAAGGACGGCGTCAGCACGGTCCAGGAGAAGCAGATGGTCACCCAGAAGGGCGGCAACGTCCACGTGGTCGGCATCCGCGGCAACTTCGACGACGCCCAGAGCGCGGTGAAGCAGATCTTCTCCGACGAGGCGATGCGCGAGCGCATGCAGAGCGCCGGCAAGCGGTTCTCCTCGGCCAACTCGATCAACATCGGCCGCCTGGTGCCGCAGATCGTCTATTATTACTACGCCTACGCGCAGCTCCTGAAGGAAGGCGTCCTGCGCGGCGGCGAGGAGATGACCGTCACGGTCCCGACCGGCAACTTCGGCAACATCCTGGCCTGCTATTACGCCAAGCAGATGGGCCTGCCGGTCCACTGCCTGGTCTGCGCGTCGAACGAGAACCGCGTACTCGTGGACTTCTTCCGCACCGGCGCCTACGACCGCAACCGCGACTTCATCCTGACGTCCTCGCCCTCGATGGACATCCTGATCTCCAGCAACCTGGAGCGTCTGGTGTTCCGCTCCTGCGGCGACGACAGCCGCCTGACCGCCCAGCTGATGAACAGCCTGCGCACGGAAGGCGTCTATCAGATCACCCCGCAAATGAAAGCCGCCCTCGCCGACTTCTACGGCGAATTCGCGACGGAGAAAGAGACCGCGCAGGAGATCGCGCAGGTGCATCAGGAGAGCGGCTACGTCATCGACACGCACACGGCCGTCGCCTCGTGCGTCGCGCGCAAATATCTTGCCGAGACCGGCGACACGCGCCCGATGGTGATCGCCTCCACGGCGAGCCCGTACAAGTTCTCGCGCAGCGTCCTCACGGCGATCTGCCCGGACAGGGTGCCGGAGAAGGACGATGATCTGGCCGATGTTCTCTCCGAGATTTCCGGCACAGCGATCCCGGCTGCGATCCGCGAGCTGAAGAACGCGCCGGTCCTGCACGACTGCGTGGTCGACCCGGCCGACATGGAAGACGAGATCGCGCGGTGGCTGGCGCTCTGATGCGTCCGCAGAAAAGAGGATATACATGGATTCAACGCAAATGTTTTCTTTTATCGATATCATGGTTTTCGGCTGCGGCCTGTACCTCTTCTACGCCTGGTTCGGCCTGGTGAAGAAGGGCGAGGTCAAGGAAGGCG
>Ga0065709_1029980_pt1 | contig 10453 bp, 9 predicted proteins | sample Hoacrofraction14_2_FD_59096 | JGI IMG/M metagenome (GOLD analysis project Ga0065709, IMG submission 59096) | Hoatzin crop microbial communities from Cojedes, Venezuela, sample from fiber fraction 14 v1 | ecosystem: Host-associated > Birds > Digestive system > Esophagus > Crop | place: Venezuela... | reverse complement strand
CAGCCGCACCGGCGCCGTCCACCACCTGCATGTCATGCAGGGACAAGGTCAGGCCGACCTGAATGTTCGGGAAAAGTTCCTTGATTACAGCCTTCGCCGCCTGATGCGCCTTCATGACCAGAAGGTCGCCCTCCGCCGTGCAGGGGGAGATGAAGGTCGCCACCTTGCGCGGGTCCTTGAGGCCAAACGCCTGTGCCGCCTCCATCATGCCCAGCTGGAGGTTGCCTTTGGTATTAAGGCCAACCTGAACACTCGATTCACTGCCGTTAGAGGAGTTGGCCTTGCCAACCTGAACACTCGATTCACTGCCGTTAGAGGAGTTGGCCTTGCCAACCTGAACACTCGATTCACCGCCCATCATCCGCATCATCATGCTTTTCATCAGGCTCTGCAGCTGCAGGCGCATGTTCGCTTCGTTAATCGTACAAACCACGTTCAGCTTACTGCCCAGTCGCTCCATAACCTTCCGGGTGTAGCGTTCAAAATAGCTCACGACCTCCGGATTCTCCCAGCCGCCCTTGGAAATCAGCCAGGCAGGCGAAGTGAAGTGCATGAGCGTTACGACCGGCTCCAGCCCGTGGGCCTTGCAGCAGTCCACAACCGCCTCGTAATGGTCAAGTTCGGCCTCGTCAAAAACGCCCTCTTCCGGCTCAATCCGGGCCCATTCCACCGAGAAGCGGTAGGCATTCAGCCCCGCCTCCTGCATGAGCCGGATGTCCTCCTCATAACGGTGATAATGGTCCACCGCCTCGCCGGATGGTTCCACAAACTGCGAGTGCTCGAGGTGCTCCTGCACCCAGTAGTCGCTGTGGATGTTGTTTCCTTCTACCTGATGGGCCGCGGTCGCTGCGCCAAGCAAAAAGTGATTCATTCAGTTGTCCTCCTCTGATCCCGATTGGATTTCCTTGCATCCGGATGATTCCACATCAGGAAGATTTCCCTTTCGCAAAGTCCCGGACTCCGCTTTCGGGTTCCACGTGTTTCACTGTTTGCATTGTAAAATAGATAGCCGGCCCTTGTATTCCATTATTATAAGATGTATTATAAATTTATAAGATTTTGGGAGGTGGCTCATGGACGTTCTTGCACTGTCGAATTCTCTCCGGGATTATGCCCGCTTGTCCGGCATTCCTATCGCCCTTTATGACCGCCAGGGCGAACTGATCATGCACTCGCCCCACCCGCTCGCAACGTTGCTGCAGCAGGACGGTTTAACTTTGCTGAAGCAGGAACGTGTTCTCGAGTCGTTGCCTGATGACGAGCCCCCTCGCTGTGTGATTTCTCCGGATTTCCTGATGTATGGAAAAATTCCCGTCCAAGGTACTGAATACTTTTTATTTTTAGGTCCGGTGCTGAACTATCAAAGAAACGAGGAGCAGTTGCTGCGAGCTTTTACCAATCTTCAGCCTGCGCTCCCCACGCTTGAGTTTTCAGATTTCCGTTCCTATTTTCAGACCGTGAAGACGGTTCGTTCTTCTGACTTTTTCACTCACCTTTCGGCCCTGAACGGCCTCATCAACCAAGTCTATGTTCCCTCGGATGCCATCACGAGTTCCTTTATGAGTTCTTCTGAAAATTCAGCAACCTTTTACTCCAGCCTGATGAGTCATGAAAAGTCGCACGTCATCGATGAAGTGCCTCGTTCGGATAACTACGAGTACGAAGCCCGCATCATGTACCTGATCAGTCACGGTCAATCCGAGGAGCTGCGCCGGCTGCCTTCGTTCTCCGGCCACCTGCCCTCCCTCGCCAGCACTTCCCTCAGGGCCTCCAAAAACGCGCTGATTATTCTGAATTCGCTGAGCTCCCGCGCCGCGATCAAGGGCGGTGTCGAGCCTGTCGTCGCCTACCAATACGCCGAAGTGTTTCTGCATCAGATTGAAGCGGCTGTCAGCCTGCCACAGCTCTTTCAGATGGGAAACAACATGAACATGGCGGCGACATATGCCGATTTAGTGGCCTCCGCCAAGATGCCGCAGACCGACTCGAAGGCCGTGAATGACACGATTTCCTACATTCAAAAGCACTACGACGCACCCATGAGCGTGCCGGAGCTAGCTGCGGCGGCCGGGCTGTCACCGGAGTATCTTTCGACGCTGTTCCGCCAGAAGACCGGCGACTCCCTTACGCATTATATTCAGGAAATAAAAATAAACTCCGCCAAGGCCATGCTTCGATTTTCCAAAGCTTCCCTGGCGGAGATTGCGGCCGCACTCTCGTTTTCATCGCAGCCCTATTTTCAAAAAGTTTTCAAACAAATTACCGGCCAGACCCCCGGCGAGTACCGGCGCAAGCATGAGGTTTAAGCCGCTTTAGCCTTCTTTCGCCTCAAACAGATACGAGGTCATGGACATGGAGCCGAGCTCGCGGGCGCGATTTTGGCCATGAAGGAATGGGGGAACGAATGGCTGTAAACAAACTCCCGGCGCGCCTGCTTTGGGCGCACCGGGATTATTATTTAGGCTATCTCTCTTATTATTCCGCTGGTGAAATATCATAATATTCTAGTGTCAACTCGTTCATATTCAAATACGCATATTGATAATGCAGCGAGATTTTGTCTCCCACTTTGAACGAATGGTCTGCTGTGGTCAGTGCCTCGTCTACATAGACCACAGACGTTGCTCCACTTGCCCCCGTGCAATAATATCTGTCACCAGTCTTCATGTCTCCGCTTGTGTCGCTCTCTACAACGAGATAGAAGCCTTTGACTTTACCAACTTTATCTAAAACCACTTCGTCAAGTTCACCCTCTACATCAAAGGTACTATCATGCTTGCCTCCTGCATGACGGGCGCAGGCCGTTAAAAACAGGAGAGAAAGGAGTAAAATATAAGCTATTTTTTTTGCCATGTTATCACCTCCTCACATGAAACAGCTTTTAGTAATCCACATAATAATTATTCGTTAATAAACCCCACGACCTCTTCCCACCAAGGGAACAGGACGGAGTCCTGCGAGCGGTAAATCTCATGCTTGGCACCCTTCACAGGGATATACTGGCCGTTCTTGAAGCGTGCCGCAATGAGCTGCTGCGGCTTCGGAAGCACCGTATTATCCAGTGACGCCGAATAGATGCGTACCGGCGTCGTGACGCTTTCCGGAAGTCCCTTCTTAAGCAGTTTTTTGGTCACGTTCATGGATTCCAACGTCCAGCGGTAGGTCGGGCAGGTGTTCTGGAACGCCCGTTCCTTTGCCTTGACGCCTTCGTACCAATCAAAGCGCGCCCGTCCGGAGGCGCAGGAGGTATCGAAATCCTCCGGCCCGCTGTAGGGCTGCGAGAAGAACAGAATCTGCTTTGCTTTGCCCAGCACAAACGCCCCATAGCAAATCAGTTTGCCGATGAACAGCGGGATGCCCTTCGTCGAAGGCGCAATCATGGGCGAAGACAGGGCGACCTTGTCAAAATGCTTGTCTGTCTTTTCGAGCGCCATAACAGCCACCGCGCCGCCCATCGAATGGGCGAACAGCACCTTTTTCCCGGCATCCGGCGCCACCAGCGCGTCATAAACCACCTCGAAGTCGCTCACATAGGTTTCAAAGTGGTCAACATAAATGCCTGCCGCGTTTTTCGCTGTCGCGTCCGGATCCTTGTAGCTCCGGCCGTGGCCGCGCTGGTCATAAATCGCCACATTCCAGCCATCGGTCAGGAAGGCATGGATGACCTCCTCAAATTTCACCGCATTTTCCGTGAAGCCATGGAGAATCAGCACCGTTCCCTTGCAGGGCGTTTTAAGCGCCACCTCCGGCTCCGCGGCAAAGTCCGCATAAGCATAATATGAGGTGTACAGATCCGCGCCATCCGCAGCCTTCAGCACCTTGTCCGTGCGCGCCGGCGCAAGCCGTTTTTCGACTTCCTTCATGCCCTCTTCATAGCAATCCTGACGGGCCCATCCACGAGCGGTAATCAAATCCTTCATACCTTTTCCCCCTGTTCTATTTTACTGTTTGCCCGATATATCCCTTGAAATCTATCTTTATTTTACTTATAATATTTGGAGATTTCAATAGATTTAGGAGAGTTTGATGGCCAGTTTAGACGAACTTTTTAAGGGGAAGCCCACCACCGCGGCTTTCATTTTGATATTCATCATTTGCTGCTGCCTGTTGGTCGCGATTCCCGATTCCATCCAGAACCACAAGGTCAAGGTTTTTGCCGAGCAGCTTTACAATCACGAAATTCCGGACGATGCGCGGGTCCTCCAAACAGCCCACGACAGCGAAAAGACGGATGACGGCCGCGTGACCTACGCGACGGTGCTGCTGCAAACCAGCCTGACCGAGGAGGAACTCACGGCCTTCTATAACGACACCTCTTACACCCCTGCCCGCGACGGTGACACCGTCACCCTCACGGTTTATGCGCTCGATGACTCTTCCCTTAAGGCCATTCAGCAGGCCGGGCTTTATCAGGAAGACGGCGGAGATTATTGGTTTGTGTATCTTTACTCATCACCCACTAAATAAACCAGGTTTTCAGCAAGGAGATACTTCATGGGAAACTTTTTTGACAGTGTGAAGCAGCGTTTGGCGGATTTCGGGACGGATGTCGCGACGCAGTCCAAGATGATCAGCGAGTCCGTTAAGATCAAGTCCTCCATTCAGGATGAGGAAAAAAAGCTGGCGGCACATTATCAGGCGCTCGGACGTGCCTACTATGCCCGCACTCAGATAAAGCGCCAGCAGGGCGAGGCGCTGCAGCCGGAGGACATCAGCTATTTCGAGGCGATTGACGAGGGTCTGGCCCAGGTCCAGAAGCTGCAGGAAAAGCTCGTGCTGGTGCAGGCCGGCGAGGCGTCGGAAGGCAATTAAGCATTTTCTGCTTGACATGGGAACGGCTTTCGTGTAGAATAATGACCGTTCCAAATCAGCGCGAATGGCTCAGTGGTAGAGCATCGCCTTGCCAAGGCGAGGGTCGCGAGTTCGAATCTCGTTTCGCGCTCTTATGGAAAGGACTTCGGATTTTCCGGAGTCCTTTTTCGTTGTCTGACCGTTCTCTCTTTTCTGTCATGTTTTCCGGCAAATTTCATTTCATTTTCATGGAGCCTGTCACATTGACACCATGAAAGCCGTTCGACTATAATATTCAGGTAATAACCATAATCCTTCCTGTGAGGTAAAAAATCATGGTAAAAGCAATTGTAGGTGCCAACTGGGGTGACGAAGGCAAGGGCAAAATCACCGACATGCTGGCGGAAAATTCCGACATTGTGATCCGCTTTCAAGGCGGGGCGAATGCCGGCCATACAATCATCAATAACTACGGCCGCTTTGCGCTTCATTTACTGCCAAGCGGCGTTTTCTATCCCAATATTGTGAATATTTTGGGGAACGGTATTGCGCTCGACATTCAGAAGTTTCTGAAGGAGCTTTCAGACCTCAAGGAGCGCGGCGTGGAGCCGAACATCCTGATTTCCGACCGGGCTCAGGTCCTCATGCCCTATCACGTCCTGCTGGATACCTACGAGGAGGAGCGTCTGGGCGCGGCCGCCTTCGGCTCAACCAAGTCCGGAATCGCCCCCTTCTTTTCTGATAAATATGCGAAAATCGGCATTCAGGTGAACGAGCTTTTCTACCCGGAGACCCTCCGTGAAAAGCTGGCCCATGCCGTCGAGCTCAAAAATCTTCAATTGGAGTACATCTACCACAAGCCGCTGATTGATGTGGACGAGCTGTATAATCAGCTCATCGAATGGCGTGATGCGATCAAGCCCTACGTGGCGGATACTGCGAAGTACCTGCATGAGGCTCTCGCGGAGGGCAAGACCGTCCTGCTGGAAGGCCAGCTCGGTACGCTTAAAGACCCCGATTTCGGTATCTATCCGATGGTGACCTCTTCCTCGCCGCTCGCAAGCTACGGCGCGATCGGTGCGGGCATTCCGGCCCGCGAAATCACGGATGTTGTAGCCGTCACGAAGGCCTACTCCAGTGCTGTCGGCGCCGGCGAGTTTGTTTCCGAAATCTTCGGTGATGAAGCCGAGGCGCTTCGTCAGCACGGTGGCGACAAGGGTGAGTACGGTGCCACCACCGGCCGTCCGCGCCGCGTCGGTTGGTACGACTGCGTGGCCTCCCGTTACGGCGTCAGAATGCAGGGTGCGACCGAAGTCGCCCTGACCGCCATTGACTGTCTGAGTTATCTGGACGAGATTCCGGTGTGCGTGGGCTACGAGATTGACGGTGAAGTGACAAAGGATTTTCCCGTCACGCCTCTGCTGCAGAAGGCCAAGCCGGTGCTCAAGGTTTTCCCCGGTTTCAAGAAGGACATTCGTGGTATTCTCTCCTTTGACGAACTGCCCAAGGAAGCGCAGGACTACGTCCTCTTTATTGAGCAGGAGCTCGGCGTTCCGATTACGATGGTCTCCACCGGTCCGAAGCGCGAGGAAATGATTTACCGGAAGTAATCCGCCTGCGCGGCGAATGCATAGACCGTTTGTTGTTTGAAATTATATTGCTTTGGAGGAACAGCATGGAAAAAATTCTGGTGCTCGATTTCGGCGGACAGTACAACCAGCTTATTGCCCGGCGCGTGCGCGATCTGAAGGTCTACGCGGAGATTCTTCCCTACACGACTCCGCTCGAGACCATCAAGGAAAACGGCTACCGCGGCATCATTTTTACGGGCGGTCCAAACAGCGTTTATGACGAGGATTCGCCGCATTATGATCCCGAAATTTTGAAGCTCGGCATTCCGATTCTGGGCATTTGCTACGGTGCACAGCTCATGAGCTACATGCTGAATGGTAAGATTGAGCATGCGCCCACCCGCGAATACGGCAACATGGAAATCACGGTGAACAATTCCAGCCCGCTGTTTAAGGGGGTTCCGGAAAAAACCATCACCTGGATGAGCCACACGGACTATATCTCCAAGCCGCCGAGAGGTTTTACCATCAGTGCGTGGAGCAACAGCTGTCCCTGTGCCGCTATGGAGATGACGAAAAAGCGCCTGTACGGCGTGCAGTTCCATCCCGAGGTGACCCACACGCAGTATGGCAAGAAGGTGCTTTCCAACTTCCTGTTCGGCATCTGCGGCTGCAAGGGTGACTGGGAGATGGGTAACTTCATCGACCGCACCGTGAAGGAACTGCGTGAGCAGATTGGTGACAAGGGTGTTGTGCTGGGGCTGTCCGGCGGTGTGGATTCGAATGTCGCCGCTGCCCTGCTCTCCAAGGCGGTCGGCAAGCAGCTCACCTGTGTCTTCGTGGATCAGGGCCTGATGCGCAAGAACGAGGGTGATGAAGTCGAAAAGGCTTTCTCAGGTCTGTTTGAAATGAATTTTGTCCGCGTCAACTGTCAGGAGACCTTCTACAAGGCACTGGCCGGCGTGACCGATCCGGAAGAAAAGCGTAAGATTATCGGCACGGAATTTTATAAGGTCTTCTGGGATGAAATTCGGGAGCGCTATTCCGAGGGTTTCTTTGCCCAGGGTACCATCTACCCTGACCGCATTGAAAGCGGCAAGGGGGATGCCGCTAAGATTAAGACCCACCACAATCAGGTGGGCCTGCCCGAGGATGTTCATTTTGAAGGCGTGATTGAGCCTCTGAAGGACCTGTTCAAGGATGAGGTCCGCCGTGTTGGTGAAGAGCTTGGTCTGCCGAAGGACCTGGTCTGGCGCCAGCCCTTCCCCGGTCCCGGACTGGGCGTCCGGATCATCGGTGAAGTCACGGCAGAAAAGGTTCGCATCCTGCAGGATGCCGACTGGGTCCTGCGTGATGAGGTCAAAAAGAGCGGTTACGAAGATGAGCTTTCCCAGTTCTTTGCGGTCCTCCCCGGCGTCCGTACAGTCGGCGTCATGGGCGATGCGCGTACCTATTCGGAGCTGATCGCCATCCGCGCCGTCACGACCGACAACTTCATGACCGCCGACTGGGCCAAGATTCCGTATGACCTGTTGGGCCGGATTTCCAGCCGCATTATCAACGAGGTCGACGGCGTGAACCGTGTGGTCTACGATATTACCCAGAAGCCCCCGGCAACGGTGGAATGGGAGTAAGAGTTTTACAAGCCAACGTCCTCTCCAAACGAGTCGGAGAGGACTTTTTCTTTATCGCTTTTTTCTATCCATTTCAGAAAGTAACAGAAAAGTATTTCTGGCTTTTGCTGTTGGGTGCTTCAGGGAAAGTAAGGCTTAGTTTCCCTGCCTCCACCAGCGGTTTGATGTACTGTCTGGCAGCGTAATAAGGCGATTTCAGGTGAAGGAAGTCTGCGATTTCTTCACGGGTTCTCGGGGTTCGGCAGAACCTGATTAAATCATTCTCACTAAGATTTCTGTCGGCAAACTCAGATTGGGCTGTCTTGTTATAAAGCGTCACCTTAAAGTTTCCCCTGTGGCTTTCAAATTTAGGCTCCGGCAGCTTTGCCTCCTCCATCTGATAACGAACCGTGGGGATTCCGGAGAAACGATTCTCAGCATCAATCAGAATTTCCAGATTTCCGGCAATATGTGGATTTCGGGTATCCGCCGGTGCATAGCCAAGGTCATTGATGGTCAGACGCCCGTACAGTCCCCCCGGATTTTCAATTTCCAGCCGGTCGGAATATAAAACAACACGTACCGGTGAATTTTCAGAGAGTGAGCTATAATCCCTGTGCATCAAAGCATTAAGGATTAGCTCTCTGACGGCCAGCATCGGGTATTCGGATCTGTCCGCACGTTTTCCGTTTTCATCAATGATGGTCGCTTGTTTCGTGTTTCTCCTGACAAAGGCAAGTGTCTCCTCAAGCATGTTCGGGATATTGCCATCAATCCGCTTGTTATCGATAAAACGTGCCTTTCCCTCCCCTGCTTCTCCGATTTCGGTTCCGGCAACCACCATGGCTGTAACAGAAAGCTGCGGAAAGAACGCTTGCGGATAAGTGCATAAAAGCATGATTCCGGCCACCGTCGGCTCATGGCCGGAAGTCAGTCCTTGTAATTCAAGGATTTTTTGATTCTCCAGCTTTGAAAGCTGAGGCTTGGTGCTCCGAAGCTTTAAAAAATATTCTGCCAGAAGCGCCTCATCAAAGTCTTGCGTAGAGGCTCTGGGAACGTTTCTCAGTTCATCTTGAATGTTCTTTTTAAACGCCTCATAGCTGTAAACCTCGTATTCTGTCATCGGAAGGTCCGCTTCGCCGACTCTTACATAAGACCCGCGCAGCCTTCCGGCCCCCTTGTAATAACACGGTTTATCATAGATGTCACATTCCGGAATTTCCGCACTCACTACCGTTTTCCCTTCATATTCCGTCATCGTAAAAACGGGACGGATAATGGGTTCCATTTGAAGGGAATAGTTGGTCACCTTCGTCTGCAGATCACCTGCGTCATAAACCCCTACCACTTCAAAAGCAGGCTTTTCCTGAATCCCAAAGATAATGATTCCTCCGCCATGTTGGTTCGCAAAAGCAGATAAAGTGTCATAAAGTCTCTCAGGAGTTCCTTGTTTGGCACTTTTCAGCTCTATGGACTGCATCTCCGTCTTGCGGGCTAAAACCTGATGGATGAGCATGATAAGGTCCTGTTCCAGCATTTCCCTTCTCCTTCATTTCATAAGCTATAAATATTTTAACATTTTTTAGTGTTGGTTTCAACATTTTTAGCGTTAAAAATTATTTTTTAACATGAATATCAAATTTTTTAGCGTTTATTTTTAAACTTTAGCGTTTTTTAACATTTTTTAGTGCTTACAAAAAGCGGTCCTCTTGACTTAAGAGAACCGTTTTTGTTCAGAAAGATTCGTAACTTAATGATGATGGCACCCTTCGTGTACGGCCTCGTCGTTCACTTCAAGCTTACCGGCCAGAAGGTCACTGACCGCCTGATCAGCGCTTCCCTGTACTCCGGGATAGGCTTTCATGCCATAGGCCGCAAGGCGGTCAATCATGGGAGCGCCTACGCCGCCGCAAATCACGGTGTCCACGCCCTGCGAGGCCAGAAAATCCGCCAGAGCGCCGTGGCCGGCACCGTTGGTGCCGAGCACCTCACTCGAGGTCACCTGACCTTCTTCGACATCATAAATCTTAAAAAATTCCGTCTTGCCGAAGTGCTGCCAAACCTGTCCGTTATCGTAAGTGACTGCTATTTTCATCGTTTAATCTCCTATCTGTTCATAGTCTTACAAGCAATTATAGGCATCCAAAGTGAAGATTTCAAGCAGTTTCAAAAAACCAACTGAACTGTGAGAATCGAAACCTGTTTTCAGAGTTTGCCAACTATTTTTTCGAGAATCGCAACTAATAAATCAACAATCCCAACGCGATTTTCTAGTTTGGCAACTCAGTTGGGAAGTTTGATAGGGCTCAAGATCTGCTTTACCCTTCTCTTATCATCGGTTTTCTTCCGTTAGGGGCTTCTCCTGAATCCCACAACTTTCTCTCGAAATTTGTCAGCATATCCGTTCATTTTTTCTCTTGCTTTCGCCGGCATCGTGTGGTATTCTTCACGGGCTTAAATAAATCCGATGAGGGAGTA
>Ga0065709_1029978_pt1 | contig 10464 bp, 8 predicted proteins | sample Hoacrofraction14_2_FD_59096 | JGI IMG/M metagenome (GOLD analysis project Ga0065709, IMG submission 59096) | Hoatzin crop microbial communities from Cojedes, Venezuela, sample from fiber fraction 14 v1 | ecosystem: Host-associated > Birds > Digestive system > Esophagus > Crop | place: Venezuela... | reverse complement strand
GGGAAAGCGCATCCTGATCGAGCGCGTCACCCCGCTCTGGTCGCGCGTCTCGTTCTCCTGGAAGGTCACGTTCCGCAACCTCCTGCGCTACAAGCGCCGCTTCTTCATGACCGTGGTGGGCATATCGGGGTGCACGGCGCTGCTCCTCGTGGGCTTTGGCCTTCACGACTCCATCTGGGACATCATAGACCGCCAGTATGGGCCCATCATCCACTACGACGCCATCTTGGGCCTGGACGAGGACGCCACCTCAAAGGACGCCGAGCGCGTCCTCGATGTGGCGGCGGGCACGGGCGCCGCGACCAACATGCTGCGCGTGCAGAGCGAGAACATGCAGGTGGGTGCCGAGGGCGTCGATGGGACGTGGGCCACGTCGGTCGTCATCGTGAGCGATCCTTCCGAGCTGGCAGGCGAGGTGACGCTCAAGGACCGCCTCACCCAGGAGCCCGTGACCTTCGAGGAGGGTTCCGCCGTCATCACCGAGAAGTGCGCGACCGTCTTGGGAGTGAGGGTGGGGGATACCGTACACGTCTATGACCAGGACGAGATCGGCAACGCCTCCACCACGGGCTTCGACGTGACCATCACGGGCGTTGCCGAGAACTACGTCGCGAACTTCCTGTACCTCGCGAGCGACGTGTGGACGGACGCCGGTCGCGAAAAGCCCCCGTACACGACCATCTACGCATCGGTGACCGACGACTCCGAGAAGCGCACGGCCTTCGCCGAGCGTCTGGAGGACGAGCCTGACGTCTCCATCGTGAGCTTCTCGGACGAGACGATCGACCGCTACCGCGAGATGCTCACGGTGATCGACTACATCACCATCGTGATCATCGTCTGTGCGGGACTCCTTGCCTTCATCGTCCTCTACAACCTCACCAACATTAACGTGGACGAGCGCGTGCGCGAGATCGCAAGCCTCAAGGTGCTGGGGTTCACACGCAGGGAGGTCTATGCCTATGTGTTCAGGGAGATCTTGCTGCTGTCGATCATAGGTGACGTGCTCGGCATGGGCGTGGGCACCTGGCTCGAGTCGTTTACCGTCGTGACGGCCGAGGTTGACTACGTGATGTTTGGGCGGACGATCCATGTGCCCTCGTACGCCTATGCGTTTGTCATCACGCTCGTGTTCACGGTGCTCATACTGTTCATCATGCGGCGCAAGCTCGACCATGTGAGCATGGTGGAGTCGCTCAAGTCGGTGGACTAGGTCGGAGATTCAAGAAGCAAACGCCGCATGATGGACTTCTTGGCTCATTTACCGAGGGGTCCTGTCATCACGGTCCAAAGATGCCATAATGGGCGTATCGGTGTGGCCGAGGCAACAGGGCCGAGGCGTGATTTTTGGAGGTGGCTCCGTGGACGCAAAGATGTGCAGTATTGAGAGCGCGAGTCTTGGCGACGAGCTCGATGTGATTGTCTACGGAACCGGTGGTCGTCCCGTCATCGTGTTCCCGACCTTCGACTGCCTCAGCACGTCCTGGGAAGAGCATGGCATGCTCGAGGGGCTCGCGACGATGATCGGCGATGGTGAGATCCAGGTCTTTTGCGTCGATTCGCGTGACGATCAGAGCTGGTACGCCAACGCGGCGAGCATCGAATACCGTTCCGAGCGCCTTGAGGCGTGGCTGTCCTGCATCGAGGGTGACATCGTGCCGTTCGTTACCAAGGAGAGCGGCTCCAAGGAGCTGCCCGTGGTGGCCGGCTGCGGCGTGGGCGCGACCAACGCCACGGTGGCCATGCTGCGTAGGCCCGACCTCTTTGGCGGGCTTCTCGCGATATCCGGCACCTATGACGCGCGCTCCTATACGGGAGGGGCCATGGACGGCGTCTGGCAGCAGGCCTCGCCGCTCGACATGGTCACCGCGCTTGACGCCAAGGACGCCATGACCAAGCTGCTCAAGGAGCGCGTGCTCGTGTTCTGCTGCGGGCAGGGCGCCGGGGAGGACGGGCTCGACTCCCAAAGGCGCATGCAGGAGGCGCTCGGCGACCGGGGCATCGTCGCGAGCTTTGAGTACTGGGGCTACGACGTCTCCCACGATTGGGTGTGGTGGCGCGAGATGGTCAAGCAGCTCCTGCCCTGCGCGCTCGAGCCCGAGGGCATGGCCAAGCGCGCCTATGCCGCCTTCGAGTCGGCACGACAGGAGGCCGAGGAGCGTCTCGGTGCGGCCAAGCAGGCTCTGGCAGATGCCACATCGGCTGCCAAGCAGGACGCTGCCGACAAGGCCGCGCGCGTCAAGGAGGCCGAGGAGCGCGTGAAGCGCGAGGAGCATGAGGTCGCCGAGAAGACCAAGGCTGCCGATGCGGCCCAAGCGGTCGCCAACGAGGCGCGTGCCGCAGCCGACAAGGTCGCGGCGGAGCTTGCCGAGGCCGAGGGACAGTATGCGGAGGCCCAGGGAAAGGCGGACGCAGCGCACACCGAGAGATCGCAGGCCGAGTGGTTTGCCGGCGAGGCGCGGGCGGCGGTCCAGCAGGCTCTCGACGAGCAGGCGGATGCGAAGGTCTACCAGGAGTTCCAGGTTGCTGCTGCCGAGCAGGCGCTTGATGAGGCACGCGGGGCACAGGAGCGTGCGGTGGCTGACGCCGCGGCGGCGAAGGCAAAGATCGACGAGATCAAACGTCAGGCCAAGACGCCCAAGAAGCGCTCCACGCGGCGACAGGCCACCAAGCGGGCATCGACGACAAAGGCCAAGAAGACGACCGCGACCAAGAAGACGACGGGAAGGCCCGCGTCCTCAAGTTCTGCGAAGAAGACGGCAACGCACTAGGGAGCCGTCGAGGGTTATGCCTGCCATACTTGCACATGACATCTTTGGGAGATCGGCGCTGGAGCATCTTCCTGCAGAGGCCGATGTCTCAAAGAACGCGCTTCGTGAGGCGTTTCTGCTGGGCAACCAGGGGCCTGACCCCCTGTTCTACCTTCCCGAGGAGATACTGACGGATGCCTATAGGCATTTGGGGCGAACGATGCACCACTTGCGTCCGGCGCTGCTCATCTCGAACCTGCATGACGCCATCGGCATGCTGGCGGCACAGGACGAGGCCGTGGGGAAGGCCTATGCGCTCGGGTTTCTCTGCCACTGGCTGCTCGACTCCCAGGAGCACCCGTTCATCCTCGCCCAAGTGCATGAGATATGTTCGGCTGGCGTCGAGGGACTTGACGAACGGCATGAGTCCTACGTCCACGCCGAGATCGAGCGCGACCTCGACGAGGCGGCCCTTTATTCCCGAACGGGTCATACCATCAAGGACGAGCGGCCCTATCGGTCCGTGCTCAAGGCGTCTGACCAGACGCTCGCCGTCATCGATCGGATGTACTTCTATCTCGCTCTCTGGACCTACAGCCTGACGCTGGACGTGCCCGTCTACTCACGGGCCGTAAGGCGATACCGGCAGGCGATGCGCCTGTTTTGGTCTCCGCGACAGCTGCAGTCGCGGTGTGTCGGTGCCTTTGAGCGTCTCGTGCGCAGGAGCGACTACTCCATGGCCCGGGCCATGTCCCATAGGGTGCGTGCCGAGAAGGACTCTGATTTCGCGAATGACGCCCACCGCGTATGGGTCGATCCCGGGACGGGGGAGCGTCGGACGGATGGCTTCTGGGACATCTTCGAGGGGGCGGAGGACCGGTGCTCTCTGGTCATGGAGGAGTTCTTGGACCCGTCCTTTGACCTGCGGGCTGCCGAGTCGCTGACGGGTGACCGTAACTTCTCCGGGGAGGTCTCTGCATCAGATGACCCGCTGCCCGACGAGCCGCCTTCGACGTTGCGCGAGCGCCTGTCGCAGCTGACCTGAAATGCGGCGGGCAAGGTGTGCGGCATGCGTTACGATATAACTTATCGTAGTATTGGGTTGGACGCTGCCTGGCTGCGTTGCATGCGGAGGGGGATGTGATGACAGGGCGCTCACATGAGGTGGTGACGGAGGCGGTGCTCAAGAGCCTGAGGAGCCCGAGGGACCTCGAGGGTCTCTCGGTCACACAGCTCGAGATGCTTGCCGACGAAGTTCGCCAGGCGCTGATCAAAAGCGTGACCACGACAGGCGGTCACTTGGGGTCAAACTTGGGCTTTGTCGAGGCGACCATCGCGCTGCATCGCGTCTTCGACGTTCCCACCGACAAGCTCGTCTTTGACGTGAGCCACCAGTCGTACACGCATAAGATGCTTACGGGACGTGCGGACGCCTATACGGATCCTGCCCACTACGGTGACGTCTCGGGGTTCACCGACCCGGCCGAGAGTCCCTACGACTTCTTTAGGACGGGTCACACCTCGACGTCGATAAGCCTGGCGTGCGGTCTTGCGAAGGCGCGCGACCTTGCGGGCGAGAGCCATAACGTCATCGCGGTCATCGGTGACGGGTCCCTTTCGGGCGGGGAGGCCTTCGAGGGCCTCGACAACGCGGCCACGCTCTCCTCTAACCTCATCGTGATCCTCAATGACAACGAGATGAGCATCGCCACCAACGTTGGCGGCATCTACGGGGGGCTCTCCGAGCTGAGGGCATCGGGCGGCACCTCCGAGCACAACATCTTTCGTGACATGGGCCTCGATTACGTCTACGTCGAGGAGGGCAATGACGTTGCGGCCCTCGTCGAGGCATTCGAGCGCGTGCGCGACATCGACCATCCCGTCGTCGTCCACATTCACACGCTCAAGGGCAAGGGCTTGGCGTGGGCCGAGCAGAACAAGGAGGCCTCGCACAGCGTCAGTCCCGAGGGGGCGCATCATCCGCAGGAGGAGCTGAGGGTCATCACCCGTGAGTTCATGCTCGCTAAGATGGCAGCGGACTCCTCCGTCGTGGTGGTCAACGCCGCGACGCCCGGGGGAACGGGCCTCTCGCCCGAGTTTAGGGTCGAGGCGGGCGACCAGTTTGTGGATGTGGGTATCTGCGAGCAACATGCGATCAGCTTTGCCGCCGGTCTGGCAAGGGGGGGTGCCAAGCCGGTGTTCTTTGTCGCGTCGACCTTCCTGCAGCGGGGATACGATCAGCTGGTGCAGGACCTCGCGCTCAACCGCAGCCCTGTGGTGGTCCTTGTCTGGGAGGCGGGCTTCTCGGCCCTTGACGCCACGCACGTGGGAGTGTTTGACGTAGGGTTCACGGGAAACATCCCCGGGTTGCTCTGTCTCTCCCCAGCGACCAAGGGCCAGTACCTCGCCATGCTCGACTGGGCAATCGAACAGACCAAGACCCCCGTCGTGATTCGCGTGCCCCACAAGCTCCTTCCAGGAATCTCTCGAAAGAAGACCATCAACGAGAAGAACGTCACGCAGTTTGAGGTGTCCCATGCGGGTTCCCGCGTGGCCCTCATTGGACTCGGTCCCTATGCCGACCTCATGGAGGATGTGGCACGAGAGCTGCGAAACACGCTCGGAGTCGATCCCACCACGATTTGTGCTCCCTGCTATTCGGAGCTGGACGTCACGACGCTCGATGCGCTCGAGGAGCAGCATGACCTCGTCGTGACCTTCGAGAACGGTGTCCTCTATGGAGGCTTTGGCGAGAAGGTCGCACGCTATTATGGGCCTCGGACCATGCGAACGCTCTGTTACGGGGGCATCAAGGAGTTTCTCGACCGTGTGCCCGCTGACAAGATTCGGGAGCGGTATCATCTCGAGCCGCCCGCCATCGTCAGTGACATCGCGCGGGAGTTGGGGATTGACACGTCTGAGGGCCACTTCATCTCCGAGTAGGGAATGAGAGAAGCGTCAGTCTGCGAGGCAGCTTGCGTTTTTGCAGGTATCCTTGCAGATTTTGTTAAGTGTGGGATTGATTCCACATACCGCTTGCGGAGTCATGTCGCCCGCCGATGGATTGAATGACCAAACCCCTGTTTGATTTTGTGCCTTTTCGGTCATGCTATGCGTATGGGCATAGGCGCTTCCGAGGGGGAGGAGATCCCATGGAGCAGACAATGTTTGGAAAGGGGCTGACGTCAGGCGGTCAAAAGAAGAAAGACCGTGCGGCGCTCAGGGCGCGTGCTCATGAGCAAAGCGGTCAGCCCACCGGTGAGCTTCGTCTTTCGCACATTCGTGAGGAACTTGAGAGCAGCAAGAAGGGAACGGCTATTTAGCATCGCGTGAAAGATGGTCCAAGCGCATGGAGACTCGGGGCGTCCCAGAGGGGCGCCTTTTTGTGTGCTCGTGCGTCTCTCCCTGCTTACTCGCCCTCACGGACGGGCTCGTAGAACTCCTCGAAGTCATCGAGCCTGAGCATGCCCACCTGTCCAAAGCCCGCCCCGCCGGCGGCCCCACAGTCGATGTCGACGCGATCGAACTGACCGCCCGTCTGCTCGGAGGCACCGACCTTGACGATGCGACAGAGGCCTTCCTCGTTGACGGGCGAGCGGTCGAGGAGGTCGGCCATGCCATTGAGGTAGGTGGTTGGCGTATGGCCCGCCACCACGATGGGACCCTTGCCCTCGCCGTTGACGAGCCGGGTGGGTTGCCCCCAGAACTCGTCGCGTATCCACATGAGGTCCTCGGGGTCCTGGCCCTCGAGCATGCGCTCGATGTCCTCGTCGCCCCACGTTGCGGGTTCAGGCCATGTATCTCTTTTCAGCCACAAGGAGGTGGTATTCAGCCCTGCGTGGACAAAGATGAACTGGCGGCGCGCGTCTCCCTCACCGACGGCGGCGTATGCATAGAGCGGCAGATTCTCAATCCAGGAGACGAGTTCCTCGCTCCGCTCGTCCGGGAGATTCCTCAGACCGGCTGCCGTCGTGCCACCGCCATTGATTTCCCAGTTGAACACGTTCATCGAATCCTGGGGATAGCGGAGAAACGTGAGCATGAGATCCTCGTGGTTGCCCGACAGCACCGTGGCACCTTTTTGGGCAAGCTCGAAGCAGGTCTCGATGACACCAATGGGGTCAGGACCACGGTCGATCATGTCTCCGAGCATGAAGATGTCGTCCTCATCAGAAGGCGAAACTTGCTCGAGCAAGCGTGTGAGCGTCTTGCAGTGACCGTGGACGTCAGAAAAAACGTAAGTCGCCATGATGAGCCTTTCATTTGGGATGTCCGACAAGCACGCTTGGGTGGCGTTGAGCTTCTGCTGCCATGCCATCCCTCCGTTATACATGCCCATTATAGGAGTAATGCGCGGTCGCAAGGTCCGTGTTGCGGTCTCTCCCTGCGAGCGGTACTCCCGTTCCCCAAATCTGTCGGCTGGCTGCATGCAGGTGCCGAGACCCCTCAGGCGCGCCCATGGCGGCGTTTCCAGAGATGGCGCAGCTGCCAAGGCTTTAAATGCCCGACCTCCACCACAAGGCCCTGCGGCAGACTGCGTGTCGAGGCGCGGTCGATCTCCTCGAGGAGGCTGCGCATGGTGGGCTCGAAGGCATCTCCTTTGAGCTGATGTTCCCATACGACCAAGACGGTCCACCCGTCGCGCGCGAGCTCCTGGTGGTTGCGCAGGTCACGAGCTTGGTTGCGGGCGAACTTTGCCTTCCAGAAGTCCGTGTTGGTCTTGGGGACGGACATGTTGCACCGTGGGCAATGGTGCCAGTAGCAGCCGTTTACGAAGATGGCCACGCGACGGCCGGGATAGCAGATGTCAGGGCGTCCCGAGGCGCTCTTCCAGTGAAGGCGATAGCCGGGGAGCCCGTGCGCGCGCAACGCCTGACGCACCCTGAGCTCGGGCTTGGTATTCGCGGACTTGTTGGCCTGCATGACATGGCGCGTGGCGAGCGAGGTCATGGAAGTATGTCCTCCAACACGGCGAGGACACCGTCTTCCGTACAGGGTGGGGCGATCTTGTCGGCCGCGTCACGAACGTGCGCGGGAGCGTTTTCCATCGCGTAGCCCACGCCCGCGAGCGAGAGCATCTCGAGGTCGTTGTCCGAGTCCCCAAAGGCGACGAGTTCCTCCGCCGAGATGGCCCAGTGTGCGAGCAGGACCTCGAGGCCGCTTGCCTTGGTGACGCCGGGGCACATGACGTCGAAGTAGCCCTCGCCGCACTTCACCACGGACATCTCGTTCTTGAGCAGGTGCTTGAGATCATCCACGACGTCATCGACGGCGCGTTCGTCCACCACGGATGAGAACAGGAACGGCTCGTCCGCGACTGCGGCAAGGTCGTCGACCCAAGAGATCTCATGGCAGTAGGTGGCCATGTCGTCGAAGAAGTCCCGTGACGCCTGCCGTGGCACATGGCAGCCCTTGGGACCCAGGGAGCAGAAGGGCACGTCGGGATGGGAGCGGCAGTAGTCGGACAGCAACGGTGCCACGTGCGCGGGCGCCTTCGCCACGCGAAGGGGAAGCCCACCGTCGAGCACGTAGGCGCCGGCGGCGCACACATAGCCAATCTGGTCGGCATGCGTGGCAAAGAGGTCGCGCACCTGCTGGTACTGGTTGCCGGTCGCGACGACGAAGCGGATTCCCGCCGCCTCCATGCGTGTCCAGAGCGCCTCGAACCGCTGGATGTCGTAGTGGACGTGGTCGCGCAGGAAGGTCCCGTCCTCATCGACGGCGATGGCCCTAACGCCCATGGGACACCCCCTCCAGGCCAAGATCCTCTCCGTTGAGCCTCACCACGAGGGGCCGCTCGCCAGGCCGCTGCAGACTGTCGAAGTCCGGCAGACAGATTTCCTCGCAGGTGAAGGCACCGCCCGCGCCGTCCGGCACAAAGCGGTACCTAAAGGCCATGCAGTTGCAGAAGGCGGAGGGTCGTGCCTTTGTCCGGTCCACCTGGTGGGCAAAGAACTCCATCGAGCAGCCGCCATGGGCGACGACGAGGGCGCACGTGACCTCCGGGTCGCCCATCACGGCCGTAAGCGTCCGCACCATGCGCTCTTGGACGCCCTCGCCGCCTTCGCCCTCAAACGGTACGTAGAAGTCTCCGTGCAGGCCGCGCGGCTGGAGGTAGTCGTCTTGGCCCTCGAAGCGCCCAAAGCCAAACTCGCGCAGGCCCTTGAGCCTGAGGTGGGCGAGGTCGTCCCGCCCCAGCTCCTCAAGAATGATCCGAAGCGTGTCCTCGGTACGTTCGGCCGTCGAGCAAAAGGCGTGGTCGGGGGAGACGCCGAGGTCGCTTAGCATGCGTCCCGCCCTGTGGGACTGCTCGATGCCACGGTCGGTGAGCGGCGAGTCGCACCATCCCTGGATCTTGTGATGCTCGTTGAAGCGAGTCTCGCCGTGACGCACGAGCCAAAGCGTCTTTGCCGGTGGTTGCGGGCTGTTCGCTTCGACGGCCACACGTGCCGCCTCGAAGACGGCCCGGTCACCCGGTCCCTCCATGAGCGTATGGTCGATGACGGGTCGTGCCTGCTCTTCCTCCTCTGGGGAGAGCGTGGGCTGGTAGACATCCACGCATGAGAACGTCTGGCTTGACTCGTCAAAGGTGAAGGTGAGCACCGAGCAGTTCTTGATGCCCCTGCGATAGCGCTCGGGGCTTTGCTCGCCCCAGGCACGCCAGAAGTTGGCGACGGCCGCGCCGTGTGACACGGCGAGCGCGCAGGTGACGTCGGGACGGAGCATGACCTGCGTGAGGGTGGTCACGAGCCGCTCCACGACGGCGGCCTGGCTCTCTCCGCCAAAGGCGACAAAGTGGTCGCCAAAGGGGGAGGGGACGTCGAGGTAGCTGTCCTCGGCCTCATAGCTTCCCATGTCGAACTCCTTGAGCCCCTTGAGGCGCTCGTAGGGAAGCGGACGTGCGTCTTTGGTCATACAGGAGGTGATGATCTCGGCCGTGTCGCTCGCACGCTCTGCGGTCGATGCGAACACGTGGTCAGGCATGATGTGGCACTCCGCAAGGTGGCGTCCTGCGACGCGGGCCTGAGCCACGCCCAGCTCCGTCAGGGGACCGTCACACACTCCCTGGTTCTTACCAAGGACGTTGAAGATCGTCTGGCCATGGCGGATGAGGTAGAGCGTCTTGGTCATGTCCCGCCTCTCTCGTCGATACCTGCCCCATACTGGAAAAGACCATATGGTGTGGTTACCCGCCCAATCCTACCACATCACCTTGAGATGTCCGTGTGCGTGCTTAGGGCCTGGGGCGAGTTGGGGGGGACTCTCCGAGGAGGCGGTATAATGTGATGTGGTCGTAGGGCATACGAGCATTGCCCCGATGGGATGGACGGATGCGCCCAGCCGTGGGCGCGCGAATAGAGATGAGTACGCGCCGCTCGGCGCGAGAAGGTGACGATATGGGCTTTGATGGCACGGCCCGCATGGATAAGGACGGTCTCGTGAGCGTGGAGGCCAAGACCTTGCTGCACGGTGCGGTTCGTGTGGCAGACGAGCGCGGGGGTTGGGTCAGGCCGTGGCGGTTCTCGGAAGGTCAGGTGCGCACGGTGGGGTCGTGCCATGCGTGGCACCCTGGCCTGTATCGTCAGATGGCGCGTTGTACGGCAGGCATCACGCTGGAGTTCGAGACGGACGCCTCGGAGGTGACCGTCGAGGTGCTGCTTGATCCGGAGCCGTCCGGCACGCGCTCCCAGCTGGACGTGGTGGACGTCGCAAG
>Ga0065709_1029977_pt1 | contig 10466 bp, 8 predicted proteins | sample Hoacrofraction14_2_FD_59096 | JGI IMG/M metagenome (GOLD analysis project Ga0065709, IMG submission 59096) | Hoatzin crop microbial communities from Cojedes, Venezuela, sample from fiber fraction 14 v1 | ecosystem: Host-associated > Birds > Digestive system > Esophagus > Crop | place: Venezuela... | reverse complement strand
TTTGACTTCGCCAAACGGTCCGAAAGGCAAAAACGCTTACGGACGCCAGCGTCCGACGCTTATTTTGCCTTCCGGCCCGATGGCTCTGAACAGTTACCCAAAAACAGAACCCGGCCGCATGCAGCCGGGTTCCTCCTGGTCGTATTCAGCTGTATCCCTTCCGGCCCGGCAATCAGTTCCGGCGCAGGAAATCCGGGATCTGGATATCCTTCTCGCTGATCTTGCTCTCCGGCGTGCGGATCGTCGCCATGCCCGGCGTGATCTCCGTCGCAGCCGCCGGTTTCGACGACGTCTGCGGGGAAGTCTGCTTGCGGAACGAGAAGCCCGACGACGGTCTGGACTCCTGCTTCGGATAGCGGTAATCCGGCGACAGGTTCCGGCGCAGGTTCATGCCGGAAGACTTCTGCTCCTTGTTCGGATCCTCCAACCCGGTCGCGATGACCGTGATGCTGGCCTCGTCCGCGTAGGTGTCGTCGTACATCGCACCGAAGATGATGTTCGCGTTGTCGCCCGCCAGTTCCTGTACGTAGCTGGCCGCATCGTTCGCGTCCATAAGGGAGATGTCACCGCTGATGTTGATGATGACGTGGCTCGCGCCCTCGATCGTCGTCTCAAGCAGCGGGCTGGCCACAGCCTGCTTGACCGCCTCGAGTGCCTTGTCGTCGCCCTTGGCCTGGCCGATACCGATATGGGCAATGCCCTTGTCGCTCATGACCGTCTTCACATCCGCGAAGTCGAGGTTGATCAGCGCCGGCAGGTTGATCAGGTCCGTGATGCCGGACACCGCCTGCTGCAGCACCTCGTCCGCCTTCTTGAACGCCTCCGGCATCGTCGTGCGCCGGTCCACGATCTCGAGCAGCTTGTCATTCGGGATCACGATCAGGGTGTCCACATTCTCCTTCAGGCGGTCGATGCCCGCCATCGCGTTGTTCATGCGGACCTTGCCCTCAAAGCGGAACGGCTTCGTCACGACGCCGACCGTCAGGATTCCCAGCTCCTTCGCCACGCCCGCGATGATCGGGGCTGCGCCGGTCCCGGTGCCGCCGCCCATACCGCAGGTGACGAACACCATGTCCGCGCCCTGGATGGCGCTGCGGATCTCTTCCACGCTCTCCTCGGCAGCCTGCTGGCCGATCTCCGGCTTCGCACCTGCGCCGAGTCCCTTCGTGATCTTCTCGCCGATCTGTATGACGGTCGGGCACTTCGACATCGACAGTGCCTGCCGGTCCGTATTGACGCCGATGAATTCAACGCCTGCGATCGTGTCTTCCACCATGCGGTTCACGGCATTATTGCCGGCCCCGCCGACACCGATCACGATGATCCTTGCGCCGGATTCCGCCTCATTTGACATAATCTCTAACACTGGAATATCCTCCTTGCCTCTCCGGCCGGGCCATTCACACCCCGACCCCCATAATCCCTTCTATAATACGTTCATTTTCCGCATAACGCAAGCAAAAAGTAATATACGAGCCGCTTGCGGCGACGGTGAAGCCTTGCATCCTGTGTTACTGCGCCAGCGTCCCGGTATACGGATCGATCACGTTCCAGTAAGCGTCCACCACATTGCCGTTCTCGTCGATGCGGCAGCCGTCGATCACGTTGCCGTACTTGTCCACGACCTGGCCGTTCACGACGTGCGCGTCGTAGCGCAGCGTGCCGGACGAATCGAAGACCATGAATGCGTCCAGCCCGTAGGTGCCGCCCTGCTCCTCTTCCTCGACGGCCTCCTCGCCGGTGCCCGAAGCATCGGCCTCGCCCGTGCCCGAAACATCCGCCTCGCCCGTGCCGGAAGCATCCGCCTCGCCGGTACCTGCAGCCTCGCCCTCGCCCGTGCCCGAAGCATCCGTCTCCCCGGTCGGCGCGGTCATCGCGCTCTCCGCATCCTGCGGCGTATCGGTCCCTGTGCCCGAGCCGGTATCCGTGCCCGCATCTGTGCCTGCATCCGTCGTCCCGGTGCCGGCCCCGATCCCGGCCAGCGCGTCATCGGTGATGATCTCCACCGCACTCTCCGTGGCCGCCTCGGTAACCATCTCCTCCGGCTCATCGTCGAGCAGGAAGGTGATGGCTTCATTTTTGCCGGTGAAGCCCTCCATGTTCAGCTCACCCTTCTGGGAGGCCACCTTCGGATAGATCTGCACCAGATTCGCGATCTTCTCCTCGAGGTATTCGTCCTGCCCGAGGCGCACGCGCACCGAGCCGAAGATGAGCGTCATGTTGCCGTTCTCGTCAAACTGCACGCTGTCCGGGATCATCTCCGCCTGGATCAGCAGCTGGGAAATGCTGAGGACCGTCCTGAGCCGCGCCGTATTCTCGAGCGGCAGCTTCTGATACAGCACCGGCTCGGAGAGCTCCAGGCCCTCGATCAGCGGCACGGTGTCGTAGACCTCATCCGAGATCTCCTCGACGATCCCGTCCGAATCAAAGTAGACATTCTGACCGTCATACACCACGCGGCCGGTCAGCACGCTCTCGGTGACCGTCAGGCGCACGGACGAAGGCGTCACGAGCTGTGCCTGCACGCTCTCGAGGTACGGCGCGTCCTCCGCCGGTCCCGCATTGCGGTACTTCCACGTGAAATACAGCGTGTTCGTCGTCAGGTAATCGTACATCAGATCATCGCGGATCTGCTGCGCCGAATAGCGCTCATTGCCGACGATCTCTATGCTCCGGATCCGGAACAGCTGCACGAGCAGCGCCGCCGCCAGGATCAGCCCCAGCACCACGCCGATAAATATCTTCCATCTCTTTCCCACTGCGCCTGTTACTCCTATCACTCATGAACCGCAGGCCATTACGCCTCCGGCCGTTCACCCGGCGTCATCCGTCTGCCCGGCGTTCCGCTCACAGCCGCAAGCCCTCACGCCTCCGGCAGCTCCCGGACCATCTCCTTGAAGATCCGGCCCCGCTCCTCATAGTTCGGGAACATGTCCCAGCTCGCGCACGCCGGCGAGAGCAGGACCGCGTCGCCCGGCTGTGCCAGCTGCACGCACTTCTCAAAGGCCTCCCGGAACGAGTCCGCCCGGTACACCGGCTCATAGCCGTGCGCCGCCGCGCACGCGGCGATCTTCTCCTTCGTCGCGCCGATCAGCACCAGTGCCTTCACCTTCGTCCCGAAGCTGTCGATCCACTCATCGTACGCGGAATCCTTGTCGTAGCCGCCGCCGATGAGGACCGTCGGCCGCTGCATCGCCTCCACGGCCTTGATCGCCGCGTCCGGGTTCGTCCCCTTGGAATCATTGTAGTAGGCCACACCGCCGACCTCGCGCACGAACTCGATGCGGTGCTCCACCGCGCGGAACGTGCGCAGCACCGCCGCGATCTCCTCCGCGCTCACACCGGCCGCCATCGTCACGAGGGCCGCCGTCATGATGTTCTCATAATTATGCAGGCCGAGCAGCTGCTGCTCGTGCACGTTGATGAGCGTGTGCTCGCCCGTCTCATCCCGCCAGACGATGGTATCGCCGCGCAGGAACATCCCCTTCTCCAACTCCCGCCGGCTCGAGAAGTACACCACGCGCACCTTTCCCTGCAGGCGCTCGCCGAACGCGCGCAGCTCCTCGTCCTCGAAGTTCAGCACGCAGGTATCCTGAGGCGTCTGCCGCGCCGTGATGCTCTCCTTGACCCGGATGTACTCCGCCATCGTATGGTGCCGGTTCAGATGATCCGGCGTGATGTTCGTGATGGCCGATACCTGCGGGTGAAATGTCACACACGTCTCCAGCTGGAACGAGCTGATCTCCGCCACGCACACCGAGTGCTCCGTCGTCTCCGGCGCCGCATCCGTGTACGGATAGCCGATATTGCCGACCACGAAGACATCCGCCTCGCCGCGCGGCCAGGCTTCCTCGCCGCTGTGGCGGTGTGCGTGATACCGCATGATCTCCCCCGTCAGCGTCGTGGTCGTGGTCTTGCCGTTCGTGCCCGTGATGGCGAGCACACGGCCCTTCGAAGCGGCATACGCCAGCTCCACCTCGCCCCAGATCGGAATTCCCTTCTCCCGGATCCGCACAGCGTCCGCACAGTCCGTCGGCACGCCCGGGCTCAGCACGCAGAGACAGACGCTCCCGAGTGTCTCCTCCGACAGGGCCCCGAGCTGAATCTCCGCCCGCGTGCCCTCTCCGAGCTTCTCCAGAAGCGCCGCCCTGTCCAGTTTCTCATTCGCATCATACACCACCGGCTGTGCGCCCAGCTTCTCCAGCAGAAGCGCCGAGCCGATCCCGCTCTTACCGGCCCCGTACACCAGGACCCTGCTGTCTTGCCATTCCATGTCGGATTCCTCTTGTTTTGTAACTGTTCAGAACGCTTCGCGCAGCAGTTACCTTGTTTTCTGTAATTATCCCCTCACAGGCGGATCAGCGCCGCCAGGCAGAGGATCACCGTCACGACCGTGAAGACACAGGTCACCCGCGTCTCCGACCAGCCGCTCAGCTCAAAATGATGATGGATCGGCGCCATCTTGAAGATGCGCTTCCCGCCCGTCTTGCGGAAGTAGGTGACCTGAATGATCACCGACAGCACCTCGGCCAGATAGATCAGGCCCACGATCGGGATAAACAGCGGCATGCGCAGCATGTACGCCGCGCCGGCCACGAACCCGCCGAGCGCCAGCGACCCCGTGTCGCCCATGAACACCTTCGCCGGATGCACATTGTAGAGCAGGAAGCCGAGCAGCGCGCCGATGAGCGCCGCGCAGACCGGCTCGATGCCGCCGTCCGTCACCGCGGAGGCGTACAGGAAGAACGCCGCCACCGCGACCGTGACGCTCGACGCCAGGCCGTCCAGCCCGTCCGTGAAATTCACCCCGTTGACCGTGCCGATGATCGCGAAGAACGCGATCGCCGTCGCGAGGATCCGGACCGGCAGGCCGCCGAGCACATACCCGTTCGTGAACGGCACCAGAATGTCCAGGCACTCCGGCATCCGCAGCCATACCCAAACCAGAAAGATCGCCGTCACGACGATCTGCCCCGCCATCTTCTGGCGCGGCTTGAAGCCGTCCGAGCGGCGCAGCACGACCTTCAGGTAGTCATCGATGAAGCCGATGATCCCGAAGCCGATCATCAGGAACAGCACCGGCAGCACCTTCGGATAGTGAGGCGCCGCCACCAGCGTGCTGAGCGCTGCCGCCGCGAGGATCACGATGCCGCCCATCGTCGGCGTGCCCGCCTTCTTCAGATGCGACTGCACGCCCTCCGTGCGCTCCGTCTGTCCGACCTTGAGCCGGATCAGGAACGGGATCAGGACCGGGCACAGGATCGCCGCGACCGCACATGCCAGAAACACTGCCAGAATGATATCCATACTGATCGTCATGATTCTTCTCCGTCTTCCTCCAGATCTTCCTGGGTCACCCCGCTCCACACGCTGCCGAGCCCGCTCTCCTCACTGAGGTTCTGCGGGGGCGCCGCGATGTCCGGGTTATCCGCTACCTGGGAGGCCAGGTCGATCTCATACGTGATCTCCACGGAAATGACATTTCCGTAGCCGTCCGTGACCGTGCTGTCTGCCAGGTTCAGGGTGCAGCCCTCGATCACATTCCCCTCTCCGTCCACCACTTCCCCGTTCGCATTGATGTAGGCGTCGTTGTAGAGATTGCCGTACTTGTCAAAGCACTGGAAGGTGGCGCTGCGGACGTTGTTTTCCACGATGTCATCCTCGGTCAGGCCGAGCTTCTGCAGCAGCAGCGGGTCCACTTCCTCGGTCGGATAGAGGCCCATGTACGGGAACACCTCGGTCGCGATCTTGCGGAAGATCACCTGCGGGTACGAGCTGTCCGCCTGGTCCTCCACGTTCGGCTCATCCACGACCACGTAGATGACCACCTGCGGGTCATCGATCGGAGCCGCGCCGATGAACGAGACGAGGTACTTGCCCTTGTCGCGCTGGCCGGTCTCCGGGTCGATCTTCTCCGCCGTACCGGTCTTGCCGCCGGTGAGGTACCCCGGCACCTGGGACTTCTGCCCGGTACCCTCCTGCACCGCCGTCTTCAGGTACCCCCGCACCAGCGAGGAAACCTGCGAGGAGACGGGCTGCCGCAGCAGCAGCGGCTCCACCGTCTTCAGGCTCTCGCCGTCCGCGCTGAGCACCTGCCGCACCACATGCGGCTGATAATAGTTGCCGCCGTTGACGACCGCCGAGAAGGCCGCCGCCTCCTGGACCATGTTGACCGTGAAGCCTTGCCCGAACGTACAGGTCGCCAACTCCACCTCGTGCATGCCGGAGCGGTCGTAGGTGACGCCCGGGTTTTCATTGGGCAGATCGATGCCGGTCACCTGGCCGAAGTTGAACGCGGACTGGTACTGCAGGAAATTCGAGATCCCCATCGCCATACCGATCTGCATCAGGGCGTCGTTGCAGGAATTCACGATCGCGTATTCCAGCGTCTCGTCCCCGTGTCCGTAAATGTTATCACAGTTGATCTGCGTATCGGTGATGAACTCGCCGCCGTCACAGTAGAAGTGCTGTCCGTCGGACACGGCGCCGACCTCGAGTGCGGACGCGACCGTGATCGGCTTGACCACGGAGCCCGGCTCGTAGCTCTCGGACACGCAGAAGTTATACCACTTCTCCGCCAGCTCCCCGACGTAGGTCTCATCGTCCATCGCCTTGATCTCGGCGCCCGAGTACTTGTCCGTCAGATCGCGCGGATTGTTCAGGTCGTACTCGGAGTTGGTCGCCATCGCCAGGATCTCGCCGGTGTTCGGATCCATGACCACCACGCCGACATTCTCCGCGCCCTGTCCGTCGTGGAGCTCGTCGCCGTAGGTTGCATCAAATTCTTCGATATATTTCTCGACGATCTCCTGGATGTTCACGTCGATCGTCAGGCTCAGCGTGCTGCCGTGCTCCGGATCGATCGTCGTGCGCTCGAAGTCGAGGTCATCGTTGAGGTATCCGAACTCGCGCCCGTCGGTCCCGTTCAGGAGGTCGTCGTAGTAGGCTTCCACGCCGCACACACCCTGATCGATGTCGTTCGAGAAGCCGATCACCTTGCTGGCGACCGAATCATACGGATAGTCCCGCACGTAGCGCTCCTCAAAATAGACTCCCTTGATATAACTCAGCTCGAGCTTTGCCTGCGCCCGCTCCGCGGCGTCCATGGCTGCCGCCTCCTCGTCCGAGAGCGTGCAGTACTCCTCGAAGGCTTCCTTCGCGGCATCGCTGATGCCGGACAGGACCACCTGGTAGAGGCTGTCGCGCGTCTTCTCGTTCGTGATCCGCTCGCGGAGCGTCGCCTCGTCGAGGCCGAAGACCTCGTGCAGCGCTTCGATGGTGGGCTCGAGATATTCTTCTCTGGAATTGATCGCGCGGCAGTCCAGGAACACATTGTAGACCCGGTTGCTGTGCGCGAGCAGAATGCCGTTGCGGTCCTCGATCTGCCCGCGGCGGGCCGGGATCGTACGGCTGTCGTACTCCTGCTGGGAAAGCACCTGCTGTGCGTAGCTGTTTCCCTGCACCATGTTGATCGCCAGGATGCGCAGCAGCAGTAAAATCAGTACTAACAAAACAAATGCAAACGAAGCGATCAGCTTGATTTGCATTGTCTTAGTTAACCTTTTCTCTTTGACGCGGGCGTGTGATGCGCCCGTTTTATGCTTTGCACCCTGGCTCTTTTTTGCGCTCCCCGCGCCTGTCTTCCGGCTGCCGGCCAAACTCTCACCTCATCCCGTCTTCCGGGATCATCCCGGAATCTCCTGATACTGTCTCACATAATCGCGGTCGGCACTCTCATAGGTGATGATCTGGCCTTCCGTCGGGTACGCCATGCCGAGCTCGTTGATCGCCCGCTCCCGCACTTCCTCCAGATCGACGTTGCTGATCACCTGGTTGTACTTCGTCTCATTCTCCAGCTGTGCGTCGGCCAGCGTTGTCTCCAGGCCGGTCACCTGCTTGCGCAGCTGTGTGGACACCGCCTGCAGCTTCAGGTAATCGATGCAGACCATCACGGTCAGCGCCGCGGCCAGTGTGAGAAACAGCACGTAGCCCATATTCATGCGGAGCGCCCGTTCGCGGTTTCTCGCCACGTCCGCTCCCGGCACCCGCAGCGGGGCCTCTTCCCGAAGGTCCCCGACACGCAGTGTATTGCCGTCCCGGTAGGTAGTATACCCTGTTTCCCCGCTCCGTGCAATCTGCCTCTTTCTGCCGTCCTGAATGCTCACACGCTTTGCCATTTTCCATCCTCATTCTGTGCCGGTAACTGTTCAAAACGCTTCGCTGAACAGTTACGCATCGGACGAAGCTTCGCATCCAAATTCGTCCGATGCTGCCGAATATACTTTATCGGTACGCCCTCAGCAGCAAGTGCTTCGGGCTGTCCTGAACAGTTACGCGCCGGTCAAAAAAACAGAGGGCAACCTCTCCCGGGCTCTCCCCGGGAGATCCGCCGCCGCGGAAACGGTCATGGCTGCCGTACCGGCTTGCTCCCCAGCTCCGGTATGGCCTGTGCCCCCACACATCCCCGCGCGCTCCCCTGCGCGAAGACCCATGTCCGTCGTGTGCCCTGTCTGTATTCTCTGTTATGTCCGGAAATGCCGCGTCAGATCGCTGCCTTCCGTGTACTCTCCCCGTTGTCTTCCGGCGGTCGCTTTCTTCACTCTGTGCTTCTCTCAAAGACGCGCAGCTTGGCGCTCTTTGCTCTGGGGTTCTCCTCTGTCTCCTCTTCGGACGGGAGAACCGGTTTGCGGGTGATGACTCTTCCCTTCGATTTGCGGCCGCAGACGCAGACCGGGAAATCCGGCGGACAGATGCAGGGATTCTCATTTTTCCTGAATATGTCCTTCACGATGCGGTCTTCCAGCGAGTGGAAGGTGATGACGCAGATCCTGCCTCCGTCATTCAGCAGGTCGATCATGCCGTCCAGTGACTCCTCCAGCACTGTCAGTTCCTGATTGACCTCGATCCGAATAGCCTGAAATGTCCTTTTGGCGGGGTGTCCGCCTGTCAGGCGGGCCTTGGCCGGTATGGCGGCCTTGATTATCTCAACTAACTCCCCAGTCGTTTCAATTGTTTTCTGTGCCCTCTCCCTGACGATCCCGGCCGCAATGCGTTTTGCGAAGCGTTCCTCGCCGAAGTCCCGCAGGACGCGGACAAGGTCTTCCTCGCTGTACTCATTGACCACGCGGCGTGCCGTAAGACTCTGCCGCTGGTCCATACGCATGTCCAGCGGTACATCCTCGCGGTACGTGAATCCGCGCTGCCCTTCGTCAAGCTGATAAGAAGAGACACCCAGATCCAAAATGACTCCATCAACCGATGTGATTCCAAGCTCTGCGAGCCGGTCACGCATGTCGCGGTAATTGCTCCGCACGATCGTGACTCTGTCCGCATAAGGCTGCAGTCGCTGCTGCGCCGCCTTGATGGCCGCTTCATCCTGGTCGATCCCGATCAGCCTTCCATTTTCTGAAAGTTGCCGCGCGATCTCGAAGGAATGGCCGCCTCCGCCGAGGGTTCCGTCTGCATAGATCCCGTCAGGCCGGATGCGAAGATGACGGATCGTCTCCTCCAGTAGGACCGGTCTGTGTTTGAATTCCGCCTGCTGCATCGTTCAAATCCCCAGTTCCAGGTCGTCCAGTGATTCGACAACCTCATCGATGTCATCTGCCGCTGTAGCCTCCATGTACTTCTCCTTGGACCAGATCTCGACCCGGTCCGTGATCCCGACTACAACGACCTCCCTGTCGAGGCAAGCAAATTCTCTAAGCATTTCCGGTATGAGAACTCTCCCCTGCTTGTCCATCTCACAAGGAGTCGCGCCGGCCGCAAAGAATCTCACGACCTTCCTGGCGTTCTTGTTGGTAAGCGGCAGTTTGGCGAGTTTTTCCTCGAAGGCATGCCAGGCTTCTTCCGGATACACAAACAGACAGCCATCCAATCCCCTTGTGATCGTGAATTCTGCGCCCAGCTGGTCGCGGAACTGCTTCGGGATGATCAGTCTGCCTTTGGAATCCAGTGTGTTATTGGAAGAACCGTAAAACATCCGGAATACCTCGACGAACCGGCAGCCTCCCCGGCTGCCCGGCGGTTGCCTGCCGCAGACCGCGGCGCCTTCGCTGCGGGAATCCACCGCCTCTCACGCGCCTGCATCTGCCGCCGGATGGGAAGGAAGCTTCTTTTTCTCCACTTTCCATCATATCGACACCACTCTTCACCACTTTTTGCCACTTATGAGATTATAATAGGGCATGTCTCCATGGATTGCAATAGGGAACATCTGTTTGTTGCGAAAGTTTTTCTGTGTTCTTTTCGTTCTTCTGGGATTCTTTTGCTGTTTGCAGCGGATGGTCGGATGTTTTTCGGAATACTACATCTTGTGCCGAATCGTGTTCGCGGGTACAAGCAGGCAGGGTGCGGACCGCCCGGACGCGTGCGGATTTACTGTAAAAGTCCCAAGAGCCCAAGCCGGCAGGCGCCGGGCGATTGGCTGACTTTTCGTATACCTGTGATGCACGCTGAACCGAGCC
>Ga0065709_1029976_pt1 | contig 10468 bp, 21 predicted proteins | sample Hoacrofraction14_2_FD_59096 | JGI IMG/M metagenome (GOLD analysis project Ga0065709, IMG submission 59096) | Hoatzin crop microbial communities from Cojedes, Venezuela, sample from fiber fraction 14 v1 | ecosystem: Host-associated > Birds > Digestive system > Esophagus > Crop | place: Venezuela... | reverse complement strand
GCTAATCTTGTTCGGCATCTTCTCCGAAATTAATTTTTCCTTGCTTTTCATCTTGGAGAAATTCGGCAATGGATTTGTGGCTGCGCCACCAGCGGAACGAGGCTTCCGCCGAGCCGAATAAATCAATAAATGAGGACATTCCCTCCTTTTTGCGTGCGGCATCTATTCGTTTAATAAGCCGAATATAAGCGTCGTAGTATTTCGGGTAGTCGCGCATTGATAGTTCATCGGACTTTGCTCGCGACATCGGGCAGAAAATACAACCGAGCCGCTTATAACCTTTGTCGTAGAGTTCACAATACGGCACTTTGGCGACCTCACGAATGAAAGTCCACACGTCATTTGTACTCCACTCCAAAATCGGGTTTACTACCACCTTGTCCTTGCCCTGCATACATTGCACCTCCATTTCCTTGTCGCGCGTGAATTGGTCAATCGTAATGCTCATTTTGTGTCCAAGTTTCTCTATTTCGTTGCACGCAGCACGCTTCGCACTTTCGGCACGTCGCACGCCCGTGAGGTTGATAAAGCCAGCACCCGTGCTTTCTTTCATTTCCGCGCAGCAGTAGCGCATTTTTTGTGTCGGTAGCATTTTCTTCTTCAAGCAAAGCCGCCAAAATGTTGTTTTCGGCTGGTCAATAATCACGTCGGGGTATTGTTTGCGCACAAAGCGGAGCAATTCTGGCGGGTCTATCGTAGTCCATTGGTAGTGCGCTTCAAATTTCACGCCCGCCATCTTTGCGACGTGGTATAAGCACTGGCTATCTTTGCCACCGCTAAAACACAAGCGAAAGCCTGCGGGGTTCATTTTGAGCGCCATCGGCTCTGTCTTTTGGAGGATGTATATGCTTTTGGCAATCATCGCATCCAAGTGTGGGTGTTTACTTGCTTTCATTGTTCGGCATCTTCAATCGTGAGTTTTACTTTTCGCGGGGAGTTTGCGAACGTGAGTTCGGGGAGGTCGGTGTGCGGCAACATCATAACGTAGTCATTCTCGCTCGTGACCCACATCTCAAACGGGGTGCAATACGGCCTTTCGGCGAATAGGTAGATAGTGCCGTCGCCGTTATCGCGCGCTGCCCATAATGTTAGTTCTTTTTTCATAGTCGTTCAAATTAGTTTGGTAATGTCTGAAAGGTACGCCCAGCGAAGCACTTTGCGCTGCGGAGCGTCTATTTTGAGAGCGAGGTCGCAATCGTCATACTTGAACGTCTTTGCTCGCGGCGAATAAGCGGCGCAGGTGCAATACTTGCTCTCGGGCAATTCCACCTCCACGAGCAGGTCGCCGCGCTTCGGTTCTTCGCTCGCGTCGTGCCAAATAGGTTGGAGCAGCACGTCGAGCGCAATGCCAACGGCAATGCCGCTCTCTTGCTTCGGGCTATCCTCAATCGGGCCACGATACTGCCGCCAAACTTGGTGGCGCGTCAAAAGCGCGTGCGCTTCGGCGTAGGTCATTTCGGGTTTCATAGTTCTTTGTTTAGTAAAATTATTTCGTTGAGCATTTTGCGAATTTCGATGAGCGTCCTGCCGCGTTTCTTTTCCGTTTCCGTGAGGACAACACCCTGCACGTTCATCAAGAAGTCAAGCCGCCCCAATTCCGCCTGCACGATACTCTTTGCGGCTTGTAAGTGAGTGTTTATTGCGTTCATACTATCCTATCAAGTTTGCGTTTGCCGTGTCGTTTGTTGTAGTGGAGCGTGCCGCCAATAGCCTGCCAGAAAGCGATTAAACCCGTTGGCGTGAGGTATATCTTGCCGTTGAAGCGTCGCGTTTCCGTGTCGGGTGCTGCCTCGACCGCCTGCTCAAACTCTTCGCTGCTCACGTTGAACAGTTCGCCTGCGCAGAAGATGTCGTAGGAGTGAAAGTTGTCGCCCTTAAAGCGTATCATCGGCAAGTATGCCGTGAGCATTTGCGGTGCGCGCGCCTTGTATCTTTTAGCGGGTAGTATTGCCTGCTTTTCCGTAGGAGCGGCAAGCCCCGTGATAGGTCTGGCTGGCTCTTTCGCAGCCAATTCCTCTTTGAGGATGGCGATTTCGCGCATTAGCCCGTCGTAGCGGCAAGCAAGTTCGCTCTTCTCCGCTTCCTTTTGCGCGATTGTCAGTTTAATTTCGAGTGCGTCCATTTTGGGATTTTCTTTGTTTTTGGTTTCTGTTGAGAGTGTGGTTTGTTTCAAATTTGCCAAATTTGGTCGTTTTTAGCCCCGCTACGCGCTTTTCGGTGGTTGGATGGCACAAGTGCCTACCGAAAGAATTTTAACGCAGCAGAGAGCCTTAAAATGCGTTTTCGCCGTTTAGCGCGAATTTGGCCGTATCAGTCCCGAAAGCGAGATGTTTGTCAGAGAGGAGCGTTTCCACCTCGCCCAGCATAGAGGGCGTGAAGCCCGAGAGGAGCATTAGACGCTCGCGGCTCGTGCGGGCAAGGTCGCCCAATACGTTGTAGCCCGCCGCGATGAGTGCCTCGCGCGTCTTTCTGCGCAGGGGCAGGTCGGCAATAGGCTCGGCAAGAATAGCCATACGTCTTTGCATTTCCTTTGTCATAGTGAGATTTCGCTGATGTGTTTCACGGCGCGCTTGCTCGTGCGTCGCTTGTTGATGTGCTGCTTGTCTTTGGAGAGTTCCTGCATACGATAGGCGCGGCGAGCCAAACGCCAATCCTGCGCCGTCTTGGTAGGGTGGCAGGCCGCGATGCGCTCAAACTCGGTCTTGTACTGCTTGGCGTACTCTTTCCAATTCTGCCGCATTTCGGGCGTTTCCCACTTTTCCAGCCAGAAGCCAAACGCCTCTGCCGCGCGCTCATTCGATTTCAGTTCGCCGATGAAATACTCCCGAATACGTTGCTCGCTGTGCTCGCGTTGCTCTGAATAGTGAGCGACGTAAGCAAGCAGGGCTTGTTTCCACTCTTCCTCCGTCTGCGGCATATCCACGAAGAAGCCCGTAGGTTGCTCGCTCTTGCGTTGCTCGGCTTTCGCTTTGATTTCGCGGCGTTCCGCGATGTAGGCGTTGAGCCATTGCATAAGCGTTTGCGGTTGCACGCAGCCGCCCATAAACACGCCGTAATCGCCGCCTTTGACTTTTGAGAAGAATAGTGCGAACTCTGGCAGCCGGAAGTTCTGGCACTTGGCCTGCATTAAGTCCACAATCTGGTCGATGGCTTTCTCGGTGAGCCTGCGGGACGTGCCGCAAAACTCGTTGAGGTCGCAGACGTGAAGCAGCAGGAAAGCGCGCGCCACATTCTCGCCACTCTCTTTGAGGAGGTCTCGCAGGGAGAGGTGGTTGCCGTTCACGGCCTCGTAGTCGGTATAGGTTGCTCCCACGCCGTAGCGGGTGCTAATAGTTGCCATTTGCATAGCGTTCTAACATTCGTTGATATTGTTCGTGTCGTTGCTGTTCCTCGCGCTCGGCAAACTCGGTTGCCGTCTCGCGTTGGTATGAAGTACGGGCTTTGCGGTTGCGCTTCCAAGTGCGTGCTGCGGCGTGCCAATCTTTCATTGCGGCCTTGCCTCCCACTTTCCAGCCGTTGCTCTCGAAGTGGTCATAGAACGCTTCGGCTTCCTCGCGCGGCATACCCAGAGTTGAGAAGTACGCTATTGCTGCGTCAAGGTCTGCGGGGCGTGCTTCGCGTGGCTTGCGCTTCGGCTTTGCCTCTTCGGGCGTAAGCACCAAAACCGCTCCGCTTTCGTCACTTTCTTTTAAAACATTTATGTTTTTTTCTTTTTTATTTGTTTCGTTAGAAACATTAGTATTAGATATAGGAATAGATATAGTATTAGTATTTGCTACGTTTGCTACGTTTTGGTTAGCAAAAGTAGCATTTGGTAGCATTTGGTTAGCAAAAGTAGCATTTGGTAGAGCCTCGTTTTCCTCCTTTTTGTGGGTGAGGTTTGCCGACTTCTGCAAGCCACCTTTGCGCCCTGCTTCGCGTCTGCGTTCAACTACACGCTCGTAGCGTTCCGTGTCGTAGTCTATCTGCTCGCGCATAACGTCAAACGCTATTTGCAGGGCGATGTCGTCGCTGGTTAGTTCCTCCCCGTCGCAAAAGTAAGCGAAGAGGGCTGTCAGCAACTCGCCGCGCTGCGCTATCGTGAGCCTATCCACCACGACGCGAAAGCGGGGGCGCATAATGAAACCGCGTTGTTCTTTGTCCGCTTTCATAGGTCTATGGTTAAAGGAAATTGCGGGTCGAACTCGTCCTCGCCTTTCTGCTTGTCTATCTGCCGCGTGATGTCGCCGCAAAGGGCTTCAAACGCTACGGCTACGGCGGTGTCGTTTATGCTCTCCGAAGCGGGGCGGTCGCCCGTGCTGGCGTAGTACAACAACAACGTGAGCAACTCGCCGCGCTGCTTCGTAGAGAGGGGAGAGATAACGCCGCTCTGCGATGTCAAAAGTGAGAATTTTTCTATCATTTTTCGTTTCCGTTAAAAAGTAAATCGCTATCGGTGGCGAGGTTGCCAATCACTTTGAGGTCGTCGGCTTTCTCTTGCGTCAAGCCCATTCCGTCGATGTAGTGGAACGTCTTGGCGGGTCGCTCCAACCTCATCAAACAATACTCCACGGCGTTGCAGATTACAAGGCCAATGCGGGCGTGCGGCGTGTCGGCAATACACTTGCTTTTCCGCACTTGCACGATGTCGTAGGGCTGTATCTTGCGCCCAAATGCGTCTTTTACGTTCATTCTGCTAATTTCTCTTGGAGGGTTTGCAGCCACGCCTCGGCCATATCCACGCGCTCTAACATCTTCGCAATGGCTTCTTCGTCGCGTTCAATGTAGGCTATATGCAGGCCGTGTTCCACCTCGGGGCAGTAAGCCACAAAAGCGCACCACTCGCGCTCGGTGCAACACATCTCCGCCATCACCTGCCAATAGTATTCGGGTTTTACCTTTTTCAGCGTTTCTGCGCTCTCTATTTCGCTTGCATAGCGCGCAAAGGTGGACGGGTACGGGCTTTTGATTTCCAGCACGCCCGTGTCTTCTATCAACCCGTCGGGAGAGGCTGCGAAGTAGGGGCGCTTCGGGTGTGCCACGCTGCCCGTTTCCTCAACCCAGATAAACTCGCCGGAGTTGTTGGCGTTGTATTCGATTTCAAACTGCGAGCGCGCGTCGGCTTCGAGTTGCTGCCCTCGTTCAAGGGCTTTGCCGTGCGCTCCCACGAGGTCAATAAAGGCCATCAGTTGCTTGTCGCTCTCTACTATGTCCCTGCGAAGCAGACGCTCCGCAAGGACTTTGTAGAGATACGATTTCGCCGTTTCGGTGAATACCTCGCCTTTGCTGCGCGGCGTTCCCATAATGTTGTGGACTTCGCTGCCCGTGATGTGGCCTAATCGGGCGCGATACCATTCGGCTACTCGTTGCTTTTGCTCTTTCATTTTGTAGGACGGGGGTATTTTTTCGCGGCCTCGGCTGCGGCTTGTTTCACTTCGGCGATAGTGTTCACCTCATCTTTCCAGCGACGCATCCACGCTTCAAACTCGTGGCGGTCGGTGCAATTCAGTAGGTCAAGCAGGCAGTTGTCGATTGTGTCGGCTTTCTCGCTCTGCATAACGTCCTCGCGCACGTTTTCGTCGTCAAGGTCGTGGTTGTCGTCCACCAAGAACATTCCGCAGATGGCGTACTTGCGGGCGTAGGACGATGTGCTGCCCGACAGTTGTCCCTCGCCCATATTCCGTGCGCTCTGGCTCTCGCGGGCGTAGGCGGTGTTGGTTATTTCGTCCTCGCCGTCGGTGAGGTGTGCGGTGGCTTCGATGTAGTAGCGTTCCCCAACTTGCACGGGGCGGTCGCTGACGTAGAGCAAAAGGCCGTGTTCAAGCAGCAGGGGCTTCGCGGCTTGGTAGATTTGTTCGGCGGTGCGATACTTGTAGCGGATTTCGCTTCCGCCTTTCTCTTTCGGTGCGCGCAGGGCTTGCTGCACGGCAATAACTTTCTGGATAAATTCCTTTTTCATAACAATTTTTTGGTTGGTTTAATGCGCGTATCTTTGGCGCGTAATGTATTCGTTTGCTGCGACCTCCACGGCTCCCGTCTTGCGGGCGGACATCCACCGCGCGAGTTCGCTTTTAAGGTAGCGGTTTGAGCGGCCTATCTTGTGCATAGGCACGTCCCCAGACGCGCTCATTGTGTAGAGGGCGGAGCGGCTGACGGACAAGTAGTCTGCGGCTTCTTGCACGGTGAGGTAGCGTTCGCCGTCGGCCTGCTCCTCGGTGGCTTGCAGGGCTTCCAGAGCGTCCACGCGCTCGCTCGCCATTGCTAACAATTTTTTGATGTGCGCGAGGTCGCGCGCCATTGCTTTTGTGTTCATCGTTAGGGCGATTTTGTTAAAGTGGTGCTTTAAGGCCTTTCTTGGCGCGTCGCTGCGCCTTGTATTCTTCGCTCGCCGTAATCACTTTTTTAATTCCCTCGGGGCTGTAAAACCCGAAGATGTGGTAAGAGTTGCAGCAGAAGCGGTGCAGGGGCATTGGCGTTGCGGCCATCGTGTCGCGCCAGAGGCGCAGGATTGCGTCGTTGCGCTCGCGCTTGGCGCGCTCCCATTGGGTGGTGTTTGCGATTTCTACTTTCATTTGTCAAAAATTAGTTTGATGATTTTCCAGATTGGAGCGCCGGACTCTTGGGCGAATTTTTCCACGCGCCAGAAGCGTTCCACGCCGTTATCTACGCGGCCATAGGCGCAGTCGATAAAGTCCGTGCCGTCTTGGTGGCTCACGGCGATGAGCGTAAACGGCGCGCCCACGTCGCGATATTCGAGGGCTGCATATTGCAGCAGGATAAGTGCGCGCCCGTAGGCGATAGGCTCGCCGTAGGCCTCGATATAGCGCAGCAGGGTTTGTTCTTCGGGTGTCATAGTTGTTAGGCGGTTTGCTTGTTTTTCTCTAATTCTTCGCGGCGTTGGTTATGTGCCGCGCCGAGGTCGATTTTAACAAACCCAATGAGAAGTTCCAGCAGCGAGAGGAGTTGGCTGGGTGTCGTCCATCTTCTCTCGTATGTTCTTGTGCGCAAAAAGTGGCCGAGGTTGATTTGTTCGGGCGTCGCGTCCTTTTGCTCGTAAAGGGGGAGTTCGCCGTCGGCTTCCACCGTGAGCGTGATTTCGCTGTCGGTGTAGTTCAGACGCACGCAGGCGTTTTGTATCTGCGGCATATAGGTGCAGTCGTGATTGTGTTCTACTTCGAGTGCCAGAAGCGCCGCAAAGTGCTTTCGTATTCTGGCGAGTTGCTTGTTTGTGATTGTGTCGGGGGCTAACATAGTTTTGCTGATTTAGCGAGTTTATAGGATAGGTAGCCGCAGGCCACGCTCGCGCCTTTCGTGAGCGCGAACGTGAGCAGCCAATTTTGAAGCGTCAGAGCGTCCGCAGGCTCGCACATAAGTAAGACCAAAGCGGCGCAGGCCAAAAGCCAAGAGAGAGCGATTTTCATAGCGCAGGGCGTTATTGATAGTAGTATTCATAGATTTGGTCAATCACGTCGTCGCAGAGCGCGGCGAGGCGGGGCGTGAGGTCGTCCAGCGCGTCTTTCAGGGAGGCGTACTCTTTCCAGTATTCGGGCATAAAGAAGTCGAGTTCGGTGATGTCGTAAATCGTGTGTCTTATAATGCCGCCCTCGTCGTCGTTTTCGGTTTCGGTGTAGGGGGTGTAAGCGTACACTTTCACGCTCACGCCAAGCGACCACTCGTCGGTGTATCGTTGTATCTCGGCCAAAAACTCGTACTCAACATATTCTTCGCCGCAGCGGGTTTCGCGGGGGCAACTGTGGATGGCGTTGCACGCCTTGCTGTAAGCCTTGCATAGCGTGTCGATGGCCTGCTGCAATTCGGCCTCTTGTTTGCAACTGATTTCGCGCGCGTGCGCGTTTCTTTTAATTGCGTTCATTTTTTCGGTATTTTGGGGTTAAAATCTATCTTCGTAGAGAAAGCCGTAGCCAAATTCGATGTCTTGCTCGCGGCGGTCGCACTCGTCGCAGGCGCGGTCGTAGCGCTCGATGTATTCGTTTATGCGGTCGAAGCAGCCAACAAGTTCTTCTATCGTGTCGTAGGGGGCTGTAAAACCGTCGTCGATGTCGTAGCGACCCGAGAAATGCCAATCGAGCGTAAACGTCGCGCCGTTGCTGTAAACAAATGTTTCAAAAAGTTCGTCATACGCGAACGCGTCGGTGCAAAACTCGTCGATGATGTCAAGCACAGCGTCGCAAACCTTGTCTGTATCAAAACCTGCTGCATACGCGGCTATCTGCGCGCGTTCTTTGTACTCTTGCACAAATTCTTTTTGCATAATTTTGGGGTTCGAAATTAAGTTCGTATTTTTGCCAATGTTTTAAATCTGCGGCAAAGATACAAACAAAGTTTTTAACCTGCAAACTTTTTGCAAACTATTTTCAAAAAAAGTTCAATTTTGTTCTAAAACGCTTATGAAAACGACCCAAGAAAGACTGCAAAAATGCTTCGAACACCTGCGCTATATCGGCGAGGTGCGAACGCAAAACGACCTTGCCAAGCGCATAGGTGTTGGCAAGTCGAACGTATCAAGTGCGATGAACGGGAACACGGCCTATCTGACCGACAATTTCCTAATGCGTTTTTGTCAGGCGTTCCCTATCTTCGACCTGCGTTGGCTCACGACGGGCGAGGGCGAGATGCTAAAATCCGCTCCCGTACCTGCCACGGAAGCGGAAGAAGAATACAGCGTGTTCCTCCTGCCAACAGAGGCGCGCGGCGGCTCGTTGCAGGGCTTCTCGGAAGCCGTACAACGCTACGCCTGCGAGAAAATAGTGTCGCCCGTCAAAGACGCTGATTTCGCTATCCGCGTCAGCGGGGAGAGTATGTCGCCAGAGTACCCAAGCGGCTCAATCATCTTCATCAAAAAAATAAACACTTCCCTCTTTATCGAGTGGGGCAAAGTGTTCGTTCTGGATACGGAAAACGGAGTAATACTCAAAAGGGTTATGCCGCACGAGGACGAGAGCAAAATGTGGTGCGTGTCGTACAACCCAGACTTCCCACGCTTCGAGGTCTGCAAAAACGACATCATCGGAATGTACCGCGTGCTTGCCCTCCTCACAGAGAAATAAAAAAAGACGCGCCGCCCGCAAACCAGTACGGCGGCACGTCCTACCCAAAATTGTCGAAAAAAGAATTTCTGACGGTGCAAAAATACAACCTCCCGCCAAATAAACAAAACTAAATCTGCGGAATTTTCAATACCGCGGCCTGCTTGTTCTTATCCAACACCTTTGCGTAAATCTGCGTGGTGCTTATTTCCCTATGCCCAAGCAACTTGCTCACGGTATAGATGTCTGTTCCTATGTCGAGCATTAGCACTGCAAACGTGTGGCGCGCGCAATGAAACGTAATGTGCTTCTCTATTCCCGCTGCCTGCGCCCACGTCTTAACGTGCGCATTTGCGTACTTTACATCTGGCAAAGGGAACACGCGCACGTCCTCTGCCTGCCGCTCGCCCATATACGCCACGGCCTGCGGCGTAATGTCGAGATATTCCTGCCCTCTGGTCTTTTTCTGCCGAAAGACGATACGCACAAAGTCGCCCTGCTGCTGCACGTCTCCCCACGTCAAACGCTCAATGTCGCTGCGTCGCAGCCCCGTTAGACAAGAGAAAAGGAACGCACGGCGCACGGCTTCGTTGCGACAAGGCGTGTCTGCCATTTTTCGCAGTTCGTCGAGCGTGAGATAGGCGCGCTGCGACTCTTCTTGCTTTGGCTTTTCTATCCCATAGGTGGGGTCGGAGGCGAGCAGCCCGTCTTTCATCGCCGCGTGTATCATCGCGCATAATTTGGAGAATAAATTATGTTTGGTGTTCGGAGCAAGCGGCCTGCTGCTCTTGCGGTGCTTCTCGTTGCGCGTTTCGTCTTGTTCCAGCAGTTGCAGAAAGCCTTTGCAAAATTCCTTGTCGAGTTCTTTGAACGTCAGCGTTCGCGGGCAATACTCTTTGAAGCGCACCCAGAAACCTCCCCACGAGGGTCGCCTATATGTGCCGACCATCTGCCGCGTGTATTCCAAGACGCTCACGGTGCTGTTTTCTTCAAACCCGAAGCGTCCGTTTTGTTGTTCCACCACGCGCTTTGCACATACGGCTTTTGCCAACCGTAGCGTCTCGCGGTTTTTCTCTTTGTCCGCGCGCGTGTGTTCGGGAACAAGATAAAGGTTAAGATACTCGTACTTGCGCCTGCCGTGTTCGTACACATCAAGATATAGGGAGGTCTTTCCCGTCGCCAGCACCCTCTTGCGCAAGGTGATGGTCGCCTTTTTTTCCGTCATAGTGTTCTGGTTTGCGCAACAAAAGAGCAACAAAAATTGAATAAAACAAAACAAAAACGAGGAAATCGTATTTTCGACTTCCCCGTATTTATTGGCTTTCTCTTGCTGGCTTTATCTATGGTAATCGTTCAGCTCCATTTCTTTCATAGTCGTAATCATTTTGAAAATTGCACCGCGAAGATACAATTTTTTTTGCGCAAAACCTCGCGTTGGGCAA